>Ga0316189_10000038_pt1 | contig 113004 bp, 89 predicted proteins | sample LowCovwburrow_MG_FD_204930 | JGI IMG/M metagenome (GOLD analysis project Ga0316189, IMG submission 204930) | Coastal sediment microbial communities from Maine, United States - Lowes Cove worm burrow | ecosystem: Environmental > Aquatic > Marine > Coastal > Sediment | place: USA: Maine... | reverse complement strand
TTTCAATGCTAAGATCAAAGCCTTTAGAGCACAGTTTAGAGGAGTGAGAAATGTTAGCTTCTTCCTTTACAGACTATCTAAAATCTATGCATAGTACAATTGCTCCACAGGTTTATTGCTTGATCCTCTATTCCAAGGAAGCTGACAAATTTTATGTTGGGCATACGTGCGATGAGATGACCAGTCGTCTGCAGAAGCACAACTCAAATCACAAGGGATTTACAGGAAGGTCAAAAGACTGGGTAGTGGTTTATTCTGAGATATACTCCAACAAATCGGAAGCATACGCACGAGAAAGGAAAGTAAAAAAGTGGAAAAGCCGAGTCAAGATTGAAGGATTGGTGAGGGGAGGTTAGTTCAGTTGGTTCGAAGCATCCCGACTTACGTCGGGAGGGCCGCTGCGATCGAATCCCTCAGCGCCCACAGAAAGACAGTCACACATTGGCTGTCTTTTTTTGTGTATGCGATGTTATTTCTACATTCTCTATTCCAAAGAGGCTAACAAATTTTATGTTGGGTATACTTGCGATGACCTTAGCAATCGTCTGCAAAAACACAACTCAAAACACAAGGGATTTACAGGAAGATCAAAAGACTGGGTAGTGGTTTATTCTGAGATATACTCCAACAAATCGGAAGCATACGCACGAGAAAGGAAAGTAAAAAAGTGGAAAAGCCGAGTCAAGATTGAAGGATTGGTGAGGGGAGGTTAGTTCAGTTGGTTCGAAGCATCCCGACTTACGTCGGGAGGGCCGCTGCGATCGAATCCCTCAGCGCCCACAGAAAGACATTCAGGAATGATGTCTTTTTTTCTGGTTTAGTCGGCTCCACTGCCTATTGTCTCATTACAAATTCTTCCATCTCTGGTGGTGTTTTATTATGTTTGAAAGTTATATTCCTTTCAATGAGGTGTACAAAATCCATATTAATCTGCCTTTTTGCTGTGCTCGCATTTAGCGGAGCCTCTCAAGTTCCTATTGTGCCAGACCAGTTTCGAGTAAACCTTGAGGCAAAGGAAATCCAGAAGTCAATGAAGTTTTATCAGATCAATTTTCGAACTCCTACTATTGATCTTAGACAGCTGAAACTGCTGGTCAATGAAGAGATTCCTGATTCTGTGGTGGTGGTACCACCAAACCTCTCAAGTTTTGATCATGTCGTGGTTCTGATCGGTCTCGTGAAAGGAGACGCATCTTCAATGGTGGTATGGTTGGCAGGTAACTACAATTACCGAAATATCACTTTTTTCATTGATAAGGATCAAGATAGAGATTTCACCAATGATGTAGCTCCAATCAAGATGAAAGCAGGAAACCCTGAACGTGAGGTAACTTTAAGGCAGGGTGGAGCCGATAGAAAAATGTGGCTATCGGTGCCTGAAGTTGAGGTCAGGAGAATTGAAAAATACAAAGTAAGAATTGAAAATCGTTTTGCTATTGCCTTTGATATGGGAGTGGGAACTGGGGAGATAAACTATTCGTATGATGATCTTACCATTGGCTATCCAACGAACTACTTCGTCAAGATCACTGAGAAAAACCTAACAACTTCACTGACTTATGATTTTAAGCACTTCAACGTGGGAGTCACAGCATCATTCCAAAATCACTTCTACTTTACCTCACATCTTGATGTGAAAAAAGGAGAACCGTATTTTAGATTGATATCGGAGAGATCAATATTAGAAGACAATATTGACCATCATGTTAATCTGGATCTGCACTCAAATAATAGAATTCAGTACTCGTTTTTTGGCACCTACAAAGTGAAGGTTGGCAGAGCAATGGACGTGCAGGCTTTTTTGCGAGTAGGAAGAACAAGGTACTTCGTCCCAGAATACAATAGATTGGTTCGAGCCGAAGATCAAACTTTTCCATTGAGAACCAGTCCTTTCTACGAAATAGGTCTAAGAAGTGAATTCACCGTAGGGATATCAAAGGCCTTTTTTGTGGAAATAGCCAGGAATGAGAACCAGTGGGTGCCTGAAGGATTTCTGGATGACACTCCGCATGAAAATTTTGAATCAGAGTCTATTATCGTTAAGCTGAACGTAGGCTACAGGTTTGCACTCTAGATATTGTCCTCACTGCGACTTGCTACCTAGTTGCTACCTTTACATTCGAGTTTATTTGTCAATTTTTGGTTCGAATTTCGAAATAAACTTCAACCATGAAAATACATTTAATACTACTCGCGTTCTTGTTTTTGGCATGCGGTTCCTCAGAGCGACCACAAGGGGAAATATATACAACTGATGGCATCGCCATGGGAGGATATGATCCTGTTTCTTATTTCGAACAATCAGAGGCCAAGGCTGGAAACCCCTTGGTGACATCCTCTCTAAATGGAGTTACGTACCAATTTTCAAGTGCATCGAACAAGAATCTGTTTGACTCAGACCCTCAAAAGTATCTTCCCGCCTATGGTGGCTGGTGTGCTTACGCCGTAGCAGAAAAGTCATTAAAGATGGAGGCAGACCCAACAATGTGGCAAATACAGGATGGGAAGCTCCTTTTGTTTTACGATAATTGGATGACGTCATTAACGGGGAGCCTCAAGGAAGAATGGAACACAGACCAAACGGGATATAAGTTAAAGGCTGACGAAAATTGGATCGAAGTAAAGGATTCAGAATAGTCGCTTTCATGGATTAGCTTCTTCAAACCTTCATGGTTTTTTCGTTTATGACGCAGGTTCGAACACGTCCGTCCCAATTTTCCTGTCATTATCAACTATTTTCGCAACTACCTATAAGATTCAGCTCTGTTTAGGAATAACTAAATCTTGAGCCTTACAGACTGAGAATTGTGGCAATAAAAAAATCACTTAACAATCTTTACAAGAATGAGTAAGAAGTACGACGTGTGTGCCATAGGAAATGCCCTGGTAGACTATGAAATTGAAGTTAATGACGCGTTCTTTTCTGAGAACAATGTTGAAAAAGGCCTAATGACGTTGGTCGATGACGACAAGCAAAAGGAGCTGGTGTCATTAGTGGCCGATGGAATCAAGAAAAAGCAAGGCGGTGGTTCTGCTGCAAACACAATCTTTGGTGTTTGTGAGTTTGGAGGCGCAGGATTTTACACTTGCAAAGTGGCAGATGATGAAGACGGTAAACTGTTTGTTCAAGATCTAGACAACAATGGAATTGATTCAAATCTATCAGCGGATAACCTGCTTGAAGGCACTACTGGCAAATGTCTGGTGATGATTACTCCAGACGCTGAACGAACCATGAATACTTTTTTGGGAATCACCGCTGACTTTTCACCTAGTGAGTTAGATGCCGATGCAATTAGTAATTCCAACTACCTCTTTATGGAGGGTTTTTTGGTTTCATCTGAGACTGGGCTGGAAGCAATGAAAGAAGCCAAGAAAATTGCGAGGGAGAATGATGTAAAAGTTAGTTTGACTTTTTCAGACCCTTCGATGGTGAAATATTTCGGCGATCAAATGCGTGAGGTTGTTGGCGATGGTGTAGACCTGCTCTTTTGTAATATCCATGAAGCAGAATTGTTTACTGGGTTAGAAGGACTTGAAAATGTAAAAGAAGAACTTAAGAAGTACGCGAAAAAATTTGTAATCACCCTCAGTTCCGACGGAGCGATTGTCTATGATGGCGAATCTTTTAGCTCAATAGAACCATTTCCTGTCAAAGCAGTTGACTCTACAGGCGCAGGAGACATGTTTGCTGGAGCATTCCTTTATGGGATAAACCACGGACATTCGTTTGCAGAAGCTGGAAAACTTGCGAGTTTGGCAAGTTCAACGGTTGTAAGCAAATTTGGACCAAGACTAAACGAAAGTCATATCGCAGAGATAAGAAGCCGTTTATCTTAGGTATAATCAAAAAAGGAACCCACAGTTAAATTTGAAATATAATTTTAGGACTTATGAGAAAACTACTGACGCTCTTACTTTTCGTCTCTTTCCTTGCCGCAAATGCGCAGGAACGGAGGATCGAATTTGAAGAGTATGACCTGGCAAATGGACTACATGTTATACTCCATCAAGACAATTCGACACCCATTGTAAATATTTCAGTATTGTACCACGTTGGCTCGAAAAATGAGCCGGTAGGCAGAACTGGATTTGCACACTTCTTCGAACATCTAATGTTTGAAGGGTCACCCAACATTCAACGTGGGGAATTTTCTAAAATCATTGAAAATGCCGGAGGGCAATTAAATGCGAATACTTCATTTGACAGGACGTTCTATTTTGAAACACTCCCATCTCACCAGTTGGAGTTGGGTCTTTACATGGAATCGGAACGGATGCTTCACGCAACCATTGATTCTATTGGAGTAGCCACTCAAAAGGAAGTGGTTAAAGAGGAAAAAAGAACGAGGATAGACAATCAGCCGTATATGTCGTTTCAAGCCAAAATCTTTGGCAAAGCATATGAGGGTACGAGCTATTCATGGACACCGATTGGTTCGTTCGAGGACATAGATGCTGCAACCAATGCGGACTTCAGGGATTTTTTCGAAACCTTTTATGTCCCTAACAACGCTACGCTATCCATTGCAGGAGATATTGATATGGATGAAACCAAGGTGCTGATTGAAAAGTACTTTGCGGAGATATCCAAAGGGACAAAAGAAATACCCAGACCAGAAATCGTAGCGCCAGAATTGGGTGATGACACAAAAGAGGAAGTGTTTGACAATGTGCAGTTGCCAGGAGTTTTTCAGGCATATCGAATGGCCGAACAAGGTTCCGATGATTACTATGCAATGCAGATGTTGACCACATTACTTTCTGGCGGAGAAAGTTCAAGGTTCCAGAAGGAAATAGTGGATAAACAGCAGTTGGCAGCATTTGTTGCATCGTTCCCATTTGCCTTGGAAGACGGCGGTTTATTCATCTCCCTTGGTCTTGCCAACGTGGGCAAGTCCCCTGAAGAGTTAGAAGTGTCCATGGATAAGGAAATTGATCGGGTGAAAACAGAAGATATTGATGATCGAGAATTCCAGAAGCTAAAAAATCAGATTGAAACGAGTTTCGTTTCTTCCAATAGTACTATGCGTGGAATCGCTGAAAGCCTGGCTGACTACCACGTGTATTTTGGAGATGCAAATCTCATCAACAATGAGATAGAGCGTTACATGGCCGTTAGTAAGGAGGATATCAGACGAGTGGCAAAGAAATACCTGACCCCAGAGAATAGAGTCACCCTTTATTATTTACCGAAATCGGCGCAGCAAAAACCCGAGGACGAGAAAGCAGTAGACGATCATTAATTCATATCAGAGAAATCATGAATATCAAAAATATACTTTCAATCATTTTTCTTTTCGGCTTAGGATGCTCGTTTGCACAATTAGATAGAAGCAAGCTTCCTGAACCTGCAACACCCAGACCGATCGAAATTGGTAATTATGAAACATTTGAGCTCAAAAATGGCCTGAAAGTTTTCGTAATTGAAAATCACAAACTGCCCAGAGTAAGCTACAATCTCTTGATCGATACAGAACCCCTCTTGGAAGGAGACAAAGTAGGGTATCTGGGAATGGTCGGACAAATGATGAGAAGAGGTACGGAGACAAGAACCAAAGAACAGATCGACGAAGAAGTGGATTTTATTGGAGCCTCACTCTCTGGTAGATCTGGAGGAGCATTTGCATCCGGATTATCGAAGTACCAAGAGAGGATCATGGAACTTATGACGGACATCGTCTTTAACCCAACTTTTCCTGATGAAGAATTGGAAAAAATAAGAAAGCAAACAATCTCTGGCTTGGCAGCAAATAAGGAAGATCCTGGAGCCATTGCGGGGAATCTAAATCAAAAAATACTGTACGGATCAGATCATCCATATGGCGAGATCCAAACGGAAGAGACCACAAACAATATTACTGTGGAGGATATAAAAATGTACCATTCTAACTTTTTCAAGCCTAATATCTCCTATCTGGCAATTGTGGGAGATGTAAATCTCAAAGAAATGAAAAAGTTGGTGAAGAAGTATTTTGGAGCTTGGGAGTCTGGAGATGTAGCTAAGCCAACATACGAGATGCCGAGTGCGCCTGAAAAGAATGTGGTTAGCATTGTTAATAGATCAAATTCGGTGCAGTCGACTGTTAACATAACTTATCCACTGAGTTTACCCGTAGCATCCGAAGATGAAATCAAAGTTCGCGTGATGAATCAAGTGTTTGGCGGATCAAGTACAGCAAAGCTGTTTATGAATTTACGAGAGGACAAGGCCTACACGTATGGTAGTTACTCATCGCTTTCTTCCGATGAACTAGTTGCAAGGTTTAACGCAAGTGCAGATGTGCGAAATGAAGTGACGGATAGTGCCATTGTTGAGATCTTTTACGAAATGCAACAAATGAGAGATGGTAAGATTAGTGATGAAGAGATGGATCTAGCAAAAAATGCAATTTCGGGTAGTTTCTCAAGATCACTTGAACAACCGCAGACGGTCGCACGTTTTGCGCTAAACTCATCTATATACCCCTATCCAGATGACTATTACCGAACCTACATTCAAAAGGTTCAGGCGGTAACGAGAGAAGATGTGCAGGCAATGGCTGAAAAGTATTTGAAACCTCAAAATGCATACATCAACGTGGTGGGGAAGGCTAGCGAAATCGAAGAAAAACTAAAGCAATTTGGTGAGCTGAAGTACTACGACACCTATGGTAATGAGGTCGATCCATCTCTAGCCAAATTGCCTGCGGGTTTAACTGTAGAGTCTATCCTGAACAAATATTTAGACGCTATCGGTGGAAAAGAAAAGATTGCCGAACTAAAGAGTGTTAGGATGAGTATGGAAGCTTCTATGATGGGACAAACCCTAAATATGGAAGTAAGCAAGGCTGCACCAAATATGTCTCGACTGGAGATGAAAATGGGTGGAAACGTAATGCAAAAGCAGGTCTTTGATGGTGAGAAAGGCAAACTTTCTGGAATGGGTGGCGAGTCCATGGTTGAAGGAGATGATGCGTTGGATATGGCTTTAAGTTCTGCCATGTTTGAGGAGATCGTCTATCTGGAAAACGACATTGACATCGAACTATCAGGGGTAGAAAACATCAATGGGAAAGATGCTTACGGCATTGAAGTAAAAGCTCCATCAGGAAAGTCTTCCACTAGGTACTACGATGCGGAGACTGGCTATCTTGTCAGGACCACCAATACAATCGAAGGACCACAGGGCGCAATGACGCTATCTACCGATTTTGGTGATTACGCAGCGTACGATGGTTACTACTTCCCGACAACAATGAAGCAGCCAATCAACCCACAAATGAAGATGGACATTACTGTGACAGAGGTGGTAATTAATGCAGAATTACCAGCCGACCATTTTAAGGTCGAGTAGCGAAAAAATAATAGTTGAACAAAATTTGCACAGGGGGCAGGGATTTTTCTATCTTTGCCCTCCGTTTTTCAGGGACGAAAGAATAAACAAATGAAAAGGACATTTCAGCCTTCAGTAAAGAAAAAAACTAACAAGCACGGTTTCAGAAAAAGAATGGAAAGTGCGAATGGACAAAGTGTGCTTGCCCGAAGAAGAGCAAAAGGTCGTAAGAGACTGACTGTTTCGGACGAAATGCACAAAAAATAATCTAAACTCAGGCCTATGGGCCATTCAGAATACAGTTTTTCCAAAAAGGAAAAGCTAACGGGTAAGAAAAAAATAGAGGAACTATTTCGTAGTGGTTCCTCTTTTTATTTGGATGCCTTCCAAGTAAAATATCGGTCTGGGTCTAGCGAAGAATTCAACCATCGGTTGCTAATTACTGTTCCCAAGAAGAACTTCAAACGCGCTGTCGATCGAAATCTATTGAAGCGCAGAATACGCGAAGCCTATCGATTGAATAAGAAATTCCTGCTACGTGAGGATCAAAATGAATTCTTTTACATTGCTTTCATTTATCTTTCAAAGAACATTTTGACCTTTAATGAGATTGAAGACCAACTAATTGCCTGTCTGAAACGTTTGGGTAATGTTATAGAGACTAAGAAATAATATGCGCAAGAAATTAATCATCATACCCCTGTCATTTGTTTTGCTTGTCAGTGTAGCTGCTAAGTTTACAGACACAGACAGGTACTTCGAAATTTTCAAGAACCTCGACATTTTCGCCACCCTTTTTAAGGAAGTGAATACTCATTATGTAGATGAGGTGAATCCAAGTACATTAATAAAGAAGGGAATAGATGAAATGTTAGGTTCCCTTGACCCATATACCAATTACATAGCGGCAGATGACATCGAGAACTATCGGATGCTCACAACTGGGGAGTATTCGGGTATTGGAGCTGTGGTAGAAAGAAAAAATGGTGTACACATGGTTGTATTGCCTTACGAAGGCTTTGCCGCGCACGAAGCGGGGTTGAAAGCTGGAGATGAAATTCATAAGGTCGGTGGCATTTCACTTGAAGGGAAGAATTCTGACGAGATCAGCTACTTGCTCAAAGGTCAGTCCAAGTCCGATATTGTAATGACTATCAAGCGCTATGGACAGGAGGATCTCTTTGAGGTTACATTGAAGCGTGAGAAAATTTCTGTGGAGAGCGTTCCCTACGCAGGTATGGTAACGGATGATATCGGATATGTTCGATTAACAAGCTTTACCCAGAATGTTGGGCGCCAGGTTGGAATTAAGACGTTGGATCTGCTCGAGCAAGGAGCCAAAGGAATCATTCTTGACCTGAGAGGAAATCCTGGAGGGCTTTTGCACGAAGCAGTAAATGTTTCCAATGTTTTTATTGAGAAAGACAAAAAGATAGTCGTGCAAAAGGGAAAGGTCAGAGCCAATGACTGGACGTACAACTCACTAAATGAAGCAGTGGATACAAATGTGCCTTTAGCGATCCTTACTGATAATGGCAGCGCATCAGCTTCAGAGATCGTTTCCGGGGTCGTGCAGGACTATGATCGAGGTGTTCTGGTTGGCAGAAAAACGTTTGGCAAGGGATTGGTTCAGGTGGAACGGCCACTGTCCTATGATGCTGTGGTAAAAATCACAACAGCCAAGTACTATACGCCTACAGGAAGATGTATTCAAGCGATTGACTATAGCAATAGAAACCCAGACGGTAGTGTCGGTAAAATTCCAGATTCACTGAAGACGGAGTTCCGTACCGCAAATGGCCGATTGGTTTTTGATGGAGGTGGCATTGACCCAGATATCGAAGTTGACGATTTTGACTTTGCTCCAATTACCTACAGCCTCTTGATAAAAGATCATATTTTCTTTTATGCCACTGAATATTATTACAACAATCAGAACAGGGCATCTGAGGATCCACGAGACCTTCGGCTATCTGACCAGGAATACGATCAATTTGTGAAATGGCTGGAAGGAAAGGAATTCGACTATACTACTGAGCTGGAAAAGGAAGTTAACAAACTCATCAAAACAGCCAAGACAGAAAAGAAATACGCTGAACTGAAAACACAGTTCGATCAGCTTGAGATAGCATCAGTTCACGACAAAAACAGAGATCTCTTGACTTTCAAAGAGGAGATTACAATGCTACTGGAGCAAGAGATAGCAAGCAGATTTTTTCTCCAAAGAGGATTGGTTGAGTCAACCTTTAACAAAGACCCTGATATTCTTGAAGCGGTCAACGTTCTTCGCGATGAGGAGCGCTATGCTCAACTTTTGAAGAGAAAATAGCTTGGCACTAATCCTGAGCATCGAGACATCCACAGATGTTTGTTCTGTTGCTTTACATCGATCTGGTGAACTTCTTAAAAGTCAAATCCATCAGATTGAAAAATCGCATTCGTCTTTATTGCCAGGAATTGCTGGTGAAATTTTGAATGAAGCTGCGTTGGCATTCAAAGACCTGGATGCAGTTGCAATTTCAGCTGGTCCTGGATCTTACACAGGACTGCGGATAGGAGTGACAACTGCAAAGGGATTTTGCTTCGCTTCCAGTATCCCGCTCATATCCATTGAAACATTAGATGTTTTGATAGCAGCTGTTGATGGAAAATTTAAAGGAGATCACAACCTGTGCCCCATGTTGGATGCCAGGCGAATGGAAGTTTATACCAAAATGGTCGATCAAGACTTGGTAGAAGTATGGCCACTTCAGGCGAAGATTCTGACAGAGACCTCTTTTGAGGAAATTGTAGATCCAACGTATATTTTTGGCAATGGCATGCCCAAATTCAGAGAAATTGTTAGCCAGGATAATTTGATTTTTATTGATGAAATAGTCCTTGATGCCGGAAACATGGGTCAATTGGCCTTCAAAAAATTCCAGGACAGTGAATTTGAAGATGTTGCGTACTTTGAGCCAAATTATCTGAAGGAATGGCGAACTACTACACAAAAGAAGCAGTTACTTTAAAATGGAAGAAATAGTAAATCGCGTAGCGAACAGCCCACTGGTTTCTGTTGATCTTGAGAAATTTATTCATAAAGGGGAAAAACGCATATTCGATTTGAAAGATGTGCTTTTTAAGGGGTTGATTCTGAAGGAGAAGGACTTTAGAGATTTCATCAAATCAAATAACTGGGCTGTGTATGAGAATAAAAATGTAGGACTAATCTGCTCTGGTGATGCTATTGTTCCAGTATGGGCGTACATGTTACTCGCATCTACTTTGACCAACTATGTGAATTCCGTTTCTTTTGGTGATGAAAATGAGATCGAAAAAAGACTAATTGATCAGGCAATACAAAAATGCATGGCGAGCAGAAATTTTGAAAATGCAAAAGTTGTTATTAAGGGGTGTGGTGCTGTCGAAAACAAGGAATACGCGTATACCCAGATCGCAAATGCGCTGCTCCCAAAAGTTTCTAGCATTATGTATGGCGAGCCCTGCAGCACAGTGCCGATCTTCAAGAAAAGAAAGTAATTTCGAACGAAAATCAACCAAACGTGGAACTAGAAGAGCTAAAATATCCGCAAGGAAAATATCAAGTGCCCGAAGTTATTGATCAAGCTGTCATCTCCGAATGGGTGGACACGCTGGAGCAACTACCTAAGAATTTGCGCAAATTGGTTGAGAGCTTGTCGTATGAATGTTTGGATTGGGCCTATCGCCCCAAGGGATGGACGATTAAACAAGTGGTGCATCACCTGGCAGATAGCCACATGAATAGCTTCATCAGATTCAAGTTGATGATGACTGAGGATAACCCCACGATTCGACCATATGAAGAAACTAAGTGGGCAGAGATGCCGGATAGCAATAATCCTGAAATTTCGACCTCACTCATGATCTTGGATGGCCTGCATGCACGCTTAAATGTGCTCCTAAGAGATTTAATTTCAGACGATTGGAATCGAACCTTTTATCATCCCGAGTATGAAAAAAGCCTCACGCTTAGCTGGATGATCGGCTTATATGCCTGGCACTCAAATCACCATTTAGCACACATCCAACAAGCGATCGACAAGGAGGGAAGCTTCACTATGAAAGAGTAATTTAGTAAGCATAAAAAAAGCCCTGATTTCTCAGAGCTTGATTTCGATTTTCATCGGAGATTAATCCTTTTTCTTGGCTCCACCTTTCTTGCCAGAACCTGCAATGGAACTTCTCATGTCGGTGTCAGCTTCAATGTTCTGGAATTTGTAATAGTCCATAATTCCTAGGTTTCCACTTCTAAAAGCATCTGCAATTGCCTTTGGAACTTCAGCTTCAGCCAAAATCACTTTTGCCCTTGCTTCCTGTGCTTTCGCTAACATTTCTTGTTCCTCAGCTACAGCCATTGCTCTTCTTTCTTCAGCTTTTGCCTCCGCAACTTTCAAATCAGCAGATGCTTGATCAGTTTGAAGCTTTGCCCCAATGTTAGCACCAACATCCACGTCAGCAATATCAATGGAAAGAATTTCAAAAGCAGTACCTGCGTCAAGTCCTCTTGCCAGTACTAGCTTAGAGATTTTGTCTGGGTTTTCCAGCACTTCTTTATGTGAAGCAGCCGAACCTACCGAAGTAACAATACCTTCACCAACGCGTGCTAAAATGGTCTCTTCTCCAGCCCCTCCTACCAATTGCTTGATATTCGCCCGAATGGTTACCCTCGCTTTTGCTACGAGCTGAATGCCATCAGCGGCAACAGCGGCAACAGAAGGAGTATTGATTACCTTAGGATTTACTGAAACCTGGACAGCTTCGAATACATCTCGACCTGCTAGGTCAATCGCGGTTGCTTGCTTAAAAGTCAAATCGATGTTTGCTTTATCTGCAGAGATCAATGCGCGTATTACTTGTGGGACATTTCCACCAGCGAGGTAGTGAGCTTCCAGCTCTTGTGTTTTCAATTGCCGTCGCTCCGTGTCGCCTTCATTCTCTACAGTTGTCAAACCTGCTTTTGTAGCGGTGATGAGGGAGTTGACGATGATCGATGGCGGCACCTTTCTGATGCGCATAAACACCAACTCCAAAAGACCAACTCTCACACCAGAGAAGACAGCCGTAATCCAGAGATTGACAGGTACGAAATACAGGAAAATAAAAAAGAGAATAATTCCCCCAAACACTAACAGAATAAGCATCATACTGCTTCCCATGACTTTACTTATTTACAGGTTGTACAAATATTTTTTTTGATTCGATTCTTAAAATTTCAATAGCAACGTTTTCGTTGATATATCCTCCGTTGGATCTGACCTCGACTTCATTGTCGTCAAATAGCGCTTTTCCTACTGGTTTGAGCGATGAAACGGATTGTCCAATGTCACCCTCTTTAAGATTCAGATTCACATCTTGGTTGAATTTTCCAGTCATAGAACTCTTAAGCGAAAATCGCTCCCAAGATCTGCCCTTGAAGGCCACAACTAAGGCTATCGTGTTTAGCAAAATGGTGCTTATCAAAAAGATGGTGCCAGTCGTTGCTCCAAAATTATCATAGCTCAGGTAGATACCATAACCGCTGAACAGAAGTCCTAAAATGCCTACAATGGTTGTTCCTGGTACAAAAATAATCTCCGCTATCAACAAAATGATACCGAAAACCACGAGCCCTATAACAGTAATCCAATCCAAGGTGGTTGTTTAAAATTTCAAATTCAAAACTATCTGTTTGAGCTAAGTTTTACTAGCAAATGTGACAATAGCTCAATTATTAATAAATAACTAATAGGCTTTTGCAAAGAGGACTCGACCGGACGAAGGCTTTCCTGAATAGATACACTCTCCTTCTTCTTTTTTCTGGTCAAAGGGAATACATCGAATCGTTGCCTTGGTCTCTGTTTTTATTTTTTCTTCAGTCTCATCCGTTCCGTCCCAATGCGCATAAACAAAACCCTTCTCAACCAGTTCTTTGAACTCGTCGTACGAATTGGCTTCATAGGTATTTTCCTTCCGGAAGTTTACGGCCTTCTTGTAAATTGAAGCTTGCATCTCTTCCAGCAAATTAGAAATGTAAGCTGCGGTATCTTCCAGTTTGTGCGTTGACTTCTCTTTTGTGTCGCGTCTGGCAATTTCCACCGTTCCATTTTCTAAATCTCGAGGCCCAATTGCGATTCGAGCCGGCACGCCCTTGAGTTCATACTCAGCAAATTTCCATCCTGGCTTATGCGTATCTCGATTGTCAAATTTTACAGAAATGCCCTTGGATTTTAAATCTGAAGAAATACCGTTGACTACCTCCGTAATCTTAGCAAGCTCTTCATCTGTTTTGTAAATTGGAACAATTACCACTTGTATAGGAGCCAGTTTTGGTGGGAGAACTAAGCCTTCATCATCGGAGTGGGCCATAATGAGTGCACCCATTAAACGAGTACTTACGCCCCAGGATGTTCCCCAGACAAACTCATCTTTTCCTTCTTTACTTGCATATTTAACATCAAAAGCTTTGGCAAAATTCTGCCCAAGAAAATGTGAGGTACCAGCCTGAAGTGCCTTTTTATCCTGCATCATAGCTTCAATACAGTACGTATCTACAGCTCCAGCAAACCGCTCACTTGGAGTTTTTACGCCTTTGACTACAGGAACCGCCATGTAGTTTTTAGCAAAATCCGCATACACGTTAAGCATTTGTTCAGTTTCTTCTACTGCCTCTTGCTCTGTTGCATGAGCAGTATGACCTTCTTGCCACAGAAATTCTGCAGTCCTCAGAAACAAGCGAGTTCTCAACTCCCATCTCACGACGTTGGCCCACTGATTAATCTTCAGTGGCAGATCCCTGTAGGATTGGATCCAGTTTTTGTAGGCATCCCAAATCACCGTTTCTGAGGTGGGTCGGACAATGAGTTCCTCCTCGAGCTTTGCGTCAGGATCAACGATCAGTCCCTTCCCATTTTCATCATTTTTCAGACGATAGTGAGTGACCACGGCGCACTCTTTTGCAAACCCTTCCACATGATCAGCTTCTTTGCTAAGAAAGGATTTAGGTATGAAAAGCGGGAAATATGCATTCTCATGACCTGTGTCTTTGAACATTTGGTCAAGCGCTTGTTGCATCTTTTCCCAGATGGCAAAACCGTAGGGTTTTATAACCATGCAACCTCTGACGGGAGAATTTTCAGCTAACCCAGCTTTTTTTACTAATTCATTATACCAAAGTGAGTAATCTTCGGAACGGGATGGAATTGCCTTAGCCATTTTTTTAATCAGTACAGTTTATAGTGTTTATGCATATCAGCGAGCACTTTTTCTCAGTAGAAAAGCCTATTTTTAAATAAATAGTATCTAGAAGAGGCTTTGGTATAGTGTTTGCATAATTGCAAGTATAATTTCTAAAGGACGGCAAATATAGTTTAGGCTTGAAACCGATTGTCCTTCAAAATGGTTTAATAACTAAAATCTGGTGATTATGAGAACTTATAGCAAACTCTTCCTTTTAACTGCCCTAATCACAGTTACGTTTTCTTCAAATGCTCAGGAGTACGATGACATGTATTTCTCGAAGAAAGACCGCAAAAAGGTTAAACCCGTGACGAAGAATGAGGCTCTTGATGCACCAGGGAAAACTTCTTCTTTCTTAAGTAGGCAAATTGCTCAGAACAATGAGTTAACCGAGGAGTATTCCGAAAATGAGGTTAGTCAGGAGGCGATCGATAAATACCGGAAACAAGAAATCAGTAACGAGAATGAATCTGAGGAGATTCTCGAAAACTCCAACTACTCAAATCCAAATGAAACGTATGAGGATGAGTATTATGAGGAGGAACCCGTCATCGTAAACAATTACTACTATGACGATCCATGGAGATACAACAATGGTTGGAGAGGATACCGAAACCCTTGGAGATACCGATCTGGATTCTCCGTGTCGTTTGGATGGGGATTTGGGTGGGGCGCCTTCGGAGGTGGTTGGGGCTACGATCCGTTTTGGGATCCGTATTATGCGGGATTTAATAATCCTTGGTACGGAGGCTATAATTCATGGCATGGAGGATTTAATTCCTTCTACGGACCTCCTTACTACCGAAACGCATATGCAAGAGGCTATGGTCGATATGATAGGTACGGTGGATATTATGGTGCTCCGACGATAGGGAGAGCCTCTGCTAGAAGAGCGGTAACAAAAGCCCCAAGAAATTCAAGAGGGGGAGCTGTCTCTTCATCTGGACGAAGTACAAATGTTCGAAATGTTTCTGAAGCAAGCAGCACCAAAGACAACCGAGATTATAGCTCAACGCAAGCTGCGTACTTGGACAAATCTCGAAGAGGAGCAAGAATTTCAGGTTCAAATGGCAGAACCAGCACTGCAACACGGTCAGCGAATAGAAGCGCTGCGGATGGAATTAATAGAAATAACTCTACTAGATACAATAGTACAGGTCGAAGCAGTTCAGGTAACGTCAGATCCTCAAGTTCATCTCGGAATAGTTCAGGGTCTGTGCGGTCTTCCAATTCTGGACGAAGTAGTTCTGGATCAGTAAGGTCGGGCAGCTCTAGTAGAGGAGGTTCCAAAACGGTAAGACCTTCTAGCTCTTCCAGAAGTCGTAGTTCAGGAGTCAGATCGTCAAGCTCATCACGAAGCAGCTCGGTCAGATCCTCAAGTCCTTCCAGAAGCAGTGGGTCAGTTAGATCCTCAGGCTCATCACGAAGTTCTTCTGGCAGATCAAGTTCTGGTAGGTCGAGCTCTGGCAGATCAAGTTCAAGTAGGTCTAGAGGAAATTAAAAACGGCATTAAAAGTGGTGCAAATGAAAAAGGCAATCGTATTCATTTTAATGTTATATTCAGTTGTGTCCAATGCACAGCAAGGACCGTTTGGCTATTATAAAGATGCATTGATCTTTAGTCAGGCAAATACGCTGTACGGAAGCACTGCTCGGATACAGGGTATAGGAGGCGCATCGGTAGCGCTAGGTGGTGACTTAAGTTCAATTTCATCAAATCCCGCAGGACTAGGCTTCTTCAATAGAAGTGTTTTTACACTTACTCCGTCATTAGATTTTTCCACCGCGGATTCAAAATTTACGATTCCAGATCAAAACTTTAAAGGGTCAGCGGAAGAGTCTTTCAGAAACAATTTTAATTTCTCCAACATTGGGACGGTCATAAACTTCACCAAAGGGGATTATACAAATGATAAATTCAAGGGAGGTTCACTGGGAATTTCACTGAACCGCTTAAATGGATTTAATCTGGAACGGAACTATGAAGGAATTAATGACTATAACTCGATTCTGGATTCCTTTTTAGGTAATGTGGGACAAACCCCGACCGGTGATCTTGGCGGATACGAAGCTGGTGCATTTGACCAATATTTGATAAATCCGACGTTTGATGCTAATGGAAATATTGACGGCTATGATTCCTTTGTTGCTGGATTTCCTGTTCAAACAGAAAGTATTAAGGAATCTGGTTCGCACTATCAGTTGAATGTTGCTTGGGGTGGGAATTATGATGATCGACTCTATTTCGGTGGTGGAATGGGTATTCAAATTTTGAATTATCAATTAAGAAGAACCTATTTAGAAGACCAGTTTGAGCCTGCTCCGTTTTTAAACAGTATTACGGTGTTTGATGATTTACAGGTGAGAGGGGCAGGGATTGATTTCAATTTTGGTACCATCGTGAGGCCAGCGGATTTTCTTACCCTTGGGGTAAGCTACACTTCACCATCTTTCATCTCGATGGATGAAGAAAACTTTTTTGATGTTTCAGCGAATTGGAAAGGTGGAACAACTGTTACCGAGGCGGATGATGATGGAAATGACACAGAAGTTGATATTAGTTCTATCGATCCATATCAGAGTGATCTGTTTGTTTCAGAGTACAGGCTAAGAACTCCATCCAAAATAGCAGTGGGAACGTCTATATTTGTTGGAAAGAGCGGATTTATTACTGGGGATTTTGAATTTATAGACTATTCGAATGCAAACATCAACTCCAGTGACTTCTCGGAATCTGCCGACAATGCCGCCATTGAGAATACGTATACTTCAGTAATGAATATCCGAGTTGGAGGAGAATATCGGATAGACAACATTCGGTTGAGAGCTGGTTATGCCCTTTTTCCAAGCCCCTATAAAGATTCTGATCTGCAAGACCGGACAAATTTGACGTTTGGCTTTGGTTACAGAACATCTGACTACTTCCTTGATTTTGCTGTTGTCAATAGTGAGACAACGTCCTTGTACACACCTTATGATATCGCAACAGATCAACCGGTTGTTGCTTCAGACATCAAGAATACCTCAGTTTCAGTAACGTTCGGACTGACTTTCTAATCGAATAGCTTTCCTAACTGCTGATAGTTGTTCACAGTGTGTTGAGCTTGCTCGTACCACTTTCTTCGCTTTTCCAAAAGTTCTGCAGGCTCAAATTTTTTCATCAACGGCCTTGAGCTATCACCAGCTAGTCGTTGGGTGATTTCGTCCAACGAAGTGTTGATGTAGATGGTAACTCCATTTTCATTCATGAAATCCATGTTGTCAAAAAAACAGGGTGTTCCGCCTCCAGTTGCTAAAACGAATTGTGAATATTCGTTTGTAACCTGCCTCAACTGTTCCTTTTCAATTTGCCGAAAATAGTTCTCACCTTCCTTAGCAAGGAGCTCTCGGATAGGCTGGTCTGTCATTTTCGTTATTTCAGCATCAAGATCAATGAATTTCAATCCAGTTTGTGCAGAAAGCTTTTTTGCGAAAGTTGTCTTTCCTGATGCTGGAAGTCCAACTAGGAAAATTCTCTTCGAATTCATTAGTTGAGCAACTCTGCCACTTCATCTGAGAGTGGGGTATCGTTGTAATGCCACTTGCCTCGCACGGTTCCATTTTGGATTAACCAAATGCCTGGGTTTGAGCGGACAATGGTTTTCAAAACAGTAGCATCAGCAAAGAAGTAGCGCGCGCCTAGCTGATTTCTATGGCGGAACTCTTCGAACAATGCTGCTCCTGAGGAAGTCAAAATCCACGTTTCAAAACTTGGATTTGTGTAGGTTAAATTTCTAAGTCTGTCGATTTTCTTAAGTGATGTTTTTTCTACATCATGAATGATGATCACCAATTTGTTACCTGTCAATAGGTCATCGGTAAATTCACCATCGTCATTCCAAACACTTAGGTCTGTTATTTTTGGCTCGGCCCAGGGGTTTAAAGGTCGAGCTTTGATGAAGGTGTATCCTGGTTCGGTTGGATAGGTCTCAAATTTGTATTGTTGACCATCTTTCTCCACCGTGTATTCTGTCCGAAGTGGCTCGGAGGCTTCCATAAGACTTGGTATATGACCTCCCACTTTGTATGCTCTAAAGTCGATGAAAGGAAGGTGCATGATTGCGTAAATAGCAACGGCTACAAATACGACTGCTGTGCCAGCAACCTTGATCTCCCTAAATAGCGGAGAAAACAACGAGCTGTAATCGTTTTTCTTGATAAATATCACAACGATCAGTACGAGCAAAATAATGTCCTTATAGAAGGACTGCCATGGCGTAAGCTTAATGGCATCTCCGAAACACCCACAATCGGTGACTTTGTTGAAGAATGCCGAATAGAATGTCAGGAATGTGAAGAAAACGATCATTCCAAGAAGTGTCCAAGCAGTAATCTTCATCCTGTAGCCAATAATCAAGGCTACTCCAAGAACCATCTCAAGGACGGATAAGAATACACTTAGGAAGAGTGCCGCTGGAACAAACCACTCAAAAAATGGAGCAATATCGTAAGCAAAAACTTCAAAGTACTCCTCCAGCTTTATAGCCGTTCCTGCTGGATCATTGACTTTAATAAGTCCTGAAAAAATGAACAATGCCCCAACGGCATATCTTGCGAATTCTTTAACAATATTCATCATGAATAATTTATTTTTTAGCCCTACTGCTGGGCTTCCTTTAATTTTATCAGACAAAAAACAGAGTAGTTGATCATATCCTGATAGTTTGCATCAATTCCCTCTGAGATCAGAGTTTTGCCTGCATTGTCCTCTATTTGTTTCACACGCATGAGTTTCATTAGGATAATGTCGGTTATGGAACTTACTCTCATCTCGCGCCAAGCCTCTCCGTAATCATGATTCTTATCACTTAGGAGCGACAAGGTTTCTTGAGAAGCTTTATCATACATTGGCTCCAATTTAGAAAATGGAATCTCCATTTCTTCCATCCCATTTAGTTGCATTTGTACAATTGCAATGATGCAATAGTTGATGATACCCTTAAATTCATTGCTGATATCTTCACCAACCTTCTGTTCACCTTTTTCTTGTATTGAGCGGATTCTCTGAGCTTTTATCAAGATTTGGTCAGTGATAGATGGGAGCCGTAGGATTCTCCAAGCTGTTCCATAATCCTTGGTCTTTTTGGCAAAAATATCCTTGCACTCTGTAATGATCTCCAAATATTGCTGCTCAGTATCGATATTCATAGTTATCAGTCCATGGCCAATAGTCGTCAGTCCATTGTTACTTTTGAGGACTACGAACTAAATCGCAAAATTAATCCATTGAACCCCAAACACACCATCAAAATCAGGGGAGAAATTGTTGATCTTTCTTCACCAAAAATCATGGGAATAATCAACGTGACTCCTGACTCTTTTTATGAGGGAAGTCGAGTTGACTCGACAGATCATATTCTTAAAACGGCAGAAGGAATGTTGGAACAAGGGGCAGATTTTCTGGACGTTGGTGGGTATTCCTCCCGACCCGGAGCGGAAGATGTTTCAATGGAGATGGAAGAAGAGCGGGTGGCCCGAGGGGTTGGTGCAATTAGCAAGGAATTCCCTGAAGCCATCATCTCTGTGGATAGTTTTAGGTCTGAGACGGCCAAGGCAGCAGTGGAAGCGGGAGCCTCGATAGTCAATGATATTTCGGCAGGGCATTTGGATAAAAAGATGCTTGAGACAGTGGGAGAACTTGGGGTGCCTTACATCGCGATGCACATGCGTGGTACTCCACAAACAATGAAGGATCATACGGACTATGATGATTTGATCACGGAGATTGCTTTTTACTTTTCTGAGACAATCAATCGTTGCAAAGAATTTGGAATCAACGATCTGATTTTAGATCCGGGATTTGGTTTTGCAAAAACGCTGGAGCAGAGTTTCTTGCTGCTTAAGCACCTTGACTATTTCTTGCAATTGGAGAAACCAATACTTGCTGGACTCTCACGAAAATCTATGATTTACCGATCACTTAATTTGACCGCTGATGCATCGTTAAATGGAACTACGTCGTTAAATACTATAGCTTTGTTGAAGGGTGCTAGCATCCTGCGTGTGCATGATGTGAAGGAGGCTGTGGAAGTAGTAAAACTTGTTGACCAACTGTCTTGATTTTAGGGTTTCAAATAGGATTTTTAGATATAGGCTTCAAGGATGTTCTCGACATTCTTTTGGTTACAATTCTATTGTCTCAGGTCTACAAATTGATGAAGGGTAGCGTGGCTATCAAAGTCTTTGTTGGCTTCTTGTTTCTGTATCTTATTTACCTGGTGGTCAATGCCCTTCAAATGGAATTGCTAAGTACGATTTTGGGGCAGTTTATGGGGGTCGGAGTGCTTGCTGCTATCATATTGTTCCAACAGGAAATACGGAAATTCCTTTTGATGGTCGGGCGTACAGGGTTTTCTGACGATGGAACTTGGTGGAAAAACGTGCGATTCTGGTCACAGAATGGGAAAGCACAGCGTGCCAACATTACACCAATCACGGAAGCTGCCAAAGCTCTTGCGGGCTCAAGTACTGGAGCACTGATTGTACTTTCTTCTGATTCACCGCTGAAGTTTTACGCCGAATCTGGCGATGCGATGGATTCAATTGTCTCCAAGAGGTTATTGCTAGCAATTTTTAACAAGTACAGTCCGTTGCATGATGGAGCGGTAATCATTCACAAGGATCGAATTGTTGCTGCTAGATGTATTTTGCCCGTTACAGAACGAGACAATATTCCAGCACAATACGGCCTCAGGCACCGTGCGGGACTCGGAATGTCAGAAAACACCCAATCATTTATCATCGCTGTGTCTGAGGAAACAGGCCAAATTTCTACGATGCAAAATGGTGTGGTATCTCACAACATTTCTTCGCAAGAGCTAAGAACGCAGATCAACAAGTACCTGCACGAGCCAAAGGATATTAAGAAGGAGGTTGAAAAGAAGGCGGCAGAAGATGGAGATGCAAGCGAGCAGACGCAGGCAGTACCCACCCCAGAAGGAGCTTGAGGAACTTAATCTGAGTTTTCTCTTCCAGCGCCTGAACCCTTGCAATCCCAATTCAGTGTTTTAGGCAAGTTTGACTAACTTCTGCTATGTTTCACCGCATTGTTTTAACACTGCCAATTGCTTTAGCCTTAGCAGCCAACGCCCAAAACCAATCGCTCTTAGATTCTCTATTAATCGGAGCTAGCAGAGCAACCAGTGATAGCATTCGAGCGGAGTACCACTACGAACTTTGTTATCAATGGGCCGACTACAATTTCGATTCTGCGATGTTTCATGCGTTGAAGATGGAGGAAATTGCCCTACATACTAACAATGCAATCATAAAATACCAGTCGCTTTCTGCAAGAGGGATTGCACATGATTATCAGTATTCATTTGATAGTGCAATATTTTATTACGAGGCAGCAAAAAAACAAGCAAATGACTTTGGATACGAAAAAGGTGAGGCTATTGCTACCTTCAATATTGGAGTCGTCTATTATTATTCTGGAGAGATGGAAAAGGCGATTGATAACTATCTGGAAGCTGAGAAAGTCTACCTGAAACTGAACGATCGACGGAACCTTAGTGTCCTTTACAACAATCTGGGAATCATCTATCGAAGGACAAAAAAGTATAAGCTTGCTTTAGACTCATACCTAAAATCTTTGGCGATAAAACGTGAAAGAGAGGATATAACCGGAATCATGAGTACGTTGACCAATCTGAGCACAGTCCATCAATATCTTGGAGATTTTGAGGTAGCTAGAGAAGCCTCCGAAGAAGTAATAAGCATTGCAAAGCAGATTGGAAATGAAGGAGCCTATCTTTTAGAATTAGTCAATCTGGGCAAAATATATTTAGCAATCGAAGAACCAGAAAAAGCACTTGCTGCCTACGTGGAAGTTGGAACTCTATTAGATGAGGATAGTCCTTACTCGTTCAAAACAGAAGTATTTCAGCAACTAAGTAGTTTTTATGTTCAAAGAAAAGAAGTCGCCAAAGCAAAGAAGTACTTAAATCTTGTCGATAAGTTGCTGACTGACGAACAAATGGAAATTGGCATGAGTCATTACCTAAACTCAGCGAACTATTATAGGTTAATTGGACAAGAGGGGAAAGCTTTGGACGCGCTGCAAAGAGCGTTTGATATTCGTGAAAATTTGTTTGACAATGAAGTGTTGGAAAAAACAACTGAACTGGAACAGCTATACGAAAAAGAGAAAAGAGAAGTTGAAATTGCCAGGCTGAATGTTGAAAATGATCTTAAATCTCTGAGTATCGAAAAAAATAATCAGGAACGAAATGGCCTTATTACTTTGTCGATATTGGTCATTGGTCTCGCCGTACTATTTTTTGTGCTTTTCAAGCAAAAAAAGAGATCACTATTCGAACGCGAAACACTACTCAAGGAGATACATCATAGAGTTAAAAACAATCTTCAAATCATCTCTAGTCTATTGAATTTGCAAGCCGGAAGTCTAGATGATGAAACAGCAATTGAAGCCGTGAAGGAAGGACAGTTTCGAGTTAGATCAATGGCATTAATTCATGAAAAGCTTTACAAAGAAACAGATCTGAGAGGAGTCGAAGTGGTGGATTATCTGGAAACCCTGCTTAGCGAATTATTCACTGCTTTTGGAGTAGATGAGGAAAAGATCCGGTATGAGGTCAACACCAACAATATCAAGATGGACATAGATACCGTCATCCCTCTTGGACTAATCATGACAGAGCTTATAACAAACTGTTTGAAGTATGCCTTCCAGAAGACTACTGAGGGTCTATTGCAAATTCTCATGAAGGAAGTGGACGGAAGACTTATTGTCACCATCAAAGACAATGGTGCAGGTATGAATGAGCAAGATTTAGAATCTTCAAATTCATTTGGATGGAAAATGATTAAATCCCTGTCTAGAAAACTAAAGGCAGAAATAGCAGTCACAAATGATAACGGAACCACTGTGCAGCTAAGTCTTTCGCGCTATAAATTAGTGGCATGAGTAAGTCATCAATTCTGATAGTGGAAGATGAACCGTTGATTGCGGATGACATTGCGATGATTTTGGAACAGAACGACTACACGATAAGTGGGATTGTTGACAATGGCGCTGATGCTATTGAGGAATTGCAAAAGCTCAAACCAAGCATGGCTTTGCTCGACATTAACATAGAGGGAGATATGGATGGTGTCAAACTGGCCCATCATATTAATCGCGATTTTAGTATTCCATTTTTATTTCTTACCTCATACTACGATAATAATACCCTGCAGCGTGTGAAAGCCACCAATCCGTGGGGCTACATCGTAAAGCCCTTTGCAGAGGGTGATCTGGTGGCAAACATCGAGTTGGCACTAATGAAATCGGGAAAAACGATCGGCGTACCTTCAAATGACAAGTTCTTTATTCGCGATCACAACGAACTGAACTCTATTGATCCTGCTGATATTCTGTACGTAGAAAGTGACGACAATTACGCTAATATTTTTACTTCAGAAAGAAAGCACGTGGTGAGCCATACACTCAAGAGTGTTGAGGAACAGCTGGTTGGACTCGAGTTTGTTCGTACTCATAAATCCTATCTGGTCAATTTCAGCAAGGTCACAAGCATTCACGAAGGCTATGTGTTCATAGAAGAAGTGAAAATACCGATAGGTAGAACCTACAAAGATCAACTACTCAAAAGCCTCTCTATACTGTAACTGCAGTTGACTTAACCCATTTGGTCGTTCACTCGAACGGCTTTGCCTTCCCTTATTATGTAAATCAACTTCATGGTCTAATTAAACTTTAGCTGCCATGAAAAATTTAGTTATTGCCCTTTTGGGCTTATTCTGTTGTATTAACTCCCACGCTCAAACCGCCCTTGATGCTCAAGAAGTAAGACACACATCATTTGTTGCAATGATCGATGATAATGCTGACCTCCGGTTACAGGTGGCAACAGACGCTTCGTTTAACAATTTAGTAGTTGACAAATTGGCCACTTGGGGATTCAACCCACTGCATGTTAATAGTGACCTTAGAATAAAAAATTTAACGCAAAACACAACGTACTATTATCGATTTTCATATGATAATGAACCTTACTCTTATGGTAATATCAAATCTGTCACCACCTGGGATCCTCCAACAGTGGCAACGGCCCTCCAACCAGATATCGCTGGTTATGATGACATCACACTGAATTGGACAAATGACGATCCTGATGCCGTATTTTATGAAATTTATGTCTATGCCGACGCTACACCATGTTCAGGAGGTGACGTGTATACCCAATATGATATCATATCTACTAGCTCTACCTCTATCAATTATAACGCATTGGATTTTGATGTGGCAAGTTGGCAATTCAGGATTTACGCTCAGAATTCATCTGGTGAATTTGGAAACTTTGAAACCTTGAACGTGAGGGGATGCGCATGTTACAGTGCAATTGATTTTTCCACATTCTTCGATGATAAGGAAATTGTTGTGGGTGGCACATATCAGGTCAAGTATACAGATGGAACCAGCCTAAATGGAACTGATGAGGGAAGACTCAATTATGTTTGGACGTATCCCAGTGCCTGGGAAATGACAAATTATGGTAATTTTTTTGCTGATATAGAGACTGGGGTTGGTGATGGACAAGTGACCGTGACGGTAGTGAACCCCTGTACATTTACTGGGGAAGAATCTGCTACGCTGAGTATTCCCGTTACAGGGATTAGATTGGACCAAACCATCTCTTTTGATCCCCTTGCTTTGAAAAAATTCGGAGATCCGGATATAACACTCATGGCAACCGCCTCGTCTGGATTGGCGGTAAACTATTCAAGTTCTAATACTTCCGTGGCCACCGTTTCGGGTTCTGCAGTTTCAATCGTAGGAGTAGGTGAGTCAACAATTACTGCCTCACAGGCTGGCGATGGTGTTTATAATGCAGCGCCGAATGTATGGCAAGCCCTTACGGTTGATAAAGGCGATCAAGTCATCACATTCAATGCCCTTCCGGACAAAATTTTTGGAGACGTCAACTTTGATTTGCCAGCTACAGCCTCTTCCGGGCTGCCGGTGATCTACTCAAGCTCCACCCCATCTGTGGCAACTGTGTCAGGAAACACCGTTACGGTCGTTGGTGTTGGAACAACAACTATCAGTGCAGCACAACCAGGTAATTCAAACTACAATTTTGCATCAGGAGTCATTCAGGAGCTGACTATAAATCAAGCAAGTCAGACAATTACTTTTGCCAATCTTCCATCAAGAAGGATTTTGGATGCTGACTTTGATCTATCTGCAACGGCCTCTTCCGGGTTGCCTGTAAGCTATAGTAGTTCTGACATGGGAGTGGCAACGGTCTCCGGCACCACTGTTTCGATCATTGGAGTTGGGAACACAACCATCACTGCTTCGCAAGGGGGCGATGGAGATTATGAAGCAGCTTCCGATGTTTTGAAAACTTTGTTAGTCAATAAAGAGAGCCAAACGATCACGTTTCCGACATTTGTAAATACATCCTTTGGGGATGCACCCGTTGATTTGACCGCCTCTGCTTCATCAGGCCTGCCCGTGACGTATGTGAGTGACGATGAGTCGGTAGTGACCATATCAGGAAACACTGTGACAATTGTTGGTGTAGGATCAACCACCATTACCGTATCGCAAGCAGGAGATGATATTTACAATGCCGCTTCTGACGTTTCTCGTCCAATTACTGTAACCAAAGCAAATCAATCCATCACTTTTGGTTCATTGGCCAGCAAAACTTTTGGTGATGGACCGTTCAGCTTGTCTGGTTCAGCTTCTTCTGGTCTTGCGGTGAACTATTCGAGCTCTAATACTGACGTGGCAACTATTTCAGGAAATACTGTCACCATTGTCGGAGCAGGTTCGACCACCATTACAGCTTCCCAAGGAGGTGATGGAGACTATGAAGCTGCTTCGGATGTAGATCAAATTCTAACCGTAAATCAAGCGTCTCAATCTATAACTTTTGGCTCATTGACAAGCAAAACATTTGGTGATGTAAACTTCAACTTGACGGCAACAGCCTCTTCGGGACTCACAACAAGCTATGAAAGTTCTGATCTTTCGGTAGCTACCGTCTCTGGAAATAGCGTGACAATTGTGGGAGCAGGGACTACCACTATTACTGCTTCACAGTCTGGGGATACGGACTACAGTGCCGCTTCAGATGTGCCGCAATCTCTGACTGTAAATCAGGCTTCTCAGTCAATAACATTTGGAGCTTTAGCTGCTAAAACTTTTGGAGATGCCGATTTTGCTCTGGGAGCAACATCGAGTTCGGGATTGACGATGAGTTATTCCAGCTCCGATCTTTCAGTAGCCACAATTTCTGGAAGCACGGTCACAATTGTTGGAGTAGGAACTACCACGATCACAGCATCTCAATCCGGAAATGTCAATTTCAATGCCGCATCAGATGAGACGCAAGACTTAGTTGTAAACAGGGCGGATCAGACCATCAATTTCAATTCGCTGAGCAATTCGACTTTCGGAGATGCCTCCTTTGAGTTGACCGCAGGCGCTACCTCGGGATTGAGCGTGTCCTATGCAAGCTCAAATGAAGTTGTAGCCACAATTTCTGGAAGCACAGTTACAATTGTTGGTGCAGGAACAACAACATTTACTGCCTCGCAGAGTGGAAATACCAACTACAATGTCGCCTCAGATGTGCAACAAAATCTAACCGTTGAAAAAGCGGATCAAATGATCACTTTTGGAGCACTTGCCAGCAAAGAACTTGGTGGTTTGGATTTTGCGTTAACAGCTACTTCATCGTCTAGCTTGTCGATTGCCTATGAAAGCTCGAATACTGCAGTGGCCATCGTTAGTGGAACTACAGTAACTATCGTCGGGGCAGGTACAACTTCAATAACCGCCTCACAGGCAGGGAATTCCAATTTCAACCCTGCGTCCGATGTTTCCCAAAGTTTAATTGTGACTGACCCTGCTAAACTAGATCAGTCCATCACTTTTACGACTCTGAATAATAAATTTCTGGATGACCCTGATTTTACGCTTAGTGCAACGGCGTCCTCAGGTTTGACCGTCAGCTATAGCAGTTCTAACACAGGTGTTGCGACAGTCACTGGCAATCTCGTGACGATTGTTGGTACGGGAACAACAACGTTAACGGCTTCTCAAGGTGGAAACGACACCCACAATCCAGCTCCTAGTGTAGAGCAAAGTTTTGTAGTCTTGAGTCCATCGAAGCAAGACCAAGTGATAACTTTTTCGGCCCTGCCCAGCAAAACCTACGGAGATGATCCTGTAAACCTATCCGCTACCGCTTCGTCCGGACTAACTACTACCTATTCAAGTTCGGACGCATCGGTGGCAAGCATTTCTGGAGCGACAATTAGCATTGTAGGAGCTGGCACTAGTACGATCACTGCTTCTCAACTAGGAGATAATGATTACAACGCAGCTCCAGATGCTGAGCAAACGCTGACGGTTCTAAAGGCGAATCAAACAATAACAATTGAAGCAATTGAAGATGGAGTGACTACCGACACTCCAATTGATGTTGTCGCGGAAATTGATTCAGAACTTCTTTTGACCTTCGCTGTTTCAGGGCCGGCTACAATTACTGGTCAAACAATAACGCTAGATGGTTCAGTCGGCACTGTTGAAGTAGTAGTAAGTCAGGCAGGAAACAACAATTATAATGCCGCCGAAGAGTCAGAAAGTTTTGAGGTTTTTGAAGGAGTACTTGGTACCGAAGAACCTACACAGGTCAAATTGTATCCCAATCCCGCTACTGATTTCATGATGGTTCAAAGTGGAGTTCCTGTTGACATCCGAATATTTAGCGTAAGCGGGAACCTGATTTTTGGTCAGAAGAAAGTCACCGACAGAATTGATATAAGTGCGATCAACGAAGGTATGTACCTCATCGAAATCTCGCTCGGAGAAGCGGTCTCAACAACAAGATTCTACAAAACAAACTAAGGCAGCCCCAGTTCCGATAGTTATCGGGATCGGGAAGTAAGGCGACTCCAAGGGAGTCGCCTTTTATTTTATATAACCCCCAGCTCCTTACCTACTTCAGTAAATGCGGCAATCGCTTTATCCAAATGTTGTTGGTCATGCACGGCTGATATTTGGACACGGATTCGAGCTTGCCCTTTTGGAACCACCGGGAAATAAAAACCGATCACATAGATTCCTTTTTCTAGCAAGGCAGCTGCCATTTTCTGAGAGAGCACTGCATCGTAGAGCATGATCGGAACAATCGGGTGCTCACCAGGCTTGATGTCAAAACCTGCTTCCGTCATCTTCTCCCGAAAATATTTCGTGTTGTCTTCGAGCTTGTCTCTCAATTCCGTCGTCTCAGTCAGCATGTCGAGCACCGCCAATGAGGCGCCAACAATCGAAGGAGCTACCGTGTTAGAAAACAAATACGGTCGAGAACGTTGGCGTAATAGTTCGATGATTTCCTTTTTTCCTGAGGTAAATCCCCCAGAAGCACCGCCCAAAGCTTTTCCAAGTGTACCTGTAATGATGTCCACTCGATCCATGCAATTTCTGAATTCATGGACGCCACGTCCTGTTTTTCCCATAAACCCTGTTGAGTGGCACTCATCGGTCATAACTACCGCATCATATTTGTCGGCCAGATCGCAAATTTTATCCAACTGGGCAATATTGCCGTCCATTGAAAATACTCCGTCAGTAACAATGATTTTGCATTTTGCCCCGCTTGCTTCCTTCAACTTGGCTTCTAGATCCTCCATATCGTTATTGTTATAACGATAGCGCTGTGCCTTGCAAAGTCTCACTCCGTCAATAATTGAGGCATGATTGAGAGCATCCGAAATGATGGCATCCTCTGGACCAAACAGGGGCTCAAATACACCGCCGTTTGCGTCAAATGCAGCGGCATAGAGTATCGTGTCTTCCATGCCTAGAAATTCCGAGATCTTACGTTCCAGCTCTTTATGAATATCCTGAGTGCCGCAAATAAAGCGAACAGATGACATGCCATATCCATGTGAGTCGATGGCTTTTTTTGACGCTTCAATAACCTTTGGATGTGACGACAAGCCCAAGTAGTTGTTTGCACAGAAGTTGATCACCTCCGATCCATCCTCTAACGTTATATCGGCAGCCTGTGGGGAAGCAATGACTCGCTCTTTCTTGTAAAGTCCTGCTTCGTGGATGCCGGCGATTTCGATATCTAACTTGGCCTTAAGAGATGTGTACATATTAGCTTAGTTTGGGTTTGGATAAAATTTTGGGTTTTAATTTTTTGGTTGGAGCTGTAGATTCTGCAATTGCAGTTTCTTCTAAAACATACTTTCTTCTTATGCTGTTTATTTGAAATAGTTTTTGCTGAGTAAAACTTTCTGGATGGACTTGATCGAAGAGTTTCTCAAATTCCTCGTACCTTGTTTGATCAGAATCTTTAAATTTTTTCGGATCAATTTTCTTGGACTGGAGATAGTCCTCAAAACTTAGCCTCGAACTGACTTCTTTATCCATTGTGGCAAATTTAATTGAAGTGTGATTTCCGTAGACTATTTAATTTTACCTACCAACAACATTACCCCATGAATAAAATTCTCATTATCGGTGCTTGTGGTCAACTTGGAACTGAATTGACGATCAAGCTCAGAGAACTGAAAGGAAAAGAAAATGTAGTGGCCACTGACCTACGTGGTCCGGTTGATCTTATTGTGGATGGACCCTTTGAGAAGCTGGACATACTGGATCAGGAAAGATTTAATTCTGTCCTTGACAAACATAACATAAAGGAAGTCTATCATTTAGCAGCAGTGCTGTCTGCAAAGGGAGAGCTAAATCCTCAGTTTGCTTGGCACCTTAATATGGACAGTTTGATAACAGTATTGGAAGCGGGGAAAGACAAACTGGAAAAAATTTATTGGCCTAGTTCGATTGCTGTTTTTGGCCCGAATACGCCTCGTGAAAATACGCCTCAAAATACTATAATGGATCCAAATACGGTCTATGGAATCAGCAAATTGGCAGGGGAACGCTGGTGTGAATACTATCATGGAAAATATGGCGTGGATGTAAGGAGTCTAAGATATCCTGGATTGATTGGATATAAAGCGCTTCCTGGGGGTGGAACCACGGATTACGCGGTTGATATCTTTCACAAAGCAATAGCAGGGGATGCTTTTGAGTGCTACCTAAAGGATGATACCATGCTTCCAATGATGTACATGGATGATGCAGTAAAGGCTACCATTGATTTGATGGAGGCCTCTAAAGAAAATATAAAGATTCGGAGTAGCTATAATCTAGCAGCTATGAGTTTTACACCAGCGCAGATAGCAGCGCAGATTAGAAAACACAATCCACATTTTGAGGTGATGTACAAGCCCGATTTCAGACAAAAAATTGCCGATAGCTGGCCATCTTCAATTGATGACAGCGCTGCGAGAGCAGATTGGGGCTGGAAAAACAGCTTTGGATTGAGCGAATTGGTTGAGACAATGCTCACTCACTTAAAGCGTGAAATGGTTTCTGATTAAGGCAATTTTGCTTTTCTTTCCACTCGATTTAACTAACCAACCATGGAAAGCTACAATAACCTCCTTCTGGACTTAAAAGAAGGAATTCTTACCATCACTATTAATCGTGAGAGTAAAATGAATGCGCTCAATCAGGAAACGATGCATGAGATTGGAGCAGCATTTCATTATGTCTACGACAATCCGAAAGACATCAGAGGTGTAATCATGACAGGCGCAGGGGATAAAGCGTTTGTTGCTGGTGCCGACATTAGCGAATTCGCCGGGGTCAATGAAATGAACGCGCGAAAGTATGCCGAAGAAGGACAGGAAATATTTCAATCCATTGAAAACTGCCACACTCCGGTAATTGCCGTTGTTAATGGATTCGCCTTAGGTGGAGGATGTGAACTTGCTATGGCTGCTCACATGCGAGTGGCCACAAAGACCGCACGTTTTGGACAACCAGAAGTCAATCTCGGCTTGATTCCGGGGTATGGTGGGACCCAGCGTTTGACTCAGTTGATCGGAAAAGGCAGAGCTTTTGAATATCTAATGAGCGCAGATATGCTAGGTGCAGAAAGTGCGTTAGAATTTGGGTTAGTAAACCACGTCGAAGAAGATCGGCCCTCGGCCCTCGGCAAGGCAAAGGAGATCTTAACAAAGATTGCGAGTAAGGCACCCGTTGCTATTGGACTAGTAATTGATTCTGTCAACGCAAATTTTGAAGCGGGATCAAATGGATATCAAACCGAAGCAAATTCCTTCGCCAGGTGCTTTGCAACTGAAGATTTTAAGGAAGGGGTAGATGCATTTCTAAACAAGCGCTCAGCAAACTTCAAAGGCGAGTAACCATTGTCATTACTTAGAAAACTTGCAAGTCAGACAGCAGTTTATGGATTAAGTAGCGTTCTTGGACGAACGCTCAATTACCTACTTGTACCTCTCTATACTTCCGTTTTCGCTCCTGGAGAATATGGCATAGTCACTGAGCTTTATGCCTATGTAGCATTTCTGAACATTCTCTATATCTACGGACTGGAAACGGCCTACTTCCGGTTTGTGTCCAAATCTGACCCTCAAAATACGTTTAACATTGCCTTCACAAGCATCCTTGTTACCTCCATAGCCTTTTCTGGTATCATCTTTTATCTCTCGGAGGAGATAGCTCAGATACTTCAATACCCTGAAAAGAGAAATTTTATAAGATGGATGGCATTGATTCTTAGTATTGATGCGATTGTTGCGATTCCGTTCGCAAAACTCCGTCAAGAAGGCAAAGCGGCGTCATTTGCAATTTTCAAGCTGTCCAATATTTCACTGAACATTGGCCTAAACCTATTCTTTCTGGTTTTTTGCCCATGGATTTTGTCTGACAACCCAAACCACTTTTTATCTGCTTTCTTCAATCCAAACTTAGGCGTAGGCTATGTGTTTTTATCCAATTTGATGGCAAACGCAGTCTACATTCTCTTCTTTATTCCGACGTGGATCAAGGTGAGATTGACTTTTAAATCTGCTGAATGGAGAAGAATGATGACTTATGCATGGCCAATACTCATAATTGGGTTTGCCGGAGTGACCAACGAAATGTTGAGCAGAGCAATACTGAAGTACCGGCTTCCTGAAGGGTTTTATGACGGACTATCAAACATTGAAATTCTTGGAATTTTTGGAGCATGTTACAAACTTTCTATTTTTATGACCTTGGCGGTTCAAGCATTTCGATATGCATTTGAGCCCTTTTTCTTCGCTAAGGCTGCGGATAAGAATTCGCCAGAGCTATTTAGTAAGATTATGACCTGGTTCGTGATTTTTACCTCTTTTAGCTGGTTGCTAATCACAGCGTTTCTCCCGTGGATTGGGCCAATCTTTCTTAGACAGGAAAGCTACTTGCAGGCCTTGTCTGCTGTACCATGGCTTCTCGGAGGCGGACTCTTTTTGGGAATCTTCTACAACCTTTCCCTCTGGTACAAACTCACAGACAAGACAAAATACGGTGCTGTTATCAGTGTGGCTGGTGCTGCCGTCACATTGCTACTAAACTGGGTCTTAATTCCGAGATTTGGATACATGGGAAGTGCCTACGCCACGTTTGCCTCCTACACGTCGATGGTTATCATTTCATACTTGTGGGGGAAAAAGCACTATCCCGTACCTTATAATCTTGGCAAAATCTTCACGTACTTAGGTCTTGCTGGTCTTGGAGTCGAAGTAAATAGCCAATTTCAAGAATCTATTCTATCTGCTACTTTGGTCGTCTTAATCTTCCTAACTTTGGCCTTTCTTTTCGAAAGGAGTGCATTTTTGAGCCAAAGAGTCAGTAGCGAAAAGCACGACAGTTAAACAACTTACATGAACTTAATAATCCCGATGGCGGGTATGGGAAAACGCCTTCGTCCCCACACGCTCACCACACCTAAACCCCTAATTCCTGTTGCTGGAAAGCCAATCGTTCAACGATTGGTAGAAGACATTGCCAAAGTGGTACCGGAGAAAATTGAGCGTATCGGATTTGTGATCGGTGATTTTAGTCAGGAAATTAAGAATCAATTGGTGGCAATTGCAGATGGTATTGGTGCACAGGCAGTTTTCTACGTTCAAGAAACAGCTGAAGGAACTGCACATGCGATCGCATGCGCCAATGATCTATTAGAAGGAAAAGTGACAGTAGCATTTTCTGACACGTTGTTTCGAGCTGATTTTGACTTAAACCCTGAAGACGATGGGATTATTTGGACTAAAACAGTAGATGATCCAAGTGCCTTTGGTGTTGTAAAGACAGGTGCTGATGGAGTAATTACGGATTTTATTGAAAAGCCGACAGTGTTTGTTTCGGATCAAGCCATCATTGGTATCTACTATTTCAAGAAAGGTGAAGAACTAAAGCGTGAGATTAACTACTTGATTGAAAATGATATTCGAGGAGGAGGGGAATTTCAATTGACTATGGCGTTAGAAAATCTCAAGAAAAGCGGACTAAAATTTAAGATTGGCACAGTAAATGAATGGCTTGATTGTGGCAATAAGGACATCACAGTGGAATCTAATTCCAGATATCTTGGTTTTGTATCTGGTGAGGATTTGATTGATGAAACAGCTGAAATTGTGAATAGCGAAATCATAGAACCAGTGTATATAGGTAAGAATTCAGTGATAGAAAACTCGAAGATCGGGCCGAACGTTTCGATTGGTTCAGACTGTCGAGTAACAAATTCGTCAATTTCTGAGTCGTTAATACAAAATAACACCAACCTCGAAGACGTTAATTTTGCTAACTCGATGATTGGAAACTTCGTTAAATTGACCGGCGAGCCAAAGTCGGTGAGTTTAGGAGACTTTAGTGAATGGTAATACGGATGCGATTAGTTCTACTTTTTTCATTTTTAATTCTTTCTTTTTCTGTTTTTTCACAGAAAAAGAAAGCAAAAGATGAGGCCACCATACCTCAGACTCAGGAAGATTCCGTGCAGTTTGAAGCCGTAATTGTAGAGGCAGAAAAGCAATTAATCCTTGAAAACTATGCGAAGGCGATGGAGGGCTTTATCAAAGCCTTGGAAATGAATACGCTGAGCGGAGCGGTCAATTACAAGATCGCCGAGGTTTTAACGAAGAGTAAAGAGGGACAAAAAGCAATTCCTTACAACATCCGAGCCGTTGAACTGGAACTAGAAAACAAGTATTATCGCCTGGCATTGGCGAGACTATATCAGAGCGTTGGATTCTTCGTTGATGCAACGAAAACATACGAGAAGATTCTGCTTAAGTACCCGTCGGACGAGTCTACTTTATATGAATTGGCAGAGCTGTATCAAAATCTAGGGCGTACCGAAGAAATGTTTCAAACCTTTGACAAGATCGAAGCAGAACTCGGAGTGAAATTGGAGATCGTCAGAGAGCGCCAACGAATCTTGATGAAAAACAGGGACTTGGACGGAGTAATTGCCGAATATAACAAGTTGATTGACGCCTATCCAAATGAAAATGCCTACCGAATTGAATTGATAGATTTTTTGATTCAAAACAAAAGAACAGAACAAGCTAGTGCCGAGATTGAATTGTACGAGAAGGAAAAACCTTCCACCTCCAGAATTATGCTTCTAAAAAGCGAGCTTGCATGGCTGGCAGGAGAAAGAGAGCAAGCATTCACGTTGTTGGAAGATGCATTTGGAGCAAGTGCGCTGGACTTTCAAACGAAATTTCAGATTCTGTCAAACTACCTTTCTATGACATCGAGGGCAGAGGATCGAGAACGGATTACCAAGATTTCCAAAAACCTTGCTGATGAGAATCCTAAAGAGTACAAAGCTCAGGCGTTTGTAGGTGATCTCCTCTATCAAAATGGAGCGAAGGAGGCTTGCATAGAGTATTACCTGCGTGCAATCAGAATTAGCCCTGCCAACTTCTCTGTGTGGCAAAATATCATCAATGTAGAAGCGGAGCTCAACAATTACGATAGCGTTTTGGTGCATTCCGAAGAAGCATTGGAGTACTTCCCAAATCAGGCTCTCCTATACTATTTTGCTGGGACAGGGCATTTGATTAACAAGGACTATAAAAAGTCAATAAGAAGCCTTGAGCAAGGGAAAAAATACACGATAGACCCTGATTTACTGACTGTCTTTTATGGCCAGCTTGGCGATGCATACAATGGACTTCAGGATCATGAAAAATCAGATCAGTCTTATGACAAAGCACTAGAAAATCAGGCGACCAATGATCATGTGCTAAATAATTACAGTTATTTCCTCTCCCTGAGGAAAAAAGATCTCGACAAGGCTTTGAAGATGTCGACTAAACTTGTAGAGCAGCACCCAGAAAACCCAACCTACCTAGATACGCACGGTTGGGTGCTTTACGTAGACGGACAATTTGCAGAGGCTAGAAAATTTCTTGAGAAAGCTACGTCGTTGGACGGCGATGGAACCATCATAGAACACTATGGCGATGTTCTCTTCCAGCTAGGAGACGTGGAAGGGGCAATTACACAATGGGAAAAGGCTCGTGCATCTGGTGAGGCTTCTGAAAATATTGACAAAAAAATAGCTGACAGAAAGCTGTATGAATAGGCTAATTTTTTATTTGCTCACTGGAATGATTTTCCTTACCTCATGTAAGCGAAATACCTCACTTCTGTCAAGAGGAAAAGAAAAACTCGAGATCATCGATCCAGACTTTAAATACTTGACGTCTAAAGCGAAATTCAAATTCGACCATGAGGATAAAAAAGTCTCAGCGACAGCAAATTTTAGAATTAGAAAAGACAGCATTATCTGGGTATCTATAACACCAGGACTAGGTTTAGAAGTTGCTCGTGTTCTTGTGGACAGAAATCACGTGTATGTTCTCAATAAGCTAGACAAAGAGTACTCTGAATACAACTTTGAGGAGCTGTCGAAAGAATATGGATTCGATTTTAGCTTTGACATGATCCAGTCGGTGATTCTTGGAAATTTGTCAGAACCATACAGAGATCAAAAATTGGATAAGACCGATTCTTTCTATTCTTATCAATCACAAAAAGGCCGTTATAACTTCAGTAATTTCATTGGAGCTAAATCTCATAAACTTGAAAAAGTGCAAGTATTGGATGATTCCACAAAGAATACAATTTCAGTAAATTACCGTGATTTTGTGATGGTGGATCAACAGATATTTCCAAATGAAATATCAGCAGTTATTGACTATGATTCAGAACTTAGGCCCAATACGGAAATCGATATTTCCTACAATAAGCTCACCATTGAGTCGATACCACTTTCTTTTCCTTTCAAAGTTCCAAGCAGGTATGGTCGGAAGTAAGGTCTTTGGTCTTTTTCTATTCCTACTGTTTTTAGTCCCTAATATCTCTTCTGCACAAAAAACCAAGAGTCAATTAGAGAGCGAGAAGAAGGAAAACTTAAAGAGAATTGCGGAGGCGGAGCGAATTCTGGAGGAAACCGCTTCGCAAAAGGAAGTTACACTGGGTCAGCTTCAAGCACTAAATCAGCAAATTAAGGCAAGACAATCCTTGATCAACTCAATCGCCGCTGAAATCAAAATATTGGATGGTGAAATCACCGACTTGAGTATTGTGGTAACAGCACTTCAAAGCGATCTAAAAAATTTGAAGCAAGAGTACGCTGATCAAATTTATGCTTCGTACAAATCAAACAAAGGAAATAGTAGACTCACTTTCCTCTTTTCTGCTAAAAGCTTTAATCAACTGATACAGCGGATGAAGTACATGGAGCAATACGCAGATGCACGGCGCTTGCAAGCTGAACAGATTGATGAGGTAACCAAAGAACTCAGCATCCAGAGAAGTCAGGTTCAAGCTAAGCGATCGGAGCAACAACGTCTACTAAACCAACAAGTACGAGAAAGCCGAAAACTCGCGAATTCCAAGCAGAAACAATCAGTGCTCATTGCCCAACTAAGCAAGAAGGAGCGACAGCTCCGCAAGGAAGTAAATGATCGGAAGAAGGCCATTGAGAAGCTAAATACCTTAATTGCTAGTATTGTGGATTCTGAGGTTGAAAAGTCACGGACGGTTTCAACGGCGGTTTCTGCAAGCGAAGCGGAACTTTCCAGATTATTTGAATCCAACAAGAACAAGATGGGCTGGCCAGTCAATTCAGGTTTTATCTCTTCGAAATTTGGAAAGCAGCAGCACCCCGTTCTCAAAAGAATTACTATTATTAATGACGGAGTTGGAATTCAGACTGAGAAGGACACCAAGGTGAAGACGGTATTTGAAGGAGTCGTGTCGACCATTGCCGCGATAGAAAGTATGAACAACATCGTGATCGTTAGACACGGTGACTACTACACGGTCTATGCAAGACTGAAGACAGTCAATGTCCAGAAAGGTCAACGAGTGAGGACGGACGATATCATCGGGGAGGTTTATACCAATAAGGATGGGATCTCAGAATTAGAGTTTCAAGTGTGGAAAGAAAGGACCAAACTGGACCCTGAAAAATGGTTAGCATTAAAATAAATGTTAACAAACGGCTGTTAATGTACGTTTCTAAATGCCTATCTTTGATGTTCTAAATAACTAAAGCAATGCAGACAGTACTATTATGGATGCCCGGTGGTTGGGAAATGCTGATAATCGCTCTCTTTATTTTGGTATTCTTTGGAGCTAAGAAAATTCCTGAAATCGCTCGTGGAATGGGTAAAGGAATCAGAGAATTCAAGGATGCTACAAAGGAAATAAAAAGTGAGATTGAAGAGGGAACCAAGGACGATTCCAAAGCCTAGCCTTTCATTGACCATTTATCTGATCTTATGATTTCGGATATTTTAAGGAAAATTACGTTAGTATTATCCCTCTTTCTCACCACATGTGTTCTTGCGCAGGAGGAAGGATTAGTTGTCGACTTTATTCCAGATAACACGTTTGACGAAGTTGCTGACCGTATGCAATGCATGGAGACTGAAGTTCCTTTGAACTTCAATCAACGGGTGATGGCATTCGTGGACTATTTTTCCATTAGAAATCGAGAATACACACGCAATATTGTTTTACGGAGAGAACTCTACTTCCCCATTTTTGAAGAGGCCTTGGCCAGACACGGTCTTCCTGATGAGTTGAAGTACCTATCGATTGTTGAATCAGGACTTCGGGCAAATGCCGTCTCCCATGCAAATGCCGTTGGATTGTGGCAGTTTATTTCTTCTACTGGCAAAATGTACGGACTACGTAATGGATGGTACATAGATGAGCGAATGGATCCTTACGAAGCAACAGATGCTGCATGCCGCCATTTGAAAGATCTATATAGAATGTTTGATAGCTGGGAACTGGCGCTTGCTGCTTACAACTGCGGACCAGGAAATGTTCGAAAGGCAATCAGACGCAGTGGTTACAAAAAGACATTTTGGGAAATCTATCGTTATCTGCCGAGAGAGACTAGATCCTATCTGCCTCAGTTCGTAGCTATCACCTACTTATTCAACCATCTCGAGCTACATAATTTTGAGGATAACCCTGAAGAATTCACTCCAGCATGGGATACGATTATGATCAGTCAGTATTTCCATTTGGAGACCTTTAGTAACCAGTTGGATGGTTGTGTCGAAGATCTTTTAAAACTTAACCCTCAAATTAAACGAGGAGCTTTGCCTGAAGGAACGCGAAATTTTGCTTTGAGAATTCCAGAGGATCTAAAGAGAAATGTCGTTTCAAACCGTACTCATTTATATGACACAGCTTCGAGGGTCGGGAAAAAGCATCTTGAATACCTAGCTAGAAGCACACCAGGTAGTACCTACGGAAGGAAAAGAGTCGTTTATCGTGTGAGAAGTGGCGATGTACTTGGAACAATTGCTAGAAAGTACCACGTGCGAGTAGCGGATCTTAAATCATGGAATAGAATCAGTGGAAGCATGATCAGGGTTGGGCAAAGACTCAATATCTATGTGCTCCCGACGTACAGCGAGCAGACCAAAAAATTGTATTCGGTGGATCTTCCTGATGCGGTCAAGAATGAAGATAAAGTTGCCATGAAGGATGGAGAACAGATATACAGAGTTCAATCTGGTGATTCACTTTGGAGCATTAGCAAGGAGAACAATACGACTATTGAGAAGTTGAAGACAGCGAATAAGCTTGGTTCCAATACGATCCAACCTGGTCAATCACTGGTAATCCCGTTGAGGTAATTTCCTCTCCACTCTTATTGGGAATAATTTTTGTAGCATTTTTATGCTCAAATGAAATACGGAATGTCAAAATACTTTTTTGCAATACTAATCTTGTCCCTGTTGGGCTGTGGAGAATCTGGGAAAGGTGTACGATCAGAATTTTTGAAGAATGCTCGGGGAGAGCCTGACGAAATCATTCTTGTTATTGACTCTACGCTATGGGCGGATACTGTCGGGCTAGGGATGGAAGTAAAGCGGACGTTCCTCGCTCCAATGCTTGGGTTGCCACAGGATGAGCCGCTTTTTAATGTAAGCAAGGTGAATCCGAAAAAGCTAAATACTACGCTGAAGTTAGCTACCAACATGGTCTTCGTAACCACCCTTGACAGCAGAACGAGTGAAAGCAGAACAATTCAAAAATATTTTACTTCGCAGGCTTTGAATCAGATAAAGAGAGATACTTCTGTCTTTATGCGAATACGAAAGGATGAGTTTGCACGTGGACAAAATGTGATGTTTCTGTTTGGTGCAACCGAGGAACAACTCGCGGCTAAATTGAAAGACAATCGATCGCAGATAAGAGAATTTTTTGAAGAATCAGCTAAGAAGACTGTCCAGAAAAAACTATTTACAAAAAGAGAAAAGGGATTGGAACGACAGCTGATGGAAAATCATGGAGTAAAAATATCCCTCCCCCTTGGATGGGAACGTGCAAAAGATCTCAAAAACTTTGTGTGGTTTAGAAAACTTGGCGAACAAACAGAGCAGAGTGTGTTCATCTACTATGAGCCCTACAGAGATCGCAACATGTTCAATGACATTGGTGCCTTTAGAGACAGAATTACAAAGACGAACCTAAGGGACAGTGAAAAACCTTCAAAATATATTGCCCGCCAGGAAATAGTAAATGTCTTTACGGAGCGTGTAAATTTCAATGGAAATTTTGCTGTTGAAGCAAGAAGTCTGTGGAGAATAAGTGATAATTCTGGTGGCGGTCCGTTTGTCAGCTATACCATCGTTGACGAGCCAAATGGAATGATATACTACATTGAAGGTTATGTTTATTCTCCCGGAACCCAGAAGAAAAGTTTCATGAGAGAACTGGAGGCAATTCTTGCCACCTTCCAGACACCAGGCGATTTAGCAAAGTAGCTTTACTATCGGACAAGAATTGACTCCTCCAGAAAAATAGGGGAGCCATTTTCTGCCATTCCCTCCATTCGTATGAAGTAATTCCCAGGTTCGTCTGGTAGGTCAAATCCCAAAAGACCTTTGCCTCCATTCAGGAGGATCGAAGGATTCCAATGAACGGAAATTCCAAGTGGATCTTTTGCCAGATTAGATTTCATGATATCTGTAAACTCAAATTTTTTGGAAGCATAGTAGCCAGGGAATTGGTGGAATAGAGAACCAGGTCTGGGAACGGTCTTGGCCAGTTCAGCCGGACGTAGATAAATGGCAATGACACCGTTTGATCCTCTTGTGCCAAAGAGAGAAGCTTGCGCACCCCTTAATATATCAATGTAGTAGACATCAAATTGGTTTAAAGAAAAGATTGAAGTTTCGCTTGTTGGCACCCCATTTATCAGATAAAGTGGCGCCATATTTTCAATGGTGGCAACAATTCTTTTTTGACTTCCTAAACCTTGCAACCGTACCATAGCTGAAGGGCCTGTGCCGATAATTGCAACCCCGGGTATATTCCTCATAAAGCCAGCTACATTTTTCACAGCCACCCTTTTTTTGAATACGGAATCTGCTATAATACGAATGGAAGGGTTTAGGTAAAGGGATCTTGCTCTTTCAAAAGGGTCTTTGACTTCTTTCACTTCTCGTGTTCCTTCAATGACCACTTCATCCAAAAGTGTTAAATTAGAAGAGTCTACCTCCTCAAGAAGTTTATCTATCGTTGCATTTGATAAGTCAGCTATAAGTGGATTTTCAGGAACTAAAGGTGATTCCTCCTTGTCCATTTCAATGAACGTATCATCCCTCAACTTTCCTTTCTTATTTACTTTCCGAGACGAATTGAAAATGAGGTCAATGGAATCGGGGAAATTGAGATTGGGAATTCGAAATCTTCCTTGAGGATCCGTTAGCAATTCAATCGGAGTCGAGCTGACAAAGGAAGACATGGAAATAATCCCTTCCCTGACTTTTGACCTGTTGTAAAAATCGACCACTGTTCCGGATATGGCGACCCCTCTTTTTTCCGCTGAGAAATCGACCGTTCTTAAACTGTCTGATAATACTTCATTCCAGCTAAATCGTGTCCAACCTTGAGTTAATAACAACAAATCCAGACGATCGTGAGATTCGCTAGTTGCATTGAAATATGTAGAAGGCATTTCAATGGAACCTTTCAAATCCGAACTCAAAAGCAAGTGGTTTTTTATATTCTGGTCGTGTGAAAAATAACCACCATTTTCCTTTGTGACTGATGCTGAAAGCGAACCAGAAAGGGCTTTTTCATTGAGATCCTTCAGTGAAATTGTAACTTTTGCAGATGTGTTCCGAGTGTAGACAGCCTCCTTTTCTAGCTTGATGCGGCTATTTGTAGAATCTAGGTTGACTGCAAACAAGCGCTCCACGACTGGCAGATCATTCTGATCGAATAGGGTTAGATGGTATATGCCAGGGTTTAATTCCTTTTTAATCAATTCTAGAGAAAATGTAGAAGATGTTTCCTCGATAATGGTGGAATATTGAATAACGCCTCGCTGATGAATGAGCACTGTGCTGTTCTTGAGACCTACATCTTTTGCTGTGAGACTAATTTTGATCTTCTCTGATTCGTATCCATTTGCTATCGACACCGCATATCCTTTTGGAAGTGCTGGTGGAAGTTCGAATGAATAATCTTCACCACTGGTACTTAGTTGTGCTTTGTAGCTCATCCCCGCTTGAGGGAGGATTTTAAACTGTGCAAAACCTAGCTGGTTGGTTTCGAAAGATGCTACTTTGGCATTAGTGGCATCAACCACTACCCCCTGAACGTTGACGCCTTTCCCAAAACGATCAATTGCCTTCAAAGCGACTTTGCTTTCCAACCCAATGATTAGGTCTCCTCCTTCAGGGAAAAAGGCTAGATCTAGTTCCTTCTCATTAGCATTTGACTTTCCATAGGTGGTTAAACCATTCCCTTTAAACACATTGAAGGTGGAGGAGTAGAAATAATCCTGATCGAAATTCCGCATCCAGTTAGTGTAGGCTCGAATGGTGTAGCGACCTGGGTTCAGTGAAACATCGAGGTTGATATCGCCGCTCATGCGGTTATGTGTTTTGCTTAAAATACGCTGAGCTACTATTTTCCCATTAGGATCGATCAATTCCACGCGAAGCACATCACTTTTCGTATCTGTCAGATGGGTGGATCCGTTTACCAGATACGCCTTAAACCAAATTGTTTCGCCGAGTCGATAGTGTGGCTTGCTTAGGTGCAGGTAGGCTTTTTCTTGAGGAAAAAGATCATGAAAGCGAATGAATTTGCCACTGATCGAATCACTAATAGCGAGCATTGATGAACAGAAAAAAAGCAGGAGCACGAAAGTGCCAGAAAGTAGTTTTCTTTTCATTTATCTCTTCGTTCTCAAGGGGAATCTAATTTAAGGGCAAGTAATTCACTTTCAAGGTACACCCCCAACTTCTTTTTAGAACCAATTGTTTATTGAAATTTAGTTCGTGACCTTTGACTGACCATAGATAACTAACCCATGAGCCAAAAGATCCGACGTAAAGAAGCCCTCGAATATCACGAAAGCAAGCCTCCTGGTAAAATTGAAGTTAACTCCACCAAATCGGTCAGTAGCCAACATGATTTAGCACTTGCCTATTCCCCAGGAGTTGCAGAACCATGTCTGGCCATTGCAGAAAACCCTGAGGATGTCTATCGGTATACTGCGAAAGGAAACTTGGTTGGCGTCATATCCAATGGCACAGCAGTTCTTGGATTGGGAAATATTGGGCCTGCTGCATCCAAACCAGTCATGGAGGGAAAAGGGGTTTTATTTAAAAAATTTGCTGGTATTGATGTCTTTGATATTGAGATCAATGAAGAAGACCCAGACAGATTCATTCAGATTGTCAAATCACTGGAGCCGACGTTTGGGGGTATTAATCTGGAAGATATTAAAGCGCCAGAGAGCTTCAAGATTGAGCAGACCCTTCGGAAGGAAATGAACATCCCCATCATGCACGATGATCAGCATGGCACCGCGATTATTTCAAGTGCCGCGCTCATCAATGCACTGGAAGTCACTGGGAAAAAGATTGAAGATATAAAGATCGTTGTAAGTGGAGCTGGGGCAGCAGCTATTGCATGCACGAATCTTTACGTCTCACTGGGCGCTAAGAAGGAGAATATTATGATGTCTGACAGTAAGGGAATCATTAGAAAGGATCGCGCAAATCTTGATGAAATCAAAGCCAGGTATGCAACGGCAGAGAAGGTACACACGCTGGATGAGGCGTTGAGAGGAGCAGATGTATTCCTAGGACTTTCCATCGCAGATGTAATGACTCCAGCGATGTTAAATGCAATGGGCAAAGACCCGATCGTTTTTGCTTTGGCGAATCCAGACCCGGAGATTGCGTACGATCTGGCTATGAAAACAAGAGATGATGTGTTAATGGCAACAGGCAGGTCAGATCATCCAAATCAAGTAAATAATGTGCTTGGGTTCCCGTACATTTTTAGAGGTGCACTGGATGTTCGAGCTTCGGAGATTAACGAAGAAATGAAGTTGGCTGCTGTGAAGTCAATTGCCGACCTAGCTAAAGAACAGGTGCCAGATATGGTGCTTAAGGCGTACGGCAAGTCAAATATGAAGTTTGGCAAAGAGTACTTGATCCCAAAACCAGTGGACCCGCGTCTGATTACAACTATTTCGCCAGCAGTTGCCAAAGCGGCGATGGATACGAAAGTGGCAGGTAAAGAAATTACTGACTGGAAGCAATATGAAGATGAACTTCTTGAGAGAGTAGGTTTGGATCAGCGATTGGTTTCTCGACTGGTTAGCCGAGCCAAACAGAACCCTAAGAAGGTGGTATTCGCTGAGGCTGATCATATTAACATCTTAAAAGCTGCACAGCTGACGCTAGACTCTGGTATCGGTCAACCTATTCTGATGGGTAAGCGTCAGATTATCGACAAACTGATAAAGGAGAATGATCTTGAGGCCATCTGCGAATGTGAAATTATTGACCCTGGTGAACACCCAGAAAAAGTGGAGGAGTTTGCGGAGCAGTTTACTTTGCAAAGAAGAAGAAAGGGTATGACTATGCACATGGCAAAGAAAGCTATGACTAGCAGAACCTACTTCGGGATGATGATGATTGAAAAAGGCGAAGCTGACGTTCTCATCTCAGGGCTTTCAAATGACTATCCCAAGACAGTACTCCCAGCGCTTCAGATTGTGGGTACTGAAGAAGGAGTAAATAAAGTTGCAGGGATGTATATCGTAAACACTTCCCGAGGTAACTTTTTCTTAGCTGATACAAGTGTGAATGTAAACCCCACAGCGGAGGAGCTCGTGGAAATAATTGGCTTAACGAGCCGCTCTGTCAAGTTTTTCGACACTGAACCTAAGATGGCTGCACTTTCCTACTCAAACTTTGGATCTGCAAAGGGAGCAGTTCCAGAGAAGGTTTCGAAAGCTGTACGTCTTGCCAAGGAAAGATGGCCAGACCTCGTCATTGATGGAGACATTCAAGCCAACATTGCACTGAATAAAAAATTACTGGAAAAACTCTATCCATTTAGTGATTTAGTGGGGCATCAGGTTAACACGCTGATTTTCCCTGATCTTCAGTCTGGTAATATTGCGTACAAAACCATGATGGAAATTGGTGGAGCTGAGGTAATTGGCCCAGTTCTCATGGGGATGAATAAATCTGTGCAGGTGCTTCAGCTTGGAAGCTCTGTACGAGAAATCTACAACATGGTAGCGATTGCTGTGGTGGATGCTGATGTCACCAAGCGAGAGAAGCTTTAGAAGAAAGACATCGATCCTGCAGGAAAGATTGTTCACTCACCTAGAAGATTTTCTATTCGACTGTGTCGGAAAAAAGCTGAGAATAGTATTACTCTGGACCTGCATTCAATACTGTTTTTATAAATAGATTTGGCGCATGATAAGCTACCTAAAAGGAAAACTAGCATACAAGGATCCCACGCATGTAATAGTCGATGTTGGAGGGATGGGCTATGAGGTGAAAATCAGCCTCAACACCTATGCGCAAATCAAAGACAAAGAAGACATCCTGATCCAGACACACCTGCATGTGAAAGAGGATTCACAAACATTGTTTGGATTTTACGAAAAATCTGAGAAAAAACGTTTTCTGGATCTACTTTCAATTACTGGAGTAGGCCCCAGTACCGCCCTGATGATTTTATCATCTTTGGATGCCAAAGAACTGCAGGCAGCTATTGTGCAGGAAGATGTCACAACGATCCAGAGTGTAAAAGGGATTGGAGGAAAGACCGCTCAGCGAATTATCCTGGAATTGAAGGATAAAATGAAAAAAGAGGGCCTTTTGGACAAAACAATGGAAATTACGAGCCAATTTGATAATACCTTGAAAAATGAGGCGTTATCAGCCTTAACTACTTTGGGTATAAACAAAGCTGCAGCGGATAAAACAATCAATTTGATTATGAGGGAGTACGGTGATGATATTAAATTGGAGGAATTGATTAAGCAGGCACTCAAGAGGGCATAACCTAATCGACTAAGAGATTTTTTTTGAAAAGTCAGGCTTATATACTAATCCTTTGTTCAATTTTTGCTCTTGCCCCGCAGGTGAAGGCAGACGTGGTGTTTCAGCAAACTCCACAGGACACTACGAAGGCTGATTCTGTTCAAGTACCTTATGAACCTTCAAGACAACCTACGTTTCAACCTACGTATCGGTTTGGAGATCCTTTTGCAAACAGGACATCCAGATCGCCACTCTTCTTAAGAGATCCTTCGCAGGTGGATCTCCAGGTGCAGTTCAATCCCGACACACTTTCTGATAATCCCGGCATTAGCTACTCGGTTTATGAAAACATTGGAAATCTTGATTTCCGGCCAGCTTCAACAATGACCTTTCAGGAATTCAACGACTACAACAATTCGCAGTTGAATAAAGAATATTTCAAAGAGAAATCCATCGGCCTGGATGGGGAAAGTGCGGTAAGCGGAAGGAGCTTGATTCCTCGACTTTATATCAGCCCGGTATTTGATCGAATCTTTGGAGGAAGTTATGTTGATATTCAGCCAAATGGATTTGTGAATCTTGACTTTGGAGCAAGATTCCAGCGTCTGGACAATCCCGCAATTCCTCGAAGGCAGCAAAGGAATGGCGGGTTCAACTTTGACCAACAGATTAGCATGAATGTGGTCGGGAAGGTTGGAGAGAAGCTTGCGATCACAGCTAATTTTGACAATAACAATACCTTCGATTTTCAAAACAATATGAAGGTAGAGTACACGGGATATGAGGAGGATATCATAAAGAAAATTGAGATTGGAAATGTGAGTATGCCTGTGAGTAATTCCTTGATTTCTGGAGCGCAATCTCTGTTTGGGATTAAAACTGAATTGCAGTTTGGAAAACTGTGGGTTACAGCGGTCGCTTCGCAGCAGAGAGGTAGGAATGAGACCCTGACCATTGAGAGCGGCTTTCAGGGGCGAGAGTTTGAAGTTCAAGGATCAGACTACGACGAGAATAGGCACTTTTTTCTTGGGCAGTTTTTCAGAGACAACTATGAACGCTGGCTTGCGACACTTCCGCAAATTACCTCAGGAGTAAATATCAACCGAGTGGAAGTTTACGTGTTGAACCGAAACAACGAGACCCGGACAACCCGAAATATAGTTGCCCTTATGGATTTAGGAGAGGGTTCTAAGGTCCATAGCCAGGATGTGACGGCAGCATCAGGTCAACCAAGTGGCAACCCGGCAAACAATAGAGCCAACAGCTTATTTAATCAGCTAAATGAGTTTGATGTGAATGCAGTAGATGCTGATCTGACTGCCAAATTCCCAAATTTCGAGAGCTCTACCGATTTTGTGAAAGTCACCACTGCACGAAAGCTGGATGAAACGGAATATACGGTCAACAAAGAGCTAGGATATATCACCTTGTTAAGGCGGTTGCAAAGTGACGAGGTGCTGGCTGTCTCTTATCAGTATTCCTACAATGGCCCAGTTTATCAAGTTGGGGAAATTCAATCAGACTATTCGGATAGAAAAGATGATGAAGTCATTTACTTGAAGATGTTGCGACCGAATCAAATTGCGACCGAGTTGCCGACCTGGGATTTGATGATGAAAAATATTTACAATCTCAATTCAGCTCAGGTATCACAAGAGGGCTTCCAGCTACGAGTTATTTACCGGGATGATGCCACCGGACAGGATAACCCATCATTACATGAAGGCCAGCTATTGAAGGATAGGCCGCTTATTGAAGTATTGGGATTAGATCAGCTTAATCAAAACAACGATAGACAGCCGGATGCAAATTTTGATTTCATCGAAGGGGTAACCATTGATACTAGAAATGGGAACATCATTTTCCCCGTTTTAGAGCCGTTTGGTAGCCGTTTGGAATCGCAATTTAATCCTGCGAATGAAGGAGACCTGATTGAGAAATTTGTCTATGACGAACTATACTCCAATACGAAGGCCGTTGCGGAGCGTGATGCGACCAAAAACAAATTTGTGATTGCAGGTAAATTGACTGCTGGTTCTTCCAGCGAAATAGCCCTTCCAGGAATCAACGTGGCAGAGGGCTCCGTTGTAGTTACTGCTGGAGGTACATTACTTACCGAAGGGCTTGACTACAACGTCGACTATAATCTGGGTGTGGTGCGGATTTTGAATGACGGAATTTTAAATTCTGGCAAGCAACTCAACATTTCGTACGAGAAAGCTGACCTCTTTAATTTTCAGACACGTACACTGACCGGAGCACGGTTTGACTACCGCTTCAATGAAAATTTCAATATTGGGGCAACTGTTCTTCACCTAAATGAAAGGCCAGGTGGAATCAGTAGGTATGCTGTTGGCAGTGAACCTACTCGAAATACGAAGTATGGTTTTGATATCAATTTCCAACAAGACTCTCGCTTTTTAACAAAAATGGTGGATGCCATTCCTCTGGTAAGCACCAAAGAGCCCTCGAGCGTGACCTTCAATGCGGAATTTGCTCAACTAATTCCTGGGACAAGCAATATTGTGAACGGGGAAGGAACCTCCTACATTGACGATTTCGAAAATGCAGTAACTCCGATAAACATTGGCGGATGGCAATCCTGGCAGCTGGCATCCACGCCACGAGTATTTGAAGATGAGTTCTCCTCTGCAGGCTTAGATTTCAACAATAGAAAGGCAAAAATCGCTTGGTACACAGTAGATAATAGCATTTTCTATCGATCATTTGGGAATACGCGGCCTTCAAATATCACGGATTCAGATCTGGAAAATCATTACGAACGCCCGGTACTGCCACAGGAAATTTTTCCTCAGAGAGATCCGCTACAAGTGCAGCTAAACGAGCCGCTTTTTGATATTGCCTATTTTCCGTCGGAGAGAGGCCAGTACAATTACAACGGACTATTCGCATCAAATCCGCCAGAAGAAAACTGGGGAGGAATCACCAGAGCGATTACCAACGAGGTAAACTTCCAGGCTACAAATATTCAATACCTGGAATTCTGGCTGATGGATCCCTTTCTTGATGGAGAGAATGGGGTGGTAAAAGATGGTGTATTTAATACAAATAATACGACGGGAGGGGAGCTCATATTTAACTTGGGTAGCGTTTCGGAAGATATAGCCCCTGATGATCGACATGCTTTTGAAAATGGACTTCCAACAGATGGAGAACCTATTTCTGACGACGCGATTTCTACTTGGGGTCAAATTACAACAGAGCAATACTTGACTAATTTCTTTGCGAATACCACAGGAGCCAGGGACAATCAAGATGTCGGACTGGACGGATTGAGAGATGAAGATGAAGGACGAATTGTAGGAAACCCATTCGGCGGTGAGGCTGACCCTTCCGCGGACAACTTTACATATGTGCTAGACGATTCATACGATGCTGTGGATGCTAAAATCGTTCAGCGTTACAAAAGCTGGAACGGAATGGATGGAAACTCTCCAATTTCTACGGGTGGAGGTCAGAATTTTATTCCTGCCTCATCGACATTACCTGATAATGAAGATATTAACAATGATAATACCATCTCTGATCTGGAAGAGTATTTTGAGTATCGGCTTCCTCTTGAAGGAGGAAAGCTTGGGGCAGGAGAGGAGTACATTATCGATGAAATTACCTCCCCACAGGGCGCTACTTGGTATTTGTATCGTATTCCGATTCAGGATGTTGGAACACCGATAGGAACACCTTCCTTTGAAAACATCAAGTACATAAGAATGTATCTGACGGGCTTTAGTCAGCCAGTAGTACTGCGAATGGCAAAAATGCAATTCGTAGGCAGTCAATGGCTTAAGTCAGTTAAATCCCTTAGAGAGGAAGGTTTGAATGAAATCCCCAACACCAACTCTTCCGATTTTCAAGTATCCGTTGTAAGTATCGAAGAGAACAGTACCGCCAATGGAGGCTCTCCGTACGTCCTCCCTCCTGGTCTTGATCGAGATATTGATAACACGACTACCAACAATAGGCGAATCAATGAGCAATCCCTACAATTGTGCGTGGAAGATCTTGATGACAAGGATGCACGAGCCGTCTACAAAAATGTAAGCTTTGATTTAATCAATTATGGACGAATGAAAATGTTCTTCCATGCAGAATCCTATATGAATGATCTGATTTCAGACGATGAACTGACAGGCTTTATTCGCTTGGGAACAGATGAAGATGAAAACTACTACGAGATTGAAGTCCCATTGAAGGTTACGCCAGCAGGTATTGATGTTGGTTCTTCTACGGTGAGACGAGATGTCTGGCCTCTGGAAAATGAGATCGACGTTTCCATAAAAGAACTAATCGGGACAAAGTCGGAACGAAACAGAGCCAGGCTACCTCAGGATGTGCCATTCAGAACATTCTCAAACGATCTTAAGTACAAATTTGCGATTAAGGGGAATCCAGATATTTCTGCCATAAAAATTCTGATGATCGGAGTGCGAAATCCTGGGAGGAATGCTGACAATATAACCACGGATGATGGCCTTCCGAAGTCTGTCTGTCTTTGGTCAAACGAATTGAGGGTTACAGATTTTGATAGCAATGCTGGCTGGGCTGCGAATGCCAGAGTAAGCACGCAGCTTGCAGATCTGGCGACTATCTCTGCCTCGACGAGATATACCTCGATTGGGTTTGGTAACATCCAGCAAAGAATTTCAGAGAGAACACGAGAGGAAACCAAGCAATTCGATATCTCTGCTAATATCAACGTTGACAAATTTCTCTTTCCTCAAAAAACAGGGCTCGTAGTTCCAATGTTTGTTAGCTATGAAAAAACAACAGTGACTCCACAATTCGACCCACTGGATCCAGATGTGCCATTAGAAGCGTCACTGGAATCACTTAATTCTGAACAGGAACGTGATGCTTACAGGCGAATCGTGGAAGATAGGACGGTTCGGAGAAGTATCAACTTTACCAATGTTAGGAAGCAAAAAGTGAATCCCGAATCGCCAAAAAGGGTCTATGATATCGAGAACTTTGCATTTAGTTATGCCTATAGTGATCAGGTTAGGAGTAACTCAAATACGCAGAGTTTTCTCAACAAATCTGTCTCTGGAGGGCTCACCTATAATTACACGCCTTCAGCTCTGAGTATCGAACCATTTAAGAATGTAGAAAAATTAAGTAGCCCATACTTAGCACTAATCAAGGATGTAAACCTGTCACCAATTCCCAGTAATTTTTCCTTTTCAGGAAATTTAAGAAGAGATTTTAGAGCCACCCAGTACTACAACAATGAGCTAACAATTGAAGGGATTGACCCTGTATATGAGCGTCTTTTTACATTCGTGAGAAACTACTCGCTAAGATGGGATGTAACCCAAAGTCTTGGGCTGACTTACTCAGCTACAGCAAATGCAGTGATTGACGAACCCGAGGAGTTTATTGAGGGAGATATCTCGACGAAGGAGGAAAGAAGGTTTATCTGGGATCAGATTGCCAATCTGGGAAGAATGAAGAATTTTAATCAGAGTATCGCTGCGAACTATAAACTGCCACTTGACAAACTCCCTTTTACTGATTGGATCTCAGCTGATATTAGGTATGCCGTGGGCTACGGGTGGGTCGCAGGCTCCATCAATCAGCCAGACGGGGAAAATGCTGTGCCAGACTCCCTCTTTTTTGGAAATTTCATAAGCAACCAGCGCGATCGCGGATTGAATTCTCGATTCGATATGGTAAAGCTTTATGATAAGGTTACGTTTTTGAAAGATGCGAATACACCAAAGCCAGTCGGGGAAGGCAGAATCACTGACAGTTTCCTGAAGTTCATTACGATGCTGAAGACCATCAATGGGTCCTACAATATCAAAGAAACGACTTCACTGCCCGGATTCAAGCAAACGCCATTTTTGTTAGGATTGGATAGCGGGTGGAACGCTCCCGGATTTGACTTTATTTTGGGAAGCCAGGATCCTGGTATTCGGACGAAGGCGGCAGAGGATGGCTGGCTTGTTGAAAACGAAAATCTGAATTCGCCATTTCAACAAAGCTACGGAACAGACATAGATGTAAGAGCTGATTTTGAGCCGTTCAATACCGTGAAGATCCAACTTTCATGGAATCGGGGACTTACAAATAACTATCAAGAGATATTTAGGTTTGATGGTACTGGTGGATTTGAAACCCTTTCTCCCACCAGAACGGGAAGCTATTCCACGACTTTTCTAACCATCAACACCGCATTTGAAAAGGAAACTGAAGATAATTTTTCATCAGCATTTGAAACATTTGAACAGAATTTGGAAGTAGTGCGTGGAAGGTTGAATCGCATCAATGACAGTGGAACCTATGATACGCTGGCTCAAGATGTTTTAATTCCAGCCTTTATATCTGCGTACAGTGGGCAAAGTGCTCAAGATGTTGACCTAACCCCATTTCCCAAAATTCCTTTACCAAATTGGCGAGTCGACTATACCGGGCTTTCTAACATCCCGGCCCTTCAAGAGGTATTTTCCTCTATTACTATATCGCATGGATACAACTCAACGTATTCTGTTTCAGGGTTCAACAACTTGATATATGATAATGAGCTCATAGGTCTCCAAAATGATTTGCTTGATTACCCTTTAGCTGAGGTAGATTCTACAGGTAGATTGGTGCCTGTTTACTTGATAAATCAGGTATTAATATCGGAGCAGTTTGTTCCATTAATCGGAATCAACGTAAGAACCGTCAACAATATTTCTACACGAATTGAATTTAAAAAAAGCAGGAACCTTGCGCTGAACATGTCAAATGCCCAGGTAACAGAAACGAATAACAATGATGTCACGCTGGATTTTGGCTACACTGCCACTGGCTTCAAACTCCCTTGGAGATTTCAAGGCCGAACCATCTCGCTCAAAAATGACCTGACAATTAGGGTATCAGCCTCCATACGAAATTCAAGGACTGTACAACGAAAAATAAATGACGAAGATGTTATTACAAATGGCAGTCGAACGTTCCAAATGAGACCGACTTTTACCTACAAATTGAGTGATCAACTGGATTTGAGTATGTATTTCGAGAGAAATGTAACGGAACCCAAGGTGCTTAGCTCTTTCAGAAGATCTACGTCTGCGTTTGGAATCCAGCTGAGATTTGGACTTTCGCAGTAGCACGTTCAGAGTTGGGTACAGAAATACTGCTGACTTATTACTTTAACCTGTCGTGCTAATTAATAATGAGCAAACGGCTAAAAATTTTTCAAGATTTCCATCAAAATTAATCAGCACAACGGGTTACTTTAGATAGTCTTAAGCATTATTTTTGGCAACCTTTAATTTAAAAATCAAGCAAGAATGAACATTCCTGGCGACTTAAAATACACGAAAGATCACGAGTGGATAAAAATGGATGGTGACATCGCTACCATTGGCATCACTGATTTTGCTCAAGGTGAATTGGGCGATATAGTCTATGTAGAAATTGAAACGGAAGGTGAGAGCCTATCCACGGGAGATGTGTTTGGAACGGTAGAGGCAGTGAAGACAGTTTCTGATTTATTCATGCCTGTCACTGGTGAAGTGATTGAAATGAATAGCGGACTGGAATCGAACCCTGAGAGTGTGAATTCTGACCCTTATGGTGATGGCTGGATGGTGAAAGTGAAAGTGTCTGATGGACTAGATGATCTACTTTCTGCCGAAGAATACAAAACCGAAGTGGGGGGTTAGGATTTTTGGAATGTTTTTTGTTAAAAAAGGGGAAAACTCGATGTGTCAATTAGCAATTCTTTTGCTGGCGACATATATTTGATGTCGAACTTCTAAAAAAAAGAAGGAATTATGGAACTGAAGAAAAATCCGAAAGCCGATTTGGCGAAAAAAACAGGCATGTTTTTGAACCTTGGTTTATGTGCCAGTTTATTGTTTACTATCGTAGCATTTGAGTGGCGTTCTTATGATGATGCAGGATTGCTGGATCTTGGTAGTGTGGACGATGATTTTGAGGATATCCTTGAAATCCCACCAACTGAGCAACCACCTCCCCCTCCCCCAAAGATCAAACTTCCAGAGATTATAGAAGTTCCTGATGAAGAAGAAATTGAGGAAGAGATCGAAGTAGAACTTGATGTCGAGGTAACAGAAGAAACTGTTGTAGAAGAGATTATTTTTGAAGAAGCTCCTGAGGAAGAAAATGTTGATGAGATTTTCACAATTGTGGAGGAGCCTGCAAGTTTCCCTGGTGGATTAAGTGCCTTCTATGGCTACCTTAAAAAGGAAATGAAGTATCCAAGACAAGCCCAAAGAATGGGAATTGAAGGGCGAGTATTTGTTCAGTTTGTTGTGGAACGAGATGGAACCTTAACCGATATGAAAGTTGTAAAGGGAATTGGAGCAGGATGTGATGAAGAGGCTCTAAGAGTTCTAAAAAATTCACCGAAGTGGAAGCCTGGAAAACAGAGAGGTAGATCGGTAAGACAGAAAATGATTCAGAACATTTTGTTCAAATTATCAAACTAACATCACGAAGATATTTTTAGAGAAGCCTTTCAAATTCTGAAAGGCTTTTTTTATGTCCTATTCCCAGATTTCACTTTCAAGCTCTTTCCTTAGGTTTTCAAACTCTGAAAGAAACCGATGATAGGCAGAGTCCTCTACCAGAGACTTGATGCGAGGAAAAACCGCCTCCGCATAGGAGATAAGGTTTTGCCTGAGCGCAATTACTGCATAGGATATTAGTAGGTCTGCAGAGTAGGGGTTGATTTCTGTTGCCTCCAAAATGATATTGTAGCTCTGGAGGTTATCTCTCATCTCCAATAGGCGCACAGCCTCAATGACCGTTTGTTCCTCGAATGCATTCTTTGAGGCCAAGACAATCAGAGATTCATCATCCATACTCTCCAGACTCGAAACGCCCTGGTTCATTGACGCTGCTGGAAACTTTGCGGTATTCAAATTGGCCAGCACTTGATTTGCTAATGCAGTTAAGCCTGGGTCTTTTTCAATGGTTGATCGCAGCCTGTCAGAAATTTCTTCTTGACGTCCAAGAGCAGCTAAGGCCTCAAGCTGATTTACCTCAGCACTTAATTGATTGTATTCTGCGGACCGTTCAAAAAAGTCTAATGCGAGTCTATAGGCACCTTGGGCGATCGCCATTTTCCCAACATCATTTAGATATCCCCCCTTTTGGTGCTGGTAGGAATTTGCCTGTAAATAATCCATCATCCTGAAAGCCTTGTTCACTTCGCCTTTTCGGTAGTAGTGAACGGCCAATCCCTTTCTCAACCGATCATTGAAATTTCCATCTATTGAATTTTCTATCTCAAATGATGCTAGTGACGACAGTGTGTCGTCTTCAAATAACGAAACTGAACTGAGAAGGTAAGCTTGACGGTGCAATACTGGAACGTTGGAAAAATCATCGAAGGCGAAATCGAAAGAAGGGTCAAATGTACTTACCAGAATGTTGTTTTTGACTCCGTGATTTCCGCTACGATAGTCCGAAGTGAGACTGGCAGAGTCAATGCTCTCAAGCTTGTGCAGTGTAGCCCATTTGTTTAGAAGGGGAGCTTGATTCCATCGGTTACTTGATTTTGCCGCTTCAAAATTTTCTAGCGCTTTTTCCCACTCTTCATTTTGCATTCGAAGGATTCCATAATTGTTCAGAATCTCTCCATCATCAAACTTTTCTTTTGCTCGCTCCAGGGTGGCCTGCACCTTGACTGGGTTGATTCCCATATCGAGGTTCGCGTAGTTTACATAGGCAAATGGTGATGGGAATCTCCCTGATGCCTTTTCAAAGTGAGTCTTGGTGAGGTATTCATTTCCCTTGTCGGAGTAATTCCATGCGAGTTGGTAATTGGAATGGTGCGTATTGTAGCCCAAAAAGCTTGCTTGTTGGTAATATTGATCAGCAAGGTCTGGATTACCGACGGTTTCCTCTAGATTTCCAAGACTTACATAATAGCCAGATTTAAGTAAACTATAAGGCTCTTGCGCAGACAGAAAGTAGAAACCAAGTACCACAACTAAACCACCCAAGCGAGCAGAGACATATGGAAAATGTTGCTCTTTGTAAGCAATTTTGTAGACTTCAATACCCTGAAGAAATGCATCTATGAAATTGATGATAAGGTAGAGGAAGAAGAAGAATCCAAAGCCAATATGGAAATAGAGAATGAAGTAGTGGAAACCCTCGTAGACTGCGTCGTTTCCTCGGAAGAAAGCCAGACCTAAAACCGAGAATAGAACAATGCCCAATCCATAGAACAGGGCACTGGAAATGTCTCGAGAAGCAAATGTATGATACTGATCAGCTTTGAATTTAAACGTCCAATGTGCAACGACGCAGGAAATAATCAAAAGAACAAAAGGATCAAAAAAGGAGAAGGAATTGGGCACAATTCCAGATTTGTTCAAATAATAGAGAATCAAATTTGCCAAATAGAATAATGTCAAGAAGATGAAATGCTGAAAATTACTTTTTCCACCTCTTCCCCGCGTAATAATGAAAACGATTCCAAATATATTTTCCTCTGCAAGTATGAAAAGAAAAAGCAGACCCGCGATTGAGAAGCTAAACAATGAGTGGCTGACGAAGTGATCAAGAAACAATGCTGGCTCTGAGATTCCAAATATGGTAATTGCAGCACTAGCCAAAACCAACGTGATGAATCGCACGAAAAATTTGGTGGCTGGCCTGTACTCATTGAAATAGAAAAGAGGCCCAACGATGGTTATGAAAGGTATTAGAATGACCATCTTGTTTTGGATACCAAAAAGTCCAATCTCTCCAAGGTTCAGTCGGTTGAGTAAGAGTGTGAAGAGCGCTAGAGAGAACATGAAACTGTATCGTTTAAGGAACGAGGAGGCTGTCATCACTAGACAAATCCCAATCCATCCAATCGACATAAGTACGGTGTCAAATGTTCTATTTCTCACGATCGGACCTCCCGTGTAGCTTTCAGTCAGTACGTACTTCTCGCCAATAATAGAGAAATCCATTAACTGCCCTTCAATTTCGAGCGCAGGGTACTTGACCACTTCGGCAGAGGTTGTCACCTCCCACCCAATAGAGTTCTCATAGCCCTGAACGTAAAGCCAAAGCATGGCAAGAAGGCAACCAAAGAATAATACCTGAATGCCTTTCTTAATCTTATCTTCTATCATTTCTAAGCAATAATTTCCGTTTTTGGAGATGAGTGATGTGCGTTCAATTCGTCTTGAATCACACGGTGAACGGCAGACTTTAGTTTTTTTATTTCTTCCTCGGAAGCATCCAGAGCCTTGATCGGTTCATGATACACGATGCGGCATGTTTTCCTTCTCATGTTGAATATATCGTCATCATAAAAAATAGTATAGTTGTCCAGAAAGGTGATTGGTACAACCGAAAGGTTGTTTTCAGCAGCCAATCTAAAGGCTCCATCTTGAAAGTCAACCATGTTTGGAAAGTCCTTTACTCTAATTCCACCTTCTGGGAAAAAGCCAAGATTAAACCCATTTCCCAAGGCTTCTCGAGCTTTTTTCAAGGTCATTCCGCGACTTCTAACACTCGATCTATCAACGGTAATGTGCAGATTGTTGTACATAAATCCGAACACAGGCACTTTGCTCAATTGGCTTTTTCCAACGAATTTGAATGGCTTGGGAAAAAGGCCCAGACTTGGGATATCCAAATAGGAAAAATGGTTCGCACATAGAATGTATTGCTCTTTTTTGTCAAGTTTAAATCTCCACTCCCTTTTCAGAGGAAGAAATGCAAAGGTGAAAAAGCACCAGGCCCACACATTATTTAGTCGCAGCGCTAGAAAATGTCCCTTTTTGAAAGGAATGCATAGAATAAGCGGAATGATTAAAATCAAAAATAGAACGGCCATTGAAAATATGACCCAGATCGAATAAAGCCTTCGTAATAGTTGCACTCCGGTTAGTAGGTGTATGTGGCCACTAAAATAGGCTCAAAATCCAGCTAGCAGAAAAAAATCGTCGGCATTGTAATAATTTAATAGTTTCGTGGACTAATGTTCATATAAAAAATAAAGCATTGAGTTTATTATCAGTAGAAAACATTCATAAGGCCTATAGCGACCATCAAGCGTTGAGCGGTGTGAGCCTTGATATACCTGAAAAAAGCATCTTCGGACTCTTAGGGCCGAACGGAGCAGGGAAAACCACCCTTATCAGGATAATTACAATGATCATAGAACAGGATGAAGGCAATGTAATTTTGAAGGGAGAAAAGATGACCACCGAGCTGGTGCGAAGGATAGGTTACCTTCCTGAAGAGCGTGGCTTATACAAGAAAATGAAGGTGGGTGAGCAACTGCTGTACCTGGCAAGGCTAAAAGGATTGGAGAGAAGTGAGGCTACAAAACGAATCAAGTCTTGGTTGGAAAAATTGCAATTATCAGACTGGTGGAACAAAACGATCGAAGATTTATCCAAGGGGATGGCTCAGAAAGTGCAGTTCATTGCAACAGTCTTGCACGAGCCCGATCTTTTGATTCTGGATGAGCCGTTTTCCGGGTTTGATCCTGTGAACGCTGACATCATAAAAAACGAAATCTTGGAATTACGAGAGAAAGGTGCAACGATTATCTTCTCGACACACAGGATGGAATCTGTAGAAGAACTGTGCGATCACATCGCGTTGATAGATCAGTCACAAAAAATCCTGGACGGAAAGAAACTAGATATCAAAGAAAAGTACAGAGATGGTACATTTCTGGTTGAGTATACTGGAAGTCTAACTTCCAATTCAGCTTATGAACTGCTTAGCAGTGATACTACCGAACGAGGGTTGACAAGTTCAATTGTGAAGACCTCTTTAAGCGATCCGAACGAACTACTGAAATCTCTGATCTCCAAAGTCGAAATCCACTCCTTTGTGGAACGGGTTCCAAGCGTCAATGAAATTTTCATCTCTCAAGTGAAAGGAGGCAACCATGAATAACATAGGATTAATAATAGCACGAGAATATCTCACCAGGGTCAAGAAGAAGTCCTTCATTATCATGACCTTTTTGGCACCACTCCTTTTTGTAGGGATCTTCGGTCTGATTGCTTATTTAGGATCCAAAGGAGGAGAAACTAAAAACATAGAAGTCTTAGATGAAAGCGGGCTGTTTGCTGAGTTGTTTGTTTCTGATGATGACGAGACCTATATATATATTGATACTCCCCTTGACTCAGCGAAGAAACATGTAGAACAGGGCACAATTGATGGCCTCATCTATGTTCCAAGTTTGAATGATCTGGATAATCCAGAGGATATTTCATTTTATGCTCCCGGAAACCCAAGTTTGAATCTTGTTCGATCCATTGAGCGGAAAATAGAAAATGAAATAGAGAGCATCAAGCTTTTGAGATCGGGTCTAACACAGGAAATGTTGGATGGATTAGAGTCCAATGTTTCCATACATTCCATCAATTTATCCTCTTCGGGGGAAGAGAAGGACAGTAGCTCTAGGACGGCAACAGGCGTTGGCTATGTTGCTGCCTTCATGATTTACATGTTTATATTTATTTACGGTGCCCAATGTATGCGTGGAGTCATTGAAGAAAAAACTAGTCGCATCGTGGAGGTGATTATTTCATCAGTGCGTCCATTTAACCTAATGATGGGAAAAGTGCTAGGAATTGCAGCTGTGGGCTTTACTCAACTAGCGATGTGGATTGTGCTGACCTCCGTTCTAGCTTCGGTGGGAATCAATGTGTTTTCTGCACGCGCAGAGTCTGCGCAGCAAATGACAGATGCCATTGAGCAGAGTGCCGAGACGCAAGGGGCTATTGAGAATCCGATGGACAACATAATGAGCGCTGTGAATTCAATTAATATTCCGTTAACGCTTGGAGCCTTTGTTTTCTACTTTCTTGGAGGCTATTTACTATACAGCGCATTATTTGCCGCTGTTGGTTCGGCTGTAGACAGTGATGCAGATGCCCAACAATTTATGTTTCCGATAACAATACCGCTGATCGCAGCGATAGCCTCCCTCGGTGTGGTTCTAATGGAGCCTCATGGCTCTTTTGCCTTCTGGATGTCGATGATTCCATTTACCTCACCTGTTGTGATGATGATGCGTGTGCCATTTGGTGTACCACTTTGGGAACTTGGACTGTCGATGGTTCTCCTCGTAGGAGGATTTATCTTCACGATTTGGCTTGCAAGTAGAATCTATCGAATTGGAATTCTAATGCACGGAACCAAGGTCAACTATAAAGTGCTGGCTAAGTGGTTTATGATGAAAAACTAGTGTGTAGTAGAATAGTAAATAGTTAATTGGTTCAGTAGCTCCTTGTTTGGAGGCTATCTATCAATTAACTATTTAACCACTCAACTGGCCTTTTAATCCACACTTCCTCGTTATTTTTAACGAAAGAATCGTTCGTTGAAAAAACAATTGAAAGGCGCTGCTAGTTTTAGTTTGTACCCACTGAGGCCACACTTGAAGTGGTTTATCCTGGGAGCATCTATACTTATAAGCATAGGCTCTATATGGTACACCAACAGTTTGGTAGATCAAATAAGAGAGCGCGAGCGAAGGCAAATTGATATCTATGCGAGTTCGCTTGAATTTTTAGCAAGTGACTCAGAGAACACCAATTTCATTCTCATTCTGGACGAAATTGTAAAAGCGAACAATACCATACCCGTGATCCTGACAAGCGAAGATGGATTGCCAGAGTTTTATAGAAACGTACGTCGTGCAGATGAGATGGACGAGCAGGATAAAGAGGCGTTTCTCTTGAAGGAGGTTCAGCGAATGAAGAGTGAACGTGATCCTATTTTGGTTACACTCTCGGATCATAACACCATCTATGGATATAAGCACATCTACTATGAGAATTCATTTCTCTTGAGTCAACTTCAATACTATCCCTATGTCCAACTATCAGTGATAGCGATCTTTGGAGTGATCACTTTTTTGATTCTGAATTATCTGAAGAGGTCTGAACAAAACTTGGTGTGGGTCGGACTCGCGAAAGAAACCGCCCACCAACTGGGGACACCGCTTTCTTCTTTGATGGCCTGGTCAGAATATTTCAAAGGAGTCTACCCCGATCAAATGGAGACATTGCTGGAGTTCGATAAGGATATAGACCGTCTAAGAACAATTACCGATCGTTTTTCGAGCATTGGTAGCGAGCCACAACTAGAAGAAAGGAACATTACTGAGACGATCGAGGAGATTGTATCCTATCTGGAAAAACGTCTGCCCTCTAAGATTAACATCACGACTTCCTCGTTTCCCAACCGAAACATTCTTGGTTGGATCAATACCTCATTGTTTGCATGGGTCATTGAAAACCTGCTCAAGAACGCAGCGGATGCGATGGGTGGAACTGGAGATATCACAATCCAGATTTTGCTTGCAAATGAGGGGCAGATAGCAATTGATGTGAAGGACACTGGGAAGGGTATTCCCAAATCCAAAATCAAAGATGTTTTTCGTCCTGGATTTACTACGAAAAAGAGAGGCTGGGGCTTGGGATTGACATTAGTAAAGCGAATTGTTGAGCAGTATCACGAAGGAAAAATTTTCGTGAAAGATTCGGATGTAAACAGGGGAACGACTTTTAGGATCTATCTGAAATCCTAGGTTGGAAAAATTCCAAGGCAGCAGTAAATTCCAAACTGCCTTGGAGCACCAAAAAACAATTACTCAAATTCAACTTTACGAAGTGATGGCTGTCCATAATCAAGAACGTACATCACTTTGTTGTTTTCGTCAAATGCAATTCCATTTGGATTTCTAAATCCAGCGCTGAGAAGGAGGCCATCTGTGTGAGCATCTTTGCCAGATCCAGCGAATGTTTTTACTGATCCATCAAGATCTATTTGATAAATTTTGTTGCTTCCAATTCCAGTAGCGTACAAGGATCCATCGAAATAGGCCATATAGCCAATTCCAAATCCACTAACCACTCCAGAAATTGAAGCGATTAGAGAAACAGTGCCGTCTGAAGTTACTTTAAAGACTTTTCCATTGTTGTAATTCGCAGCATAGATCGAACCATTTTCATCCATATCTATCCCAACACATCCTGTCAACTGAGAATCATTTACCAGCTCAGTAAGTGCTCCATCGGCCGATAATTTATGAATGGTAGATGCTTTAAAATTGGAGATAAACAGATTCCCATCAGCATCAGACGTAATTCCAGCAGGCCACCCAGAGATCGTAGCAAGCTCATTTAGTGTTCCATCGGACATGATTTGAACAACATTTCCATTACTTCCATTATTGTCATTTATGACATAGACATCTCCACTTGAAGTGATTTCAATATCGAGAGGCCCTGATAGTCCACTCGCATAAGTCGTAACAGTGCCATCGGGAGTGATTTTAAGGATTTCGTTACCAGAGCCCCCTGTAGGTGACCAATTTTCAAAATTTGAAGCATATATGTTCCCCTCCTTATCAACCGCCAATCCATCATTTGCTCCGAGACTCTGTACAAGGGTTGTCACCATAACTGTGGATTGTTCCCCTGGATCCTCAGAGGGATCTTCGGTTATTGGATCACTTTCATCTTTGCTGCACGAAAACAAAAGAAGCTGCGCCAGGCATAAGGACAGCACACTCAAAAATTTTCTAATTGTGATTGAATTTGTCATTTCATTTTGATTTTAAGATTTCAAAAATCAATGTTGGATAAAATGACAATGAGAGTCGACCGTATGGGTACAACCGAACCCATTTAATGAACAGAATGCTAGATTTCTTGAGCCATAACTCGCTTTATGTAGTTACTTGGAGCATCATGTACTTCCGATTGGAAGTGTTTGTTGAATGTGGATTTTGAATTGAACCCTACTTCTATGGCAAGCGCTAGAATGGTTTTTTGGACATGCTCCCTATTTGAGATCTTCGTCTTGAATTCTTCAATTCGATGAGAATTTATGAAATCGTAAAAATTCTTTTCATGAATTTTGTTGAGCAGCCATGAAACATTGTTTTGTGATGCTCCAAGCATCGATGCTAACTCTGAAAGAGTAAGACGATTATTCAAATAGGGTTTTTCATTGACCATCAATTGATTCAGCTTTTCTGAGAGCTTATCAATTTCATTTTTACTCATTCGTTCGTGTGGCCTTTTTTTGACCAGTAATTCGGGCATTTTGAACAACTGAGGCTGCTTGAGGCTATAATACCCAATGACATAAGTGAATAGTGAGATGGCGATCCAAACTGTGTCATAATTGATTACAGTAAGTGGACGAGATAATAGTTGCCCGCTAATGAAGCTTATTAACCACAAAGTCAAACAAAGGATGATCGCCAATTGAAAATATCGGAGAAAGCCAATGATACTTTGATCAAAGGACACCTGATGCTTTTCTTTTTTTGCATACATAACGATGAGACGATATCCCCAGGTCCAATAGATTAGATTCAATAGGATAGCGAGCCCTTCGGTAAGTAAGTAGTCAATATGAGAAGTCTCCCATAGTAGGCGTAAAAACTCCTGCTTTGTAAGCGTTAGGTAATAGATAGATTTAGCGAAATGGATTCCTGCTGGAAGAAAATGATAAAATGGAATTTTTATTTGGTCGTCAGATTGAAATAATAGTCTCTTTATGTAGAAGAAAAAGAGAGGCCCAAAAAGAAAGATGGTAGTGTCTGCAATTAAAGGTAACTGAACGGGCCAGTTGGAGGGATACCTAAGCCAGATCATGCGGCCAATCAACATAAATGCAGCCATCAGTAAAGTCCAAATGAGAATTTTATTAGCGTTCTGATTGACCTTGCTATTCTTCAAAAGAAAAAACGCTAGAAATACCCCTTGAATAATCCCTGGAATAATGATGAGGTCGTACCAATAGAAGGGAATCATGTCTGCTAATCTAAATTGTGATTCTTAACACACTAGAGTGTCAACAACTTGATTTTGAGAGAACCTTAATTCAATTCTATATGCGAAAAATTATTAACAGAAAATTCGGAGCAAAATGGCTTTGAAATTTTCCGGATTTATCTAGAATCAATAAGCTTCAGAGTCTTTTTCCTTCGAGATTTTTCCTGTAATTTCGCACCAAAATTCAAACACCTTTTTTATAAATCACAGACGAATGGCGAATAAAGGAAAAGTGACACAGGTAATCGGTCCTGTAGTGGATGTAAGTTTCAGTGCGGAGGATGCCAAACTCCCAAATATCATGGATGCTTTGACCCTAACAAAACCAGATGGTACAGTTGTCGTTCTTGAGGTTCAACAACACCTAGGCGAAGAAGCTGTACGAGCTATCGCGATGGAAAGTACCGATGGATTGATGAGAGGAACGATTGTTGAAGATACAGGTGCTCCAATCAAAATGCCTATAGGAGAGGCGATCCGAGGAAGGCTTTTCAATGTAGTAGGAGACGCCATTGATGGAATGGAGCAGGTCGATAAAACGAACGGGATGTCTATTCACAGACATGCTCCTAAATTCGAAGATTTATCAACTGCGACTGAAGTTCTTTTTACTGGAATTAAGGTTATTGATTTGATTGAACCATATGCAAAGGGTGGTAAGATTGGATTGTTTGGTGGTGCTGGTGTAGGTAAAACGGTACTGATCCAAGAGTTGATCAACAATATTGCAAAAGGACATGGAGGTCTATCTGTATTTGCTGGTGTGGGAGAGAGAACAAGAGAAGGTAATGATCTTTTGAGAGAGATGATCGAGGCGAACATCATTGACTATGGTGAGGAGTTTAAGAAATCGATGGAAGCTGGCGGATGGGATTTGTCGAAAGTGGACAAAGAGAGGTTGAAGGAGTCAAAAGCGACATTCGTATTTGGACAAATGAATGAGCCTCCTGGGGCAAGAGCTCGAGTGGCACTTTCTGGACTAACAGTTGCAGAACACTACAGAGATGGAGATGGTGAAGGAAAAGGAAAAGATATTCTCTTCTTCGTAGATAATATTTTCCGATTTACGCAAGCAGGATCTGAGGTGTCAGCACTTCTAGGTCGTATGCCTTCAGCTGTGGGATACCAGCCAACACTTGCTACCGAGATGGGATTGATGCAGGAGCGAATTACCTCGACAAAAAGAGGGTCGATTACATCTGTACAAGCGGTTTATGTACCTGCGGATGACTTGACAGATCCAGCACCGGCAACGACGTTCTCTCACTTGGATGCGACTACAGTCCTTTCAAGAAAAATTGCAGAGCTAGGTATTTACCCTGCTGTGGATCCATTGGATTCAACATCAAGAATTTTGAGTGCAGATATACTTGGAGATGATCACTACAACACAGCACAACGTGTGAAAGAAATTCTTCAACGATACAAGGAACTTCAGGATATCATCGCCATTCTTGGTATGGATGAACTTTCAGATGAAGATAAGGAAGTGGTTCACAGAGCCAGAAGGGTGCAGAGATTCTTATCTCAGCCATTTCATGTCGCTGAGGCATTTACCGGACTTTCGGGAGTGCTTGTAGACATTAAGGATACCATAAAGGGATTCAATATGATCATGGACGGAGAGCTGGATCATCTGCCAGAAGCAGCTTTTAACCTGGTTGGAACCATTGAGCAAGCGGTGGAGAAGGGTGAAAAATTGATGGCTGAAGCAAACGCTTAATCATGTTTATAGAGATCGTTACTCCTGATGAAAAAGTATTCGAAGGCGAAGTAGTTAGCGCTACTTTTCCTGGTAGCGATGGATCATTTCAGATCTTGAATCATCATGCGCCTCTCGTCGCAACACTCGGAAAAGGGGACATCAAATACCAACCTGAAAAAGAGAAGGAAGTTCATATCTTAGTAGACGGTGGTGTTGTTGAAGTAATACACAATAAAGTCAATGTACTGATTGAAAAAATTGTGGAGAAATAGAAAATACGATTCATTAAAAAAGCCATCCTAAGTAATTGGGATGGCTTTTTTTATGAAGAAGACCCCGTAAACTCAGGTATGTTTTCATAATAAAATTGTTTTGCTAATCTCAATCAGTTATCGTGAAATGCTTGTATTGCCTGCATTCGGGGCCCTTAACATTATTTAACCGCAGTTATCATACCTCTAGGAGCGATTCCAGTTTATTTGTTCGAATAGATAGGAGGATTTCATACGCTCTGACTATTTTTTTTGTTCTGGCCAGGCAACCAATCTGGCCAAACTCACATTTATCCTTTCAAATGCATTTAGTGAATACCAAAGATCTGATAGAAAAGTGCAAGAGTGGAAATCGAAAGGCGCAGCAACTTTTGTTCGAGAAGCTAAACATTCCAATGATGGGGGTTTGCTTACGGTATTTGAATACCAGGGAAGATGCTGAGGAGGTGCTTTTGGAAGGATTCTATAAGATGTTTAGGGCACTCAAAAAACTCAACTATGTTAATGAGGTAGCATTTTTTGGTTGGGTCAAGAAAATCATGATCAATGAGTCACTCATGCAATTGAGGAAGAACAAGGAGGTGCAATTGCTTTCGATCAATGAAGAAATAGATATGAAAATTGATGTGTCGCCGCTTGATAAGTTGCAAGCAAACGATCTACTCGCAATCATCAAACGAATACCGATCGGATATCGGACGGTGTTCAATTTGTATGAAGTGGAGGGTTACTCACACAAAGAAATAGGAAGCGAACTCAGTATATCAATTGGGACTTCAAAATCTCAACTGCATAAGGCTAAGAAATTGTTGAAAGAAATCTTAGAAGAAAAAAATAGTGGATATGGAACGTGAAATTATCGCTAGCAAGCTTGATCAATTAGAACTCGAAGATCTTGGCATTTCCATAGACAGTGGGCAGCTATGGGATCAGCTGGATGCCAGACTAGAGACAGCGAAAACAAGAAGATTGGGCTGGTTAGTAGCAGCAAGTATTGCTCTCCTAGTTTCAGTTTCCATAAGCTTTCTTCAAAATCCGAAGGTGCCAGCACCTGTGGCGCAGGTAGAATCGATAGTCGGTGTCACTCTGCCCCAAGTTGAAAAGGAGGTTGTGATTCGAAATGGGAATAGAATTGTTGGTGGCGTTGTTCCCCAGACATTGCGGGGATATCAAAATGCCAGGTTGAGAACGGAAACTTTGGATTTTCCAATCCACTTGGTCAATGCAAAACAAATAGCTATTCTGAGTGAGAAGGGACTAACAAAAAGCAGTTTCAACAATAAAGATATTTCAGTCATTCAGTCAAGTCTGGGTACCCGCAAGACTGAAACAGGGAGAAAGGTTACAGTGAGAGCTCAGCTGTATCCTTCTTCTGATGGTTCGGAAATAAGTTATCAGAAATTAAAAATTAAACTCAATGCTAAGAATAAGTAGGCTCGTATTGGCCATCATCTGTCTTTCAGGGGCACTTGGAGCTCAGGCACAAAAGGAAAGTGTAAATCTATACCCAGACACATTAATCGTGAGTACGGATAGTAAGAATACACTTGTATTGGCTTTTAAAAATCTCCTTGAAGAAAAACCTGACTTGAACAATGAACTCTGGAAATCAATTCTCGGCATCATGGAATCTTCGCTCCAAACTGCTACCAATGATCAAGGCGTTAAAGTCACTTACGAAAAAGTGGTGATCAATAATGAAGAAAGAGCCAAGATCGAAGTTGCGGAAATTGAAAAAGAGTCAGATATTTTCTGGATTGGTAAAGATGGAATGGATCATAATACTTCAGATCGAGTGGAGTTTGTGGTGATTCAACCAAAAGTCAAAATCACATTTTCATTGAACGACATAGAACAGCTGGAGGAAATTAAGGAAATAAATGTTGAGTCTATTTGGAAGTCAGACATGCAAAAAGCGAACACCAAGCGAGTGATGTATAATGGCAATGGAAGTATTGAATTAGGCCTTTTTAGAATAGACGAAATCAGTCACACGAACCCCAGAGACTTTTTGGAATTGAGCGCAGGAGTAGGAATTGGCTTCTATCAAGATCGGTTTGTGCCCGATGTCAGTTACGATTTATCTTTCAACTTCAGCGATCGGTATGGCAAACCCAGGACAAGAATTGGCCTCCTTTACACGCAGCACTATGTTCTTAACGAGAAATCTGAAGGAGGTTTCGATTTGAAACTTAATGGATTCTTAAATGCCTATTGGGCAATATCCAAAGGGTCAAACAAAGAGTATGGTATTGGTTTTGGCTACTTAATCAATCAGAATGGTGGATTTTACAAGGGAGATACATTCAAGTTGTCTGTCTACAATAGAAAAACATCAAAGACAAGCTTGACTCCTGAGTTTGTGTTTACTGATGGATTCAAAAAGGCATTTCCGGCATTGAGGTTTGGACTGAGCTTTTGATAGTAGGTGACTTCTTCCACTATTTTCTATCGCACACCCAATTAGATAGACAAAGGGTAGACACGACATTGGCAATTATTGTAATCGCACTTTCAGGAGATTCGATAGAAGTTTATCATGGCGTGATTAAGGATTTGTTCGACAAAGAACAACGGCGAAGTATTTTTAAGATCAATAGAGCCTTTTTACGGTCCTGATTTAATTGAACCAATAGGCACCTCCAAATCCCCAAGATCCAACATGGCATTAATCAAAGAGACTTTTTCGAAAGCGGCCAGTTCCTCTACATGAATGGATGCTTTCTTAATTTTTCCTGACTTTAACAAGGTAGCTCTCTTCACACCTTCCAACAATGGTTTCTCAGGAGTCAACCATTCTTTCCCATTCCGAAATGCAAGGTTGGCATAAGAGCAATCAGTTACCATTCCATCGATCGAGATAATGATGTCATCTGCTTCAGATGATTGTAAAAGCTTCTTTAGCGAGGATCTGTTCTCATATTTAAAAGAATAATCAAACCAGTCCGATTTGACGATTTGTAGAGATCTAATGGGCAACTTAACGTATATGATTTGTTCGTGAGAGTGCTCGTCATTATCATATACGAAGCGAATTTTGTGCTTCCTATCATCATCAATTTCAGGAAGAAGCTTACTCAATTTATGAAGTGATTCCCCAAAAAAATGGAAGCACGTTCGATTGATTCGCTCCTGGTGGAGATCCAGGTTTTGGTATTCGCCGTTTTTGAAACAAATGGTTTCGATGAATCTCACTTGGAATGATTAGGTGCATTAAAAATAAGTGAACCATAGTGATAAATTTAAATAGTGGGCCATCACGGGAATATCTTGTCCAATAAAATCTTAACTTTATCCTATAGAGACCTAAGACCACTATCACCTATGATTCGCACCCTCCTTGTACTTTTTGCGCTGATTGGCGCCGTTTCATCTTCGGGACAAGGCTTGCTAAAGAAGCTGAAAAAAACCGTGGAAACCCAGCTAGCCAAGCCAGTCACTACCGACTTTGCTGGCGAACAAATGAAAAAGGCTCGTCTCGACCAATTGGTCAAGGACACTTCGAATTATAATTACATATTTTCTCAAGGCAATCGAGCCTCTTTTTTCGCAAACCGTGAGGGAAAAGAAAATTTACTGCTTACGCTCGGAAAGAACTACGAAGATGAAGATATCGAGGCGGTCGAACTCGAAACGTACGAGCAAGTCTTTGATCTAAATCGAACTGGGGAGATTTCGATCTATGTAAAGCCATGGGTTGCTTCGGTAAACTTTCTGGAGGCGCTTTCTCTTATGAGTACAGAAGCAGGATTATCGAATATCACGAATCTGGACTCAGCTTTTTCAATCGCAAGTCTTGTGGACATGGATACCCTTAGCGTGGAAGAGAAGTACGCGCTTGGAAAGACGATGGCTAATTTTTGTATTCTGATTAATGGTCAGGGGAAAACCCAACTTTCACAGGCATTCGTGAAGGAAACTACAAAGTATTTTAAGGAGCATGTTGGTGGAGGATCAATTGCTTTGGCATCCTTGTATAATAACCGAGCTGTTATTGCTCAATCGCAAGGGAGATATCTTGAGGCAGAAGAGTACTTCATTAAATCCGAGAATGTCCTAAGGGGGAATGGTAAAAATGGGTCTTTGGCTCATGCTATTTTGACAAGCAATCGCGCACTTCTACAAAATGAGATTGGGCAATTTGACGAGGCACGAATGTCAATCCAGAAAGCTCAGGAGTTGGCTTCTGGAGAGATTCGAGAGAAAGGGCGAGACAATGTGAGTTTCAAAATCAATGAAGGATTGATCGAGTTTAGTGCTGGTAACTTTGGGCGTTCAGAGCAGATTCTTAGGGAAGTGTTGGAGTTAAAGGAAAAGCGGATGGCTAGAAATCAAACAGACTATGCCAACGTCGAGAATTACTTGGCAGGTGTCTTGATGGAATCAGGAAAGACCGATGAGGTGCAGGAGTTTTTAAATGATGCACTCAGAATTTTCGAAAGCAAGTATGGAACATCTCATCCTGCATATATCAAGACCAAACACAATCTAGGTAAGTTCAAAATATATGTGGGAGATTTTGAGGGTGCTGCAAACATTTTGCAGGAAGTGAGTGCTACTTACCTCCAATTTTTTGGTGAAAACCACCCAGACTATCTGAGTTCTTTAGAGGATCAGGCGGTGGTTTCTTGGAAGCAGGGATTATTTTCAACAGCAAATCAATTGTTTCAGCAGACCATTGATGCGAATCTTTCGCTAGTTGAAAAATACTTCGGAGCAATGAGCGAGTATGAAAAAGGGCAATACTGGGGAAAGGTGAGACCTTCAATTCTAAAGTTCTATTCCTATGCTACGGAGCGAGGTAGCGAGGATCCAGCATTACTTACCAGAATGTTCAACATTCATCTGAAAACAAAAGGCATTTTGCTAAGCGCTTCTACGAAAGTCCGAGAACAGATACTGCAAAGTGATGACGAAGAACTGAAAGCCACTTATTCGAAGTGGGTAGAAACCAAGGAATCACTCATTCTGTATTATTCATTTTCAAAAGAGCAACTAGCCAAAGAAAAAGTTGATTTACCAGCGATCGAGCAAGCTGCCAATAGCCTCGAGAAGAAGCTAAGTAAGATGTCTGCTGAGTTTGCTGAGTCAAACAAACTGCCAACAACCACACTAGCGCAAGTCAAATCAAAGCTCGGTGCGAAGGATGCAGCTGTTGAAATAATTGGGTATCCTGTATTTGATAAAAGTTTCACAACGGAAAAAAACTATGCGTTTCTAATTGCAAAATCCTCGGCATTACATCCTACTTTGGTTGTCATTGATAAAGGCCAGGACTTGGATCAAAAGTATGCGAAAGCCTACCGAAACATGGTTCAACTTAAGGCGAATGATCAAATTACCTACAGTAAATTCTGGAAGCCGGTTGATGAAAAACTGAATGGTGTAGATAATCTTTATATGTCGCTAGATGGTATTTACTATCAGGTAAATATTGGAGCACTAAAAAGGCCCGATGGAAGTTTTGTGTCTGATGCGATGAATTTGCAACTGTACTCTAGTACGCGAGACTTAGTGAAGTCCGAGGTTGTTTCAAGCTCGAGAAAAAAGGCAGATTTCTTTGGGTACCCTGACTATGGATCAAAAGGGTTACTGGTTGCCCTCCCGGGGACAAAGGCTGAAATAGCAGCCGTCAGTACAATTTCAAAATCCAAAGGGTTTGTGACCAGAACATTTTTGGAAAAAGAAGCATCAGAAGAGAACTTTAAAAAACTGACGTCACCCTCGCTACTGCACATTGCTACACATGGTTTTTTCTTGCCAGAAAGTCAATCGACAGGTGAAAAGGTGTTCGGTGTTGACGTAAATCAAGCGAATAGTAATCCGTTGCTTCGATCTGGTCTTATGCTGGCAGATGCTGAGCAAACGATGGACGTTGTGACGCAGGGTATGGAGGTAAGCACCACAAACAATGGCGTTCTTACCGCCTATGAAGTGATCACCTTGGATTTAGAGAATACAGACTTAGTGGTACTAAGTGCTTGCGAAACTGGACTTGGAGAAATTAAGTCGGGCGAAGGTGTGTATGGTTTGCAGCGAGCGTTCCAAATTGCCGGTGCGGAGTCTGTAATTATGAGTTTATGGAAGGTGAGCGACGAAGCAACAAAGCAGTTGATGACTTCCTTCTATAAAGAATGGATGGGAGGAAAGAAAAAGGAAGAAGCATTTCTCTTGGCGCAGAAATCTCTACGTCAAAATTTTCCCGAGCCCTACTATTGGGGAGCGTTCATCATGCTGAATTAGAGATCGAGCTACTCATCTAGGCTGGCCAACATGCTTTCCATCCATTTGTCGGCGTACAAAGTGGCTCTGGCGCGAATCGTATCTCGATCTATTTCGTCACCTTCCTCAAGCGTTACTGCTTCAACACCTAGCTGATTGTAAAACCAGTTGTAGCAATAGGGCAGCGCTTGATCTCTCCTTCTATAGTCGTTCATGTTCAGCGGATCGTCGCCAACTCCCTCAATCCAATTTGGTATAATCTTCGTCTTCATGTTGGCCTCATTTGCTGAATCTAGAATGAGTAAATAAGGGCCATTGTAGGAGGTGTGAAAATCTATCCCAAAGGAGATGACTTTTCCTTCTTTTTCTGTTTTACTAGCTACAAAGTCCCGCACGATCTGTGTCTCTGGCTGCGTGAAGTCCTGCCAGTCACGGTTCAGGTCAACCCCATTCGCGTTGTGCCTCCAGTTTCCAAGATCCGAACCGTCAGGATTGATTAGTGGAAATACATAGAGATTGAATTTTTCACGAAAGGAAATTGCTAGCTCAGAATCAGACATGATGTTTTCAAAGAAGGACTTAAATGCGATTGAGCCGCCTGGTACCTCAGGAGGATGTTGTCTTGCTATTAGAACGGCGGAGGACTTAGTTTCTTCACTTTCGGAAGACACCACGAAAACATCTTGATTTAACACTGATTTACCAGCTGATTTTTTGCTGATAAAGCTCTTCAAAGCAATGAACGAGTCAACCCAGTCGTAGGTGATTTCTGAGGAAAAGACCTCTTGCGCTGAGATCCATAGTGTATCTGGTGAAACCGTGACATTAAATGTGACCGTTGTGCTGTCATGATTCAATGCAAGTTGACCTTGGAATGAATTCCAATTTTTCCCATCCTTGCTGAGCTTGGGAATAAATCGATGCTTGTGATGTGTGTAATTCAAGGAAAGTTGAATGGCCTTTTTTTCGTTACTCCATATCTTGAATGAAAACCAGGCGCTTGCATTTACAGGTATGCTTTCTGGACTAATAGTAGCTTGGAAAGCTGATTCGCTTAGCTGCACAAAATCATTAAGTCTGGCACCGTCAAATTGATTGCTGGCCGTTATACCTGCAAAAGTGAAGGCTTTCTTTTCGGTTGTCTCAGGGACATTTTCTGCAGTCTTCTCTGACGAAGGGGAACAAGCCTGTGCGACGAATAGAACGATGAATAGATTTCTCATATGACTAGGTTAGTTTTCTAAAAATAGCCAATTGATGGAACTAGTGTAGTGGTAAGTAAATCTTATTTATCATTTCCTGATACTCTTTTTCAGGATCACTAAAGGAGGTGATTCCGCCACCGCTGCAATAATAAAACTTACCGTGGTCCTTCTTTATGAAACGAATCATCACACCTGCATCCAGATTTTCACCATCAAAGTGACCGCAAATTCCAGTGTAGAAGTTGCGATCGTAATCTTCGATTTCAGCTATTATTTTTAGGGTTTCAGGTTTGGGAGCACCGGAAATGGATCCCGCCGGTATAAGCTTACATAAAAGGTGACCCAAGTTTTTCTGCCAGCCAGCCTCAAGTTTCCCCTTTACCTCGGAACTAACTTGTAGCAAATTCTTTCCATTGGTTTTGATTTCTTCCACATATCGAAATTTGGACACAGAAACAGCATTTGCTACCTGACTTAAGTCATTACGAATTAAATCGACTATGGTCACATGCTCTGCCAGTTCTTTTGGATCAGTTAGAATTATTTCCTCAGCATGCGGAAGTGACGCATCTATTGTTCCCTTCATGGGATATGAATAAATTTTGTCCTCTTGAGTTTTCACAAAAGTCTCAGGTGAAAAAATCACAAATTGATTGGGAACGAGGAGTTTGTACTTGGCACTGGATCGTTCGAAAATTTTCACCAAACTAAGATCAGTCTCAATGGGTGTTTGGAAAGTCAGGTTAGTCAAAAACGAATTGCCAATGTTGATTTGATGGAGAACCTTGTCAAAGGCTGATTTGAATTCTTGATAGGGAATCGGAAATTTTTCCAAAGCAAATGAACTGTTGACTGCCGACTGACAACTTTGAACTTCCTTTAAGATATCTATTTGGAATGTATTTTTGCTGCCTTCATTGATCTGTTCAATGCACCACCTTTCGCCAAGAAAATCACAATAGAAATTGAAAGGCGTGTTTGTTTTGCCGTATTTATTTAGGAGAGCTCTGGCCTCACTCTTGCCGATCATTGGTTTTGATTCCAAATCTGCGCAGCATTTTTTGCTCGTATTTCCAGAAAAAGGCAAATTGACCAAAGATGAATCCGTATATGAGCAGAATGATATTGTAGATGGGGAGAATCAATAGAATGTAGATGACGGTCATCCACCACTCTCTTTCACTTCCACCACTAATCAAATCCAATATTGGGCCCTTGATAAATAGTACAGTGAATCCAGTGCATGAAAACACGACCAGAACAAGCACAACCTGCCACAAGCTTTTCAGCTCCCACTTAGCTTGCATTTTTTTAATCCAACTCATCGATAAATGCCTTGAAATCCGGCCACTTTGGTTTTGAAATTACTGAGATTGGTTCCTTTTTCACAGGGTGAATAAAGTCCAACTTGAACGAATGCAAATCTATGCTTTTGTCTTGATTGGGCTTACTGTACCCGTACTTTAAATCACCCCGAATCGGACAGTTTACGGCTTTCATTTGTACACGAATCTGATGCGGTCTTCCAGTCTTGGGCAAAACCTTTAAAAGGGAGACTTTTCCGTGTGAGGCAATCAAATGGTAGCTGAGTTCCGCCCGCTTAGATTTCCCTTTTTGTTTGGCATAGGCCTTTGCCAGATTTTTCTGTTCATCCTTTTCCAGCCAGTGGACTAGTGTAGCCTGATGCTCTGCCGGCGTACTGTGCACAACTGCCAAATAAGTCTTGGTAATTTCACCATCCCGAAAGAGTTTGTTCATTCTCTCAAGTGCCTTTGAGGTTTTGGCAAATGCGATCAAACCCGAGACTGGTCTATCCAGGCGATGACATGGATGGCAAAAGACATTACCTGTCTTTTTGTACTTTTCTCGAATATATTCGGTTGCCCAGTCTGTCAGGGTAGAATCCCCAGTTAGATCACCCTGAACAAGCATCCCGATTGGTTTATCTAAAATCAGAAGGTGATTGTCCTCGTAGACTACTTGCGGTTTATTCATTGTTGATTAGTTTAAAACCTTTTGCTATTTCGTTAAAGGCTGGCTTTCCCTTTGGGGAGAAGCTGTGATTGATTGGTTCGTCGTCGGACAAGACCTGCCACTGCCAAATCATGGCGCCTGCAAACCAATCTTGGTTCCACACCTGATCGAAAAACGCCTGGTAGCAATAAACCTGTGTTTGATTCGATACTCGTTGAAATAGATTTTTAAAAAAACTCTCCCAACCCCATGGGTATTTTGCGGCATCAGGAGTGCTCTTGTATCCGAGTTCACTAAAAATTACTTTCCGATTATACTTTTCCGAAATTGACTGGATCATATCCAGATGCCTTCCCCATCCATTTTTTACTTCTGATAGCGAAGGATACAATTGATCAGTCAAGGGGAAGTAAGCTTGAATGCCAATGTAGTCAAGCTCATCCCAAAATGGTATTTCTTGAAACTCTCTATCCCAGTTTGCGCCATAAAATAGCTCTCCAGTGTAGACCCGCCTAACCTTCTTGATTAGAGATTTCCAGAATTCGGTTCTTTTTGTAGTGGACAAATAGAATTCGTTTCCAATACAGTATAGAGGAAGATTTAGCTCTTCACTCAATTTGGCATAGTGCAAGATGAACTTTTCATATTCCCTTTCCCATGCTTGCCAATCATCCTCATTGTCCATCCAGATATCAGCTCGCCATTTTCCCCCACTGGGATTTGAAATCCATATGTGTGGTTTGATGATTACCTCTACTTGCAGTTTTAGGGCTTCTTTTACCACTGCCCGATACACGGAATCTCTTCTCTCAGTTCTCCTACCAAATGACCCTTGAGATAGGGGTGTATCTATATCTTGTTGGTTGGCATATGGGACAAGAATCAATTGCTCGATATTCCCCTTGGTCAAACTGGTGATTCGAAGGCTGTCCAATCCCTGAACCCCAAAGACATGCATACCTCTTATTTTGCTGTCTGCTAGCGTGTAGTTCTTACCAGAACCCTGCATGTTGTAGGCAGATTCATCCCATTTGTACGTAAAATCCTCACTTTTCTTATACCATATCGAATATTGACCGAATAGAAAAATAGCTAGGACCGGAGCAATAAAGGTGAAGGAAAATCTTCTGCTGAACGTCTTTAACCCGCCAAACCTAAATCCCTTTATCCAGTATTTTGCTAACCTAAAGATCCAGTAGGGAAGCGAGAGAGCAAGCCAAAAAAGTGGCTCACCGACCATTTGAGCAAGTATTTCTGGAATTGACTCCAGATATTCATAAAAACTGAAACCATTAGTCAGAAAAATTATCGCGATCGCAATATTCAAGATTAGGTAGGTCAAGAATAGAATCAAGCCGAATTGGCGAAGGTTTTTTTTTGTGGTCATCGGGGGGACAAAAATAAGCGCATCGGTTTGCTCAACGCTGTTTATAACGTAAATTGATCTAAACTAATTAATTCAACTACTATGAAAATTAATAACCGCTTTTTGCTGCCAACACTCTGTCTTGGACTCTTGTTCACTTTTTCTCAATGCTCCACTGATGATACCGAGGAAGAAATGGATCTTGAAGAAATTGACCTTTCAGATGCCAATGCCCTAACTGAAGAACTCGGTGTCACTGGTGCTGCACTGCTAGCTGGAGATCCTCCCGCACCATCCAGTGATCCGAACGCTCCTGAAATCGAAGATCCAGGAGATGCAGTGGCCTTTCAGGGTGGAGACCTGACACTTGGTCTCGATGTAGCATCAGGTGATGTCGCTGGCGTTTACTTGCAAATTCCTGGTGCTGATAGCTACTTTGACATTCCTTCATCAGCCCTTCAGGGAGGGAGGATTGCGATGGAAGACCAAGCGTTTGCTATTCAGCTACCTGACAACATTGAGCCAGGAACATTTTGTGTAGATTATTGTGTCTATGATTCCGAAGCTCGGGTCAGTAACATTGTCAATGTTTGCATTGAGGTTGGTGAACTAGGTGGAGCTAACAGTGAATTTCTTATCGGAACCTGGAATGTAACAATGCTGGTACATGTTGAGGATGGGGAAACTAGAACGGAAATTATTGGAGAGGCAACTCCTGATATTTATTCTGTGGAAATAGTTTGTGCTGATGGTCAGACGTTTGAAGAGGTCGAAATTGGAGAATCCGAAACCATCGACTTCATAAAAATCACATTTGCAGAAAATGGAGCTTTAAGATTCGAAGAGGACGGTGAAGATACTTATTTGGACTTTAGCACTTCCACCTGCGAAGTGCAAGTGTACTTAACAGAAACCTATTCAGATGATTGGGCAGGAGCATGGAGTTATGAAGAAGCCAACAATAGGCTGGTTATGGTCATAAACGAGGAGGAAGATGGCGTGGAAGAGCAAAATGTGATTGACCTGAACATCAGCGTTACTGATAAAACAATGACTGGAGTTCTGGAAGTTGATGGTGAGACCACAACAGTCACACTTGTGAAACAATAGTTGAAATTCATTTTCGGAATAAAAGCAAACCCCATCGAAAGATGGGGTTTGCTTTTTTAAAACTCACTGATAAAGTGAAACTGAATATCAGGAAAATTGTCTTGAACCATTTGCAGCCAAGCTTTAGTTTCTGCCATAAACACTAGTTTCCCCTCCTTGTCTTTTGCTATGTGTCTAAACTTATCTTTTACGAATGCATCCAGTTTTGCATCACTGTCACTACTTATCCAGCAGGCTTTATAAATATTGACATTTTCGAAACGAGCACTTGCGCCGTACTCATTTAAGAGTCGATGTTGCAACACTTCGAACTGAAGCGCACCAACAGTACCCACCACTTTTCTTGCGCCCATCTCAAAGGTGAAGAGCTGAGCAAGGCCTTCGTCCATCAATTGGTTCAACCCCTTTTCCAATTGCTTCGATTTCATTGCATCCAGATTAATTACTTCTCTGAACATCTCTGGAGAGAACGATGGAATGCCTTTGTACACTCCTTTTTCTCCTTGGCTAAGCGTATCTCCAATTTTTAGATTCCCTGTGTCATACAAGCCAACGATATCACCAGGGAACGCCTCTTCCACTGTCTCTTTTTGCTGTGCCATAAAGGCAGTAGCATTTGAAAATCGAACCTGCTTGTCTTGCCTTACATGATAGTAGTTACTACCACGCTCAAATTTTCCTGAGCAGACCCGAACAAAAGCGATCCGGTTTCTGTGTTTTGGATCCATATTAGCATGAATCTTGAAAATGAATCCTGAAAACTTCTTTTCATCAGGAGTTATTTCTCTTTCCTCTGTCTCCCTTGCTCTTGGTGGTGGGGCGATTTGGGTAAAGCAATCCAGCAATTCGCGCACACCAAAATTATTAACAGCACTCCCAAAGAATACGGGGGCAACCTCTCCGTTGAGATATGTTTCTGAGTCAAATGGATCATAGACCCCATTGACTAACTCTATCTCTTCCCGCAGCTCTTTAACCGCAGATTCTGGGAGATACTTCTCAAGGTTGGGATCATCCACTCCTTTGATTTCAACAACATCGGTGACCTTCTTTTGCTTGTTAGGCTCATAAAGGTTCAGGTTGTTTTCGTAAATATTAAACACACCTCGAAGCGATTTTCCCATCCCGATCGGCCAACTCATTGGACGAACTTTAATGTCTAATTTGTCTTCAATCTCGTCTAACAAGGTAAAAGCATCCTGTCCTTCACGATCAAGTTTATTGATAAAGCAGATGACTGGTGTCTTTCTCATCCGGCAGACCTCCATCAGTTTTTCCGTTTGCTCCTCTACGCCTTTCACACAGTCAATGACCATGATCACGCTATCCACTGCAGTCAATGTTCGATAGGTATCTTCAGCGAAATCTTTGTGGCCAGGGGTATCCAGAATATTTATTTTGAGACCCTGATACTCAAATCCCATAACAGATGTTGCAACGGAAATCCCCCGCTGCTTTTCAATATCCATCCAGTCAGAGCGTGTCCCTATGTTAATCTTATTTGACTTAACAGCGCCAGCTGTTTGTATCGCACCACCGAAGAGGAGCAATTTTTCTGTCAGAGTGGTTTTTCCAGCATCCGGGTGGGCGATGATGCCAAAAGTTCTGCGCCGAGCTATTTCTTGTTCTAAAGTCATTTCGATTTTTAAATGCGGTGCAAAAGTATTTAAAAACACATATGTCTAAGATTGATCCAAAAAACGATATTTTCGTTTTAGTAATCAGATTCAATGAATTCAATAAAAGAAAGAAATTCAACTTTTAGAAGTGACCTATTTAGGCATTTAGACGGCATTGCAATTGCGCCTACCACGTTTGAATTGAAGAAAAGAGGTTTGTTAGATTTTCTGGTGGAGAATGGCGAAGTAACCCTTGAGCAAATTTCTGAGGAGTTCAAGGCAAACATCGGGTATTTGAACGTTGCTTTGCGGCTTCTTGCCGCGCAAGGATGGCTTGAGTATACAGTTGATAATTCAAGCGGGAAAGTTGAAATTTCTACCAATGGCAAAAGCGAATATGCTTTTGAGTTATCAGATCATTATCGGGATGTTGTTGATCTAATAAAATTCTCTGAAAATTTTCACAACCGAAAATTCGAAAAAGAACCCTTCGAATTATGGAACAGGATAGCAAAAAAATATCAGCACGGCTATTTCGAAGTGGTAGATGATGCTGCGATTAAAGACATTCAACTTCAAGTATTGCGGCATATAGAAGGAATTTTGGTTGGCCCTACTACTGTCCATTTGGGAATGGGTGGAATGTTTCACAAGTATTTCATGGAAACGTCGTTCAGTCCTGCCGAGTATCACCAGAATCCTGAGTGTTTTGCTGAAATACTCGATTTCTTTACTTTCCTGGGCTGGTTTGAAAAGGGGGAGAAAACCTACAAATTCACGGAGAAAGGACTTTTTTATGCGAAGCGTTCTTCAGCTTATGGAGTCACAGTATCTTATATTCCTACCTTTAGACATCTTGATGATTTGATTTTTGGCGACCCCAAAATCTTAAGTTCGTCAGTCGGTCAACCAGAAAAAGGCGTTGATCGAGAAATGAACGTCTGGGGAAGTGGCGGAGCTCATGTTGCCTACTTTAAGAAGGTAGATGAGATCATCCTAGAACTCTTTAACAAGCCTATACAAGAGCAACCAAAAGGAATTCTGGACATGGGTTGTGGAAACGGAGCCTTTCTCATTCACATTTTTGATGTGATATATCAACACACGGAGAGAGGAAAGATGTTGGAGGAATACCCTCTCTTTTTAGTTGGTGTTGATTATAATGAAGCTGCGCTTGATGTGACCAGATCTAATCTTATCAGCGCTAATGTGTGGGCAAAAGTCATATGGGGAGACATCGGAAATCCTGATCAGCTAGCAAAAGATCTTAGTGGAGATTATGAAATTGACCTGTCCGATTTATTGAATGTCCGAACATTTTTGGATCACAATAGAGTTTGGGAGGATGTTGAGATAAACATTGATTCTCCAAGTGTTTCGTCTGGATCCTTTTCGACAAAAGGTATTTCGCTATCAAATAACCGTGTGGAATCCAACCTGAAAATGCATTTCATAAAGTGGTTGCCCTATATCAAAAAGTACGGACTGATACTGATCGAACTTCATGGCTTGGACTCCAATCTGACAGCCCAGAATATTGGAAAAACAGCAACTACAGCTTATGAAGCTACGCACGGGTACTCGGATCAATATATTTTGGAAATTGATAGCTTTGACAAAATAGTAAGGGAAGCTGGACTTAAAAACGATTCAAGATACAGAGCTAAATTCCCTAATTCTGAATTAGCGACCGTGAGCATTAATTACTTGATTTCAAGTTGATGGGATGTGGATAATCTAACTTTGATTCAATGAGAAAACCTGTTCGTTATGCGATGTACTTTATCATTGGTTTTCTGATTTATCAGATCATCGATTCTGGGGGGACCACATTGACACATCAAGATGCCAGAAATTGGTTGATAGGTGCAATTGTTTTGGTCTTTGGCCTTCTTTTGATTGTTAGGGTGATTAAGCAGCGCTACGATAAGTAATTGAAAAAATTAGATAGTTAGAAGTTAAGTGGTACACTAAACCCAACGCTAAACTTCGACATTTTAACGCGAGATTCGAAACTATCTTCCTCACTTCCAGGTAATCCTCTAGGCTCCCAATCTTGTGTGTTCTTTGTGTATTCTAAGAAAAACACATTTTTCTTTCCTGCTGTGAATTCAAACCTCATTCCTATTTCAAAAAACTGACTAGCCCCGAGTGGATATGCTTCATCTCTTTTTTTGAAAGGTTTGTACTCTGGGTTCAGGTATTGTGTAATCCCGTACTTAAACAAAGGCTGCAATTCAACAAATTCAGCAACCCGAAATCTGTAGAGTCCAAAAAGACCTAGATGTAGTTTGTTTGGACCATGGAAATCTTGATTGACCGCAGTAGTTGGTATGCCATTCTCAATATGGTAAGATGCATAGTGATTGTGATTTTGAAAGGAGAGACTGGTTCCAACAATGAAATTCTTCATATAATAAGACAAGGCAGTGCCTAAACTCTTTTCCGAAACATTGACATAGTATCCATCTAAATCATTGGATGATGAACTCCTGTAACTATATTTCAAATCACCGTTTCCGACACCAGCTTGAAAAGTCACGGCCAGGCTTCTCTCAATTCGTTCTTTCGATTTTTTAACAATCACGGTCACTTTGGGTAACCCAACCCAAAAGGTCTGATCCCCCTCTTCTGGCATTAAGTTGATTTCAACTGGACTATTTCCTCTCCGAATTTGCTGTGACTTTTTGTCATTTGTGAAATCCCTATCCTGATCATAATCAATAAAAAGGGTAACATCGTTATAATTATAATTGCCGGCCAGCCAGATGATCATATTAGGATCCTCGGGATCACCGTATAACCCGATCAGTGCTGTAGTATGGTCATACGCAGAGAGGTCTGGTGGTGTCACCACCACGGATTCAGGAACGTTGTACTTTGTGTAGGTATTTATTGCTCTTAAGTCCAGCGTAGTCGTCTTGTACTTCACGTGAAAGAATTCTACGTTTTCTTGATTTGTCTGCGAAAGATTGGCTCGAAATTGTTCTGGCAATATTGAAGTTAAAGCAGAAGGTCCGCTACCCGCTCCAGTTGGAAGCTGATCTTGTCCATAGGTGGAGAATATGAGCGCGAACAGAGCGACAGTTAAAGAGAAACTTCTGGTTAATAGAATCACGAGTACTAATTTTTGGTTACGAATATACAACCCTACTATGACAAGACAATCATACAGGACATGTCCCCATTAATCTGTGAGCTTTTCGAGGCCTGAAATTTCTGACATTCTGTCATCTTTTACCGTTTGGCACATCCATTGATAAACGGATAGGAGCGAAGAATTAATTAGAAAATCAATAGATCAAATAGAAATGGGTAAAATCATAGGTATCGATTTAGGAACTACAAACTCATGTGTGGCCGTAATGGAGGGTAATGAGCCTGTAGTGATCCAAAATAGTGAAGGAAGGAGAACTACTCCTTCGATTGTGGCTTTTCTCGATGGCGGGAAAGGAGAAAGAAAAGTGGGAGATCCGGCTAAACGGCAGGCGATCACCAACCCACAGAATACCATCAGCTCTGTGAAGCGATTCATGGGAAAGAAATTTTCGGAAGTCAAGGCGGAAATGAAGAACATTTCTTACGGTGTTGAAGCAGGAAGCAACGACACGGTTCGTGTGAAGATCGGTGATAGAACGTACACACCTCAGGAATTGTCAGCAATGATCCTTCAGAAAATGAAGTCAACGGCTGAAGACTTTCTTGGACATGAAGTGAAAGAAGCAGTGGTTACAGTGCCTGCATACTTTAATGATGCAGAAAGACAAGCTACCAAAGAAGCAGGTCAAATTGCTGGCTTGGATGTAAAGAGAATTATCAATGAGCCGACTGCAGCAGCACTAGCTTACGGATTAGATAAGAAAAATGCGGACATGAAAATCGCCGTGTATGACCTTGGTGGTGGTACATTCGATATTTCTATTTTGGAATTGGGAGAAGGCGTGTTTGAAGTGAAATCAACCAATGGTGATGTACACCTTGGTGGTGATGATTTTGACGGGGTGATCATTGATTGGTTAGCAGACGAGTTCAAAGCTGATGAAAACATCGATCTTCGAAAAGACCCGATGGCACTTCAACGATTGAAGGAAGCTGCCGAGAAAGCGAAAGTTGAACTTTCAAGTTCCACAAATGCTGAAATCAATCTGCCATACATCATGCCTGTCGATGGAATACCAAAACACTTGGTTCGATCATTAAGCCGTGCAAAATTTGAACAATTGTCAGATAGCTTAATAAAGAGATCCATGAAGCCTGTAGAGAAAGCGTTGAAAGATGCTGGCCTTTCTACAAGTGAGATCGACGAAGTAATTCTGGTTGGAGGCTCTACAAGAATCCCTAAGATTCAGGAAGAAGTGGAGAAATTTTTCGGTAAAAAACCATCGAAAGGTGTAAACCCTGATGAAGTGGTAGCAATTGGAGCTTCAATTCAAGGAGGTGTTTTAACGGGAGAAGTGAAAGATGTTTTGCTTCTGGATGTGACTCCGCTTTCGTTAGGTATTGAGACGCTGGGAGGCGTGTTTACTAAATTGATAGAGTCGAACACGACCATTCCAACTAAGAAATCGGAAACATTCTCGACTGCGGCGGACAATCAGCCATCAGTTGAAATACATGTTTTGCAAGGCGAGCGACCAATGGCCACTGGCAATAAATCCCTAGGTAAATTTCACCTCGACGGGATTCCACCAGCACCACGAGGGGTACCTCAGGTTGAAGTAATCTTTGACATTGATGCGAACGGTATCTTGAATGTATCAGCCAAGGATCAGGGAACTGGCAAAGAGCAAAAAATTAGAATCGAGGCTTCATCAGGATTGACTGACGAGGAAATTGAGAAAATGAAGCAAGAGGCTGAAGCAAATGCAGATGCAGATAAGGAAGCGAAGGAAAAAGTGGAGAAGGTTAATCAGGCGGATTCACTGATATTCCAGACGGAAAAGCAGATGAGCGAGTTTGGAGAGAAACTTTCTGATGGAAACAAATCAGCAATCGAAGGCGCATTGACCAAGTTGAAGGAAGCGCATGGAAAACAAGACCTTGCTGAAATCGACACAGCCATGGAAGCGTTAAACAATGCATGGCAGGCTGCTTCTCAGGAGATCTATGCTGCACAGCAAGAAGCTGGCGGTGGAGCGCCGGGAGCAGATGCAGGAGGAGAAGAAGCGACTTCAGGCGGAGATGATGTTTCAGATGTAGAATTTGAAGAGGTAGAGGAAGATAAGAAATAATCTCCCTCTCCGATACCTATCGGAATTACCCTGGATATATACAAAAAGCCCCTCATTCGAGGGGCTTTTTTGGTGTATTGGAGTCAGTCGGAAAACAAGGGACAAATAGTCTGAAAGTCTCTGAAACGAAAAATATTGGCGAGTAAAGACCTCTTTTTAATGGAATGTAGACTGAGTGTATAATCAGAAATCCAGTGATCATCGTATGCCCAGAGTAAGTTTGTACTCTTACTTAGGTAATACTAAAGAGGCGACTAATGTGTGGTTAATAGCTGGTAACTCATAACCCTTTTTTCGCTCGCTTCGGACGTAGATAGCCCTTCCTGATTGTGATCAAAAAGAGATTTTTGATCAAGTCGGAAGGGTTTGTTTTTTTTTGATCACAAAAAAAATTTACTGGGTGTAGACCCATAGTAGATACTCAACTCTGAGTTCACGAGGTATATTGATGGATTTTTGCCCTTCACTAAACGATAAATCATATGCCAAAATATACAATGGCTTTATTGCTATGTATTGGAATTGCTTGTTCCAATGCCCAAATCAAACATTCAATACCTGTTTCCATCAGTCAAAGGCTCGGGTGTCCGATTGTTGCTGGTTTGGAGGAAACAGGTCATATACGAGTTTTCCCAAACCCGGTGAATACGTCTTTTTTTACTGTAAGAACAGATCTCAAAAAAGCAGATGTACAGCTATTCGACCTAAGAGGCACATCGGTGTTTTCAGGGGAAATAGAGAATGGTGAACTGGAAATTAATGTCGATCAGATTATCAGCGGTATCTACATCATTAATGTATCGCAGGGAGAGCGTTTTCACAAAATGAAAATTCGCATAAAATGAGAAGTACAGGTGCAATTATAATTTTTGCTTTTCTGCTTCTGGGCAATTGCGCTTCCGCGCAGCAGACAATTCCAGTTCAGATTCTAGATGTGGTAGAACTTACGGCTGGGACATACAGAGGAAGTATTCAGTGGCAGTTTTCATCAAACGAAACCGATTGGAGTGACATTCCCAACGCCAATAACAATATTTATGAAGCAGTGATTGATGAATTTCCAAGTTTTTTCAGAGCTGAGATTAAAGAAAGTGGTTGTGACGAAGCCCTCTACTCTGAGACCGTTCATGTCATAAATGTCGCTGATGTCGAACTTTGGTCTAACCCTGAAACGTGGGGCGGAACAAAACCAATTGCAGGTGAGATAGTTACGATCGCAGCAGATAAATATGTTCTGCTTGACGAGAGTACACCATCATTAGGTGGGCTTACAATCGAAGGAAATTTACAATTCGACAGGCAAGATCTTGAGCTAACCAGTAAATGGATCATGGTAACGGGCGGAAGTCTCAGAGTAGGATCGAACGGAACTCCATTTGAGCAAAAAGCAATTATTACATTGACTGACACTGACCAGAATGCCAGTATAATGGGTATGGGGACTCGAGGCATCGTGGTAATGAGTGGATACTTGGAATTGCATGGAGCAACCGCCGATATTCTTTGGACTAAAATAGATGCTCACGCAGATGCTGGAACCACTTCTTTGGATTTAGTTGAAACGGTCAATTGGAACATTGGTGATGAGATCGTCGTAGCCCCAACAGATTATTATGAAGCGGGAATCGCTAACGAATCGGTTACTCAACGAGTTTCCATTACTAGCATATCTGATAAGACCATTTCGTTGTCCGAGGGCTTAAATGCACACCGGTGGGGTTTACTGCAATATGCGACCAATACAGGCATGAGTCTGACGGCCACAGATTTGGTGACCCCTCCCGTAGCAGACACAGAAAATACGAAGACACCACTGATTTTGGATGAGCGTGCTGAAGTTGGAAACCTGACGCGAAACATTGTAATACAGGCTCCAAATGACTCCGATTGGAATAATGATGGTTTTGGTGCTCACACCATGATCATGTCCGGAGGAACTGCTCATGTCGACGGTGTAGAATTTAGGAGAACTGGTCAAAGAGGGCGCTTGAGAAGGTACCCTTTTCATTGGCACATGTTGAGCTACAGTGGTTCACAGACGCTGGCTGATGCTGCGGGTCAATATTTTCGAAATAGCACAGTTAATTCATCAGCCAATAGAGGGGTTGTTATTCATGGAACAAACGGAGTGGAGGTGACCAACAATATTATCTACGACATTAGAGGTCATGGAATTTTCACAGAAGATGCAGTGGAAAGGAGAAATGTAATTGACGGAAATCTAGTGCTTCACATCCGAAACCCTCCTTTTGGATCAGAATTAAAACAGCATGAAACTGGTGAACAAGGTTCATCTCCATTTTGGATAAGCAACCCTGACAATACAATAACAAACAATGTAGCTGCAGACGGTAGCAGTCATGGTTTCTGGCTGGCATTTCCCGAGCGACCGTGGGGAGAAAGTAGTAGTGTTGTACATTCCGACGGGCTACTGCTTAGGCCAAATCGTTTACTGTTTGGAACATTTAGTGGCAACGTGGCACATTCGGTTCGTCAAAGAGGAATAATGCTTGACAATGTGGAGATGGATAACGCGGGAAATACAGGAGGAGCTCAGTACTACTCAACATCAGATGGAAGAGAGCCGTCTTGGCCGTTTGAGACCTTGCGCCGTTTTGAGTTGTCTAACACGACGGTTTATAAGTGTGGACACAATGGGTTCTGGGATCGATCAACTTGGCCAGATACACGTGAATTTGTTTCTGCAGACAACTGCGGACGATTTTTCGCAGGTGCTGGAGCTGACGGAATAATCGAGAGATCATTAGTGGTGGGAACTAGTCTCAATCACGAAATGAATGTAACAGGAAGAGAAGAGTTAGGTTTAGCTGACTTCTATCAGGACAATCCAGGGTTCGTGCCATCAGCCTTTGCTACCTACCATCATACGTTTAGTATGAAAGACAATATAATCATTGAATTTCCCCTAGTGGAGGGAGAAAGAAGTGGCGTTTTTGATACAGGAGACCTTTACATTCGACCTGTGGAGAAAGGACAGATCAGAAATCCAAACAACCGTGTCATCAACTCACATCCAGGGTATAAAATGAAGGCCCCTTTTGATTATTTCACTTTTGCAAGCGCCGTGTGGGATCCGTTTGGCAACTGGGGGCCATTAGAAAACTACCTCGTCTATGACGACGCTTTTCTTACACATGGCAAGCAAATTACGATTGTTGAGCCTGGCGCGGGAGCGGGTGGAGTAAGTGTGCCAGGTCCATTTTATGGGTTTGAGGGGTTTGTTCTTCACGGCATTGGTGACGTGCTTCCGCAGAATCAGCCATACAATGACCTGTGGGAATTGCATGTCAGAAGATTGGATGCCGATTTGATCGAAGTTGCCACATGGTCAGTGACCCAGGCAACCCCAAATCTAACATTGCAACACATGCGGGATTTCGCTACCACACCAGATGGGATATACGAATTGACCTTTCCCACCTCTGCCCCACCAACAAACTTCAGCGTCAATGTTGAAAATATGTTAGAAACAGAGGACGTACAAGTTATAGGTATTGAGTTTGATGGTTCGATTACCGATATAACTGTATACACACAGGCGTACGGATCCAGCGAAGTCTATGAAGAAGTAAATTCCTTGCAGCTGGTTAGGGATTCTGCGGGAGCTACCTTTTGGCAGGATGCAGGAAACAACCGGGTTTGGCTAAAGATTAGAGGAGGAATTTGGCAGTTCTGGACACAAAACATAGATGAAGCAGTTGCCAGTTTTGAGGACCTCACCTACGAGACCTTTAGGTTGGTAATACAACCAGAGTAGATCTCGGTTGTTATGCTACATGCTTCACAACGAAATGTGCCAGAGTCTTTAAACGTCGCACGTTGTAGATCAATAAAAGTCTGCGATATACCCACAAGTGAGCAAATTGATCATCTATGTAGACTAGGTGTAGGTTCTGTAAAAGAGATCACGACCTTTGCTATTCCTATTTTTGATTCGATCAAAGTTGTGTTTATCGAATTAACAATAGCATGATTCAAATACTAAAACTTTCCATGTTTATGTGTTGGCTTGTTTCTGGTCTAAACAGCCATGCGCAGGGTATTGTAATAAAGAAATCCACCTTGAGCAATACTGGAAATAGCTACGTTTTACAAGGAAGTAATGTACTTATCAGCCAGACCATTGGGCAACCATCACTGACCAGTCATTTTCAATCGGGCTCCTTCCTTTTGCTGCAGGGATTTGAATATGCCCTTGTTGAGCAACTACAATTTTCGGGATCTACAATCACGAGCACAAGTGTTTATCCAAATCCCTCAAATGGGAGAATGACATTGAAATGGCAGGGGGAAATGCATAGCGAAATGGTGCAGATTGAAATTTTTGATTTGAATGGAAGAAAAATGAGTGTACACGAGGCAAGAAGAGAAGGAATGACCGCAAAATTGGATCTTGAAACGACGCCTGAGGGGAATTACATCCTGGAAGCAGTTGGAGAAGAAAGCGGAGCAACTTCAAGAATCATAATGATCCGAAAATGAAGAAACTGCTCATCGCAGGTCTCTTATTAACTGGATTTTTTACCTACGGCCAAAAAACCTGGGTGGGTTTCAGTATCGGAGCAAATCACAGTCAGCTCAGGTATAAAAACACAAAGGGTGTTCTGGACGAGAACCTTAAGGGAATACCTGGAGGTACAGCTTCTATTTTTCTCCAGACTCAGGTTTTCGACAAGAAAAAAAGTGCTCGATACCCTGCTGCCACTCTCCTATCTACAGAAATCGGATACAAATCCACCAAAATAAAGGACAAGGCAAGTACGATTTTGACCACCTGGTCGCTACATTATCTAACAGCGAATCTAACGCTACGCAGGAAGGCCAATTCCAAAAAGAAAGTCAATCCATTTTATGGAGGTGGCCTTGTCGCTGATTGGTTTGCAAGCGGAACCCAAAATCTGGGATTCGAACAGTACGACCTAAAAGAGGAGCTGCAACCACTAAACTTCAGCATCACAGCAGAAGCAGGATTGACCTATTTCGTAGGGGATGATTCATTTGGCACACTTGGGCTAAGCTATTTGCGAGGCATCAGCAATCTGGAAACGAGCCCCGACGAGCAGGCACTGCTACACTCTATCAAAATCTCAATGGCCATTTTCTTTGGATTTTAAAGAACTAGGAAATAACGAAAACCACCAATGAAGAGATTGAATCAAACATTTCTATCCATCCTGTTATTACTGTTTGGAGTTCTCAGTGAAATATCAGCACAATCAAATAGGTCTGGGATAAGTTATCAGGCAGTTGCTGTGGATATCTCCGCTGCAGATGGATTTGGAAGAAACTCTACTGGTGAGATTCTATCGAATAGAGACATCAATGTCAGGTTCATTATTCGTGAGGGAAGCCCGGATGGAATTCAAGTATTTGAGGAATTTCACGAAACAAAAACAGATCCCTTTGGTATTTTCAGACTGATTGTTGGAGGCGGAGGGTACAATCAAGCACTCAACAAATTGCAGGATTTAGACTGGACAAATAAGGCGTATTATCTTGAAGTGTCTATGGATTTGGATGATGGTGCCGGATTCATTGTACTAGGCACAGAACTGTTGGTAGTGCCACCATACGCGCTTGATGGAGACGATCAAACACTTTCTCTTTCTGGCAATGAGCTCTCCATTTCAGGAGGAAACACCATTCGTCTGGATGAAATTGATACAGATAATGAATTGAATACCAATGTTGGACTAAGTGGTACGATACTCCAAATAACCGATGCAGGTGGAACGAAAGCGGTAGATCTGGGCACTATATTGGGTGAAGATGCATTGGCAGGAGACGAGATACAGGATTTATCACTATCGAATGATCAATTATCAATCACTAAAAATCCCGCTCCCTCACTGATTGATCTTAGTCCCTATCTGGATAACACCGATACCCAATTGACAGAAGCAGAAGTAGATGCTTACGTTTCAAACAATGGCTATTTGACTGAAGAAATAGATGGGTCTATTTCTAACGAACTACAAACCATTTCCCGAATCAATGATGAGGTGACTTTGAGTGATGGAGGTGGCTCCTTTTCGATCACAGATGATGATGCAGACCCAGAAAATGAATTTCAGGATTTGACGCTTACAGGAACTACCCTTTCTATTTCCGATGATCCAGATGGAGATGATGTGGATTTGAGTGGGCTTGTTGGACCATTTGTTTTGGATGCAGTAACTAGTACCATCATGAATCGAAATCCTGAAAATGAAAACTTTCTATTTGGTCAAACAGAGTTGAATTGGGATGGAGATTTTGGTAATTGGAGTAGACCAATGATGTATTTTAATAGAAACACCGGAGCTGTAAGAATAGGAACAGCTGCTTTTAATGTCTGGGATGATACCAACCAGGGAGAGCATTCAGTGGCTATTGGATTGGGAGGAAGTGCTATCGGATCCAATAGTTTGGTATTAGGTCATAATAGTAATGCATTTGGTATCGGTTCAGTTGCAATTGGAGGTGGAAATGCTACCGCTGGTCGAGCAGTAGCTATCGGAGGTACAGCTTCAGGTGAATTTTCAAGGTCTTTTGGAATTAATATCCAAGCTTTTTCAGCATATGAGACAGTCCTTGGATCATACAATACGCAAGTCATTGGAGATGAGGCCAATTGGATTCCAACGGACCAGCTTTTTGTAATTGGGAATGGTCAGTTTGGACCTGATATTAGATCTGATGCCCTCGTCATGCTCAAAAATGGCAATACCATCCTGAATGGATCACTCACCATTGATGCAGATAATGTTGGCGGGTCAGATGGCTACACCTTGCCTCTCCAAGATGGTATTGCCAATCAGATTCTAACCACCGCTGGGGATGGCACAACAAGCTGGCAGTCATCAACAGGCGACAGTCCTTTCAACCTAAATGCAGGTGTCATCTCCAATAAGAACCCAGACGATGAGGATTTTGTGTTTGGAAGTACGCAATTGGATGATATTGCTGGCACTGATGATGATAATCGGATGTTTTTTGATAAAAGCACTGGTGCTTTTAGAGTTGGTGGTGTCCTTGCGGATGAGTGGAATGAGACCAACAGAGGTGAGTACTCAGTCGCCATGGGGCGACAATCATCTGCCGCGGGCAGCCATTCCATCGCTATAGGAGCTAATGCCCTTTCTGAAGGCGATCATTCGATTGCTTTGAGTACAACAAGCGCAATTGCTTTTGGTGACCTTTCCATTTCAATAGGAACAGGACAGGCAACAGGGGACTATGCTATCGCAATAGGTTCTGATCCCACAGCAGGAGGGGAAAGAGCAGTGGCGATTGGCAATTCAATTGTAAATGGGTTTGGTGCAATATCAATCGGAGACGCTAATTTAAACCCTGCTGATTACTCCATTTCACTCGGAAGTTCGAATATTCTCAATGGACATACTTCATTTACTTTTGGTCATGGAAACCAAACTCATGGTTTTAATTCAATGTCAGTAGGACATAGGATCAATACACAGTCAGCTTACGAAATAGGTTTGGGAACCTATAATTCCAATTATAGCCCAATTTCAATCAACAGCTACGATGAAAACGATAGACTTTTTGTGGTTGGAAACGGATCAGGTGATTCTGACCGCTCAGACGCCCTCGTCATGCTCAAAAATGGGAACACAACTCTCAATGGCACATTTACAATCGATGGAGATAATGTTGGAGGTGACCCAGCATACACACTTCCCGCCCAAGATGGAGATGAAAATCAGGTGATGGTGACGGATGGAGCAGGAGTGGTTTCGTGGGAGGATCCTAGCCAGAGTCCTTTTGTTTTGGATGAGGCAACGAATATCATTCATAATAGAAATGAGGGAGATGAGGATTTTGTGTTTGGGAGTCCTCAGTTGGATGATGATGGAGATACTGACCATGATAGTCGCATGTTTTTTGATAAGAGTAATGGCGCATTTAGGGCGGGTAACGTGTATGGTACCAAATGGGATCAAGTGAATAGAGGTATTTATTCGGTAGCTTTTGGATACAATACTGAGGCAAGTGGTCAATACTCTTTTGCCTCGGGAGCAAGCTCTACAGCCGAAGGTGCTTACTCTATTGCAATGGGTAATGTTGCTAGTGGCTTAGCAATTGGCACTATCGCTCTGGGTTCGGGTTCATTAGCTGATGAGCAAAATTCCATTGCAATAGGATGGAACGCTGAAGCTCATGGGTATTCTTCTCTGGCACTTGGAAGTAATGCACATGCTAACTATAATTATTCAACGGCTATTGGGCATAATGCTAATGCAAATAATAGTAGCGCAGTAGCAATTGGCTCTAATGCATTAGCTGATGGCCAATATTCATTTGCGGCAGGTAATTACACCGAGGCACTAGGATATGGGTCAGTGGCATTAGGTAGGTATACTGATGCCAGTAGTTCTTACTCATTTGCTGCTGGTTATAGCTCAGATGCTACTGGAATTGGTTCTGTTGCATTAGGTTATAGAACGCAAACTGGCGGTAATTACTCATTTGCATCGGGTTACTACGCAAATGCCTCGGGTATATCATCACTATCAATTGGTTATTTAAATATTGCAAGTGGAAGTACCTCAGTATCCTTAGGTAGGCACAATAGGGCTAGATCATATGGTGAAACAGCAATTGGATTATATAATACAGATTATACTCCTGCAAATGATATAGGTTTTGTAGATAGTGATCGACTTTTCGTAATAGGTAATGGTCTGGACAATAGTAACCGCTCAGATGCCCTGGTCATGCTCAAAAACGGAAACACCACCCTAAACGGTCAGCTCACCATAGACGGAGATAACATTGGAGGACCAGGAGATCCGTATACGCTTCCCGCACAAGATGGAAATGCAAATCAGGTGATGGTGACAGATGGTGCTGGGGAGGTTTCATGGGAAGATCAAAGCATGAGTCCTTTTGTATTAGATGAAGCAACCAACATCATTCATAATAGAAATGAGACAGATGCTGGTTTTGTTTTTGGAAGTACGTCGTTGGATGATTTGCCAGGCTTTGAGGATAATAGCAGGATGTTTTTTCATAAAAGCCTGAGTGCTTTTAGGGCCGGTACTACTGCATCTTTTCCTGACAGGTGGAACTCTACATCTGTTGCTAACGTGGGATGGGCCTCCATCGCATTGGGAAGAGACCCAATCGCAAGTGGTACCGAATCGATCGCACTTGGTGCATTTGCGTCAGCAATAGGTGATGAATCAGTAGCTATTGGGACTTATTCAAATGCAGCGGCCCCAGGGTCAGTAGCAATAGGTACAGGTACAGATGCGACAGGGCGAAGGGCGAAGGCATTTGGAACTCATGTGATAGCTCCTTCTAGGGATGAAATCGCCATTGGCAGATATAACACAACATATACGTTGACAATGGATGGCCAAGAGGAATTCAATGCAACCGATAGACTTTTCACAATTGGAAATGGTTTTAATGGTGGTAGCCGCTCGGACGCCCTGATCATTTTAAAAAATGGAACTACCACTTTAAATGGAACTCTTACAATCGATGGAGATAATGTAGGTGGGTTAGGTGGGTACACCTTACCTGGACAAAGAGGAAGCGCAAGTCAACTCATGATTACGGATGGTGCTGGCCTAGTAAATTGGTTTGATCTCAACGATGTTCCCGGCACTTCGGATCAACGATTGAAGAAAGAGATCCAACCTCTGGAACAGAGCCTTGCCAAAATCACTGACCTGGAAGGAGTAAATTTCAAATGGAATGAAAAATCAAATCGTGATACCCTGGATCAGAAGGTGGGATTCATTGCACAGCAAGTCGAAGAGGTACTTCCAGAGCTGGTATCAGAAGGTGAAGATGGATACAAGCGAGTCAATTATATCGAGGTTATCCCCTATTTAGTAGAGGCTATCAAAGAGCTCAAACAGGAGAATGAAAAGTTGAAAGTATCAAATGCGGACACTGCAAAGCTACAATCAAGACTGGATCGAATTGAGCAACTTCTTGGTATTTCTACTGGTAAAACAAAAGCGAAGAAAGTACAAGCGGAATAAGGTTGGCTAGTTGCTTTTGCACGTTGGCTATTGACCCAGCTTTTACTCTGAATATAGATCGGTCTTATTCATCATACAACTTTACCAAGAAGAAACATATCTTTAAAACCCTCCCTATGAAATGCTATTAAGTTAAGGAGTCCACCCTTGGCTGCGTTTGGAAATGACAAAGAGCAAAAAATCAAATAAACAACAAACCTCAAATGACAAGTATGACAGAAAATTACTGACTCCGACTAATTTTTCCTCTTCTGAAGAATTGTTGGTTAAAGGGAATAAGAAAAAGATTCGTGATTTCAAAAACATCCCTTAGGGGATTTAGTGATAGATTTTTCAATTGTTTTCACAAAAACAAAATCTTTTCTCGGATACTACTAAAAAAAATAACAACCATATCCAGACCAAACCAGCTTGATCTTTCGGATTTCGATCTTGCTTTTTATTTGTGTTTTGAAATTTCCAATTGAGTGTGCCTTTGGGAAAAATCAAACCAGTGCAAGTGCCTACGTCTATTCCGTATCATCTTATTTTTGTGTTTGGCTTGCTCAAAAAATAGAAGTGACGCAGTTTCTTAGCTTAATAGCATTGACCCCTCCGTTTGAGGGGATTAGAGGGATTTCTTTCTTCCCTTATCCAGAACTCACGTTAATTATGGCGATTTTTTTTCACAAAGGGTAGACATGACTAAGGGTCTGTTCGCGCCTTGTGAGAGTTATTTCACATTGTAGATGCCTTGTATACCAAGGGCTAATCAAGGTTTTGTTAGCGTGTTCCTAACATTGTTTGTCCAACTTAATAACGGGTTTTGTCAATGAGGAAAGCTCGGAGTTCGCAGAAAATTTCTAATGAGTAGAAAAGTCATTGAATACTACCATTTCTCTTCTTTGCTTAAACCGCAGAAAGTTCTTCAATTCATGAAAAGACTGGAAACCTTTGATGAAAAATTAAGCGAGATTCTTGATGAGGAGCTAACAAGCGGAAATCAGATCATTGGAGTAGTTTTTGACTGGCCCGAAAAGGAGGCTGTTTCTGTTAGTTTGAAGTACCCTTTTTTTGAAAAAACCGATAGAGATGGGGTCATCTATACATTAATGAATGACACTTATTATGGAAAAGAACGATACACATCCAATCAATCAAAAGACTCAATTTTTTGCTAATTAAAATCGAAAATGGACAAACTGCTTTTTTTCTCACTAAATGTTGTAATTCAATCAATTGTGAGCCAAAATACGAATACAATTAAAATTGAAGAAGCCAATATTCAATTTGTGCTCTCAGATTCCTGGGAGTTTGTCAGTAAGACAGGTAAACTTGACTGGGGTAAAGTCCAATACTCGTATACACATGAGCACGTTCAGGGGAATGGACGATTAGTTAATCCCACGATCATTGTCACGGCAGACAAGGGAAGCTATTTTACAGATGAGAAAAACTATGTATCTGAAAAAATGGATTTTCATCAAATGATGGACGATGAAATGAAAATAAAATTCACTCCCGAAGATGAGTCAAATCCTCTGGAAGTAAAAGCATACTACATTGAAGGACTTTCTGGTACACAAGATAGTCCTTATGGCCAAAAAGTGGGCGTGGTTTCTTTCTGGACAGAAAGCTTGGGGTTTCACTTCCAACTGCAAACTTCAATAAAGGATTGGGAAAAGAATAAGGAGGCCTATGAAGCAATACTCTCTTCTATTCGCTTGGCTGAATAATTTGGGTTGTTTTCTAAGGCTCGGGTAGAATTGAAGAGCAATTATCTTGAAGATTGGAGTAGCAGCGGGGATTCTTGAAAATTATTCTTGAACAGAAATCAATTCTTATGACCTTATTTCGATGTTTTTAGTGAAAACCTACTGTGTTGAAACCTCAGAATTGAGCAAAAACAGCGAATTTTGAGATTCAGGAGTGGCCTTGAAAAAATTCCGTTCAAAAATTCAGGACATGATGAATGTGATGAAATCCACTGTTTGAGCGTAGCGAGTTTGGATTTCAATGCAGTTAACAGCCTGAATTTTAGGAATTTATTCACAGCCTTGGGTTTTTTGCTTCGTTTTTGGGCTAAGCCAAAAATGAAGAGCCCCTCCGGTTTAAGGACTTGAAGAAAATAAACAAGGAAACCCCCTAGCATAGATTGGTAAAATTGAAGTCAGTAAAAAAGAAGATGACTAGGGTTCTGGATTCTCAGGATCAGAAGGTAAAATCGGTTTCTTTTCCAGCCGATCAGAAATCGCTTTGTACAGATCTTTGGGATTGAAAGGTTTAGTAACCAAACCATCCAGTCCGGTTGTCTCAAGTTTTTCAGACTTCTCATACATCGCTGATGCAGTAAGTGCCAGTATTGGCAACTTGAACCCCTTTTTTCGCAGAATTCTTGTTGCTTCATAGCCGTCCATTTCAGGCATTTGAAGATCCATTAATACGATATCGTAGGTGTTGTTTTCAACCTTTTCAATAGCAATGAGTCCGTTTTCGGCTAGATCCACGACCATATTCCATTTTTCAAGCAGGCGCTTTGCAATAAGAACGTTCATCTGATTGTCCTCGACTAATAGCACCCTGTAGTCTGATAGATCCAGTGCTTCAGTTTCTTGAAATTTTTCAAGCACCTTGTTGCCGATCTTCAGAGAAAGTGTGAAATAGAAAACAGAGCCTTGCCCTTTTTCACTTTTTAGTAGGATCTCAGACCCCATCATTTCCACCAGTTGTTTTGTAATAGACAGCCCTAGTCCAGTGCCGCCATATTTTCTGGTGATTGACGTGTTTGCCTGTTGGAACGATTTGAAAATTCGATCCTTGAGATCGCTACTAACCCCGATGCCTGTGTCCTTGACTTCAAAAAGCACCTTGACCTTCTTATCAATACGTTCTTCAAGAGAAATGGTCAAAGTGACATATCCTTTTTCTGTAAACTTTAGCGCATTGCCGATCAGATTGGTCAAAATCTGATTGACTCTGGCCTTATCCAGTTTCACTACCTCTGGAAGCTTTTCGTCATATTCCAAGTTTAGGTCAATTCCTTTTTGACTGGCGATGGGCTTAAATACATTGAAAATGTCCTCGCTGTAACGTCTTAGTTGCGTGTTTGATTCATCAAATTCCAGCTTACCTGCGTCGATTTTGCTATAATCCAGAACATTGTTTATCAGTGTAAGCAAGTATTCAGATGCATTTTTTAGGTTGTTCAATTCCTGCACCTGCTCCTTTCTTGGGTTTTCATCAAGGAGATGGTAGGTAGTACCAATAACGGTGTTTAGCGGCGTTCTAATTTCGTGACTCATAATTGACAAAAAGTCTGATCGAACTTTCATGGCACTTTCTGCCTCTTCCTTTGCCAGGCGCCATGCCGAGGTGAAGTATTTAGACAAGATCAGTGATTGGAAGAGGAAAAATACCATCTGACCAAGCATGGAAACCCACAAAACTTCTTCTACGACGTTGAGATAGGCCAGCGTTTTCATTACAAAAACGACGATGATCCCCATGGTACTGTATATGGAGTAGGCTGCGCCACTTCTCCCTCTTATTAGTGCTCTTATAAAGACAAAACTGGTGAACAGCATTCCACACAGCAGAATGATCAGGAATGGATCATTTAGTTTGGTGAAAATGTGAACGGGTAGAAGAGTAAGCCCTGCCCATAGGAGCGATAAGTACATAAATACCTTTGCCACGGGTTCGGGGGTGTCGTCGGGGAATAGATTTTTTAAATAGGCAGCAAAAAAGTAGACCGTCAGATATAGGGTAGAATACTCGATGATCATCCCAAGGCGATAGGGCATATCAACTAGGTCATGCAACACGTAATTTCCCCAACCGACAATCCTGTAAGCGTAGATAAGGCAAAAGATTGCGAAGTAAACGACTACCTTTCTTTGGCGACCATAGAAGTACAAACCCAAGAAAAAGAATGCGCCCATGACCAAACACCCTGCCATGAACAAGTCATATACGTTATTGATAAAATTTCTATGATTTAGGGTTTCTACACTTCCGATCAAAATAGGTGCTCCAATCCCGCCTTTGCTGTGAATAAAATTCGAAATGTGAATAATTACATTTAGCGTATCCGATTGAATGTGATTTAGGTACACGAGCTTAAACTGCCTTCCTGGAATCTCAGAAGTCTTGTCTTTTCCAGGCGTTCCCATGTTTGCCAGCAATTCTCCATTTACAAATAAATGGTATGCACTAAACTGATCGGGAATACTCAACGCAAGCGGCTGATTTGCAGGTTTGTAGATGGTCAGTTGATAAGACCCATACCCAAACGCAGAGAGGCCACTTTGATCCCATCTTTTAGGAACATCAATAATAACTGATTCCGCACCTTGTTCAATTGACTCAGGAGAAATGAATGTGGATGGATAGAATTTCCAGTTTACGTTCAAAGAATAGGTGGCGATAGTACCAAAATCGTAATCAGTAAGATCTAATTGACCATTTTGGATAGACTGCCCGTTCAGGAGAGCTCCCGGGAGCAGGAAAAAGAGAAAGAAAAACTTCCTTGCAATATTTAGAATAGTTGAATGCATTGGTGCTACGCACTAAGATATTCATTTGAATTGATTGAGGATTGTTTTGCATTGATTAATCACCATGTGGCGAATCCATATCTAGCTCTAACATGCAATCTGAGTTGATGTCTTTGACGGTAGTAGACTATTTGTAAATGTGTTAAAAGTCCACAGTAATGTTCTGCCATCTACATTTGGTAACATGAAAGTGTATTCTTGGATTTCAAAATGGGTGTCTCACCTTCTTAAATTTTTTATCATTATGTTTTTGGTGAGTCTCATTTTTAGGTCTCTTCCATTTACACGTAGTATTTGGGAATCTAGCCGGTGAGTGTGATGGGTATTCCGATTACAGGTTTACAGCGAGCACTGGAGAGGTTGAATTACAATGAACAGACAATCAGGTTTTGGTCACTCACATACATGCTCCTATACCTTGGATTTGGATATGTAGATTTTCTATCGGCCCCGATCAGCCACCAAATTTTTTGGATGATTCGAGGATTAGTTTTACCCTTCTTTTTGTTGGCGATGCTCTCAACATATGTAGAGGTGATTGCCCGATATAGGTTGTTTATAAATGCCGTAATGGTTTTTATGAGCCCGTTTTCCATTATCATTATGATCGCTGTTTCTGATCCCGCAGAGTGGTCAACTTACATTTACTTTAGTGGCATTGTACTCACGGCCTTTCCCATTGGCTTTATTCTAATGAATGCACGCTATGCGGTTGTCATTGCACTTCTGCTAGCTATATTTTACTATCTGATCGTAGGCCTGGGTTTAAACTATTATCATGGGGACGTCCAGTTCTTCATCATAACCTCCTTCTTTGTTGTATCCACATTGATTGCGATCATTCTTAGTACCTACTTACTTGAATACAACCAAAAGAAAATCGTAAGCCAAAAACAAGAAGTTGAAGGTCTTGTTGAAATGAAGAACACGTTGATTAATATTCTAGCCCACGATCTTCGGGCTCCATGTAATAGCATTGTGGGCTTTTCGGATCTATATATTCGTGACTGCGAAAACTTTGAAGCGACCCAGACTAAGTTCTTTATGGAGAATATCAATAGTTCAGCTCATAACTTGCTCGCGCTACTACATAATTTGCTAGAGTGGTCACGAGTACAAACAGATACATGCAGCTTCAACCCAGTAGTCATTTCCTTAGATGAGCTTATCACAACAAACATTAAAATGACAAAAGAAGCTATGGAATTGAAGCGCATTTCGCTGCGGCAAACGAAGAGTGATTCAGGATTGCAAATTGTTGCTGACAAAAACATGATCGATACGGTATTTCGGAACCTGCTCTCTAATGCTATTAAATTTACAGGAGAAGGAGGTCAAATAGATTTGAAGTATTGGTCAACAGGAAATCTTGCGTGTGTTGCAATAATTGACAATGGAGTTGGAATTGAAACGAGTAAAATTGAGACTTTGTTTGAAATAACGAACAGTAAGTCAACCAAAGGAACGAATAATGAACCAGGTTCAGGTCTTGGACTCGTTCTCTGTCGCGAGTTTATCGCTAAAAATGAAGGGCACATTTGGGTAAAAAGCAATAAAGGGGAAGGAACCGCCTTTACATTCACTCTTCCTCTGCAGCAAGCGAGTTGAAAATAATGGATTATTGAACTTCGAATTTTCTGATTCTGTCGTAAGGGACTTCATGTAGATTTGTGGTAATGAAACTAACCATCAAAACACTGCACGGATTTGAGGACATTCTCAAGGAAGAGGTAGAGGAACTGGGCGGGATGAATATCGAGAAGATTACCCGTGGAATTAAGTGTGAGGGTAATCCAGAATTTCTATACAAAGGCAATCTTGCGTTAAGAACGGCACTTAAAATATTGGTTCCCATCCATTCGTTCTATGCAAAAAACGAAAAGGAACTCTACGATCGAATGTATGAATTTGACTGGTTCAATTTCTTGGACGTTGATGGGACTTTTGCGATAGACAATGTGGTTTTTTCTGAATTATTCAAGCACTCCAAATACGTTGCATTAAAAGCGAAAGATGCCTTAGTGGACAAATTTCGAGACAAATACCGAAGGCGACCATCGGTTGATACTGACAACCCTGACGTGCTCTTCAATCTTCACTGCGCCAACGATTATTTCACCATCTCTATGGATAGCTCTGGCTCACCTTTGAATCAACGAGGGTATCGCGAGGACGGACACAGAGCCCCCATGAATGAGGTGCTGGCAGCTGGTATGCTCAAGCTTTCTGGCTGGGAAAAGGGGCAGACACTGGTCGATCCGATGTGCGGGAGTGGTACCATTTTGGTCGAGGCTGCTATGATTGCGATGAATATGGCACCAAATCTTAAAAGAAAAGATTTTGGATTCAAAACTTGGCCAGAGTTCAGCCCAATTCTTTTTAATAGAGTAAAGATCGAAGAACAATCGAAGGTACGTAAGCCAACGATAGATTTTACTGGAATAGATACGGACAGCCAAGCCGTGGGCATGGCAAGAAAATCGTTAAGCAAAATTGGCTTGAGGCGTGAAGTGAAAATTAAGGAAATGGATTTTCGAGAATTCAAACCACTTTCCGAAAATGGAATGATCATTACCAACCCACCATACGGTGAGCGTATCGGAACCAATGAAGAAGACATCAACGATTTCTATGTTTCAATGGGGGATGCCTTCAAGCAAAACTTCAAAGGCTATGATGCATGGGTGATAAGTTCAAATAAATCAGCAATGAAGAAAATCGGATTGAATTACGCGACCAAGTACAATCTATTTAACGGACCCTTGGAGTGCGATTTTTGTAAGTATGAGTTATATTGATTTATTAATTATCAATTAACAGTTTTTGGTCAATAACTAAGCCTCACCAACTTTCCATTCCCAACTTCACTGCCAACAATAACAATCAAGTTTGAATATTCCTTTTCGTCAAATTGAGCGAAGGCTTCATTTCCTAGCAGGTGATTTGCCAATGCAGGTATCGTATTGGAGTGTCCAACTATAACTACCGTGCCCCCAGTGTGTTCACTGTAAAGTTTAGCCAGCCAATCCGATCCGGCTCGTGGCTCGTACTCTTGCGTCTCTAATCCTTTCTTTGTGGCCAGAGGTTGGAGGGTCTCTTGCGTTCTTTTGTAGGGAGTAGAGTACAGTGCAGTGATTTCCTGGTTTTCCATCAAAGCTGCCAGATTTAATGCTCGGGATTTTCCATCTTCATTGAGAGGTGGATTTTTGGTGCCATCATCTGCTTTCTCTGCATGACGGACTAAAATGAAAGTGGTCTGATCTTGTGCAAAAACCAAAGTGGTAATAGCTAGTGCTATAAGTACTATAATGGATCTTTTCATGGAACTAAAGTTAAGTTAAAAAAAGAATGTCATCCCAAGCAATAATCTAGGAATGACATTCAAATGAAAATAAGGTCGTTTACTTAGGATTCAGAATTGTATCAATACGCTTCTGCACGTCCTGCAAGTGAAACCTAGAGGTAGCGTCTGATTGCTTTCCTAAACCACTTCTAATATCGCGTTCCAGCCTTGACAATGTTGCCCTAGCAATCGAAGGAATGTCTGAATTCGCATATTTCTCCTCTTCTGTGCTGATCAGCTCACCAAGCCTGTCAATATGCTCTTTCTGGAGATTTCTTCGATACGTATCAATTTTTCTTCCGTTGTAAAGTTCTCCCCAGATGCCTTGCCGCATGTCGGTAAATAACGATGTGATGGTGTATGCATCCGCACCATTTAGTGCTTCATTTTCTATTACTCTCATTAGCATGGATTCCTGAGTCAGACGATTTAGCATTCGTACCTGAATACCCCTCATTCGTTCCACTAACCCATCCTGCTGTATTCTGCTTAAGATATCTGCATCAATCAGCCAGCTTGGTGTTGCAAACAGTTGCTCGTTTAGGAACTTCACTGCGCGTTGCTGCTTGTCCTTTGAAGCATGAGTATAGACCGCGCCATCCTGATCTGAGGTTTTGTTGTACTCGTAAATGCCGCCGACGTTCGTCACCACATGGCCATTATATCTGTTGAACTGATTCACTACATTCCTATAGAGTTCTTCAAGTTCATCATAGTTTTCGCCATCCACTGAAGACCACTCCAAAAGTTTGACAAGGATTCTTTTTAGGTTGCGAATCCCGAGCTCGCCGGCAATCATGGAATCATCTCCAATATCTTCTGTTTGAGCAGAAGGGTCAATTGGCGGAAACCTTCCTCTAGCAAATCTGTAAAGTGGGTTTTCAACTTTTTCTTTTATCCAAGCATTGAGTATATCCTCTTCGTCATCTGGTCCGTTGACATTTGCAATTGGCTTGTAACCATATTGAATAATCCAATCATCGTATTCGCCTATTCTTGGGAAGAAATTGGTAATACCATCTTCTGGCTGGGCTACGTAATTAAATCTTGCATAGTCCATGATGGAAGGTGCAACACCATGAGTATCCGTAAATGCTTTGTCTCTAAGCTGAGCTACTGTGTAAGCAGGAGAAGATCCCATGTTGTGAGGGAGTCCAATTGTATGCCCCACTTCGTGAGCGGCAACGAATCGTATTAGCTCACCCATCAAGGCATCATCAAATTTTAACTTACGAGCTTCAGGATTGACTGCCGCTGTTTGGATCAAGTACCAATTTCTCAATAAACTCATCACATTGTGGTACCACAGAATGTCACTCTCCAGTATCTCTCCCGTTCGTGGATCTTGAACGTGTGGGCCTTGAGCATTTGGAATATCAGTTGCGATGTATCGTATGACTGAATATCGAACATCTTCGGGACTCCATTCCGGATCTTCTTCTTTGGTTGGAGCGTCCTTGGCAAGAATTGCATTTTTCAACCCAACCTTTTCAAATGAACTTTGCCAATCTTCCACTCCTTGCTTTATGTATTTTCTCCACTTCAGTGGAGTGGCAGGGTCAATGTAATAGACGATTGGTTTTATTGGCTCTACGATTTCACCTCTGTTGTAAGCATCCCAATCGCTTGGCTCCAATCTCCACCTTCTAATGTAACTTCTAGTTGCAGCTCTTTGCTCATCGGCACTATAATCTGTTTGCCTTAAGGCATAAAAACCAATTCTTTTATCATAATACCTAGGTGTCATGGGGTTATCAGGAAGAAGAATCATCGATTGATTCATCTCGATGGAAAGTGTCCCAGTCAGCTGGTTGTCAGGAAGCTCGTCACCTTTATAGGTTAGTATATGTCTTACTTCAACGTTTTGGGGAAATGATCTGATTGATGTGATGAGTGATCTTGATTTATCAATTCCTTTGACCTTAAAACGTTTCCTTTCCGCATCCCTTAAAGCACCGATCATCGGGATGTCGTCGCTAAAGAATCCATTCACTTTGATCACATACGCTGAAGAATCGTCGCGCATGGTCTCCAAATCAAAGGAGGCAATCAGAGGCTCGAAGTTGTTGATTTTTACAGATGTGTAGATAGGCTCATCTTCGTCTGCAACATTGTTGAATGATACTGAGCGCATCAAAATCTTGCCTCCAATTTTCTGGAATCGGATGACCTGCTGTGGCCTGGATTTCATGCCAGCACCCCCAAAGTTCAATCCCTTTACATGCCCAGATATTCTGGAGACAATTAAGATTTCTTTCTCTAGCAGGTCTGATGATATTTCAAAGAAATAATCATCTCCTACGAGGTGTGAAGTAATGAGCCCCTCGTCCGTTATTGCCTCCGAAGTAATTACTTCATTATACTCTTTTAGAGCCCCTTTTTTCTTTGGCTTTTCAGGGATCTGAGCCTCGTTATCTTTTTTCTTCTTCTTTTGGGCAGTAACATCAATGGAAATTCCCATGATGAAAATAGCTGACAGAATTAATGGTAAAGTCCTTCTCATGATTTTTCGAGTTGTTTAAATGTCTGCCAACTTAGAAAAATGAATTTGAATAAGGTGCCTGAATTTACTTGAGCGGTACATAAAAACCCTCTATCCCGTTAAAAGATAGAGGGTTGTCTTGTGGATGTTATTTAGGACTTGAGAAATTAGTTGAATCCCCTGCGTTCAAGTATCGCGTCAAATTCAGGCTCGCGTCCTCTAAAGTTCACATACATTTCCATTGCTTCTCTCGTTCCACCTTTTGACAAAATATGCTCACGGTAGGCGTTGGCTGTTTCTTTATTGAACAATCCCTTTTCTTTAAATGCACCAAAGGCATCTGCATCCATCACCTCAGAATTTAGATAGCTATAGTATCCTGAGGAATAGCCTACAGGACTTGAAAAAGCATGTCGGAAATAGCCAGTTCTATATCTAGGTACAATAGCGTCTATCAATCCAATTTTGTCCATCGCCGCTTTCTCGAATGCTCGAACGTCACCAGTGATTGGCTCAGTGATCGTATGATAGCTCATGTCCAGATAAGAGGCTGCCATATATTCTACGGTTGAAAAACCCTGATTGAATTTTCCAGCGTTAGTAATTTTTTGCACCAATTCGTCTGGCATCACTTCGCCAGTTTCATGATGAAAAGCGTAGAGAGCCAGCATCTCTGGTTCGAACACCCAGTTTTCCATTACTTGAGATGGAAACTCAACAAAATCCCTAGGAGTAGATGTTCCGGAAATAGAAGGATACGTGCATTCTGAGAGAAGACCATGAATAGCATGACCAAATTCATGAAACAGTGTACTTGCTTCATCTTGCGAAAGAAGGGAAGGAGTATCTCCCGCAGGTTTGGTGAAATTGCCTACGTTTGTTACAATAGGAATGATATTGTTGCCGTTCATGTTGCTTTGGTCACGGAACGTATTCATCCAGGCACCGCCACGCTTGCTATCTCGGTAAAACCAATCAGACAGGTAGACGCCTATCAATTCACCATTTTCATTTTTTACAGTGTAGGTTCTAACATCTGGGTGATACTTGGGAATGTCTGTTTGCTCCTCGAATGTCATTCCAAATAGCTTGTTGGCAAGAATGAAAGTGCCGTTGATGACATTGTCTACTTTTAGATAAGGTCGAATCTCTTCCTCGTCCAGATTGTATTCTTTCATCTTAATTTTCTCTGCATAATACCACCAATCCCAAGGGCCAATCTCAATGTCCTGGCCATCTTCCTTGGCCATTTTCGCCATCATGTCACGTTCTTGCTTGGCGCGTTCCAAAGCTGCTGGCCACACCTTGTCAAGTAGGTTGTACACCTTATCTGGGGAATTGAGCATACGCTCACCAAGCACGTAATGAGACCATGTCTCGTAGCCCAATAGGTTAGCTTTCTGAAGTCGCAGGTTGGCTAGTTGCCGAGCATTTTCCTTGTTATCATACTCGTTGTCATTGTTCCCTTGATTAATATAGGCTTTTTTGAGCTTCATTCTTAACTCTCTATTTGATGAATAGGTGATAAAGGGGATCAAGCTGGGCTTGTGTGGAGTGAATAGGTATTTTTCAACATACCCTCGATCGGTGGCAGCTTCTGCAGCGGCATTTTTTAGATTTTCTGAAAGCCCTGAGAGCTCATTTTCATCTTCAACAAGCAGCTCGAATGTGTTGGTTTCTTCCAACACGTTTTCCCCAAATTTCACAGCAAGCGAAGACATCTTTCCATTCAACTCTCTCATCTTGGATTTTTCTTCGGCATTCAACCCAGCGCCCGCTCGCTCAAATCCTCGATAATAATTTCCTAAGAGCTTTGCCTGCTCTACAGTCAGGTTGAGTTCTTCTTTTTGATCGTTGAGTTCCTTCACCCGCTGATAGAATTTTTCATTAAGAAAAATGTTGTCTCCATGAGACGAAAGCAATGGGCTGACGACCCTTGATAGCCCCTTGATGGAATCATTCGTATGAGCGGAAGAAAGATTGAAAAAGACATTGCTTACTTTATTCAGCAAAGATCCTGTCTTTTCAAATGCTTCGATCGTATTTTCAAAAGTGGGGGCATCAGGATTATTCGCAATTCCTTCAACTTCTTTCATCTGCTCCGCTATCCCGTCTTCGAAGGCTTGCATGTAATGCTCGTCCTTGATTTGTTCAAATGGGGGGACACCATAGGGAGTATCGTATTCCTGATAAAATGGATTCCCGTTCGCCATTGTGTTTTCGTTTGAGTTGTTACAGCTCGATAATAAAATGGTGGCTGTGAGTAAAAAAATTAGCTTTTTCATCTGGTTAAATGTTTTTTGGAATGGTAAATGTAATTTTTTATGGCGTCACGGAGACTTATTTGATACCTGGTAATTTCCAATGGAATCGAACTGCCACCACTCTAAAAGCTGCAATAAAAATGACAGTTATCAAAATATTCATTACAGGGTCAATATGTAATCCCTGAAGCGAAACATACAAAATTCCTCCGCAAAGGCATGTAAGAGCATAGATTTCTTTCCGAAATATGAGAGGAATCTCGTTGCAAATAACATCCCTCATCACACCGCCAAATACCGCCGAAACCATTCCCATCATGATCGCTATGACTGGATTAACGCCAAGTGACAGCGCTTTTTGTAGTCCCAAAACCGTGAATACAGCAATTCCTATCGTATCGAACATGAAGAATGTCCTTCGAAGTTTTCGAACGGTTTTTCCAAACAACATCGAAATTAGAATACCAAATCCAATCATGGTGAGATATACCAGATCGTTCATCCACCCGACCGGCGTGCTACCTAAAAGTACGTCTCGTACAGTTCCGCCGCCTATTGCAGTTATGAATCCGACAGCGGCAATTCCGAAGAAATCCAATTTTTTATCTCTTGCTGTTAGAGCTCCGCTGATGGCGAAGACCATTGTGCCGATGATATCGATATAGTAGAGGATAGTCACTAAGCGAAAGTAGTGACTATTCTTATTTTTCTATGAAAGATATTAGCTGCTCTTTAAGAACTTCAAGTTTCTCTGCAGTCCATCGAATTTGGTTCGTTTTATAGCAGACTTTTTGAACACACGCTGAAATACCTCCAAGGTCATTTCTTCCCAATCTCGTTTGGAAAAATCTTCCCAGCCTTGCGCTCGAAAAGAATCCTCTTGATGGGGTTTTGAAAAACGGTTCCATGGACAAACGTCCTGACAAATGTCACAACCAAATGCCCAGCCTTCCATGTTGTTTTTGAATTCCGCTGGGATTTCGTCCTTTAGCTCGATGGTCAAGTAGGAGATACACCTGCTGCCGTCTACCACATAGGGTTCGGGTATAGCATCGGTTGGACAGGCATCCTGGCAAGCAGTGCAAGTTCCGCAATAATCCTTCATGGGTCCATCACTTTCTAACTCCAGGTCTGATATGATTTCGGCGAGAAAGAAGAAACTTCCCATTTCTCGATTGAGTAAAAGAGAGTTCTTACCAATCCAGCCTAATCCACTTTTTGCCGCCCAGGCTCTTTCATGTACTGGTGCTGAGTCAACGAAGACTCGTCCATCCACATCTCCTATTTGCTCCTGAATAAGTTTCATAAAATCCTTGAGCTTGTCTTTGATGACGAAGTGATAATCCTGGCCGTATGCGTACTTGGCGATTTTTGGACTTTCGTCAGGGCGTTGAGATTTCTCTGGATAATAGTTGTAGACAAGGGAGATGACTGACTTGGCACCTGGCACCAGCTTTGTTGGATCTAGTCTTTTCTCGAAATGATTTTCGAGGTAGCTCATTTTCCCTTGGTATCCTTGATTCAACCATTCCTCAAGACGGGGAGCTTCATCCTCAAGATACTCGGCTTTTGCAATTCCACAGAAATTGAATCCAAGCTCAGATGCGATGTTCTTAATAATTTGAGTGTTGGTCTTAACAATCTCCGAGTCCATCGAATGGTTTTGACAGTGAAGATAATTCACTTTACGTTTGGAACATCTTAATTAATTATTAAGGTATCGCTGGTGTGTGTGAAGATAATTACCGCTGATAGTAGGGACCTGGTTGCCTGTCTGAGAGGACAGGCTTTTTTATTTTACTGCTGAACTACGGTACCAAGAATGATCGTGCCACCTGCAATCTTAGCATTTACATGTCCGTGGTTGTGCTCGTGATTGGGATCGCATTCGTTGAGGAAGTCTTCCTCACTTTGATGGATATATAAAACCGTATTCTCGATATCAGAATCTTCTCCTTCACCTAAGGTCCAAAGGTCTGTTTGAATGGTGAAGCTACCGTTGCCAGTTTCGCCAATTTCAATATTACCGACATCACCTGCAAATGGCTTGGCCCAAAGATTACCTATGCTCTCTTTGTTGCAAAAGGATGTGAGAACGTTTTGGTTCCAATGTCGTCCGGGAACTTCCAATGACCCCATGTGTAAATGCATCGCATGCGAAGAGTTAGGTTCCATGTTGGAAACCGAGACAATCATAGTGGTTACCCCATCCTGATACTGAAGACTGACGGTACCCATGAGCTCGCCTTTTGTGTAGTTTTCTCCGTCATCAGACGTCACAAAGTTGATGTCAGCAGTGGCAGGCATGATTGGCCCAGGAAGAGGAGGTGCTTCTTCATCGTTGCTACAACCCACTAAAAATAACAGAAGTATTAGAGCTATATTTCTCATTGAACTTTGAAAACGTAAATTAAAATAATGGTGTTCATTTTTCGGTTGACATTCCTGGTAGAATGGGAATATTTTTGAGGAATGGTTAATAGCAAGACAATTGGAACAATGATTTCCCTACCCTCATCAAACGAAATGTACCAGGCATTATTGGCCAAAGATTCGCATTATGAGGGGATCTTCATTGTCGGTGTTAGAACCACAGGTATTTTCTGTAGACCGACATGTTCGGCTAGAAAACCAAAAAGGCAAAACGTTGAATTCTTCAGTGATGTGGGTACAGCTTTAAAAAATGGATATCGAGCTTGTAAGATTTGCAGACCGACAAAAGCATTTGGCGAAAACCCAGAATGGTTAGTTCCGCTTCTGAAGGAAGTAGACCTTGAACCTGAAAAGAAGTGGAGGGATTTTGAACTTCAAAAACTGGGTTACAGTCCTTCGAGGATAAGGCGATTTTTTAAGAAAAAGCACGGTATCACTTTTCAGGCTTACCTGCGAATGAGTCGAATAAACAGAGCTTTCCTGAAAATAAAGGAAGGAGATAGTATAACTTCTGCGGCGTACTCGCATGGATATGAGTCACTCAGTGGTTTTTCAGAAACATATAAAAATATGACAGGATTTTCACCTGGAGTCAATGGTGACTTGATCACGATGAATAGAATATCAACTCCGTTGGGACCTGTTATGCTAGGCGTCACCAATGAGGGTTTATGCCTTCTCGAATTTACAGACCGGAAAATGCTGGAAACGCAAATCAGTAATTTGAAAAAGCGACTAAATGCAGAAATGGTGACAGGAAAACACCCGATGATTGACCAAGTGCGAGAGCAGCTTGACCAATACTTCGAAGGCAAACGAAAAGACTTTGATTTGCCGTTGGTAGTTCCAGGAACCGATTTTCAGCTCAAAGCATGGAATGCATTAATTGAGATACCCTACGGTGTAACCAGGTCTTACAAACAGCAATCAAGTGTGGTGGGGAATGTAAAAGCAGTTAGAGCTGTAGCCAGAGCGAATGGCGAAAATCGCATTTCTATCATCATTCCCTGCCATAGAATCATTGGGTCTGACGGGAGTATTGTCGGCTATGGTGGAGGTATCCACAGAAAGCAATGGCTGCTGAAACATGAGTTCGAGAATCAGTAAGTGGCTGTCAATCTAAACGTCATTGTGAGGGAGGCACGACCGTGACAATCTTGATAATTCAGAATCCAAATTAGGATAGTAGCAGAATCCTCTACATCCTGTCATTTTGACGAAAGGAGAGATCTCTACATCAAATTAGGCGTAATGGATTTCGATCCCGATACCATTCGGAAGAGAAATGACAAATGCAGAGCTTGGATTATGAACTTTTCGGGATTCCTTCGCTACACTCGGAATGACGGTCGAGATGAGTTCCTCCTACTCCTAAAAATCAATCTCCGCTGCAACCTGCGTTGCAAGAATGTCTTCTAGTGTTTCCCTTCTACGAATCAAATGCGCTTGTCCACGGTGAACCAACACTTCAGCTGGTCTTGGTCGTGAGTTGTAGTTGGATGCCATCGTTGAACAGTACGCACCGGCATTTTGAAACATTAGCAAGTCCCCTTTTCTAACCTCGGGGATAATTCGATCGAGAGCGAACGTATCCGTTTCGCAAACATAGCCAACCACGCTATACACTTTTTGATCCCCTTTCGGATTGGTAAGGTTTTTTATTTCATGATGCGCATTGTAAAACATCGGACGGATAAAGTGGTTGAACCCTGTATCCAGGCCAATAAATGTGCATGAAGTAGTTTGTTTCACCAGATTTGTTTTGGCCACAAAATATCCTGCGTTGCTGACCATGTACTTTCCGGGCTCAAATTCCAATGTGTAGGATTTGTTCTGCTTTTTGCAAAAGTCATTGAATGACTTGCTGAATTTTTTTCCAAAAGCGGCAATGTCCGTGTGGAGGTCGCCATCCTTATAGGCCACCTTGAAACCACTACCAAAATCGATGTGTGTTACAGTATCGAATTTTTCCACAACACTAAAGACGAGATCCGCTGCTATGATGAATATTTCAGGATCGAGGATATCAGAGCCTGTGTGCACATGCACACCCATCACATTCATGTTGAATTTTTTGGCGATGCGCTCGACGTGCGGGATTTGATGAATGGAAATACCAAATTTCGAATCGATATGTCCAACGGATATTTTTTGGTTTCCTCCCGCCATGAGATGCGGGTTGATGCGAACATAGATTGGGAGGTTCGGATGATTCATACCGAAGTATTCCAATGTGGCGAGGTTGTCTACATTGATTTTCACTCCTAATGCAATGACCTCTTCATATTCTTCCGTGGATACATTGTTTGGTGTAAACAGAATGTCCTGTGGTGAAAATCCAGCTTTGAGTCCCACCTGAACTTCCTGAATGGATACGCAATCCAACCCGGACCCCATGGATTTGAACAACTTCAATATGGCAAGATTATTCAATGCCTTACCGGCATAGTGCACCTTTAGCTTGTCAACCTTAAAAGCAGCAATAAACTGCTTATAGTTTTCTTTAATCTGCTCAGCGTCGTATACGTAAAGGGGGGAGCCAAACTGCTTTGCAGCTTTTTGCAAGATTGATTTGTCCATTTTGTTTGTTTAGGGTCACAAAATAAAAAAGCCGAAGCAAATGCCTCGGCTTGAATGAAATATTCTTTTTCAGAGGCTTTTTAAGTCCAGGGTGTCTTCTTATTCTTTATGTTCTGTTTGATCTGCATATTTTGAAATCGCACAAAAGTATTCTCTTTTGAGTAGATTAATAAAACCAATGTACTGCTTACAATTTCAATTGTTAAAAATGCTGTCGAGAAAACCAAAAATTTGATCTGTCGTCAAATTTACTGATTGTAATGCTTTCTTATCCCTCGAACCATGTCTTCATCTGTGCAAACTAATATTTTGCCATTCTTGAAGTAGTTCTTTACAATTCAATAAAGTTAGATTTAATTGTACTCACCCGTTGTGCTAATTAATTGTTGGAATGATTTTTCGATAAAAATGAGTGTATAAGCCTGATTATCAGTAAATTAGAATTACAACAAACCAATTTAACTGCTCAGGCCTATGCACAACATTAAAAGT
>Ga0316189_10000037_pt1 | contig 113214 bp, 101 predicted proteins | sample LowCovwburrow_MG_FD_204930 | JGI IMG/M metagenome (GOLD analysis project Ga0316189, IMG submission 204930) | Coastal sediment microbial communities from Maine, United States - Lowes Cove worm burrow | ecosystem: Environmental > Aquatic > Marine > Coastal > Sediment | place: USA: Maine... | reverse complement strand
GAGCAACTGGTTCTGTAGCCCCTTTCTATAGTCCTTCCATCTGAAGGTTACTTTTCCATGCTCGATGGCCACAATCCTGTTATTGCTGAGGGCTACCCTATGGGTATACTTACCCAGATATTGTACCTTCAACTGGCGCGGAACTTAGTTCCGTGACTCTCTATAGTTAGATTCTCTGGTCAATTCGAGATTGACTTAATATAGCAAGGTGTAGCTGCAACCTACACCCAGTCGGGGATCAGAAGAAAAAGTCCTCTTATAAGATCTCTAAACTTATTTTTCGCAATCGCTTGAGCAAGCGCATGCGAAACATCCATCATTATTAACCATTGTGCTTTTTCATTTCGTATTCCAATGATTTTCTCACTCCGTTCCATTCTTGATTTGCTATCGAAAAAACAACGGTATCTTGACAAGTTCCGTCTGAATTTAGTCGATGGTTTCTTAAAATACCATCTTGCTTTGCTCCAAGTCGAGTTATTGCTGCTCGTGAACGCAAATTATGCCAATTGGTCATAAACTGGACTGCTATACAATTCAAATCCTCAAATGCATACTTTAATAATAAGTATTTGCATTCTGTATTTACCCCAGTCCCTTGACTCTTTTTTGCATACCACGTATATCCGATTTCCAATCTTCTATGTTCGGATTGGATGTTATAAAATCTGGTAGAACCAACAATTACACCACTTTTTTTGTCAATAACGACAAAAGGAAATTCGATTCCATTTTGTTTTTGATTCAAAGCTTTTTCAATGTACTTGTCAATATTTTGAGATGATGGTACTGATGTAAACCATAACTCCCATAACCTTCCATCCGACGCTGCTTTTAAAAGTTCACCTTTATGTGATTCCATTAGCGGAATCAGTTTTACTTTTTGCCCTTCTAATTCTATATTTTTAATCCAATTCTCCATTTTAGTTGTTGCTGTCTTTATTTATTGGATGAGTTGCGGTTGCTAACGTACTAATTTTTCATTTATGACAATATGGTGATTTAAAAGCAATAGGGTTTGAGTGTGAATTCAAACCGCAATATCACTTATGCGGCCTTCTTATATGCTTTTCTTAATTCCTTCCTGCCATAACACCACCATCAGTATCCCAAATTGAACCTGTAACCAAGAGGCTTGCTCTGAAAGTAAAAACAGTATACTGTTTGCAATATCATCAGGTGTTCCATTTCTTCCAATTGGATGAAACCGATTAAAACCCTCTAACGCTTTTTCAGCTTCTTCTTGTCCTCCAAAAACTCCATGATAAACAGGAGGTTTACCACAGCCGGTGATACTGCATTTACTCTTAAATTATAATCCGCTAATTCCCCTGGCGCGGAACTTAGTTCCGTGACTCTCTTGATGGCAGCACGGAAGTAACTTCGGCGCTAGAGGGGTCTTTATCCACTACAACATCTGAACATAGTGCACCATATCTACATATATCGCAGATATAGTACACTACATGCACTATCCGCCGTATGTCTTGGTGTTAATGAAAGAATCAAATATACATGTTTTGTATTTTGTATAACGTTCGGTGAAGGGAGGGTCTTCTCTATTGGTTCATACTCACAGGAGAGGGAGCGGAGTACCTCTGAAAGCGGCTCCCAAGTAGATTACAGTAAGTCAATTACTTACTTTGATTTAAGGATTAAGAGGAGTATCCAAACCCCTCCTAATTTCGTTTTTTTTCTATATGGAATTTGACTTATTTGTACGATATACATTCATACTACGATGGGGATCTGTGGTGCTAGGGATTGTTGCCCTTTTGATAATGGCTAACTAAATTTTAGGCTAATTGCTCAATACCCTTCAAGCTGCTGACCTCAACTGGCGAAACTTAGTTCCGTGAATCTCTTGATGACAAGCACAGAAGTAACTTCCGAGCTAGAGGGGAGTATTCGAGCTTCTACAATCTCAAATCAAAACTGAATTTCACAGCAAATTTATTCACGTCCCCAGAGGTGTACGTGAGGCGATGAAACGCCTGGATTGATAACACTCTCAGTATGTTACTCACTCCGTATCCCACTTCAATATAGGGTGTGGACGTCCATTCCCTAAAGGGTAGAATCGGGTTGCCGAGTCCGTCCAGGTCGAATTGCGAAATAGCAATATTTTCATTTCGTATCCCTCCCCAAAGTACGTTGGCACTAATGATCTCTCTTAATTTCAGCTTTCGCATCAGCGGAATTCGATTGAGGAAGAATCCTTCAAATGAATGGCTGTACCTGAACTCTGCAAATCGGTCGGAAGAAAATTCAAAGAAGTCCATTAGGTTGTATGTAAAGTTTACATAGAAGGGATTTTCGTTTCCAATGGGATTGAAAAGTAGCGAATAGGGTGCCTCACCGAAGAAATATCCACTGCCCAATTCAAATTTTGAAATTCCGAAAATTCCCATCTTTTGCCTCTTCTCCACCGAGAAACGGAGTTTATGGTAATCGAAATCACTTCCAGCCACGCCTTCAAATCCGCGAGAATATTTTAGTTTAAATAGAGGAGACAAGATGGTGCCAAGACTCAATCGATCGTTGTCATTCATCACGAAAACCTCGTCCTTCCCGTACCGAAGCTCGGCGGAAACTTCACTGATTTCGTAGCTCGATTGAGTAGCACTTCGTGACTCATCCGTAAAGTAATTGAATTGAAAAAGAGGGTCATGTATTTCATGTCTCGTTGAGAGGTAGGCTGTGAACCCTTTTCCAAGCTGTCGGGTGAAACTTAGTTTGTATTTGTTCTTGAGAAAGGGCTGGGTTAACGTACCAAAACGACTAAAAGCGTAAAACAAGCTTCCAGGCTCGATATCCCGATTTAGTAACCACACCTGTTCGACCTCTTTTTGTTGTTCGTACTTAAGGGTGGTCCATGGCCGTCGATTCAAGATAAAAGTGGTGTACGCATTGTACTTGTATCGCTCATCGTCGAATCCATATCCTACGTATCCGCCCAATACTATTTTCTTGCTGAAGGCATAGTTCGTCCTCGCACCCATTCCAATTCGCAACCCTTCTATGTCATTGTTGCCAATGAAGGTAGAGTAGGGGCCAAGATCAATCGGCCCCGTTTTAAGATAACCAGTTGCCCCAAATTTCATCATGCTTGTCAAGAACCTGATCTGAGGGATTTTCTTCAATGAATCAATCATCGTAAAGACATTTTCCTCCGTTTTGGAAAGAGAATCGTGCCGCGCATTGTGCCAGTATTCCTCATCGGCATCTCGCACCAGAGGATCCATGGAAACGGTTTCCAGATAGAAGTCACCTTCCTTCGGCTGATTGATTACAAAGTCTTTGTTGGAAACATAAAACTTGGTGAGTAGGCCTGCGGTGTTTGGTGTAATCTGCTTCACATCGATCACAACTCTGGTTTTGGTCGGAATCCAAGGGCCTGGATCAGTTGGAATTAGCTCCTGCTGGATCTTGATTTTTTCTATGAAATTTAGATTGGCTTTGCCAGAAACCTGGGCATCCATTCGCTTCAAGGCGTACTCCTCTTTGGTGATCCACATCGTACCACTAAAAGCAAGGTCTTGCTCTTGTTTTGGAAAAAAGTCGAGTTGATAGCAAAACAGGTCATCAATGAAAAGACTATCGGAAAGCTCATATTCATAGAGCAGCTTCCAGCCATCAGCTAGCGGACTTGCGAATTCCTTGCTGACAATATTCATCCAATTTTGATAGAAGTTGTATTCTTGAAAACTGCTGCCAATTACCTGAGAGGTTAGGGTGCCATCGGTAATTCCGACACCGCTAACTTTGGTTCGGATCATTTTTTCGTGCTTGGCTGTCGGATCTTTTCGGTAATAAAACCTTGAAATGGCTTCCGATATTAACACGGGCAGCATCGCCTTTCCGTCTTCGCCCGCTATGATTTCAATGCTGTCGAGGACGTTCGCAATCTTCGACATGATCTTGCGTCTCTTCATCTTGTCGGAGATGTTGTCTACGTCGAATTCAGTACGGGTGTAGCTCTCGTATTCGTAGGCGTCCAATTCTCGCTTGTCATTTTTCTTTTTGTTTTGGACGATACCTTCCATTATTGCGAATGCAGGGTTCTCTCCAGGAGTGATCACCACTTCGCTTAGTGTGACCACATCTTCATCCAATTGAAAATTCACGAGCTGACTTTGCCCTCTCGACAGGGGTTTTACCCGCTTGATGTAACCGATGTAGCTGACCTCAATGGAGTCCACGGGCAGAGAAGTCTCGGCTTTGAAGTTTCCGTCAAAATCAGTGATGGAACCCTCGGTAGTTCCGCTAAATACGACAGTAGCAAACGGGACCGGAGAGCCTGTGCTTGTCTCCGTCACTTTGCCTGAAACGATTGTTTTCTGACTAAATGCGTAGAAAGTGAAAAGGAAAAGGAAAAGGAGTGTTGTAATTCGCATTGCTAAAATGACGGGCAAAGAGACAATGAAGTCTTGCTATGTACGCGAGATGAGATGTAAGGTATAATTAGTTGGAAAGCTTCAATTGCTATATATACGCCAAGCAGGTGGGAATATTTTCTCAGCAACAGAATTTAGTTATCAAACCTCTGCAAACTTGACCAACCGCCACCATTTTTAACTTCCTCAAAGCCATTTGCCTTCAGTATACTTTTCGCAGAGGCACTCCTCATTCCTGAAGCGCAGCAGGTTATGACAGGTTTGGAGCTATCTAGTTCTTTCAGTCGTTCTTTCAGAACATCCAAAGGGATGTTAACTGAATTGCTAAGGTGACCTCCAGCAAACTCAGCTTTTGAGCGCACATCTACGATAACAGCGCCTTTCTTCATTAGCTCTTCAAGCGTGACCTTAGGCCTACTTGAAAACAGATTTTTGATAAATTGGATCATTCTGTCGATTATTTTGCCGCAAATATATAGTGCTCTAAATCGGCATCAGCATACAATCAAATCATAATATGTCGTCGTAAAGAGCTATTCGGTTTTTTCGATCTTCTCACGTGGAAGCATCTCATCGCGCTGCGCCGTATTGTAAACGAAGGAAGCCACAATCGTGGCAATCTGCTTAAGATCATCAATAACCAGACGTTCGTAGGTATCCATGTTGGTGTGGTGCGTTCGAGAGCGATATTCGATTGGATCCTGGATGAATTGAAATCCTGGAATACCAATGGCGTCAAAACCAAGGTGATCTGTGCCGCCCGTATCACGGATTGTGATTGTGGTGTTGTCAATCATGTCGTCAAAAGAAGCGAACCATTCCTTAAAAATGGGAGCGACTTCTTCATTCCCTTGAAGATAGATTCCCCGTATTCTCCCTGTGCCATTGTCAATGTTGTAATAGCCCGATATCTTTTGTTGCTCCTCTTTTAGCGACATTGTCTCGGCATCTCCGAAGTGATTTTTCACATAATTCCGAGACCCGTGTAGACCTTGTTCTTCACCACCCCACAAGGCAATTCGTATGGTGCGTTTAGGCTGCAATCCTGTCGCTTTCAGAATCCGGACTGCTTCCATCATCACAATGCAACCTGCTCCATTGTCCGTTGCACCATTGGCACCGTGCCATGAGTCTAAATGACCGCCAAGCATCACTACTTCAGACTTCAATTTTCTGTCAGTCCCTGGTATTTCTGCCAATACATTGTAGCCCTGCAGATCTTCATCGTTGTAGGTGGTTTTTACTTCGCCTTCAATTTCTACTTCTACTCCATTCTCAACCAGCCGCGCCATCAAATTGACATGTTCTGGTGCCATCTCCAGCTCGCTTACCCCTTTTGGAGTATCCTTTATATATCCCCTCGGGCTGCTGGTAAACAAGGTTCCGTGCCGACCATTCACTCCTTTGATGACTAGCGCTGCCCCTTCTTCTGTCAAAAAAGTGTTTAACGTTTGACTAAATGCTCTACGCTTTCGGAATGCTGCAATTTGATCTGGGGTAAATCGACTTCCAGTGGAGGGTTCTTCCAATTCTTTTAGGGCTTCTGGAGAGTGACGTAATGCGTCAGCTTCGAAAGTTGGTGACTGATCGCCTCTTGGTTTGAAGGCTACAATTGCATTTTTCAATTTGCCTTTGTACTTCTCAAAATCTTCTTCACTGTTGATCTCGGCAAAGATGACTTTCCCTGACACTGCGCCATCTGTACTTTCTGTCCATGCTTTTGGTACTGCGATGAACGGCATGTAGTAGGGTTTTGTCATCGCTATGTAGCTCTTGTTCACTTCCCATCCGCGTCCGAATTCTCCCCATGCTTCGGTCTGCGCACTTTCCAATCCCCATTCTGACAGTTGCTTAACTGCGTAGGCAGCTGCTCTTTCATACCCTTTGGAATTCGTTAATCGTGGTCCTGCCTTGTCGATCAACTCGAACGCAATCTGTTCAACCTGAGAATTGTTGAGGCCTTCGTTCTTGATTTTTTCAATCGCCTCAGTGTTGATGTTTTCCTGACTTCTGGCAATAAAGGCAAACAGGAGGGCTGGAATAAGTAAAATGCGAAATTTCATGGGTCAGTGGGTTAAGTTGAAATTCTATTTGTGATCCGTGTTGTTAATCTGGATGCTAATCAAATATACTCACTGACGTTGTGATAATGCCCCTCTTTTTTACCGACGGGACTTCTACTCCTCGAACAGTTGAATCCTGTTCCCATCTGGATCCAGTACGATAATCATTCGCTTTCCTGAATTGGAATCTTGGACTACTGAGCCGTAGAGGTCTACGTTAGCTTCTGTTAAAAATTTGATCCAATCATCAAATTCAGAGACGGTAAAGCCAAATTTGAAATAGCCTTCAATCTTAGTTTTTGGAGGTAAACCCTTGAGCAGCTCCGCCTGTGTGCTGGCATTGTCAAGTTCTAGGAGTTCGATCCATGCAGCACCTCGCTTGAGGTTTGCTTGCTTGAAGCCACGTTCTGCGTTTTCCTCTATGTTCACGACTTCCAGTCCAAAGCTCTTGGAATACCATTCGATGGAGGTATCAATGTCACTAACGATGATTGCTGAAAAATAAGGTTTTGGAGCGGGTAGGTTGGTTGCTTGAGATTGAACTGCAAACTGGAGGAAGAGGAAACTTAAGGTTAAAAATAGCTGTCGCATTAGTTAGGTTTTGCCTACTCCATACGATTTAGTCTGAGGATGGTTCAAATGCGTAATGTCCAATTATTTTAAAATTGAATAAACAATCCTCGAGAACTTGGCCACCACCAATGTTATGAACGATCATATATCGATTGCCATCTCCAGACTTCTTGTCAACGACGATTCCAATGTGAGTTACAGCACCACCTAAGTTCCAGCAGACAATATCGCCAGGCACATAATCCTCAGAATTTGTAGTGATTGGTTTGGTTGATGCTGTTCGTTCAAAATACTTCATCAAATTTGGAACCCTACGATGGTCGATGTTTTTGTCAGGTCTGGTTAGGTCCCAGGTCTTTGGATATCGATCAAAATTTACAAGCATATCTTCATGCACTTCTTTTTGAAGATCCAGCCCAATGGATCGGTACGCTCTAATAACCACGTCTGTGCAAACTCCTTTGTCGGAAGGAACATCTCCGTTTGGGTAGTTGATAGAAAAATAGGAGGGGTCATACGTTACTTGTTGCGCTGTCAGTTTAAGAGCTGCATCGCTTAACTGCTTCTCAAAGGACTGTCCAAACCCTAGTATTGAAGTTATTACACACAGCAGAGTGATGAGAATTCTCTTCATGCTACTATCAACGCTGCAAATTGGCAAATATGATGTGGCTTTTCTCTGCAGACCTTAACTTCTACTCATCTTTCAAATTGTCAACGGGGTTTGTTCGAACCAACTTGAGGGATTGTGCACCAACCGCGATCCAGACAAAGACAAAAAGCACAACAATAGGTATGGCGAACATGGTCCAATTGAAGTCGATTTGATAGGCAAATTGTTCGAGCCAGGAGCTTCCGAAATAGTAAGAGGTAGGAATGGCAACTGCAAATCCGATGACCACTGGCAGACTAAATCCTTTGAACAAATTCCATAGAAGTAGGCCTGCATCAGCGCCCAGTACTTTTCGTATTGAAATTTCCTTTTTTCGACCATTGCACCAAAACGTGGCGTAGGCCACCAATCCTAAAATCCCGATAAATACAGAGACAATCGTAAATAGGTTTATGATCATTGCGAACTGCTCGTCTTTGGCGTACTGAGCTCTGAAATTATCATCAACGAAATAGTACTTGAAAGGTACGTTTGGATACAAGGAACTCCATTTGGCGTCCAATTCCTCGAGAGTGCTTCTAATCTGTGATTCTGATACTTCCAATGTGATTTTTTGATATTGATCAGGCCACATTTTCAGAGACAATAGCCCAACATCCTCATGAAGAGACAGGTAATTGAAGTCACTAACTACTCCGATCACTTTTCCATTGCCGCCCCATTGGGTAAATGACTTTCCGATAATCTCCTCTGGATTGTCATAGCCGAAAGCTTTGACTGCGGTCTCATTCAAAATGAGCGCAGCATTTGTATCCGCTTGACCTTTCCTGAAATCTCGACCGGCGATTATTTTAAGACCATAATTTTTTATGAAATTGTAATCAACCAAATTTAGATTGATATCACCATTTCTGGTTTGTCCTTCACTGTCGGTGATCACTGTTGTAGTCCCGTTTGGTATCTGGCCAGGAACATGAGAACTAAATGAAATATTCTCAACGCCAGGAATTTTGCTAAACTCAGTTTTCACGGATTCGAAGGCACTTCCAATCCTGCCGTTCGGGCCGTAATCGATGACGATCTTTTGCTCAGTATCCAGACCAGTGTCGCTGTTTTGTATAAAACTTAGTTGACGGTAGATGAGAAGCGAACAAATCACCAACGTGCTTGTAATGGAGAACTGAAAGACCAAAAGAGAAGTTCTGGTATTAAATAGATTCGTGTTTGGATTTCCATTTTTAGGGAGGTGAATCGCAGAGACATTTGCAAATTTGATCGCGGGATGAACCCCTCCCAATAGGGATAGAACAAAGGGTGTTAGTAGAAATAGTGTTAATGCCAGTGGATTGGCGAGGAATGAAAGATCAAAAGCTCGTCCCATAAAAATTTCGAAATAAGGAAAGGATACGAGTATGATTATTACTGAAATAGCTGTAGCTAGTGTCGTCATCAAAAGCGACTCAACTAAAAACTGTCTCAGAATATCTTTTCGAGATGCGCCCATGGTCTTTTTGACAGAAACTTCTTTGCCCTGTAGAGAAACCTGAGCGGTTGTTAAATTGATGAAATTAGATACTGCCAGCAACAAAATCATAATCCCGATCGCCAATAGAACATATAGATCTGATAGCTTTTCTTTTGGCCCTAACTCTCCCAATCGTGGTTCGCTAAAATGCAGACCAGTTAGCGGTTCAGTTGATAGTGTGTAGAGTTCATTCGGATTATTTTCTGGTAGGTAGGCAGGGACAGACTTTAATCGCTCTTCAAATGCATTTAGATCGGCATTCTTGTTCATCAATAAATAGGTATTCATTGGGAACCAGGTCCAGTTCTGATCTGCTGTTGGTCGGCTAGCATAGAAGGTAGCCATAGAGATCAAAAAATCGAACTGCAGATGTGAGTTGGAAGGAATGTCTTGGAGAACGCCTGAAACAGTAAATGGAACATCATCGTAACTGAGAATTTCGTTAACTACATCGGTAGTTCCGAAATACTTAAGTGCGGTTCGCTCTGTGATTATGACCTTATCTGGTCCGTCGAGAACTGTTTCCTTATTTCCGGAAAGTAGTGGAAAGTCAAATAGGTTGAAAAAATTGACATCAGCATAGTATATGTTTTCACTCTCCGAAAACAGCTTTTCTTCAAACCTGATCGCCCGGCTTCCGTACTCTTTGTAAATTCTGACATACTCCTTGAGTTCTGGAGAAACAGACTTAAGATAGGAGCCAGCAGGTGTGGCGCTTAGACCCAGCGCCAATGTCCCGGTAGGGGATTGATTGGTAGTGTTTAGCTTGTAAATGGCTGAGCTCTTTTGATGAAAATCGTCAAAGCTAAGTTCCTGCTGTAAATAGGTGGAGATGTAGAATAAACTAACCAAGCCTACAGATAAGCTGAACAGCTTGGTAAATGAGTTAGCCTTTTGTTTCCAGAGTTTACGAAGTGCAATTTTGATGTGATTTGCTACCATGCTTGTCTTTATTTGCAATAAAGACCTTACAATTTTCTGATGGTTGCAGGTTGATCTCTTTTGTTCTATCGGCACTCCAAAAATCAGAAGTATAACGTAGATTGAAACCCTAATGGAAAAGTTTAAATTGGAAGATCACGATTTTATCGAACTAAATAAGCTCTTGAAAATCATGAGCTGGGTGGCGAGTGGAGGAGAGGCGAAGCAGGTAATCGATGAAGGGCTCGTCTCGGTAAATGGAGAGGTGGAAACCAGGAGAAGAAAGAAATTAAGAAAAGGGGATTCAGTAAAGTACTTGCAAAATGAGGCTCGGATAGAGTAGAAATATCAGCGGATCAAGGTTTAACATCTTGTTAAGAATTATTAGGAATTCGTTAACAATCCATATGATGTCGGTGCTCTTAATTACACCAAAAAAGTATGAAGAACCTGACAACAATTGCACTACTCTTTTGCTTACAATTTTGTATCTGCCAACCAATCAATCGATCTTTTGAAAATGCAAATGGAACACTGAAGCTTCTTGGGCAAGTGACATTAGACAGATTAATGAGCGACCCCTTTGATGAATGGTACCAAACCAATTTCACGGAACATCCTCTTGATCTGGAAACATTAGAAACAATTGATCTTTCAGATTCGATCACAATTTTCATGGGAACATGGTGTGGTGATAGTCGAAGAGAAGTACCACGTTTCATAAAGGTGCTCGAGAACGAGTCATTTGATTTTTCTAAACTCAAGATTGTATGTTTGAATTCAGGATTCCAGAACTACAAGCAAGCACCTGAAAGAGAAGAGAGAGGGGTAAACATTCACAGAGTACCAACCTTTATTTTTCATGAATCTGACGGAACGGAAATTGGTAGGATTGTCGAGGAACCGATCGTTTCCCTGGAAGTTGATACTAAAACGATCTTAGCGGGTGGTGAGTATAAAACCTTTTACCCCGTGGTGGCAGATTTATTAGAGAAATTTGAAAACCACTCCATTAAGGAGGTGAGAAAAATGATCCCTAAGCTCCGTGATGGTTACAGAGAGATGATTGTAAATGAGTATGAGCTTAATACGTATGGGTACGTTTTATGGACTTCATTCGATTTGATGAAGGCCGAATTCATTTTTGAATTAAACACCGAAATATTCCCCGAATCGGCACTTCCATTTCAAAGTTTGGCAAGATTTAAACAGGTGATGGGCATGAGGAAAGAGGCCTTGGTTTCCGCAAAAAAAGGAATAAAAATCGATCCAGAAAACGAGACCTTAGCTCGTCTGATCGCAGAATTGGATTAGTACGAATGGTGACTGAGTCGGATTTCAAACTCAGTCACTTTTGTATGAGTACGTGACTCTTGTAGATTCCTCCAGGCCATTTTCCCCTGGCCTCTTCCAAAGCTCAGAAATTCTTGTTCCGGATGAGTCCACTTGTAAAATGTAATTGATATCTGCGACCCATTGATCATCTGTCCAATTGTGTCGAATGGTTTGGATGTGATGTCCGTTCTCATTGTACACCAACGTCATCTTTCTAGCATTGATCCAAGAGTCCTCTGAATATCTGGGAAATTCCTTTTCCACTAATAAATCTCGATCATCGTACGAGTAATTGATCTTGGATTGATTCACCATATTACCTTCTACGCTTCGCAGTCCCAACTCATTTTCCAATCGACCTTTTTCATCGTACCTGTAGGAGATGAAGGTTATGGGGGCATTGCTCCCAGCTACCGAATCGATGCGTTGGATGATTTTTCCTGCGTTGTAAATAAATGCTGATCTCTTCCCAAAAATCCACTGATTGTTGATCCATCTTTCTCGTATTGATCGTATCATACTCCCTCCTTCATCGTATGACTTAACCGTTCTAAAACTAGGAGTCATGTTGTCTCCTTCAATCGCGTAGGTCGTTTCCTCAATAAGTAAATCATTCTCATCGTACGTGAATTCGACTTTCTGGGACGGAAGCCACCCTTCCGCGCTCATCGATTCCCAATGTTGGGAGGCAATCAATGGATTGCCAGGAGTGACCGACTCTGTTTGTTCGCTTCGTTTTTGACAGCTGGAAAACAGCAAAAGAATCGACGCAAATAATGTGACTACCCGCATAATTTTTACTACTGAATGGCTACTCATTCATGATAACCGCTGGTAAATTCAGCGACCTGTATAAATCGTTGAATGCTTTCATTTCTACGTCGATTAACTGATCTCGTTGATTAGAAAAGGCTTCCCACTGTTTGGACAAATCAGAGAATCGATCCTTTGCCCCCTGAGTTACCCTCGGGTCTGCTGTGTCTACATAACCTTTGAGGTGCATTAACTGTGCGTTGAGTTGGTTTTGGAAATTGATTACATCCTGAAAGGTCTTTTGTTTCGGTTGAATCAAATTTTCTTCCCAGGTTGAAATTTTCTTGGTCAGCGACTTAGCAGTATCCAGCAGCGCTTCAACACCTTCTTTTCCTTTTAAAAGCTTCTGATACGCTTTTAGCTGAGAACTGGCAGATCGCATTTCATTCACTTTTTCGTGAATGTCTCCAATCATATCGGTGATGGATGTTAGCAAAACCTGCTGCTCTTGATAATCAGATGGATTGACTTTTATGTTTGGATTGGCCAGGATACGTACGCTAGTCTCAAGCGTATCGCCATCTTGAACACTCAATTTGATCTTGTAATCTCCAGGGCCTACGGTTGTGCCATTGTAGTTTCCGTATACAAAAACCTTGTTGATGGCTGGTAGCGCTTCTCTTCTGAAATTCCAGGTAAATCTATTTATTCCTTTTTTCGCAGGAGCTACTGCTGGTTTAGGAGGCCCGCCTGGCCAGGTCTTGAACGATTCGTCTACTTGATTTGAATACGTCCGAATTACTTCATTTCCTTTCAAAATTTCTATCGTCATTGAAACGCTGTCTGGTAATTCGTCGGTCAGGTAGTAGTCAAATGTGACACCTGATTTTGGATTTTTCCCTAGTGTCGAACTGTTCGAATTACCACCAACAAATAGATAGGTGTCCTTGGGCTTAAACAACTGTGCAGATTTGCCAAATTGACCCTTTGCTTGTTGGATAGCTCCCAGATCATCCAATATCCAGAAACCTCGTCCAGCAGTAGCTGCTACGAGATCATTGTCTTGGATTGTCAAATCATTGATTGGAACGATAGGGAGATTCAACTGAATCTTTTGCCAATTCGAACCATCATTAAAAGAAACGTAAAGACCAGTTTCTGTTCCTGCGTATAGCAAGCCTTTTACTTTTCGGTCCGCGCGAACCGTTCGCACAAACCCGTTTGGATCATCAAATCCGTTAGTAATCCTTGTCCAGGAGGCGCCGTAGTTGGTAGTCTTATACGCATATGATTTCAGATCATTGAATTTGTAGCGCATTACTGCGATGTATGCGGTTGCTGGATCATGTGGCGAAACTTCGATACTATTGATTATGCTTTCTTGCAGTCCTGCTGGGGTAACGTTGGTCCAATTAGCACCCCCATCTTTTGTTAAGTGAACAAGTCCATCGTCAGACCCTGCCCATAACACTCCTTTTTCGTGTGACGACTCCGTCAAATACATGAGGGTATTGTAATTCTCTCCACCCGCTGCTTCATTTGTATAAGGACGTCCACCAGGCCCTTGCTTGGTTGTATCGTTTCTGGTCAAATCTGGACTTACAACATCCCAGGAAATTCCACCGTCGGTAGTTTTGAACACTACATTCCCAGCATGGTAAATCGTATTTCTATCATGAGGAGAGGAAATGATTGGGGCATTCCAATTGTATCTGTATTTGAAATTTTTTGGAATGCTACTTAAGCCCAATTCTGGATACTCCTTGATTGCTTTGCCTTCATTGGTTGCTTTCACCCACTGTTCAATGATTCCCTGATAACAACCACCATACACCACTTCTGGGTTATCTGGGTCAAAAGCCAGGTATGCACTTTCACAACCAGCCACAGAAAACCAGTCTTTCCAACCGATACCTCCAGAGTTGGTTCTGCTGGCAATCGCGATTGCTGAATTGTCTTGCTGACCTCCGTATACATTGTAAGGAACCAAATTATCTGTAATCACTCGATAAAACTGAGAGGTGGGCTGATTCTGCTGTGTTGACCAACTCTTACCTCCATTATATGATACGTTAGCTCCACCATCGTTGGAGTTGATCATGTTCTGATTGTTGTTTGGGTTGATCCACACGTCGTGGTTGTCTCCATGGGGTGTTCGTAGATTGCTGAAAGATTTGCCACCATCTATGGATTTCATGACAGGAGCATTGATCACGTACACCACATTTTGATCTACAGGGTCAGCTTCAACCTCCATGTAGTACCATGAGCGGGCAATCAACACTCTGTTCTTATTGATCTGCTTCCATTTCTTTCCGGCATCATCCGATCGGTACAGACCTCCCTTTTCACCTTCTGCTTCCACAATCGCAAAAACTCGATTGGAATTAGCTCGGGAGACTGAAATCCCCGATTTTCCAAATTCTTCTGGTAAACCCTCTTCCAACTTTTCCCAGTTTTCTCCACCATCTACTGACTTGTAGAGGCCAGAATTTGGCCCACCTGAATCCACGGTCCATGGGTAGCGTTGATGCTGCCACATGGAGGCATACAGAATTCGTGGATTGTTCATGTCCATTGACAATGAGGAGGCTCCTGAATTGTTTGCAACAAAGAGCACTTTCCGCCAGGTTTGACCGCCATCAGTCGTTTTATAAATTCCGCGTTCAGGTGAGGGACCGAACAAGGCACCTTGCACCGATACAAAAACGACGTTCGGATTTCTTGGATCAATTATAACATCCGAAATGTGCATGGACTTTTCTAAGCCAACATGCATCCAGGTTTTTCCAGCGTCCGTTGATTTGTAAACTCCATCACCATTTGAGGACATTACACCTCGCACTGCATGTTCACCCATACCAACAAATAGAACGTTTGGGTCAGATTCGGAAATTCCAACAGCTCCAACGGTACCAGTAGCTAGTTGTCCGTCAGAAATGTTGTTCCAGGAAATGCCACCGTCTTCCGTTTTCCAGATTCCTCCGCCAGTACCGCCCATGTAGTAGGTCATGGGATCAGAAACAACTCCACTGCTTGCCACACTTCGTCCACCTCGAAACGGTCCAATATTTCGCCATTTTAGCCCTTGATAAATGGTTGTATCCACCGGGGTAAAGGCTGACGCTTGATTTTTTCTTCGCTGACCATCCGCATCAAGTGTAATGAGGATCAGAATGAGTGTTAGGTAAAGTAGATTCTTCATATAGAGGTTAGGTTTAAGGCTAAAAAGGATTAGAGCAACAAATTAGTAATTAAATGATAGCCTTGAAAACCTTTTTATCTAGGCGGGTCAAACAGAAACCCGTTCGCTCCTAGGGCCCAATTCGACAACCTCAAGATTTTGCACTTCGCCACCGTTCAGCTCGAATCGCAGCAATGTTCGAACTTTGTGAAATCCGTGTCGACCAGCTGCGCCTGGATTCATAAATAGTAGTTTGTTCTTTTTATCAGGCATTACTTGCAAAATATGCGAATGTCCGCACACAAGTAATTTCGGCTGATACTTCTTCACCAGTGGCAGTACTTGCTTGTTGTATCGGGGTGGTTTGGCTGCGATGTGAGTGATCAATACACGCACACCTTCTCTTTCAAAAATCTCTCCTTCCTGACATTCGATCCTAAGCTTCCCTCCGTCGACGTTTCCATAAACAGCAATCGTGGGTTTGAACTCCTGCAACATCTCAAGTACTTCCTCTGTTCCAATGTCACCAGCATGCCAAACCTCATCCACTTCCTTGAAGTATTCAAAGACTTTGTCATCGAGGTAGCCATGCGTATCTGAAATGAGACCGATTTTCATTAGTTATAATCAAAATTCATTTAGAAATGTATAACCCAAATAAAATGTATAACCCAAAATAACAAAAATCAAAGATCAAATAAATAGAACCCAAATCTCAAAATGGAAATGATCTTTTCGTGATTTCAAAAAACACCCCCTTCCCCTGAAGGAGAGAACGGGAGTCCCCTTTAGGGGATTTAGGGGTAGATTCTTCAATCGTTTTCATAGAAACAAAATATTTTCTCGGATACCGCCAATTGAATCTTGGATTTTATTTGAGATTTGTTTTTTTGTTATTTGATTGAAACGCAACTAGTCCTCCCACGACTTAGAGTCGTGGGTGGATTCTGATTAGTATACATTGGATCGATTAACAAAAATTAACAAGCACAAGTCTTGAACTTCTTTCACGGGGAATTTAATATTGCACCGTTTTCACAGAAAGCTAAGAAATATGTCAGTAGTTGTTGAAAATCTTACGAAGAAATACGGAGCGCAGAAGGCGGTAAATGATATTTCATTTGAAATTAATACCGGCGAAGTTGTGGGCTTCCTTGGCCCCAATGGCGCAGGGAAGAGTACGACCATGAAAATGATCACGTGCTTTATGGCACCAACCACAGGTAATGTAAATGTTGAAGGTTCATCTATTCATGCTGACTCTGAGACAGTGAGGAAAAAGATTGGGTACCTCCCCGAAAATAACCCGCTCTATTTGGATATGTCGATCGTGGATTACCTACGGTTCAGTGCTGAAATACAGGGTGTGAATAAGAAGGATATTCCGAATCGCATCTCTGACATGATCGAGCGCTGTGGTTTAACAGCTGAGAAACACAAAAATATCAATGAGCTATCTAAGGGATACAGGCAAAGGGTAGGACTAGCTCAGGCTATGATCCATGATCCTGAGGTTTTGATTCTCGATGAGCCAACCACGGGCCTTGACCCAAATCAAATTGTGGAAATTAGAAAGCTGATCAAGGATCTAGGGAAGGAAAAAACGGTGATTCTGAGCTCACACATCCTTTCGGAAGTAGAGGCTACCTGCGATCGAATATTGATTATAAACAAAGGTCGAATTGTAGCCGATGGCTCAGCCGACATGTTGCGACAACAATCGCAAGGTCAGGAATTGCTTACTATTCACATAGATGCTGCCAAAGGAGATGTTAAAAAGGAGTTGCTTGGACTCAAATCCGTCGAGACTGTCAAGGAAGCAGAGGGCAAAGAGCATTGGTTCACTGTGCAGAGCAAACCTGACACAAGCTCAAGAAAAGAGATTTTTGATCTCTGTGTGAAACAGAAATGGTATCTCATGGAGATGACTGGTATAGAGACAAGACTGGAAGATGTATTTAGAAACTTAACTAACTAGGAGATGAGTAAAGTTTGGATAATAACAAAGCGGGAGCTAGCGGCATTTTTTGATTCGCTCATTGCCTACGTGATGATCATCCTTTTCCTTGGGCTTAGCGGTTCATTTACGTGGCTATTTGGAACGAACATTTTTATTCTGGGACAGGCAAATCTCGATGTCTTCTATAGTGTGGCATTTTGGTCACTCTTTTTCTTTATTCCAGCTATCACGATGAGAATGATTGCCGAGGAAAACAAAGGCGGGACCATCGAACTACTGATTACAAAAGCAGTGAGTGATGGACAGATTGTGGTAGGTAAATTTCTAGCCTGCCTGATCCTAGTGCTTATAGCACTGGTTTGTACATTGCCCTACTACATTACCGTTAGCCAACTTGGAAATGTAGATGACGGGTCGGTTATTGGCGGTTACTTAGGGATGTTATTTCTGGCTGCCAGCTACATAAGCATCGGCCTTTTCGCTAGTAGCCTAACGCAGAACCAGATTGTGGCGTTTTTGGTCGCCCTTTTTATCGGCATATTTTTTCACATGCTATTCGATGTGATCGGCGCAGGACTTACTGGAGGTCTAGGCGAGATATTCAGCTTTCTCAGTATCAGAACACATGTTGATTCTCTTAGCAGGGGAGTGATTGATAGTAGAGACATACTCTATTTTCTGTCAATTATCGTTGTCGGCCTTGTTGGCACACAAATTATGTTGTCTAAAAGAAATTGGAAATAAGAATGAAAAAGCAGACAATACTCATTCAGGTTTTGGTGATTGTGGCAATCATTGTTGTCACCAACCTTCTATCCAATCAACTGTATTTTAGATTGGATTTTACCGAGGATAAAAGGTACACATTGAGTGATGCATCCAAAGATGTGTTGGAAGAATTAGATGACGTTGTAACAGTATCCGCTTTCTTTTCGGAAGATCTTCCTCCTCAACTTTTAAACAACCGAAAGGACTTTGAGGACATGCTGATAGAGTATGAGAAAAGATCTGGCGGAAATGTGGTATATGAATTTATAAACCCAAACGAAGATCAGGCAAAGGAGCAGGAAGTGCAGCAAAAGGGAATTGGCCCTGTGATGATCAATGTTACGGAAAATGATCGTGTGCAGCAGATGCGTGCCTACATGGGCGCTACGCTTCAAATGGGTGATCGTGTTGAAATCATTCCGTTGGTGCAGCCAGGCACAGCCATGGAGTACGAGCTCACCACTTCAATCAAGAAGCTTGCATTGATCGACAAACCTAAAGTTGGACTCATTCAAGGGCATGGTGAGACCAGCCTTGAAGCTATTCCGCAATTGCGGCAGCAGCTAAGTGTACTGTATGATTTTGAAGCATTTACACTCACTGACACAGCAGAAATTCCGCTCTACTATCGATCGTTGGTACTAGCCGCGCCTTCAGATACAATTCCATCTTCGCATTTCAGCAAACTGGATAATTACCTGCGTGGAGGGGGGCGATTGTTTATCGCCTACTCAACCATTCAGGGAGATCTACAGCAGGGAGCTTTAACTCAGGCGAATGACATAGGATTAATCGGATGGCTTTCCAGCAAAGGGATTCGCCTTGGTACAGACTTCGTGATAGACACGCAGTGCGCAACAGTGACCGTCACGCAGCAGCAAGGCTATTTCAGAATTAATAGTCAAAAGGAATTCCCGTACTTCCCAAAAGTTACCAATTTCGAAGATCATCCACTTACAAAGGGATTGGATGAAGTGATATTTACTTTCGCTTCGCAGGTGGTGCCGACGTACCAAGATAGCACTGTTGCTTCTACAATCCTGGCTTTCACTTCAGCTTCCTCAGGGTCTGTTCGTCCACCTTCCTACGTAGACATTCAGCGACAGTGGCGAGAAACTGACTTCACTGCAGGTGTGCAATCACTGGCAGCTGCCCTGGAAGGTGTAAATGGAGCTGGAAAAATTGTAGCGATCGGAAACGGAGATTTCTTTATCAATGGAGAAGGGCAAGGAGCAAGACAACTCTCTGGAGACCATGTTAGCCTTGCTTCAAACGCCATCGACTGGTTAGCAGATGATACTGGCCTTATCGATTTGAGAACGAAGGGTATCACCTCTCGTCCGTTGCGAACCGTGGAAGATGGAACGAAGAACATCATAAAATACAGCAACGTGTTTGCTCCAATACTTCTGCTTTTGCTCTATGCTTTTGGCAGACGTTTGCAAAATCAGCGAAAGAGACAGCGTTGGATGCAGGGAAATTTTGAATAAGAAAAACAGCTAAAGATGAAACTATCATTAAAAAACTTACTGATAATTTTTGGAGTGCTCTTGATCGCTTTTTTTGCTGTTCAGCTAACGAAGCGAGACGGAAGAAGTAAGTCCCTTAAAGGCGAATTGGTCGCACTTGATTTTGCAGAGGTGTCTAAAGTGGAAATTTCTGGTCCGAAAGGTGAAGTGGTGTTGACTAAAGTGGATACAACCTGGACGGTAGCTCTTCCCACGGGAGAGAAACAAACGAGAAAAGATGCCGTCAGGTCCACGATTGATATGCTGAATACAATCAAACCCGATAGGCTTGCCTCAAGGAAGAAGGACAAGTGGAAAGACTATGAAGTGGACTCGACAGGTACTCGTGTCAAGGTATACGCAGGAACAGAGGTTTTGACGGATATTGTGCTTGGTAGATTTGGAGTAGCAGGACAGCGTGATTTTTATTCTTTCGTTCGTCTTTTTGAAGATGAAAATGTGTACGTCGCAAACGGATTTATGAAAATGTCAATTAGCGAGACTGCCAATGACTTTCGGGACAATAATGTACTACGGTTGAAAAAGGATTCATTGACACAAATTGAATTCAAATACCCAGAGGGAGTTTTTTCTTTGAGTAGAGAGAGTGGTTGGTTCTTAGGAACTGATGAAGCCGATAGTGCAGCTGTTGCTGGATTTTTGCAAGGACTAAACTATGCAACAAGCAAAGAGTTTCAGGAAGACTCTCCGGCTAATTACACACATACGGTCACTTTTTCTTTCAGTGATAGCCAGGACATAGTGTTGGAAGGATTGAAGGAAGGTGGTGCTGTAGTTATCAAATCTTCTGAAAATTCGCTCGAAATGTTCAATGACAAGGCGCTTTGGGAGAAAATCTTCAAAGAGCCAGGTGTTTTTGCGGCGACACTAGATTAAGGTTCTATTTACTTATCTTCGTATTAACGAAACTAAAACTGGTAATTTTTCCGTTAGTGCTGATATGAAAGCTTCCAAGTATCTTCTTAGTATCATTTTAGTTGTTTCCCTGTCCTCATGGAATTCTCCTGAAGGAGACACCGTCGAGTGGCTCACGTTTGAGGAGGCCATCGAACTTCATAAGGAAAACCCGAAGAAATTACTCATTGATCTGTACACAGATTGGTGTGGCTGGTGTAAAGTAATGGATCGTGAAACGTACAGCCATGCGCAACTTTCTGCATACATCAATGAAAATTTCTATCCAGTAAAATTCAACGCTGAGCAAAAAGAAGCTGTCATTTTTAATGATCACACATTCAGCTTCATTCCGCAAGGCCGAAAGGGAGTACACGAGCTAGCTGCAGCGCTCACAAACAATCAACTAAGTTATCCGACAACTGTCTTCATGGATGAAGAGTTACGAATCATTCAGCCAATTGCGGGGTACTTGAAACCACAGCAAATGGAACCCATTCTAAATTTCATTGGTGGAAATCATTACAAAAGTGTTCCGTGGGCAGAATACAAAAAGGGACATATTAGTTCTCTTTAAATGCAACCTTTGTATCTTTTCTTAGTCTCTTAAAGAAAAGAAACTCAAAATAACCATGAAAAAATCATTCTTAATCACAGTGCTAGGTGTTCTAGTAGCAGGATTCACGTTTGCACAATCCGAAGAGACCAGGAGTCTTTCTTCTTTTTCCAAAATATCGGCACATGAAGGGATTGATGTGTTTATTACGAAGGGTAGTAAGGAAGAAGCTCGAGTAGTTGCTCAAGGGATAGACATGGAAGATGTATTGACCGATGTATCTGGGGGGCGTCTCAAAATCCATCTTGATGGGAATAACCACAGAAATGTTGATGTGGACGTATATGTGACGTATGTTTCATTAAACGCGATTGCTGCTTCGTCTGCTGCTTCATTAACAGCAGAAGATCAAATCGTAACGGACGGAGACTTTGATGTGGATGTTAGTAGTGCAGCAGATATAGAGGCAAGCATTAAGGCTGATGAGCTAAATGTTAGTGTTTCAAGTGCGGGCGATGCGGAACTAACAGTTGAAGTTGATGAAATTGAGGCAGAAGTTTCCAGTGCTGGTGATATTGAAATATCAGGTGCAGCGCGGGTTCAAGATATTGAAGCAAGTAGTTCAGGAGAATATGATGCCTATGATGTGGAAAGCGAAGAAGTAGATGTAAGCGCTAGCAGTGGAGGAACGATCAAAGTTAACGTGAGTCAGAAAGTGGATGCCAGAGCTAGCAGTGGGGGCTCAGTACGATACAAAGGATCTCCACGATATGTGGACGTTAGTTCCAGCAGTGGTGGATCGATAAAAAGATATTGAAGCGAAAGCACAAGCAATGATTCAAAGCCTGCATAATTTTGTGCAGGCTTTTTTATTGTTATGACCAAATACCCAAAATTCCTTTTAGCTGTTATTGTCACGTTAAGTTTGTCCGGTTGCGAATCGGAAGAGGAGCGCCGAGATCGCTTCTTCCAACTGGGGAATCTCGCACTGGAGGATCGTGACTTCATTAAGGCCGTTGATCTTTTTAATGAGTCACTGAAAATTGACCCGGACTTTTCTTTTGCGCTAAATAACAGAGGCGTTGCTAAGATGGAAATAAATCATCCATACGAAGCGATCCTCGACTACAACCAAGCGATCCTAAAACAAAGTGATTACGTTGATGCATTATTCAATCGGGCGTATGCTTACGAGTCCATTGGAAATTTCGAAGATGCACTTGATGACGTAGATAAGATCATGTTGTTGAACCCAGACTCTGCTTTCGTGTACTTCTATCGTGGTTTAGTGCAGACAAAAACGAGAGCATACGATGCAGCCCTTGAAAGTTTCACGATTGCAGATTCATTGAACCCCCTCAATCCCGAGACGATCATCAATATGGCTACCATTCATTATCTAAAAGGAGATTTGCTGAAGGCATCAGAAATCACCGCGAAGTCGCTAGAGTTAAATTCCGATGATCCAAATGCGTCAAACCTTTTGAGTCTGATCCATCTTGAAGGAAAGAACTATCTGGCATCCCTTGTTGAAATTAACAGGGCACTCGACATTGTTCCGCGCGAACCCTATTTTTTGAATAATCGTGGCTTTATCCACTTGATGATGGATTCACTTGATTTGGCACTGCGTGATATTGATGCCAGTATTTTACTCAACCCCCAAAATGGGTGGGCATATCGAAACAAGGGGATATATTTTTTAAAGATGGATGATTATGGTCAGGCAATAAGGTTATTGAATCGAGCGATTCAGGAGCCTGACTTTATTGATGAAGTGTACAACTACCTTGGTCTGGCTTATCAAAAGGCAGGAGATCTTAGCAAAGCGTGTGAAAGTTGGAGAGAAGGAGCAGCTAAAAATGAGGCTTCCAGCCGTCAGCTACTCAATCAAAATTGTGAAGGTTCTTTCACAAACAGTAACTGATTGAGAGATACCAGGTGACTGAATAACACAATAGGTACCACCACTGTTGGGAGTAGGACGAAGGGAAAATAGAACATGGCAATGTTAACTGGCTCTCCGCCCGCTGATTGCTCGTAAAAGTAAGGTGTGTAGGATATTGCCTGGGTAACGATGTTTGCCAACAGAGCGAGCGCCGCAAAATTCCAGACAATCGCACCTATCCGGTTCTTGCTCCGACCCCCAATCATAAACACGCCAACAAAGGGAGCAGTGATACCTGCCAGGATATCAAAATTTGAACCCTCGAAGGTTAATTCCATCCCCAATCCGCCGCTGATACCTAACCATAAAAGCACCATTTCGACGGGGACTCTGATGATATGAATGTAAGTGAGCGTTGTGATCGGCATTTTGTTCAAAAATGCCCTGCTCCTTTTGATGATAAAAAGTAGAAGGATGGTTATTGTCGGGACTCCAACGAAGAGCATGAGTCGAGGGGGAATTGAAAAGTCCTCGAAATATCCATTAAACGTCAGGATAGAAACCAGAAAAATCCAAAAGCAAAATAGAATGAGAATGACTGTTGGAGTGAAATTCCGCTTGCCTGATGAGACGAAGTTTACTGCATAGAAAATGAATCCAACGGCTGCAGCGACAATTGTTAGGAAAGTACCGCTTATGTAGGTAGGTATATTCTCCACGCTAGGGCTAGAAATTTGGTTGACAATACAATTTATTAGAATTTCATTACCATGTGGATTCCTACACACCGATACTTTTATCTTTTTCGACTAACCAAAAATTATATTGGTCGAAAATGGTTACTATTTTACATGATGATGAAACTGGAGTCACTATCGCTGTTTTTTGAAGATCGACTTAAACAGGATATGCCTGGAGAGTTGGCACACTCCTTAATGCAACCGAAGCTCATGAGCGGCTCCAATATTCGATTCAATCACTTGACTCAACCAAAAGAGGGTGGAGTGCTCATCCTGCTGTATGAGGAGGATGGTGTTGTGAAATTTCCATTGATAGAGCGGCAAGATTATGATGGAATTCATAGCGGTCAAATTTCACTGCCGGGCGGAAAGAAGGAAAATGCGGATGGGGATTTGGTGCAAACAGCGTTGAGGGAAACCGAGGAGGAAATAGGAATCAGTCGCTCGGAGGTACGTGTGCTGGGAAGTTTAACTCAGTTTTTTGTTGGAGCAAGTAACTATGATATTTTGCCTGTTATTGGGATGTTGTCCATCGCACCGGAGTTCGAGCCAGACCAGCGGGAGGTTAAGGAAATTATTACGCCCCCTATAATAGACCTCCTAGATAGTGAAAAAAGAAGGACAAAAGATATAAAAGTGAGGAATGGTTACATGCTTTCGTCTCCCTATTTTGACCTTGAGAGTAAGATGGTTTGGGGAGCGACGGCGATGATGCTTAGCGAGCTTGTTTCAGTATTAGATGAATTTAACACGTCAATACATGCTAACAAAATTTAATATAACTGGAATTCCTTCTGTGGTATTTACTAACTTTGCGGTCGGCAAACGAGTACGACCAGCTCCTGCTGAATCCCCCAGGACCTGACGGTAGCAAGGGTAGGTGGTTGTAGCGGTGCGATGCTTCGTTTGCCTTTTTTTATTCCTTAAAAACACACTTAACCGATCATATGAAGTTTTTTATTGACACCGCTAATCTGGACGAAATTAGAGAGGCTCAGGATTTAGGAGTTTTGGATGGTGTTACTACCAATCCGTCGCTAATGGCGAAAGAAGGAATCACCGGAGCTGCTAATATTCTAAAGCATTACAAGGACATCTGTGAAATTGTAGACGACAATGTGAGTGCTGAAGTTATTGCCACCGATTTTGAAAAGATGGTCTCAGAAGGAGAGGAGCTAGCGAAGATCGATGACAAAATCGTTGTTAAAATCCCAATGATCAAGGACGGTATCAAAGCAATCTCAGCGTTGACTGCTAAGGGGATCAGAACAAACTGTACGTTGATATTTAATGCTGGTCAGGCAATTCTGGCCGCAAAAGCTGGCGCAAGTTATGTTTCTCCATTCATTGGAAGACTTGATGATATCAGTATGGATGGATTAGCCTTGATAGAGCAAATTGTTGGAATCTATGATAATTACGGATTTGAAACAGAAGTTTTGGCTGCCTCCATTCGACACAACATGCATTTGATTGAGTGCGCTGAGATGGGAGCTGACGTGGCAACCTGCCCTTTGTCTGTGATCATGGGTCTGCTTAAGCATCCACTTACGGATTCAGGCTTGGAGAAATTCCTTGCTGATTACAATAAATCAAACAAATAAGGTAACTCCCTAGTTGATGGTACAGATACAACTTACGGATATGTATATCATCAAGGTGAAGGGAAAAACCATTATCCCTGACTACATTCAAATACGTGATGAAAATTTTGTTTTGGTGGCGTACTTCCGCGCCGATCGCCCTTTGAAAAAAATGGATAGATTTGGTCTGGAAGGAAAAGAGGAAGAACTTAAAAGTGTAATCTCTTCTATACCTTACGGTAAATTGCAAAAACTAGAATTGTAAGATGTCCTTTTCTCAAGACCACGTTGTTATCGTCACGCAAGCCTCCATTTTGCAGGAGGAACAGACTGTGCTCAGTGATCTTGATTTTACGATCGAAAAGGGAGAATTTGTCTATCTGATTGGACGAACAGGGAGTGGGAAATCATCGCTTTTAAAAACTTTTTATGCGGATTTACCATTCCGTGTAGGTTCTGCTAAAGTGGTAGGTTATAACCTCTCAAGCCTCAAGAGCAGGGAAGTACCATACCTCCGTAGAAATATTGGAATCATCTTTCAAGATTTCGAGCTTTTCTACGATCGGTCCGTAGCAGAAAACTTGACTTTTGTAATGAAAGCAACAGGTTGGAAAGATCCAGCCAAGATGAAGGGGCGTATTGCAGAAGTTCTGATGCGGGTAGGTTTAGGAGCTATTGCATCCAAGATGCCGCACCAACTTTCAGGAGGCGAACAGCAACGAGTGGTCATTGCACGAGCGCTTGTAAACGAACCGAAAATACTTATTGCTGACGAGCCCACTGGAAACCTAGATCCAGATGTGAGCGAGGGTATCCTTAAATTATTTGAAGAAATCAATAACTCTGGAACTGCCATTTTGATGGCTACACATAATCACAAGTTTCTTGAAAGTTTTCCTCATAGAGTACTGAAATGCGAGGATGGAAAGATCCTTGACTCAGTGGTGGACGATTTTGAATTGACAGGCTGGCATTAACTAACTACTTCTTACTTTTCATAAGCTTTTCCAATCCTTCTGGAGTTCTTGGAAGATCTTTACTCAAAACTTCACATCCATCTTCCGTAACAAGAATAACGTCTTCGGTGAATACAGAAATCTGTTCATCGTGATTGTAGTACCACGGTTCAACCGTGAAAATCATTCCTGGCTTTAGTTCCGCATCTTGAAGGTTAGGATCCCCTGTGGAAAGCCCCAGATGATGACCATAAAACAGGCTTGCCTGCATATACTGTTTTGCATCTTCTGGAATGATACGATCTGTCAAATCTCGTAGATCTTGAAACGTAACACCAGGTTTGATAAACGCGATAATCTGATCGGAAATTCCCATTTCCATCGCTAGAATTTCACGTTGTCGATCGGAGAATTTTCCCGATACGGGAAATGTTCTTCCGACATCGCTTACGTAATTTTGGTACTCACAGCCAACGTCAAAAATCACAAGATCACCTGCTTCCAACTTTCGATTTCTTCGGTTGTAATGTGTCGCCAATACCCGCCATGGCCAGAGCGAATTTGGACCCGACTTAATGATCGATCCAAACGCGAGACGATTTGATCCATTGACCTTGTAATTCCCCTCTAGTATTCCTTCCAGGTATCGCTCGTCTATTCCGGGCTTGATTGTCCTGGCGGAAGTCTTGATTCCTTCCACGGTGATCGCTACAGATCTTCTCATTATTTCAATTTCTGCTGGAGATTTAATCATGCGAACCTTTGCAATCGATGAGTAGATATTCTCATAGGAGAATCCTGCATGATTCCATTCCAAGGAAAGAACAAGCATTTCGGCAACAGATGGGCTGCTGATATAATTTTGAGAAATAGGGTAGGTGGCGTCAGATCTTCCTGTGTTTAGAAGAACAGTCTCCCTTTTTCTGGCCTCAATTTTTAACAATGACCTTAGATCTGGGATGGTCAAAATCTCGATACCTGCTGCTTCACCGATACGCGTATCGGTAGCTAACGGCCTACCAGGAAAGTCATTGGGTCGAGAGGCACTTTCAAATCTCGCATCTCTTTCTGGAGCATAAATAATGGAAGACTCCTGATCTATATCGATTACCAGCATACTGTTGGGTAACTCCAATCCTGTGAAGTAGTAAAAGTCATCAAGCTGTCGAAATGTACCACCATAAGAAAACCCATCTTTGGCAGGAATTAAGACTAATCCTGATTTCTCATCTTCCTGAAGGACACGTATTAGGTTGGCTCTGCGCTGCGCCAGTTCTTCCTTTGAAAAGGGTAGCGTTGTCCATTCTAAATAGGATTGCTCAGGGGTTTGTGCAAACAGTAAGACTGAGAGGAATAGACATGAAAAAGTGGAGAATACTTTGCGAACCATCGATCTGTGCTTTGGTTACTAAGCTAACAAATCTTCAAGAGACCATTCAGGCGAAACGGAGACTTCTAAGTTATTCCTACTTTGTAGGTATCCAATGCCCTTTGTCTTGCTAGTTTGTGGTCTACAATTGGGGCTGGATAATCTATTGAATTGAACTCTGGAACCCATTTTTTGATATAATTCAAGTCTTTATCAAATTTTTCAGTCTGCGTATAAGGATTGAATATTCGAAAATAGGGTGCTGCATCTACGCCTGTGCCAGCGGCCCATTGCCACCCGCCATTGTTTGAGGCAAGTTCATAATCCAGAAGCTTCTGTGCGAAGTAAGCCTCGCCCCAACGCCAATCTATCAAAAGATGCTTGGTAAGAAAACTGGCAACAATCATGCGGACACGATTGTGCATAAATCCAGTGGTATTGAGCTCACGCATACCTGCGTCTACAATTGGGTATCCTGTCTGGCCGTCACACCACTTTTGAAATTCTTCCTCGTTATTTCGCCATGCTACACCATCGTACTTACGATGAAAATTCTCATTCACAACTCTTGGAAAATGCCAGAGAATAGTCTGATAGAAATCTCGCCATATGAGCTCGTTAAGGTATTTTTCGTTTAAGCCAATAGCTTCCCGTACCAACTTTCGGATGCTAACTGTTCCAAAACGTAAGTGAAGACTTAGTCTTGAAGTGCCCACCAGAGAAGGGATGTCGCGATTGTTGTGATACTGAGCGACAACATTCTTGTTGAGTTCGCGACTAGGGAAGATCATGCCAGAAGGGGAAAACCCCATTGCCTCAAGTGTTGGAAGTGTCTTTGAAGGGGTTTTAGACCAATGATCGATTTGTTCAGAAGGATATGATTTCTGATAGAACGCATTAAGCTTTGCTTTCCACTTTTTGCTATAGGGTGTAAAAACAGTGTATGGCTTACCATCACCTTTGACAACCTCTTCCTTCTCGAAAATCACCTGATCTTTTTTTGCTTTGAATGAAATCCCTTGCGATTCTAACAACTCATGGATAGACTTGTCTCGTTCACGGGCATACGGTTCGTAATCGCGATTTGCGAGAACAGAACCAATATCATAATCCACAACAAGCTGCTTCCATACATCGAGAGGCTTGCCGAAGCGAACATCCAACGTTGTATTTCTAGCTTCTAGTTCGCCTTTTAACCGTTTGATTTCCTGATGAATGAATTCAACTCTCGCGTCTTTCTTGTCCTCTAGCTCGTCTAGAATATCTGTGTCAAAAATGAAGATGGGTTGAACAGGGTTAGACTCCTTCAAAGCATGGAAAAGTGCTGCGTTATCCTCAAGCCTGAGGTCTCTGCGAAACCAAAAAATGGTCACTTTGCTCATTTTGTATAGCTGACAATGTTGTTCGCCATTCCTTTAAAAATGAAGCCGTGAAACGGGAGGACCAAATACCAATACAAACGTCCCCAAACACCTAGCGGTCGAAATGTAGCCGTTTGTACTAGCTGAGTTCCTTCATCACTCGTCCGAATACGAAATTCGAGCCATGCATCACCTGGTACTTTCATCTCTGCAAAGAGCAGCAGACGTCGGTCTTTTTTACTGGCATATAGAACTCTCCAGAAATCAAGTGCATCACCATTTTTAAGATCTTGTGGGTTTCTTCGGCCTCTTCTCAACCCAACTCCTCCGAAGAGCTTATCTAACAATCCCCGAACCCTCCATAAAAAATTCCCATAGTACCAACCTCTTTCTCCACCGATTTCCCAAACGTTCTGAAGCACAGTTTCGGGGTCTCCTTCAATGTTAACCTTACGGGCATCGACAAAACAGCCATGCTTTGGAGCCTCGATCTGGTGGATGAAGGTATTGTTGAATTCTGGGTTTGCAAAGGAATCTTTCCAGCTGGAAATCACGCGATTCTGATTGATTTTACTAAAAGTGCGCCTTAGTGATTCCTTGTATCCTAATTTTTCTATGGAGACCACTTCATCGATAGCGTTGTCCTTGCAAACAACTTCATTTTTCATACTCTCGACAAGATTTCGAGCCAGTCGATAGGAGGTTGATGTAACCAGATACAGCCAGAGGGATGATAACCTGATCGTCAAAACAGGCACCGTAATGATCCACCTTTTCAGTTTTCGGACTTCAGCAAATTGCAAGAGCATTTCTTTATAGGTAAGAATGTCTTTACCGCCAATGTCGAACGTTCTGTTGTATGACTTTTCATTTATCAGAACGCCCGTTAAGTATTGCAGGACATTGTAAACACCTATTGGCTGACAGCGGCTAAGCAACCATTTTGGTGTAATCATGACTGGAAGCTTTTCTACCAAATCTCGTATGATTTCGAAAGACGCACCACCAGAGCCAATGATGATAGCTGAACGGAGAATGGTAACTGGAACACCAGCTTGTTTTAGAATGTCCTCAACATGCTGTCGGGAGGACAGGTGATCTGAAAGCTTGTCGTCATTGGCAATGCCACCGAGGTAGATGATCTGTTTTGCTTCAGTCCGTGATAGATACCTTGAGAAGGTTTGTGCGGTTTTTGCTTCCAGAGCTGCAAATTCCTTGCTATCGGAGGTTAGCGAATGTATGAGATAGTAGGCAACATCTATATCTGTTGGAAGCCTGGATAAGCTTTTCTCGTCGAGAAAATCGACTTCAATAACATCAACGTTTTTAAGAAATTCTTTATCGAAGTCTTCGAAATCGAATCGACGTTTATCTCTTACGGGACAAACTATTTGATGTCCATTATTGACGAGCTCCGGCAAGAGTCGCCGACCGATATATCCTGTTGACCCGGTAAGGAGAATTTTCATAGCATACGTAATGTAGACTTGCCACCATTGCCTTCTTCACTTAGCTGTTTGACAAGTGCCAGACCATTTCCTGTACTGGCACCTACGACAAGATATGTCTTTGACATGGTTTGATTTTACTCCTAAACCATATTGGAAGAGAAAGGTTTGATTGTGGGGAGAAATCGGAACTAACGCACTTCGATCTTGTACGTAAGACTAGCTCTGCAGTCTTCCGCCTTGACAAAATAGAGCATGTATTGATGACCGTATTTTCTAGGATCGAAGGTCAGGGACTCTTCCCCTATTTCTATGACATCAATAAACCCATTGTTGAATGCATCTCGAAGTACAACAATGTAATTACCAGAATACTTACGGTCTGGATTGGTCCATCCCAGCGTCAGTTGATTGGACGATTTCTTCCTTACGACAATAGTTTTGTCATCGTCGACAGCGATCCTATCAACTTCATAATGGCTTGTGCTGCCTGGAACCACCCATTTTTCGTAATTGAAATTGCAGGAAAGTAAGCCGCGCTTGTTCAGCTCGGTCGTCAACCGAACATGTCGATCGTACCTAAATACAAGATCACGACTGAGTGAATCAAGATGATGCGTGCCGGGCGTTAATTTCAAGAGGGCCTGAATGTTGATATTGACCGTCATGTGTCCTTTGTCTCGAATGGTTACTATCTCATTGTTGTCAATCTTATCTCCCTTTTTGATCTTCTCACCATTTGCTTTGTAGGACTTCTTTGCTTCTTTCACGGTGAACGATTGACTACTGACTCTGGCTACTAGAAAAGTGGAAACTAGTAAGGACAGGGCAAGAATTCTAAACATGGAGGCAGGTTGGTTTGAACTTCAACGATGATATGGCTCAAATATTCCACATTTTCTTTACATTCCAATCGTGGAACTGATGCTGGATTACCCCTGGACTGATATCCTTATCGCCTGCACGTTCGTGTTGGGTGGTCTTGCTGGATTGCTGCTCATCACTACCAAATACCCTGGAAGCCGTTTTCTCGGCCAATTGATTTTTTCCTACTTGCTAGTCATTTTTTTTGCGCTTGGTGACGATTCATCTTCCTGGGAATTGCTAGGGCTTACAATCCTCGTGGTTTTATTTTTTCTATACTGCAAGGCTTTCTTTCTTCAGAAAAATAGGATAGGTCTATATCATATAGTTCCTCCGTCTTTGGTCGCATTGGCTTTGTTTTTTGCAGATGGAGCACCATGGGTTCAGACGGGTTTGTCAGTCGTCTTTACTATTGGTTATTTACTTCTCACCATGCTCTTTTTGAAAAAGGAGGCAGCTTCACGAGGAATATATTGGTTTGCGAATCCGGGTTCACGTTTGGTTTGGTTTAGAAATTTCGTTGCCCTGAATGTTCTTTCTATTTTATGCTGGCTTCTAATTCCCAATCTCTCTGTCCAAATACAAGTGTCGATGGTTTTGGGACTTTTGAGCATCGTCTATGTTCAGGTCTTTCGAGAGTCGGCCTTTTTGTCTCCAATTCCTCTGGGAAATAAGTATCAAAAGTCTACGCTTTCCCCAGAGATAAAGTCGATGATATTAGGGAAACTTGATGCGATTTTTGAGCAAGAGAATTTTCACCTACGAGACGACGCATCATTGACTACCCTGGCGCAGGAGCTAGGGGCAACGACGCACCATCTTTCTCAAGTACTGAACGAATCAAAGAAAATTAGCTTTCAAGATTTGCTGGCTCAGCATCGAATACGAGAAGCCTGTCGATTACTGAAAGAAGATGATCAATCCAACATAAAAATTGAGAACATTGCTTCGATGGTGGGCTATAACTCTAAATCGGCCTTTAATACAGCCTTTAAGAAGCGAACTGGCAGGACTCCCTCCCAATATAGAGATGCGAAGGATGTATCGTCTTATCGGGAAGAACGTCTACCCGAACGGAAAACACCATCGGACGAGGATGGTACTTTTAGTTTGATCAAAAATTTATCACTCAAACTAAAAACCGATATGATTCAACATTTTCTAAAAATATTTGGCAGAAACATAGGAAGAAATGGACTATTTTCATTTCTGAACGTATTTGGATTGACCGTTGGTTTCACCTGCAGCTTCCTTATCTATCTATATGTTCAGGATGAGCTCTCCTATGATAAGTCGTTAGCGAATTCTGAAAGAACCTATCGAGTTTCTTGGATGTCTGACAATCCACAGACCAGAACACCACATCCCATGGCACAGGCGATGGCCAATGATCTACCGGAAGTGGAACAGGCTGTGAGTTTTTCACCGTGGTATGGACCGGGATTGAGCAAGGATTTCATCAGGGTTAAGAACATTGCTACTAATGTGATCTTCGAAGAACCAGATTTTTATTTTGCTGACTCCACTTTTTTTGACATTTTCCAACTGAAGTTATTGGAAGGGGATAAAGATGCACTGAAGAAGCCTTTTTCATTGGTGATCACTGAACCCATGGCTAAAAAGTACTTTGGTGACTCCAGTGCAATTGGCAAAGAGCTCATACTGAATGACATGCCAATAGCTGTGTCAGCAGTAGTCGAGCCAATGCCAGAGCATTCTCATTTTCACTTCAATGCCATCATTCCCTACGTGACCCTCAAGCAAATCAATCCAACAGATGATTGGATGACTTGGGCAGATTTTGGGCATTTCAATTACATAAGGTTAGCAGAGGGAACGGATGCGTTGCAATTGGAGGAAAAAATCCAAGAGTGGGTGATCAACTATCTGGATTGGAGTGAAAGCAGCAAAGAGCGTTTGCTTTCAGGAGAGATAGGTTTTGAATTGCAACCGATTGCTTCTATCCATTTGAATTCCCATCTCAGATGGGAGCTGGAAAATAATGGAAACATCCTGTACACCTACATCCTTACAGCTATTCTTGGGTTTTTGTTGCTGATAGCATCCATCAACTATATCAATCTCACAACTGCAAAATCCGTAGAGCGAGCAAAGGAGATAGGTGTTCGTAAAACCTTGGGGGCTATTCCTCGGAGCTTGTTAGGACAATTTTATTTAGAGTCGGTTCTCTTTTCCCTGATAGCGCTCATACTTTCATTAGCAATAGCTATGCTACTACTTGATGGATTCAACATGCTAAGTGGAAAGCAATTTCAAGTAGAAGATTTGTTAAAATCTTCATTTTTATTGAAAGCGCTTCTGCTGAGTCTCGGCGTGGGGTTATTTGCGGGTTTTTATCCTGCTATTGTCTTGTCGTCTTTCAAACTGACAGAAGTTCTGAAGGGAAAACTGACTACAAGCTCCAGGGGTGTGCGACTCAGGAGTGTATTGGTTGTGGTTCAATTCGCTGTGTCGGCCATATTGATCAGTGGCAGTTTTATCATTTACAATCAAGTTCGATTCATGAAAAATAAGGATCTCGGGTTTGACCAAGAGGCAGTGATCTCACTAAATGTGCCAACCAGCATAGAGATGGGAGGGGTCGATGTTGTGCTTCTTCGAAATACACAAGCACAGCTGGAGGCTATCAGCGGTGTTACTTCTACTGCTTTGACCTCTAGCGTACCTGGAGGTCAGTTTAATCAGCATGGATATTTCTTGCGAGACGTTCCCGAAAATCGAGTGGATGCTTCTTCTATGATGGTGGATTATGGGATAGAAAAAGTTCTTGGGATTGACGTAAAGGCAGGAAGAATGTTTGATCAATCTTTTTCTAATGATTCACTCCTGAACGTGGTTATCAATGAATCATTTGCCAATCAACTAAATGTGGAAGACCCGATTGGAAGGACACTGGTGCAGAATGCAAGCGGAAGAGAATTTGAGTTTAAGATTATCGGAGTGTTCAAGGATTTTCACTTTCAATCACTTCATCAAGAAATTCAACCACTGATATTGGTTGTGCAGCCTCTTGGTGCAGGTCATATTTTGATCAAATTGCAGGGACAGCATTTTACTGAAACGATTAGCAAAGTTGAAGAAATCTATCATACCAATATGGAAAGTGAGCTCCCTTTTGAATATCACTTCTTGGACAAAAATTTAGCTTCGCTTTATGCTCAGGAGGAGCGAACCCTTTCGATTTTTTCTGTCTTCTCACTGATTGCTTTGATTCTTGCAAGTCTTGGACTTCTTGGAATGGCAATTGCCATTCTGAATCAGCGAATTAAGGAAGTAGGGATGAGGAAAATTCTGGGCGCCACTTCGGGGCAGATCATGCTAATGATACTGGGACAGTTTGCAAGACTGGTGGTGATTGCTATTATAATAGGGCTTCCATTATCCTATATTCTAATGCAAAGTTGGATTGCTGAATTTTCTTATCAAGCTCCTCTCGGGATCATGCCATTTATTGGAGCAATAGTGGTGTTGGTATTTGTAGCTACTCTTAGCGTCTTCTCTGCTGTGATGAGAATTACTTATTCAAACCCCGTGGATGCATTGAGATACGAGTAGGTGATCACGATGTTACGTTTACTTAGCATGGTCTTTTAAGTTTGAGGAAATGGATTAGCCCGGCGGCTGATACATCTACTGTAAGTGAATTGCATATTTGCATTGTCTTGTTAGTTGATAAATCAAATAACCTAATTGAACAAATGACGCGAGCACTCACATTTCTTATTGCATTAGTCACTGCACAGCTGATAAATGCTCAGGTTCCCATAATTAACGACGAGTTCCGTACAAATCTGGAAGAAGCGCAGAAGCAGGAGAAGATTGACTTTTTCGAGTTGCCCTATCGAACAACGACAATAGATCTCAGGGGATTAAAAGACTTAACAGACTATGCCATTGTTGAGTCAGTGGTAATTACTCCGCCCGATAATCTGAATGATTTTAATGACGTGGTAGTCTTGGTTGGCCTTTTTGGCGAACTCGAAACGCCTACCATGATTGTGATGCTTGCAGGAAACTATACCTCTCGTAGGGTGACCTTTTTTACGGATCAGAATCAAGATCGCGACTTTACTAACGATGCTATTCCAAGCAGGGTGGTAAAAGGAACCGAATCAATTGCCATTAGTTTATCCACCCAGGCAGGGGAACAAAGCCTGACTCTTCAATTGCCAGCTGCCAATAAAATAGAAACAAAGCCTAAAACAAGAATTGGCGATGGTTTTTCAATCGCTTTGAGTGGTGGTGTTGGTGCAGGCAATATCAGCTACGAATACGATGATCTGGTGATCGGTTTTCCAACGAGCTACAAGGTGCGAGTGGTGGAAAAAATGTTCAGAACTGCGCTTGCGTATGACATTAAGCGATTCCAATTTGGAGTGAGTGCAACATTTCAAAACTTCTTTTTTTACACATCTAAGCTTAGAATTAGGACGGGCGAGCCAGAAAGAGTAAGAATTCCAGGTTTTACTACTGTAGTGGTTATCGAAAATGTAGACCAACGTATAAATGATGATAGTCACAGTCCGAATAGAGTTCAAGGGGCTTTTTTTGCAGCCTACAAATTCCCGTTCGGGAGGGTCGTTGACATCCAGCCTATTGCAGCTTTTGGAATGACTAGCTATCTAGATCCAGAGTACAATTATCGAGTGAACGTAGATGGTGAAGTGTATACGCTAAAGTCTTCACCGTTCTATGAAGTGGGAGTTCGGAGTGAGTTTGCTATCGGTATAGAGAAAACACTTTTCATCGAAGTAGTTCGAAACTCAAGCGCATGGGAGCCGAAGAACTTCCCAGCTGATGTTGAACTAGAAAATTTTGATTCAGGTACGGTCACAATCAAAGTCAACTTTGGCTTCCGGTTTGCCATTTAGGAAGTCTTCGTTTTGCGCTTTCTCCATTGCTGATTTTTTCCTTGTATGCATGAGGAGTTCGGCTTACCCCATTTCGCTTTTGATTTGATCGGTTGGTGAAAATAATGATCGTTAAATTCTGGATTTACTTTTCCTGGAAAGACACATTGAGTCGCTGTACTTTCGGGGTATTCTCTGGGGACAGTGTGAAAAAGACACGTAGGGAGCCATTTTCTGTTTCCATATCAAAGCTGCCTCTAAGCTGATTGTATGGTTCCAATTCGCCAACGCTCTGAACTGTTCCTGCCTTCTCAAGCAATGCTGAAATCTCGAGCTTACGATGTTCGTGTGACTTGTCCAGGTAAAAGTTTTCAGCCAGAATTCCAGACTCCAAAGCTGAACCCCAATCTTGAATTAAGTCAGCTACCTGCTTTTGTCGCTCGATCAAAATATCTGAGACTGGCAATTCTCTTGGCGTTAATTCCAGCGTCTCGAAAAGTAGTTTTCCAATCTTGTTGAATGGGTATGGAGTTGTGTAAGTCAGATTGCAGAAGGCCATGACTCCAACGCCATATTCTGGGAAAAAGACATAATTGCTACCAAACCCAGGCAATGCTCCACCGTGTGAGACCCTTCGAAGACCATTGCAGTACTCAGCGATTCCTAGTCCATATCCATACCCTGACATGTAGGCACATGTTTCTCCATCAAAATTGGTAGCATTCGGATACAACCGTGAAAACTGAGGTGTTTGCATTTCTCGTAGCGAACTGCGTTTGATCGGTCCGTTGTCCTCCGAACTTCGCGGAGGCCAGGCGGACAGATGGAAACTCACATATTTGCTAAAATCTTCAATGGATGTAATGAGTCCACCCATGGAACCGTAGGAGCCATCATGCAACATGGGTTCCAATTTCCACTGCTCATCTTCCCAACGATATCCAATAGCGAGCTGCTTTTTCGGGACATTGTCAATTTCCCAATAGGTATCATTCATTCCGAGGGGTTGAAAAATGTTTTCCTGAATGTACGTCTGATATGATTTGCCAGAGACTCGCGCTATGATGCTTCCCAGAAGAGCATAACCTGTGTTGCTATATTCATATGCGTAGGAAGGAGCATTCGAAAAGAAAACTCCTTCTTTGATCAGGTCCAACAGCATCGTCTCCGGTTCGTCCAGTTGGCGATCGCCCCATGGGTTGTCTTCGGGAAATCCAGTAGTCATCGTAAGTAGATTTTGAATGTCGATGACTGGTGCATCTGCCGTCAGATACTCCAAGGAAGCCATCTCTGGAATGTACGTGCTCGCAGGGTCATTGAGTCGGAGTTTCCCCTCGTCACGCAATTTCATAATAGCCATCGCAGTGAAGCTCTTAGTCATAGAAGCGATGCGAAAGGCAGACTGCGGCGTTGCAGGAGTTTTGCTTTCCAAATTGATCAAACCGCTGGAGGAGGCAAGAACCAACTGGTTATCAACGACAATTCCGTACGCTACCCCGGGAATGTTTCGGTCTTTTATGTGCTGCTCCATCAGCTTCTGCAATTCAGGAGCAATGCTTTGAATTTTCTCAACACGATTGTCATCTTTGAAAACTGGCGCTTGATACGATGTGGAGTAAGAGACCGATGAGCTTTCGGTGCTCGGTGGGGTTCCCGTCTGTGGATTGCATCCGAAGAGGAAACTTGAGAGACAAAGGACTGCGATACGTGAAGGAGCTTTTTTCATGGCTTGCTAGGTTTAGGTTGAATCACCGACGTAAGGAAGATTGTTTAAGTAAATCTAATGGGTTTAATTGGATAGATAATTTCGAATACCTTCGCGATCAGCCATGAAAGGACTGTCAAAAAATGTGTGGGTTCTTACTGTGGGGTTGTCATTGATGTTGTCCTGCTCGTCACTGGTGGTCTTCCTTGGTGGTATCATTGGAACGGAGCTAGCTCCTTCAGAGGAACTTTCCACCTTGCCTGTAGCTGCGATTATTGTGGGCACGGCTCTGTTTACAATTCCCGTAGCACTTCTGATGAAAAGGCTCGGTAGACGCGCTACATTTATCATGATTTTTACCACTTCTATTGCATTCTCTTTACTTGGAGCCTACAGTATCCATATCTCATCATTCTATCTCTTCTGTTTCAGTTTGTTGTTGCTTGGGATGTCCATTGCGACGCTCAATCAATTTCGTTTTGCTGCCATGGAGAGTGTCAAGGTGGATTTGATTCCGCTAGCAGCTTCTACAGTTCTGCTAGGGGGAATTGCTGCTGCCTACATTGGCCCTGAAGTTGCGCTTGCGGGAAGAGCGTTCCTTGCTGTTGAGTATGTTGGTTCATTTATACTGCTGGCAGGTCTGTTCTTTCTCGGATTGATTCCAATATTTTTTTATAAGAATACAGAACAGTCAGAGGAAAGCAATGAGAGCCCCGGCAGAGCTTTGTCGGTTATATTGAGGCAACCAGTATTTCTTGCTGCCGTCGCAAGTGCTGCTGTCGGTTATGCCATCATGAGTTTCATTATGACAGCAACTCCCGTAAGCATGCATGTAATGGACGGACATTCGCTGGAGGACACCAAGTGGGTGATCCAAAGTCATATTCTGGCTATGTTCCTGCCTTCCTTGGTTTCTGGCTACCTCATTAAAAAAATTGGTAACATCAAAATGATACTGATTGGAATTTTCGCCTTCTGTGTTTGTATAGTGGTTGCCTATTCTGGACACCAGGTAGGTCACTACTGGTGGTCGCTATTGTTGCTAGGTGTTGGCTGGAATTTTCTTTTCATCGGAGGGACAACCTTGCTTCCTTTTTCTTATGAAGCAAATGAACGGTTTAAGGTACAGGCCGTAAATGACTTTCTAATTTTTGGAACGCAAGCTTTTTCAGCGCTGTCAGCAGGACTTATTGTCCATGCCTTGGGCTGGGAAACATTGCTACTTATCAATATTCCATTCTTGGCAATCCCAGTTGTCGCGGTACTTTATCTTAGGCGTAAATCTCCTTGAAAAATTAGATGGAGTGATAATTAGTGAAGTGGTAAATATCAATACAGCTTTACAAATAGTTGCGATTTGATTTTCCACTTCCTCTCCTCCTTCACCCATAAAGCCGAGTAGTTTCCTCCATAGCTTTCCCAATTGCTGGTTTTGGATCTCAAAGCTGTCCATGTTCCCTGCTCCCAGGCGCTATTGCCGTCTTCGTTCAGTAGAATTTCTTTCGTAACACGGACAAAGTACAAATCCTGATCCTGATCAAATAGATCAACCCAGGCTTTTCTGAAGGCTTCTGCCCCGGTAAACAACTGCTGGTTTGAGGCCGTCACATTAACATCATCCGTAAGCGTTTGCATGATACCCAGAACATCATGATTCCTAATGGCGAGATTAGATCGGGTTCGAACAGCTACGATTTGTTGCTTGATGAGCTCGGACTTCTCTTGCGCTTGAAGGGCACAGAAAGAACTCAATGTAACGACTGCGAAAAGCAGGTATCTCATGGTGCAGGTAGCCACGGTGGGTAGTGCCATGTTAAAACTTGGACGCTACCAACCGAACATCCGCACGACTCCAGCTTTGAACGAAGGCTTCCTCGACCTCTTCGTACGATTTTCGTTGTGCTTTCAAAGCTGCTCGCAGTCCGAACAACGACCATCCATTTCGAGGATGATCTGCGATTTCTAACAGGTAGGTTTTTTCCGCTTGTGGATATTGTCCAAGCTCTAGCTGAGCGGATCCTAGCCAATGCCTAGCTGCAAATGGAAGTGGCTCAGGCTCACTGTAGGGGAGTGCGTCCTCTAATTTCACAGCCGCATCAAAAAGACGCACTGCAGTGTTCTTCTCTCCCTTCGTCCAGGCAATTTCTCCCTCAAGAATTGCAGCCAATACTTTTAGTAGTGGGCCACCTGGTTCAAATCGAAACTCAGCTTTTGTGGTATCTGCTGTAGCTTTAACACGCGACAGATAGAGGTTGGCAAAATCGGATTCTCCATTTTTCAGCTTTGCATAGCCTTGGCAGAAATCCCAGATACTTTGGGAAATGATACCTTTCTTTGGTCGATCGGTTTCTAGAACGTCATCGAATCGACCGAAACGAAGGGCCGTAAGAACGAAGTGAACGGGATCGCTGTTTTGCTTGGCAAAATCCCTTCCAGCTTGCATAGCAATAGCGCCTTGACCATCGTAAGAGGCAGCGTACAGCAGCATATGTAGATTATGACCAGCATAGGTGGAAATTGCTGTTCCTTCTTCCTTGGCACGTTGGTCTGTCAAGGAAGCTTGTAAGTTCGCTCGAACCCCATCACCCCATCTTCCAATTTCATTGTATGTATGCGATGGCATGTGATTGATGTGACTAGCTCCGGGGATTGTATTACCTAAAAAGTCAGCGCAGGATTCTCCAAGCTCTGGATGATCGGTGGATTCTGTAGCGTGAATGTAAAGATGACAAGCTCCTGGATGTTCGATGTTCTTGGCCAGAACCGCCTCCAGCACATCATGAATGATCATCAGACGAGGGTTGTCCATTTTTCTCGTTCCACGCCTTGGTTCCAATAGGAAAAGTGCTTCTGCATACAACGTGCCTACATCCAGGTCGTCAGAATATTGATCATACACCTTTCGCATGGCGTCTGCGTAAAGAGAGTCTTGGACTCGTCGCGTCTTATAGTCGAAATCTTCTACAAATCGAACCTGCGTGGCTTCAATCAGTGCACGATCTACATCGCTGGTGTTCTCATTTATCCGTTCTACAGCTTTACGAGAAGCTGTAAAAGCAAGAGATGCTTTGTCAGCACGCATGTGTCTGTTTAGGTAGGATCCCAAGGCCCAAGCCTCACCCCAGTAGAACATGGCATTTGTAGAATCTAGCTTTTGCGCTTCGCGAAACGAACTGATTGCCTCATTGATTGCAAAGGCATATCGCAGCTGAATACCCTGATTGAAATAGTCTTGTGCTTTCTGACTCTTGGTCTTTACGCCACGTTCAAAGACTCCGAGGGCTTCAGGAATAAGGTTAATGGGTTTGATCTTATAGCTGGCAGTTGAAACGATGCCTGCCGCTGGTGATCCACCACATGCAGCTATGTCTTTTATTTCAGTGATGGTTGCTGTCTCGGGTTTTGCTTTCTTCTCACATGCGATGAAAGTAGAGACAAGGACAAGATAGGTTAGGCTTTTTCTCATTGGTTAGGTAAATGAATTCGCCCATTAATTTAAGATTTTATTTAGGGATTGCAAGCAGGAGGAGGGATGACTGGTTGAAGCGCTACAGTTAGTGGAGTGTCCTTTTCCTCATCCTGATCACTTTTTGATTAGCTTCTTCTAGTACGTATTCTTTAATTGGGACAAATCCATGCTTTTCATAAAAGGGTTTTCCGATGCTGTTTTTCTCAAAAACTTCTACTTCCAGCTCCTTGTGAAATTGGCTGATGTGGTTCATCAATGATGTCCCAATACCTTTTGAATGATATTTCGGGTGTACAAATAAACCTCCGATTTCATTTCCAGCCATAGAAATGAAACCTACTACTAAATTCCCTTCTTCATATACCCAAGTATCGGAGTCAGGCAAATAAACTTCTACCATCGCTTTTTTGACCATCGCGCTGAAATCACTCGTCAAGAATGGATGCGCTAGTGCAGCAGATAATTCCCATATACTGATCAATTCAGGTATTTCCTCTTCTCTGTATTTTCTTATCATCTTTCTTTTTCCGTTGTTGTGATTATAAGTTCTTGTACTTGTGTATTAGATAGTCCTCTATTTCCTCCAGTGGATACTCTTCGAAGACGGATAAATAGTCTAGCGACACTCCGTCGATTTCCGCAATAAATATGTAACTCAGTTTGGCGCTTTGTGCGGGATCAATTGCGCTGAAGATTTCCTTTGTGTGTGCGAGCAGAGCGGAGGACCTGTCTTTAATATGAGCGCTGAGCAGCTTTTTGGTAGATGGCTGAAACATGATACTTAAGTTCAGTTGGTAGAAGAGTTTGTCATCCTTCAATTGTGAAAATATTGCTGTAATTAGATCAATCAGTTGATTTTTTGGTGAATCACCTGTCGTCGACTTACTCAACGCTAGCATTTTCTGGGTGGTCGAAGTAAATATTTCTTCTAGAATTTCATCTTTCGATTTGAAGTGGTGATACACGAGTCCTTTTGAAACGTTGGAAACTTCGCAGATCTTGGCTACTGATGTTTTCTCAAACCCATGTTCAGCAAAAAGGGCAGTTGCTACTTCAATGACGGTACTTCTTTTGTTTTTCATTAGGTAAAGACCAACTGGTCGGTTTGTAAATGTACTGCTTTTTTGTAAAAGGATAGAGGACAGGTACTACAGAGTGATGTTACACAAAACGAGTTCGCTGGATACTAAACCCGTAATCCGAGCAGGTGAGTTTTCTGGTTGCTCAACGACCATTAGATCTCCCTTGTTTAGTTGATAGTTTTCTCTTGAAAGACGAATGCCAACACTGCCTGAATGCACGTAGATGAAGAACCAATCCCACGCATCTTCGAGCTGGTAATCTTTATGCTGGTCTTTTTTAATACCAAAGCCAACTTGATCTCCTTTTGTGGCTCCTTTAGTCATGAGGTTGAAATCTGTACAGGTGCCAAAGGATGTAGTTTTCCAACTACCATCAAATCTGTCTACTTGGTTTTTGGAGAGTTCCGTGGTGTGATGACCTTCATGAACAAGTTTCATCGTTCCTTCCAACACAATGAGTGTTCTGGAAACAGCCTCAAGTGAGGTGAAGACAGATGTTTCTATTTCGACGGTGGCGGTACTTAGTCTGAAAGCAAAATCTAGTTTTTTATAGACACCTGTTGGTGGAAAAATGAAAAGTTCGGTGGTTGAACCTCCAGACCATTTTGTTGGTCTAAACTCACTCGAAGTTAGAATGGTCGCTCTTTTTGTCATTGTTGATGGTCTTGTCTCGACTGATCGCAATTTAAGAAGAGGGTCATAGTAGATGAGATAAACCTATCTATAGTTCATAAGTAAGTTCATACGCATGAACTCCGCCTTCTTGAATGATCGTCAGTGAACCGGATATAGTCTCTAGTTCACCACGGCCGGAACCAGCCATAATTTCAATTTCTAGGGATTGGGACTTCTTATCGATAAAACCTTTGTGCGTCAGCGTGAAGGCACCACTTTTTCCACTAACTGATCCTGAGAATTCTTCAACAGCGAAATACACCGCAGCTCCGCCCTCTATTCTTTTACTGATCATCTGACCAACAGCAGTGCCTTCTACATCTCCATGGTAGGTCTTATTTAGAATAAACCTTCCTGCAGGAGCTTCATCATCTTGTTGTGGTGTCATGTTGATTTCAAAAGTTCCTTTGGCTGTTGTCATTTTCCAGTTGTTTAAAATATATAGGTAGAAAATAAGATTAAAAGTACCATCGTCTTTAGAATTGTTTTAAAACTAAGTTATGCTCACTTGAATCAGGGGTTGGAAAACATCAACGTTTGTTACCAACTTTTTCTACTTCGTTAGTTTATAGTCACTTATGAGCAATCCAGCTGATAAGTGAAGTTTTAAGGCAAGGTTTCTAATCATGTCCAAAGTCAGTTTTCTTTTTCTGTTCAAAATTTCAGAGACCCTACTTTTACCTCCGATTTCATTAATTAGATCAACTTGTTTGAGTTGCATTTCTTCCATTCGTATCTTAATTGCTTCAATTGGATCTGGAGCTTCGATTGGATAATGTTTCTTTTCAAACTCATCAATTAAAAGACCTAAAATATCAGCTTCATCACTTTCTGGTGTTCCGATTTTCGCGTCAAATATTACCTCAAGCCTCTCTAGGGCTTCTTGATAATCTGTTTCTGTTCTGATAGGTTTAATATCCATGTTCGTTATTTTAAATGGTGTTAGCATCGATCTTGTCATATTCAGCATGTGTTCCAATAAATCGGATAAATATCCACTGCTTATCAAAATTAAATTTTGTAACAAGTCTGTATGAGTTACCCTTGATGTTAAAAACTACTCGGCTGTTTTTCAGTATTGATGCATTGGAATAAGTATTTTTTACATCGTTAGGGTCTTTCCAGTCACAACTCATAGCAGTATCGTACCAGGTTTTTAGGTATTGCTCGGAATCTGCATGCTTTTCCCAATATTTTCTTAACGTACTTTTGGCAAATATCCTTTCCAATACTTCTTCGAGTTTAGAACAAAGATAAGCAAAAGTTCTTAATTTGGGAACTTTATGCGGATGTGCGATGGGTTGGTAACATCAGGATATAGTTCAGTACTGCACTATACCTGCATTGTTGCTTTACGAAAATACTACTCCACTAACTTCTCCCGCAGTGCCTCCAAGTGTTTCTTCCTCGGCTCATGACAATGACTTTTCTCCCAATTAACTAGAAAGTAGGCAAGAACAAAGGCTCCAGAAATGAGCAACCAACTTTCGACTGAGGCTCCTTTGAAAATCATCTTGGAAATGGTAAAAACGGCTATTGGAGTGAAGTACCACCAAATCATGGTGGAAGCAATGCTAATCGTGGATTGGGTACTTGAGATTGCATGATCCAATTCTCCAAGCATTGATCGGTCAAACCTGTTTTCGGATTTTTGCCTTTTTGTTCTGATAACCAGCAAATAGCCGACCGTAAGCATCATTGCTAATGCTCCTCCATAGTCCCAAAAACCTTCTTTGTCTATGATTGCATCGGCAACCAAAATTCCTACTGTTATCGTATTCACGATCATCAAGCCAATTTCCGTGACATTAACTGTTCGGTTGGCTTGTCTTTTCTTGGCCTTGACACACTTGTGCAGGGCACCTTCATTGATTACGAATAGCATTTCATTGCTTTGTTTATCCCACACTTTTTGCATTTCCTCAAACTCCATCGTACTCGTATTTTTCAGATTTTTTAATTAACTCTTTCTTTATTCTGTGAATTTTCACACCAATATTGCTTTCTGTAATACCAAGCATATCAGACATCTCCTTGTAACTAAATCCATCAAGAAGTAACAGTGTCAGTGATTTGTCGACCTCATTCATGTCTTTAATCTGTTCGTACAGCCAGGCTAGTCGCTCGTCTATTGCGGTCTCTTTTTCAGAAATGAGATGTTCCATTCCCTCAATCGAATGTGGTTCGATCTGCTTTCGCTCTTTGGTGCTCCAGCTGATGGCGATGTTCAAAGCAATTCTGTACAGCCACGTGGTGACCGCAGACTCTTGTCTGAAATTGGGTATGGATCTCCAAACCTGTGCGGCAATTTCCTGAAACAGATCCTCCCGATCTTCTTGCGTAAACGCGTAGGCACGCAAGATTTTGAACAGTAAACCTTTGTGTTGATCCAGCCAGGATGTGAAAATCTTTTGCTGTTCTCTTTCCTTCATTTTAATCGATCTACACAAACTAGTAGATGGAAGGAAGAATTTCTTACATAATGAGATGAAATATTTTGGAAAGGATCTTAGGAGTGAAATTTTTGAGTGTCATCATTGATGAAATCACATTTGCATAAGGATGTCGTGAGCTATTTTGACAGCATTCGAATTTTCTCCTCTTCAAAATCTAAGCCCCAGCGAGCAATGTAGTCTTCGATCGAGCCCAATTGCATGCTGGCTCTTCTAAAATTGACGCTGTCGGGGCTTTCTAAATTGTACAAAGTGCCTCCTCTTATTTGTGACCCGTATATCTGCTTGTAACCATTGTTCATTAAGAGTCGATCTTCCATCAAGGCAATGGAACTCTTGCGTAATATTCCCTTCTCCGAAAATTCCTTTAGATATGGATAGTAATAAGCCATCAGCTCGGAGGGAGAATGCTGGAAGACAAGCCAAATCGTTTGTATATGGTCTTCAGTGAAACCACATTTTGAGATTGCAGATACCACTGCTTGCCTATTTGTACTGTCTGTGGTTTGCATATTTCCACCCTCATTTCTTACCTCTTGGTCGAGCTTCCGAACTTCGCTATACATACTGTCAAGCTGATCGCAATTGATCTCCACCATTTTAAACTGAGAGAGTGGATTGTTGGCAATTGCCCTGAGTTGAATATTTAAGAATTTGTCTACTAGCTTCATCGGCCTTACCCTAACTTCCACTATTTGACCATTTTTGTTTTCATAAAAATCCATAGCCAGTTTGTCCTGGTTTAGTAGTGTTCTCTCCGTGGTGGTTAGCTCTTCTCCGTTTACATTTAAAAAAGTTGCATAGCCGTAATTAAAATCATTGGATTTAGCACGATCAATCATCTCCTGTGCCGAAATTAGCCTCCGTGGGTGCTCTGCGGACATTTGGCAAGAGATAATTGCAAGGAAAAGTGCTTTTAGAATCTTATTCATGATTCTAAAATAAGAAGGAATTACGGCCTTCAATGATCAAAACATAAACAGTTGGTCTACATGATTAAATTATTATTGAAACGTAATGTTCAGAAAATGAGAATAATAGAAAAACTAAGGCTACCTATGGAAGGTATGGAGATTGCTTCCATAGATTAGCTACTTGATTCAACATAAATCTGTCCAATCGTAGAATTATGACTTATCCTACCAAAATTTAGTTACCTCTCTGGAGGAGTCATGTCATTGATTAAAATTGGATCCCCAAAGCCTAGATCCTTCATTCGGTTAAGTTGCGTTTTGGCATCCCCAACGACCAACCAAATCATTTTGTCAGGATTAAGGTAGGATGCAGATAGTTCTTTGACTCGATCTATTGTCATTGCCTTCACGGCTTCTTCTCTTTCTTTCACATAATCATAACTCCAACCGTAAGAACTAATATTCTGGAGCATTTGCAGTTTTGCATTGGCGGTTTCAAAGGCACGTGCATTGCTCTTAATCAAGAATCCCTTCGTTGTTTCAAGATCCTTTTCGGTATAATTTGATCCGTAGTTTTCCAATATTTCCTTCACTAGTTGTGTCGACTCCAACGTTACATTACTTCGTACGCCACTGGAGATTGTGAAGGGGCCTCGATCCTTTGAACCCGCAAAGCTTGATCTGATGCCATACGTGTAGCCTTTCCCTTCCCTTAATTCTTGTGTGAGCTGGGAGGCAAAACCTCCTCCACCCAAGATATAGTTAGCCACTGTTGCTTCGTAGTAGTCACCATCTGTAACTGCCAAAGCAGGATAGCCAATGCGTAGCACTGATTGTTTTGCGTCAGGGACATCATAAAAATAGACGTTTGATTGACTTGGCGCTTCGGGAATAGCTGTTTCGGGGATGTTTACTTCCTTATTCTCCCAGCCAGACTCGATGTTCTTCAAGGATTCAATAACCGATTCCCGACTCTTAGCACCAACAACATGCATCCTTGCAATAGAGGGTGAAATGTAGTTTTCGTAATAGGATTTAAGGTCATCAAGTGTGATGGTGCTAACAGATTCTATGGAACCTAGAGTATTTCTAGATTTTATGTTTTCTTCCCCATAGATCAAACGATTGTAAGCGTTTTGGGCAACTGAATTTGGATTTGCCTCCTGCTGTTGGATTTGACTCTGAACTTGTTGAATTACCAACGTAAATTCATCTTCATCCCAACGAGGTTCTAGAAGAATCTCTTCCAATAGACCGATCGTCTTATCGTAGTTTTTAGCAAGTGTGTTGCCTGCGATGGTGATGTTTTCTTTCTGAGCGAAAACATTGATTCTAGCACCTAATTGCTGAATTGCCGCTTCCAGCTCCTTTGGAGTCTTGTTTTTAGTTCCTTTCGTCATCATGTTGGCCAACACGTTTGAAACTCCAACCTTATCGATGCTTTCAAGCAATTGACCGCCATCGATTACGATGTTGAATTGTACCAGCGGTACCTCCGTGCTCTCAATGCCGTACACACGCAAACCGTTGGAGAGATTATCCTTCCAAACGTTAGGTGCGTTGACATCTGGTGAATCTCCATATTGTGGCTCCTCACTTCGATCAAAGGTACTTGGCGTAGGTTCGTACGTTGCTGCAATTGAGGCATCGAATGTTTCTTCTGCTCCTAGTGTAATCTCTTCTTCAACAACAGCAGCTTTCACAGAACCTTCCAATGCTTGCTCTGGTCTTCCTCTGGGAATAAAACTCGTGGCTACAAAGTTCTTCTCTTTAATGTATTGATTATAAACCCGCGTGACATCTTCAGCAGTCACTTTCAGAATGTTCTGAATATCCTGGTTTATGAAGCCAGGATCGTTCGCGAAAATATTGTACTGGGCTAACTGAAAGCCCTTACCTAGTACACTTGAAAGACCATTGTAAAATTGAGTTTCTTGTCCAGCCTTGATTCGGTTGAGATCTTTCGCTGAAATCCCGTCTTGTTCAAACCTTGAGAGCGCATCTTGAATTGCTGCCGATACGTCATCCAGATCTTTTTCCGCAAATGCTCGAACAGCTAAATGCATTTGCCCAGCCAATTCTGAAGTCCTGTTAAACATCCGAACATTGGAGGTTAGCTGCTCACTTTCCACCAAGACCTGATAAAGAGGAGCTGCTTTTCCACTGGAAAGATAGTTGGCGAGAACTGTTAGCGGATAGGAATCTGGATGATAGAGTTCCACGGTAGGCCAGACCATTGTGAGTTCGGGAAGACGAGCAAAGTTGTCTTCGTGGTAAAACTTGACCGTTTGCTCTATTCGAGCTGCCTGCTTCGTAAGAGGACTAATTTCTTCGCTTGATGGAATCTCATCAAAGTACTTCCTTACCAAGGCTTTCGCTTGACTTGGATCAAAGTCTCCGGATATGACCAGTGTTGTGTTGTTTGGGACATACCAACGTTTGAAGAATTCTTGCACGTCACTAAGCGTTGCATTCTGCAAGTCTTCAAGCGATCCAATTACCTGCCAGTTGTAAGGGTGATCCTCGGGGTATAGCGCCTTGTCAATTACGTAGTTCGTATGACCGTACGGTCGATTATCAACACCTTGTCTTTTTTCGTTCTTAACGACCTGCTTCTCTTTGGCTAAAACTGGATCGGTCACTGTATTGATAAACCACCCAAGCTTATCGGCCTCTGCCCAGATCATTTTTTCCAGCGCATCTTTTGGGACCGTTTGGAAGTAGTTCGTTCGATCACGGGAAGTGGATCCGTTTGCTCCCGATCCTCCAATGCGGGCGCTCATTTTGTCCAGCCCGCCTTTACCTAAATTTTCTGATTCCAGAAAAAGCAGATGTTCAAATAAGTGAGCGAACCCTGTCCTACCTGTTTTCTCCCGGGCTGAGCCAACATGTGCGGTCAATGCCACTGCAACTACCGGGTCAGAGCGGTCGATGTGCATGACCACTTCTAACCCATTTTCTAATTCAAATTTTTCAAAGGCAATTTCAAAATCAGTTGTTGATTTTTCATCCTGTTGTCCAGGTCCGCATGCAAGAAGACTGGAAACGACGGTAAGAGTGAGCATTCTTTTGAACATAACTTCGTTGAGTTTTAGTGTAGAAAGCTAAATATACTAACCTAAACGAGCGCAATAGGGTCATTTTTCTTGGAAGGCCTATGTCGTTTATGACTGGCGGAATTGAATTCAACTAATCAGAATCTCAGGCCGAGTCGTATTCCGACGTACTTGTGAAAGGTTGATTCTGAGGTTTCCTTTGTTCTTCTGTAGTAAAACAGGGCCAGATCAAATTTAGTCCAGCTAAGTAAAATACCTGCGCGTGTTTGATAAATCCATTTTTCAGATTCCTTGGTGAAAATGGATTCTTCTCCGATTATTCCACCCTCGATAGTACTGTTGTACGGCACATACTCGATGCCAGGACCTATGAAGAAGTAGGCTTCATGCAATTTGGAACTGTTGTCCATTTGCCCCAATCGTCCGTTGAATTGTGTGGACTGGTGAAGAGGTTTGAAATTGCCGATGCGAAAAAGAATTTCCTGTCTGACATGACTGAATGCTGTCCCAAGGGCCAAATTAGATTGACTGCTTACGTCTACATCGGCACTCTCCCAGAAAACTTTAGCATATCTCCCATATAGATTGACAATCGGAGTGTTATTGACCTGAAACCTCCACCCAAGAGGTTCTTGCATCCCAAATGTTTTATGCCAATTCCGCTGAAAGTCCCCCATGCGCAGTGCGGGTCCCATCCAACCCAACTCTAATTCGGCGTAGATGTAAGCGTTGCTTTTTAAGTAGTATTCCCTGGTGGCCGACAAGCTTATTTGGCCAGCATAGGGTCTGTCCATGTCTGCGGAATCTGCCCAAAAAAGATGCTTAGCAGTGTAGAATCGATGGTTAAGCACGAATGCTTTTATCACTTTTTCTGTTGATTTTTTCCACTTGGAGGAGTCGGTTAGAATTCTGTACCTCAGCGCTACGCCCTGGCTGTAGTACTGATCTCTCGTCCAATTGAGTGTGTACGCATCATTGTCGTTCTCGACCTGGAGTTCCCTCGTCAGGACTTTGCTTTGTGACTCAGCAAAAAGAGTGATAAATACGGGAAGCGAAGCTATAATGAATCTGAGGCGCATATAGGTGCGAATTTAACACGGTTCGCATATTTCATCTTCGGTTTCAAACTCAATTGTCGTGTGATTGATTCCCAATTTAGCAAGTCGTCCTTTGGTATCAGTCTTAATTCGCTCCAGGTCTTGCAGGGAAAGGTCACTGTCGACTACAAGATGGATAGATAGAATGTTGTAATTTCCATCCATTGTCCAAGTATGGCAATCGTGGAAGTCTTTTATCCCTCTGATATCGCGAATTTCCGAATGAATTTTCTGTATGTTGACATTTGACGGAGTCGCTTGAAGGATTATTTGGAAGCTCTCCTTCAGGTTTTTGTAAACGTTGTAAAGAATGAAAATTGAGATCAGTAGCGATAGTATTGGGTCAATTATAGGCAGATCTGAGAAGTGCATAACTACTGCGCCAATCAACGTAGCGATCCAGCCAAGCACATCTTCTAACAGATGCGTAAAGACAGCTTTTACGTTTATGGAATGACCTCTACTTAGTCGGTAGGCGGCCAGGCCATTCACGGCCACTCCAATGATTGCCAGAACAATCATTCCCCCTGTGTCTGGTTTTATGGGATTGAGAAGTCTTGGAATAGCTTCTAAAACAACGAAAACTGAACCTATGACCAGAACAACTGAACTAATCAACGCACCGATTACTGACAATCGTTTGTATCCGTACGAAAATTTCGTGTCCTTTTTCTTTTTGGAAGCCTTCGCGAAATACCAGGAGAGGCCCAAGGTGAAACTGTCACCAAGGTCATGAACTGCATCGGAAATGATGGCAACACTATTTGTTAGTAGCCCACCAACGATTTCTATGATTGAAAAAAATAGATTTAAGAAAAAGGCAACTTTGATATTGCCTTCAGAATGGTCATGGTGATGGGAGTGTCCCATAAATCATTCGTTATACCGTCCTTTCCAGGTCGAAGTTTTCAAGGTAATCAGCCACTCTTCGGACAAACATACCTCCCAGAGCTCCGTCCACTACTCGGTGATCGTAGCTATGAGAAAGGAACATTTTGCTTCTGATCCCAATCAAATCTCCCTCAGGTGTTTCTACGACTGACGGTTTTTTCTGGATCGCGCCCAGAGCCATTATCGCTACTTGAGGCTGCATAATGATCGGTGTGCCCATCACATTCCCAAAGGAACCGACGTTTGAAACTGTGTAAGTGCCACCTTGAAGTTCATCGGGCTTCAGCTTATTTTCTCGCGCTCTTCTTGCCAAGTCGTTCACTTTTTTAGTAATGCCGAGTAGACTAAGCTGATCGGCATTATGGATTACTGGCACTATTAAGTTCCCAGAGGGAAGTGCAGTAGCCATTCCAACGTTTATGGCTGCCTTTTTAACAATCGTATCACCATTCACTTGAATGTTGATCATTGGAAAGTCTTTGATAGCTTTTACGATTGCTTCAATCAGAATAGGAGTAAACGTTAAACTCTCGCCCTCACGAGCTTTGAACGATTCCTTGATTCTGTTTCTCCAAGCAACCACTTTGGTAACGTCAGCTTCCACGAAGGAGGTCACGTGTGGTGAAATGTGTTTCGATGCCACCATGCGCTCTGCAATCATTTTGCGCATTCGATCCATTTCGATGATTTCATCCTCACCGCTAACAGCTACTGGAACGGGTTGGTGAACGGCTGGCTGAGTCTGAGTAGGGGCAGCGATACTACCACCTGACCTTCTTGTTTTGACGTATGATAGAATGTCATTTTTAGTTACACGCCCTTCTTTGCCCGAGCCGCTAAGTGAGTCAAGCTCTCCCACAGAAATGTTCTCTTCTTTTGCAATGCTGCGCACCAGTGGAGAATAGAATTTACCAGAATCAGATGTTCTCGGCACTCCATTACCATTTGAAGAGGTAGTCGCGATAGCCGTTTCCAGTATCTTTTCAGCTTTTACTACAGGGTCTTGATGTACTTCGGGAGTAGGGGCTCCATCGGAAGCTTCACCATCAATTTCGATGACTGCTATGGTTTTGCCAACTTCAATTACATCTCCCTCCTGAGCTAGAATCTCTTTTAGGACACCTCCATGCGTAGAAGGAATTTCCGTATCAACTTTATCTGTAGCAACTTCAAGTATTGACTCATCCTCCTCTATGGTATCTCCCACATTCTTCAACCATGCAAGGACTGTTCCTTCCATTACACTTTCACCCATTTTGGGCATGACCATTTCTACAGTTGCCATAATTTTTGCGTTTTGTTGATCTATTGCAAAGATAGTAAAAGGGCTAAGAAAAAAGGGCTACGTATGGAATTTTGGGTAATTTTAAATTATAATGTTGTATAACATTATTTCATAAAATAATATTTGGTATTTATAAAAGTATTGAGTGAAAAGGAATGGTGTTGTATGGTAGACATTTGACTTATTCATTCATCAAATTAGACCGCACAATATTGAGCGCCACAATAGCACTTAATTTGATATTGAGTGTTCGATCCTTGGCAAAAATGAATTTCTTAGCTTCCGTCTTTACACCGTCACTGTAGGCAATCCAAACAGTGCCGACTGGCTTATCTTGAGTAGCACCACCGGGGCCAGCGATTCCGCTAAGAGAAACACCAATTGTGGTTCCAAACACTTTTCTGATATTCTCCGCCATTTGTATAACTACTTCTTCACTTACTGCTCCTTGGGTTTCCAGGATTTTCTTGTCAACCTGAAGGGCTTTCTCCTTAATGTCATAAGAGTACGCCACGTAGGATCCTTGGAAATAATCTGAACTTCCAGGAACGGAGGTGATCAAATGAGATAGGTACCCGCCTGTGCAGCTCTCTGCGCAGGAGATGGTTTTCCCACTTTCTCTCAGAAGTTGACCCACACGCTCTTCCAGCTCAATATTGTCCGTGGAGTAGACGTACTTGTCAATAATTGGGAGGCAAATCTCCAGTTGCTCTGCAACATCATTCTCGAGCTGTTTTTGGTCGATTCCTTTTGCTGTTAATCTTAGCTTCACCTGAGCAAGTGTTGGTAGATAAGCCAGTTGTATGTGGTTAGGAAGATTTTTCTCCCAGTCTTCCAGTTTCTCAGCAAGCTTTGATTCAGGGATTCCGCCAGTCCTGATAATCTTGTGATAGATTTTTTCTTTGATGAATTTTTCTTTGAGTTTAGGCAGAATCTCATTTTCCATCATTCCTTTCATCTCAAAGGGCACACCTGGCATTGAGATGAAAATCGTATTGTTTTTCTCCAACCAGATTCCGGGGGCAGTACCCAGTTCATTGGTGATTTTCTTAGAGCCGCTTGGCTGAATCGCCTGACCCTTGTTCAGTTCGTTCAACTCCCAGCCAGCTTGTTCATATCGGGCTGTAATTTCTTCCAGCGCTGCCTTATTCATTTCCATCTCAACACCAAAGTATTTTGCCAGAGTAGGCTTAGTTAGGTCATCGTTGGTTGGGCCAAGTCCTCCAGTAATAAGGATTACATCTGCTCTTTTTTCGGCCTCTTCAAAAGCAGCTAATATGTGCTCTTCAAGATCCCGAACGGTCGTTTTACGGATGACCTTTATTCCAAGCTGATCAAGTTCGCCGCTGATCCAATGTGAATTTGTGTCCAGAGTTTGACCGTAAAGAATTTCATCTCCTATGGTGATGATTTCTGCGTTTGCTGACATATGTATTATTTGCTCCAAAGGCTAAAGAGCCTCTTTCGTTTAAAGCGTTAATTTTATTGCCGCAAAACTACCATTAACATGATGAATCGATTGATTAGAATATGTCTTATTTCTGTCCTTTTTGTTGGCTGTACGACTCAACAAATTCAGCAAACCATTGATGGGTACCTGGGCGACTCGGATAAACTGACCGAAGGTGATGTCGCTTCTGGTCTTAAGGAGGCTTTGGTTGCTGGTATCACGAAAGGGGCTAATAATGTGAGTAAAGTGAACGGTTATCTGAAAAACCCAAGTATCAAAATCCCTTTTCCTCCAGATGTGAAGAAAGTTGAAGACAAATTGAGAAGTATCGGCATGGGAAATCAAGTTGACAAATTCATCACTACCCTAAACAGGGGAGCGGAGGATGCAGCCAAGGAAGCTAAGCCAATTTTTGTTTCTGCCATTACCTCTATGACCATAAGTGACGCATGGAACATTCTGAAGGGTACCGACAAAATGGCTGCTACAAACTATTTAAAGCGTGTCACTTCAGATCAATTAAGAGCCAAATTTGCTCCTGTAATCAAACGATCTCTCGAAAAAACAAACGCAACAAAGTATTATTCTGACATCATAAATTCGTACAATAAAATTCCGTTGGTAGAGAAGGTAAATCCAAGCTTGGAGGGATATGCCACAGACAAGGCGATGGAAGGCCTTTTTTTCATGATAGCGAAGGAGGAGCAAAATATTAGATTGGATCCAGCTGCGCGAGCAACTGAATTGTTGAAGAAAGTATTCAAAGAACAGGATTGAGTATTTTTGCCCAATACTATCGCCCGCTATGCTGACGGAATTCCAAATAAATAAGTTAGAACGGTTTTTTTACATTCTCGATTTTGATCGAAACGGTGTGATCGAAGAGCAAGATTTTCTTGCAATAGCTGAAAATTTAAGTGTGCTGTGGAGACTGCGTGAGGGAAGTGTCGAGTATCAAAAGGTGATTTCCAAATTCGCAGGAGAATGGAAAAAATTTCATCATTTTGTGAACAACGATGATGGGATAGCGAATTGGAACCACTTGGTTGAGTTTGCTGACAAGGTGATCATCAATGGAGATACTGATCTTTACCATAGCTACGTCGATGATTTTGCGGGTGAAATATTTGATAATTTCGATACTGACAAGGATGGATACATAAGCCTGGACGAATTCATCGATCTCTTCTGTGCTTATCGTATTGAAGTGAGATTTGCTGCCAAAGCCTTTAGGAAGATTGACCTCAATCACGATGATTTAATAAGCCGAGGTGAGCTGATCAGCGCTGTAAAAGAGTTCTTCCGCAGCAACGATGAAAGTGCTCCTGGAAACTGGCTATTTGGAAATTTCTAATCTAGGACGGTTGCTTCTTCCTTTTTAGCGCCTTCACATCCGCAATACTTGCATCTATTTTCCCTTTGACCAAAAACTCTCGTAGGAATTTCTCAAGCGGGAAAATGAGTAGCGCCACAAATACATCAATTAGAAAATCGACAACGGGAGTACTTTGGATGTTCAAGAAAGACCCTGCTGCAGACTGAATAAATTCGATAATTAATATCAAGGTCAGAACCGATAAGCCTCCACTCAAAAGTTGGTTTTGGGTTTTAGATTGGTTTAGTCTGGATGAGACAATTACCAGCGCACCAAAGAAGAAGATTTGAAGCGCGTAGAACCATGGCCGCTGCCAATAAGGGCTCTTTACCTTAAAGTCTAGCATGTTGACCTCCTCCAATCTTCCGAAGGCATCCTTGGATCTGACACTAAGAGAATATGCTCCCGGAGGTAGGTAGCTAAAGTCGATGGATTTACTTTTTGACCACTCAGACCATTCTGTATGCATGCCATTTAATTTGTATTGAAATTCTGAATTTAGGAGGCCTAAAAAATCAGGTTTGGAGAGTTCAACGGTCAGGAAATTTTCGTCATAGGAAAGAGAGAAATTGAGTCGTTTAGCAATGATCCCTTTTTGATTGGTGAGTTTCTTAACAAAAAGATCGTAGGTGGCCAATTGGCTACTTCTCTTAGGATTGTACTTGAGTAGTTGATTATCTCTTGTAAGCAGCCAAAATTCATCTGAATTTTCAACTGCGGAGATAGACACCAGATCTTTGAAGAGACTCATGTGATCAAACTTTTTAATCTCCCCTTTTTCAGGAATCAGATACCAATGCTTGCCGTTATTTATCCAAACCTGATCTTTAGAAGGATCGCTTATGGAAGAGAATGCAACACCAATTTTTGACATCAAAGCCGTATTCTCCTTTATTTGATCAGTGGATTTGTCGTAATAGAAGTATCCTTGAGAATTGATAAAGTAGGTAGTATCTGACCTTTCCATGATATCAACATCATCCAAATGTTGATTGTTCAAGGGGTATGTTTGTGTAAAGGAAAAAGAACTGTCAGAAAGCGAAAGGTTGTATAAGCTTGAAGAGCCAGCCAACCAAATATGTCCGTCTTTGTCTTCTTTAATATTCACAATGATATCCTCCAACTCCTCGCTGTTCTGCTCTATCCAAATATCCCCTTCCAATGTGAAAGATTTCAACTGCAGGTCATAGGTGCTGATTAGCAGCTGTCCTGTAGATGTGCTGATTGCAGTTCGAATATTTTCTGCTATGACCAATTCTGAACCACTGTCCTTTATCTCGTAAACTCCTGAATTTCCAATTAGGAGGAGGTGACTGTCGTACTCAATCAAGTCAAAGAATTTTCCATCTGTGCCTTCAACTTTCGCAAAGTGATGATTGATCCTGACTGGTACCTTTCTCACATTTCTCTTATAGGAGGTACTCTTTGCTTGTTTTCTACTGACTCTTTGTGTGTTGTCAGGGTTCTCAAAGACGTCCTCAACACTTTTCACGAGATTGGAAAAAAACTTCTTGGTTTTGCTATCTGTCTTTTTTTTAGTGGAGGTTTTATCCCTATTTTTCTTCTTAAATAATCCCTTTAATATCGAGTTTTTCTTTTCGACAGGGGGCTGTTTTTCAACTACTTTGGGTTTGGGTTTTGGTGGTGTTCGTGGTTTCTTCACTTGAGTGTAGTAAACCTGATTTTTGAAAATAGTATCTGTGTCAAAATGGAATAGGCCAAGGCTTGTCGAGACCCATAGATTTTCACGTTTTTGAAACACTCCAGTCAGATTTCCTTTGAGGCCAGGAAAATTTGAATAGCTAAAGGCTGGAAAAAGAGGTGATACGCTGGTCAAACCAAATGGATGTGCAATCCAGACTTCGCCACGATTGTCTGCATGCAGTGCATATATCTCATTGTCTGGCAGTCCGGAATTGTAGTCGGTGACTTCAAAATACTCTAAGTCATTGTAGTTTAGGAAAAGTACTCCATTCGAAAAGGTAGAGCAGGCGATCAGGGAATCGTTTATCCACTTGGCTTCTTCAATCTCAAATCCATTCTCGGAGATCAACTTGTTGTGAGCAATGCTTATGAATCGTTCGTCCCAGATGTAGACCTCGCCTGCAAAATCAACGACAAGTGGTGGCCGATTTTCACGGTGGTGTACTGTGGAAACCTCGACTTTCAGCTGGACCTCGATTAGGGTGTCTGAAGCTACTTTAAATGTTTTTTCCTGTGTGTTGATGAAAAGCTCTTCTTCAATTCTGAATAGGTTCACAAAGTCATCATGTAGCATACTGACTTCTTTTGTGCCTTGGTTGTAGATGCCCAAATTGTGATTCCCCAGGTAATACACATAGTTACCAAAGCTCTGGGTCTGAAAGAAGAGATCATTGAGGGTGTCGGTCTCGATCAATGACTGGTACAGAAATGCATTCTCTTGAATGTCGATTTTTCCAAACGTGCCAATGCTACCTACATAAATAGTGTTGGTACTGTCGATGTCGATGGACAAAGCAGCTGACGGAGTCGCGAAGAAATCCCATGAATCACCGTCATACGTCAAAACCCCAGCTCTATTAGCCAAACAGATGAGACCATTATTGTCGCTAAGAATCTCAAAATTGGTGTTATCAATGTTGGGGTTGGTCGGGAAATGATGTTTTAATAAGAAATCACCTTTTTGGGAAAAGAGATTATTTGACAATACAATGCACAGAATAGCGAACAGCTTTCTCATTTGGGTTGTGTTAGGAACAAAACGGAAGATCTATCTTACGATCAACTTTTTAGTAAATATGTCGTCATTAGTAGTGGCTTTCAGGAGATAAACTCCCGGACTTAGATGGTTGATGTTGATGACTTCAGCTAATGTACTAATTTCAAATATATAGTGTCCAGCAATATCTGAAATAGAGATTGAATTTATTTCTTTCCAATTGGAAAGCATAATGAGTCCTGATGACGGATTTGGATGAAAATTGAAAGCAGGTGATTCCGCAAACCCTAATGGAGTAGTCAGATCAAGCTGCAATGTATCACGATGTGCACAACTGTTTTGATTTACCACCTCAACAATTATCTGATAGACAGCATCGTCCAAGACGAAGGTCGGTTCCGAGGAAGTGTCGAAAAGTTCATCATCAAGGTACCAATTAAACTCGCTTATTCCTCCATTGGGTAGAGTGCTTAGGGTGATCCTGTTTTTATCACCAATCTTCTCTGAAGTACTTTCAATCTCAAGTTCAAATTCTTCAAAACTCACATTGACTTCTCGTGGATCGCTGGGCAACCCGTCATCAAGGCCTACTACGAAAACTTTCATATCCTCAGTGACGGTCAGTTGTTTCCCCTTCTTAATTAAGTCGGTCAACTCTGCATCAGAATAGAATCCAAAGATTTTACCATTTTCAGGTGTAATGATTGCATTCTCATTGTTGCAGTAGATGACGTCTTGCTGGCTCGGAATCGGTGAACCACTAAATTTAAAACTCTTTTCACTACTTGCTGTACAACCATTGGCATTGGTCTGATCCAATCGAATACGTACATCTAATTCAGCTGAGTTTACGGCAATTTGGCTGTCACTTCCTGCAGACAGATCATTAACAAACCACTCAAATGTTGTCACGCCCTCAGGTACTGTTGCCACGATTTGATGAGTGACTGTGGTGGTATCTACCTCAATAGCAAAATCAGTGGACAGCTCTTCAACGAATACCTCTACTGGGATTCGTAAGCTCTTCAATTGACTGTAAACTCCGCTAACGTAGATGACTGTGCTCTTATCAAAAGGACCTAGTTCTAAATCGTTGCCCTTATGGCTTGCGTTTTCATCCTCTATATTTTCAAACACTTCTAAATAATCTACGGTGGGATCTGAAACTGTAATTAGATCTCCAGGACAAATATTGAATGCACTAAAAGTTGGGCTTGCCGGACGGTTTGCGACCACCAACTTTCTTATGGAAGTATCGAGGCATCCACTCACATTTTCCACAGAGAGAGAGACATCATATTCACCGGCCTGATTGAAAGAGAGCGTTGGATTTTGCAATGTTGAGATTGTTCCTTCATCAAAATCCCATGTCCATGTCTCCGCCTGAAAACTTTGATCTAAAAAAGAGACGACGTTGGTTTCATGATCAAGGTACAAAGTATCTGGACTCATCGTGAAATCTGCTACTTCACTAATAAGGACTACCGGAATCTGGAAAATATCGGAAGGATACATTCCATCAATGTTTCTCACGAAAAATGAAGAGTCTTGGTTGATACTACCTGTTGTGAAGGATGAACCTTGATGTATTTGAACCAACCCTTCGGAATCTTCGAAAAACTGATAGATATCGCCTTCATCGGGATCAAGAGTCACCTCATTTCCGCAGCTAAATACAGTTTCAACGATTTTCGGATTTGCAATGATTTCAGATAGCCTGACTTCTGCTTTGCTAAATTCTGCTTCGAGTCCTGATTTCGTAGGAGAGAGGGCAACTATTACAGTGAAGTATTCACTTTCAAATGGATCAATTTGAGCCAGCGTTATACCGTTGATCATTGCCACGTCATTCCCAACTCCGACGGCACCTGCTGATGCTATCTGCTGATTTCTTAGGAATTCATATTTATCCGCATCAGAGAAGACACCGTCGATATCAAAATCATTTCCATTTTGGTTGTTAACATCAAGCGCTGAATACCTGGAGGTCCCATTGGCTATGATCTTGGTGCCTGAGAAAATTGTTTCATCAAGATCTGTTGTTAGCATATAACTTCCTGCAATGTCATACTCTGCCATATTTTTTAGCGGATCTACCAAATCGAAGTCAGTGAATGTGCCAATACTTAAATCGGTTATTGCGACAGCTGAGTTATTGTTAATTCGGTATCTAAGAATGATGAAGTCATCATTTTCCCAAGAGTATGATGACTGCTCAATAATTAGATTATGTTCTGCATCCTCAAATTCTGAATACCCAAATTGATCAGCTGCAGGATGACTAAGAAGCTTGTAGTTAATGATGGGGTCGAAGTTCTGTTCTCGGTCTTGATTTCCATAATCAGCAATGAGGTTGTCTGATACGGAGATTGCTGAGTTACCGATAATAAGTCCTGCATAATTAAGAACACTGGTGCCTTGATATTCGATTCCTATTCCCTCAAAGAAGGAAGCGTCAGCAAATCCCAGGTTACCATTTCCTGCTATGGTCATTTTCACGTCGGCACCAAAATCGAAATGATCTGGAGAAGTTTTCCCTTGTAGGAACTGAAAATCAGCATAGGCTCCGTCCATGAAATCGAACCGAAAAAAGAGGGTTGATTCAGGTTCTAGATTGGAGTCCAAAACGATCTGGAATGAACCTGCACTTTCCTCTAGCTCGTCCATCGCTGGTAATGCTTGCGTGCCATGAACAATTGAGAAATTACCTTCAGGTGAGGAAATGGTGACTTGAGGACTATTAACATCGGACAGGAAATTGGTGAAATTAGCTGTGATAGTGACTGTATCTCCAAAGAAGAGTTGATCGCTATGAGATGTGCTTGCTTCGAAACTTTGTATTCGAACAGACTTAAGTGCTGACTGGGAGACTGCGCTAAAAGCGTTTAGGCGACCGTATCCAAGTTTTCCGTCAAAAAGAGCATTGGTTCCAACATTGTAAATATCATCTGAGCTAACTCTAACTCTCTCCATAATTTGCAAAGCGTTTAACTCTGGAAATTCAGCTTTCACCAGCGCACCCACAGCTGCCACCATTGGCGAAGCAAAGGAAGTTCCTGATTGTGTGCCATACCCATTGTCGTTGACGGTAGAGTAAATCGAAACTCCAGGAGCTACGAGATCAACAAAGTAATTGTAGGTCGAGGACGACCATTTGCTGTCATCTGAGTCGGTAGCTCCAACGGAAAGAACATTGTCATAGCTGGCTGGATAAAATAGCGCTTCGGGGTTTGCCTTAGCACCATCGTTTCCTGCGGAAACGGCCACAATGACATTTTTTTCGAGTACCGCGTAGTTAAGAATATCTTGCTCGGATTGGAGCGGCTCACGCACCGATCCCCACGACAGATTTAGCACATCGATTCCCATGTCAGCAGCATAGACGATTGCCTCGAAGAGATTATTGGAAAGAGATCCCGAGGTGGTAAATCCTTTTAGTGCTGCAATCTTAGTGTTGAATCCAATGCCCGAAATGCCGATTGAGTTGTCAGTGGTAGCACCCGCTACACCCCCAGCTCTTGCGCCGTGCGGATTCGAATCGGAATTTGGATCAGCATCCAGGTCTGCAAAATCGTATCCGTAGTAGTCATCAACGTAACCATTATTGTCATTATCCAAACCATCGATCGGATCTGCTTCGTTTGTCCAGAGGCTGCCAGAGAGATCTTCGTGATCCAAAGCGAGACCAGTATCAATTATTCCAATCGTTATATCATCATCGCCTCTTGTTATGCCCCAGGCATCGTATGCACTGATTTGTTCCAAATAACTTTGATTGATGGTATTGGCAGGATCGGAGGGAGTGTACAAAAGCTGGTAGTTCAAGAGGGGTTCTGCATAAACTACACTTGGGTTTTTCACTAGCTTACTAATGAGCTTAACTATATCTTGATCTTTACCCACCTTGATTTTGCAGACACCATCTAAGACCGAGGGTGCATTCGGATTCTCGTTATGAAGAAATCGAACTTCGTTGGGGAAATTCTCGAAGCCCGTTGCCTCAGGCTTTACTTTCACGATAATCCACTCCTGGTCAACTTCGTCTTCTGCTATTCCACCAGGAAGACGGTATCTCTTCTGTGCACTCACAGAGACGACCAGTACGATTAAAATTAAATGTGTGAGAAACCCTCTCATCTTCAGATATTACTTCACGCTAATCTTCCTTATGGCAATGGATGCTGCTTTCGGCCAAAAACGCTTGAGATAAATCCCTAATTTCTCTTTGGCTCCAGCAATATAAGCCTCCTGCTTGTTAGATTGAATTGCTTTTACGATCAAACGCGCGCATTTATCGGCAGACATACCTTTATCCTGAGCAGGATCCATCTTGTCTTGCTTTACCCCGTCTCCAAGTAGTGCATTGAATGAAATGTTGGTCTTTATGTAACCTGGAATAATCAGGGTCACCTTTATGTTGTCGGCGTGGTGCTCCGCTCGGAGAACATCATAAAAACCATGTAAAGCGTGCTTTGATGCTCCGTACGACGATCTGTATGGCGTATTAATAATACCCGTGGCGCTGGTAATAGTCACATGATGACCACTTCCTCTTTCGATCATTTTTGGAAGTAGGTATTTGGAAATAGCTATGGTGCCGAAGTAGTTGATTTCCATCAGCCTTCTGTCCACTTCCAACGAAGTATTGATGATTGTATCACGCTGGCTGATGCCAGCATTATTGATCAAAATATCAATGTGACCGAAGATCGCCTCGGCAGCCGCCACCTTTTGGTGAAGCGATGCATTATTTTCCAGATCTATAGTCTGTATTTCAATCTCAGCCAGACCATTTTCACACTCCTTTTTGACTCTTTCAAGTTCTTCCTTTCTTCTGGCGGAGAGGATAAGCCTGATCCGATGTTTTGAAAGTTCCTTTGCTATAGCTTCTCCGATTCCAGAGGATGCCCCGGTCAACCAAATGACCTTGCCTGAAACTTTTGTCATTCTTCCTTTTTCTTATTGTCTTCAATGAAAACGTAAATCGTGTACACACCAATTGCAGTGCCAATAGGAAAGCTAAAAATCGAAAGACAGCCAGCTATCATCAGAAAAACCATTCCCCATTTCTTGCCCTGTAGCGTGGCGATGCCCCCAATAATGGAAGGAAGAGCGGCAAAAAAGAACAGAACAACAAGAATGGTTTTTAGTATGGTCCCAACAAGAGGGAGTATCCAAATAGCATCTCTTCCTTCTTCTTCAATAATTGCCGTTTCAATGAATGGAAAGAAGGCAGTAAAGACGCCAAAAATCACCATGAAGATAACGGTATAAAGGGCACCATAACAAATGTGGATGATGCTGAGTGTTCTTTTATGAGAGTATAAATCCATAAGCTTATTGTTTATTGTAGACTACAAAGTCAAACGAGTATTGATGTCGATCATCGGTGTCATGATGTTCTCTTGAAACCTCCACCCACTCTTGTTTATCGAATTCGGGAAAGGTTGTTTGACCTTCGAATCCTCCATTAATTTCGGTCAAATAAATGGTATCCGCAAACGAAAGACCCTCGCGGTAAATCTCACCACCACCAATGACAAAGGCTTCGGTTTCATTTGCGTCTTTAGCAAAGGACAATGCCTGTTGGAGTGATTGAAAAATTGTGGCTCCGTTTGCGGCATAATCAAGCTGCCGGGTAATCAAGAGGTTTGGGCGATTCGGCAGAGGCTGAAACTTTGGTGGCAACGATTCCCAGTTTTTCCTTCCCATGATTACGTGGTGTTTTTCAGTTGTTTCTTTGAAATACCTGAAATCGTCTGGAAGGTGCCAGGGAATATCGTTGTCTTTACCAATTACGCGATTATTACCCATTGCAGCGATCATTGATATCTTCATCTTACTGTTTATTGAATTGATAGCCTCTCAAAAATTCATCAACCTTCATTTTTTTCTTTCCTTCTAGCTGAAGTTCAATAATGTCAAGGGACTTGTCTCTTGTTTTGATCCGAAGATACGTTTTGTCGTCCGATTCAAACTCACCCACACCCTTGGAAATTTCTTGCTCTGAGTCCACCACCACGAAGATCTTTAAGACCTTTCCATGTAGCATCGTCCAGGCAGCTGGATAGGGAGAGAGACCTCTGATGAAATTAGTAATGTTTTCGCCTGACTGACCCCAGTCAATCTTGCAATCATTTTTGAAAATTTTTGGAGCACTTTGTAATTGACTATTGATTACTTGTGGAACCTGAGGGTAGTCACCTTCTGTGATAGCCTTGACCGTCTTGACCACAAGGTCAGCACCGCGTGTCATTAATCGTTCATACAAAGTACCAACCGTATCGTTCCTTTGAATTGGTTCTTTTTCCTGAAAAATTATTTCTCCAGTGTCAATTTCATGTTTAAGGAAAAACGTGGTTACGCCCGTTTCTTTTTCACCGTTTATGATTGCCCAATTAATTGGGGCAGCACCGCGATATTGTGGAAGTAGTGAGGCATGAAGATTAAATGTGCCTAGTCTGGGCATATTCCATACCGCCTCAGGGAGCATTCTGAAAGCCACAACGATCTGCAGGTCTGCCTGATAGGAGGCAAGATCATTCAGGAAATCTGGAGATTTCAGGTTGGGGGGTTGTAAGACAGGGAGGTTTGCTTCTTGTGCATATTGCTTTACCGCTGAGGAACCTAATTTTTTACCACGCCCTTGAGGTTTATCAGGAGCTGTAACCACGGCAACAATACAAACGCCAGATTCAACTAGCCTTTTCAAACTTTCGGCTGCAAAATCTGGCGTTCCTAAAAATATGATTCTAAGTTCTTTGCTCATTCGTGAGGCAAAGAAATAGAACCTGCAATTACTTTATTAGAGATCGAAGTTTTAATGTGTAAGATTTTTCTGAACCGTCTTGGAGCACCACAAGTTCAGCTGTCTCTCCATCCTGACGAAGCAATTTCTTAACATCAGCCATGCTGATTTCACTCATAGTCATCCCATTCACTGTGATAAGCTCGGAATCAACTTCAATACCCGCTTCGGCAGCTGGACTGTCTTCAAATACATAATGGATTAGTACCTTGTTTTTGTCATGATCCTTTTGAATTTCAATACCGCTACAATTGACATGGAATTGCTCTCCCCATCTGCTGTTCTTGTTTAGGTAGAGCATTCCGTCTGGTACGTCTATTGTGATGTTATACATCCTCAATATTTTGCTTCCGATAATCCCGGAAACTTTTTTATCACCTTGTATTCCAGTACTTGAGGCACTTATCCCAATTGGCAAATCTTCAATTTTTTGCTTTCCAAAAGAGAATGAAAGGACATGACCTTCATAGTGTAGGCTTTCCTCTTCCGAAATTCCCATTATATGATAGGAATAGTGTTTCCCCGTTTTGTTAATTACATCATACTTTTCTGAATAAGGGGAATTAAAATCAAGCGTTGTGCCAGCCCCAGTCATAACATAGAAAGTTCCTTCGTGTGCTTCATTGTTATTCAATACCACACTTCCCTTAACTACAGGAATAGAAATGTTCAAATCAAAGGGAATCGCATCTCCAGTTTTTGGGACTTTTCCATGATCGTAAATATTCATAGTTCTGTCATCATAATTGATATGAACAGAGTGATGAAATAGAAGATCATATCCTAAAATTCCGTCGATATCATGTCCTAAGCTAATTTCAAGATGGTTTAAGTCTGTTGAGTAAACCTTGATGTTTTTCTCCATTTGGAAATGATTAATCGCCAAGGTGTTGTGCTTGATTAAATGCCAAACTGATTGCGTCTCATTAAATGGAACTATCTTTTTATTCAACTTCATTCGATCGGCAACATCTAAGTCGAGTACAGTAAGGCCCGATCCAGTATCAAAGATGAAATCGAGTGGTTCTGAATCATCGATGCTTACCTGAATGATAATATGGTCTCCATATAATTCAAATGGAATACTTGTGATAGGCATCTGTGCATTCGCTGTTAGTGTGCAAACAAATGCTATTAAATAGGCTAGTTTTTTCATTGGTAATTCGTTTTATGTAGTGCAGGGTAACTTGTCACAGGTTGGAAAACACAAGTAGAATGTTTAAGTATTGCTAATTTAATACTTTGAACCGAACATTTACGATATGTTCTGTGTTCGCTAAAAAAAGAAATATGGAGAAACGAATTTGGTTAATAACAGGCTGCTCTACGGGTTTTGGTAGAGAACTGGCAAAAGTGGTTGCTGACAAAGGCGAAATGGTAGTTGGTACTGTACGGAAACGGGAACAGGTAAGTGAGCTTGAAGCTATAAACAAGAATCATATTAAGGGAATTGTTTTGGACGTGCAAGATCAAAGCAGTATCGATGCAGCCAGAAAGATAATAACCGAAGTTTATGGAAGGGTAGACGTTTTAGTGAACAATGCTGGGTACGGTACAATAGGCGCACTGGAAGAAACCGCAGATGAGGAAATAGTTAGGCAATTTGACGTGAATGTATACGGCGCTATCAGGATGATAAAATTGGTGCTACCATTTATGAGAAAGCAGCGATCTGGCAACATTCTAAATATTACGTCAATTGCAGGGTTGAATGGTTTCCCAGGGATCAGTATTTACAACGGTAGCAAGTTTGCCCTAGAAGGAATAGGGGAAGCTCTTGCAGCGGAAACGAGGCACTTAGGAATCAACGTGACCAATGTTGAGCCAGGGCCTTTCAGAACGGACTGGGCAGGAAGATCTGCCACCTACAACGAGTCGAAGATTAGCGACTATGAGGAGAGTGCTGCAAAGAATTTGAATAGCATAAAAAATGCCAGCGGAAACCAAGTAGGTGATCCTGTAAGGGCTGTGAAGGCAATGTATGAACTCACCAAATTGGAGAACCCTCCTGTGCACCTTCCGCTGGGTGGTCCTGCTTATAATCGAGTGGGGATCAAACTTGCGGAGTTCAAAGAGGAGATCGAGAAATTCGAATATCTTGGAAAACCTACCGATTATTCGGAAGAGGAACTAAAGGCCTTGGAAAAATGAATACGGTAAACATTAAAGAAAAATTCAGCCTGTTTTCTGAAAACTGGACACCCAAAATAATTGGGGAGCTAAATGGGCAGCAGGTGAAACTAGCTAAGCTGAAAGATGAGTTCGTTTGGCATAGCCATGAAAACGAAGATGAGCTTTTCATGATTTTCAAGGGTACGCTGATCATGGAATTTAGAGACCGTATCGAGACATTAAAAGAAGGAGATATGCTGATCGTACCCCGAGGAGTGGAGCATTTCCCAAGAACGGAGAATGGAGAAGAGGTTTGGGTGCTACTCTTCGAGCCTACTGCCACAAAGCATACAGGAGCTGTTGAGCATGAGAAAACGGTTCATGATCAAGAATGGATTTAGCAAATCGACCTTATGATACCCCTTGATGCAATGCGACTCTGTTACCTTTCGTATCTTCAAAGTGTCCGCAGAAACCAAATTCTCCGATGCTGAATTTGGGATTAATGATCTTTCCTCCGGCACTCTCAACTTTGGCTAGAACATCATCAATTTCAGGGACAGAGAAATAAACCAGTGATCCATGATAAGAAGGTGTGTAATTTTCATTTTGAATCAAGGTACCTGTCGCACCTGGTGCTGAGTGATCAAATGGAAACCATCCCATTTTGGCATCGCCCATTTCATTGATGGTAATCTCGTAACCTAAAATAGTTTCGTAAAATTGTTTGGCTCGATCCATGTCTGTGACTGGAATCTCAAACCAGTTAACTGGATTATTCATACTGAAAAATTAACTAGTTATACGGAATTATCCTTGAATTTGGATCAAAATATAGAGGATCCAGTGATGTCGGTGAGCAATTCTAAAGCAGGAATACCTGCTGCTGAATTGCCTTTTTTATTCAATTTTGGACTCCAAACTGCAACACTGTACTTTCCTGGGTAAATGGCCGCAATTCCACCGCCGACCCCACTTTTTCCAGGAAGACCAACTCGAAAAGAAAACTCACCCGCTTCGTCATAGAAACCGCATGTAAGCATTAACGCATTGATGCGCTTCGTTCGTTTCGAAGTAAGAATATCACTTCCATCATGCAGTAGCTTTCCATGGTTTGCGTATAGTGTAAACGTCTCAGCAAGTTCTTTACATGACATACTCAGAGAGCAGGTATCAAAGTAAAAATCAAGCACCTCTTCTACATTATTTTTCAGGTTGCCGTGCCCTTTGATCAGGTTAGCCATGGCGCGATTGTGAAATCCTTCGGACTTTTCTGATTTAGCAACTTTCTCATCATAGGTGATAGTAGGGCAACCAGAAATTTGATGGATGAATTCAAGGTACTCTTCCTTTGGGTTTTTCAGGTGACTAACCAGTGCATCACAAGTAACCAGAGCTCCAGCGTTAATTAATGGATTTCTTGGTTTTCCGTTTTCAAACTCAAGTTGCACCAAAGAATTGAATGGATCACCAGATGGCTCTACTCCAACATTTTCCCACAGAGCTTCTCCTTCTTTTTAGTAGAGCCAGACTCAAGGAAAAGACTTTGGAAACACTTTGTATGGAAAACTTCTCTTCGCAGTCTCCGAACGATGATTCATTGCCATGAAGATCACAGAGGTACATTCCGAATTTTTCTCCAGAAACCTTAGCCAGTTCTGGGATGTACGAGGCTACTTCGCCGCTAATCTCAGTGCAAACCACCTCACGCTGAATTCTATTTAGTATCTCTTGATAGTCCATGTAAAAGGTGAAAGATTATGCGGATTTATGAATTAACCTGCCATATGAGTAGGAGAGAGCCAACAAAACCAGTGCTATTAACGCAGGAAATTGCTCACCATCGTTTACGGACAAATGCCCCTCGAATGCAAGTAAAAAGTCAACTAAAAACCCAAAATATGCCCATTCTTTCAGGAGCTTCGATTTGTTGGTGAGAATAGCTGTGACACCGAGAATTTTGAGAATGGCAAGTGGGATGACGATTCTTGCATTGTAACCTAGTTGAATGAAAACCTCAGAGACCTCAGCTGTATTGAAAAAATACATTCCTGCTGAAAAGAGAAGCAGGAATGATAATAGTCCTGTAGAAATCCAATAAATGATTTTGTTTTTCTTTTCCATGCTTGATTTTATCAATCGTAAAGTAAATAAGATTCTCTTATCTTCCTGAATTTGGTCAGACCATCAGCCCAGGATTGACGAATTTCCTGTTCTGACATTCCAGCTACAATTTGCTTTTGAAGCTCTTCAGTGCCCGAAAGCGTTTTGAAGTAGTTATTGAAAAAGTCAGGCCTGCTCATTTTTTTGTACGCCTCGAGGAGTAATGCCAGATTCAGTTCATAGACCGGAGTTCGAGATGCAAAAGACAGGCCATTGCATTTCACGTCCTCAAGTGGAGGCCATTTTGATCCTTCCATTGACACTGGGGTAAACTGATACGAGGAGTCTGGATAGTCTGGGTGCCCGATTTGTTGAAAAGGAAAATCAGTACCCCGACCAACAGACATGATGGTTCCCTCAAAGAAGCAGAGACTTGGGTACAAGGAAATGCTCAAATCGTTTGGGAGATTTGGTGAGGGCTTCACAGGTATTGGATACTTAGTTTCATGATTCCAGTTTTTGTTCTTGACCACCTGTATCTCACATGTTATGCCATTTTCCAGCCAACCTTCCCCATTAATCATAGCTGCATATTCCCCGATGGTCATGCCATGAACAACTGGGATAGGGTGCATTCCAACAAATGAGCTAAATGCCGTATCAAGGACTGGCCCATCCACGTAGCTGCCATTTGGATTTGGGCGATCCAGGATGATTACTGGAATCCCTTGCTGGGCGCATGCTTCCATCACATAATGCATGGTACCGATGTAGGTATAGAATCGAGCTCCTACATCTTGGATATCGAAGAGCATCACATCAATATTGGCAAGTTGATCGACGCTTGGTTTTTTATTTTTCCCATAGAGAGAAATAAGCTCGTAGGGTTTGTCGGTTTCCTCGTATTCGATGACCACACCATCGCTCACAGTGCCTGTAAACCCATGTTCTGGCGTAAAAACTTTTGTTAGCTGTACTTCCAGACTGAGTAGTGTATCCACAAGGTGTGTGGCTTCAATGAGGGAGCTATGATTTACTGTGATAGCAACATTCTTATTGCTGAGATTTGGCAGGTACTCATCTAATTGGTAAGCGCCAGGCAGCGCGGGTGCAGGCTGTTGATTTCTATGTTCCTCGCTTGCTGCGGCACAGCTGCTTAGGAGAACTAAAGTGAAAAAGCACTTGTATACCATAATGTTCACAAGGTAAAACACTTAATATTGTATTTAAATGATCTACGTTCTAAAAACTTCAATCTGAGCACCAACAGATGAATTTTCCTTTTTTTATATCAAATAGAATTTCGAAAGAAAGCGGGGGATCATTTTCAACAATTATCAGTAAAATCGCCGTCATAAGCATTGCACTTGGACTCTGTGTTTTGATTTTGTCGTTCATGATTCTCCAAGGTTTTAAAGGTGAAATAAAGGATAAAATTTTCAGCTTCAGTGGTCATCTAATTGTTAGCAAATACACGCTATCGACCTCTTTTGAGGAGACCTCTATTGTGGTGAATGATTCTCTGATAGACATGATTGAAGCCTACCCCTTGACTAGTCGGGTACAGCCCTTTGCCATGAAGGCTGGATTGTTGAAAACAGAAGAGGAGGTACAGGGAGTGATCGTTAAAGGCGTTGACAGCTCCTTTGATACAGTCAGCTTTGCCAAACATTTGATTAAAGGAAGATTTCCCGATTTCTCAGGCGAGAAGTACTCCACGGAAGTTGCATTGAGCAATAAAATCGCAACTTATTTGAAGCTCGATATTGAAGATGAGGTGCTCATCTACTTTGTACAGAACCCCCCAAGGTTTAGACGTTTGCAGGTTGCTGGAATCTATGAGACGGGGTTGGAGGAGTTTGATGAAAAGATAATTATTGGCGATCTGGATTTAGTGCGAAGAATTAACAATTGGCCTGATTCACTTGCAGGTGGATTGGAGGTTTTTATTACTGACACAAATGAATTGGAAAAGGCAGAACAAGATCTATTCAATTCAGTGGGGATCGACCTGTATGTGGATAAAGTCTCTGATCGGTTTATTCAAATTTTCGATTGGCTCAACTTATTAAATAGAAATGTGGTCATACTTCTTACTATTATACTTTTTGTGAGTGGGACGAGTATCATTTCGATTATGCTTATTTTAATTATGGAACGAACGCAAATGATCGGAGTGTTGAAAGCCCTTGGTTCTACCAATAAATTTATAAGAAACATTTTCCTATGGAATGGAGTGCAATTGATTACAAAGGGTTTGGTGCTAGGAAATTTGATTGGAATTTCGCTGGGCACACTTCAGTATTTTCTTAAAATAATCCCGCTGGATGCGGCCAATTACTACATGAGCCATGTGCCCATTCAATTTGACTTTATAACCATTTTGTGGTTGAATTTGTCAGTGCTGGGGTTGATAGGATTAACGTTGTTGATTCCTGTCTCGATTATTTCTAAGGTGCGGCCTATTGAGGCTATCAGGTTCGATTAGACAGGCTCGTATTTTCTGAAGAGACTCTTAATTTTCATTTCGATGACGCCGAAAACCGCTTCCTTGAAGATGCCACTGGACATTTTGGAAGTTCCTTTTGTTCTGTCTGTGAAAATTATGGGCACCTCGATCACCTTGAAGCCGTGCTTCCACGCATTGAATTTCATCTCAATTTGAAAGGCATATCCAATGAAGTTTATACTGTCGGGATTGATCGTTTCTAAAACCTTTCGAGAATAACATTTGAAGCCAGCTGTTGAGTCTTTAAATGGCATTCCGGTGACAAGTCTTACATAGATGCTTGCGAAATACGACATCAAAACTCTGCCCATAGGCCAATTGACCACGTTCACGCCTTGAATGTATCTTGAGCCAATGGCAACATCATTTCCTTCCTGGCACCTTTTAAGTAGTCGTACCAGGTCTTCTGGATTGTGTGAAAAATCCGCATCCATCTCACAGATGTAATCGTAATTGTTTTTGAGTGCCCACTGAAATCCAGAAATGTAGGCAGTTCCTAGCCCAAGTTTTCCTTCGCGCTCAATAATGAACACCCGTTTTGGGTTTGCTGCCATAATTGTCTTGATGATGGTTCCAGTCCCATCGGGAGAATTATCATCAACAATTAGGAGATCGAATGAAGGATCTAAACGGAGTACTTCGTTGATGATCGCTTCAATGTTTTCCTTCTCATTATATGTAGGAATTACTACAATATTTTTACTCATGCATTGTCCCTCATACTACATGCTAAACTTGGTTACATCAAAAATAGTTGCAAATAGTTTAGCTCACGTATAGAACAAAGTGGTAATTGTAAACTCTTATCTGGCTTAATCAGGGAAAACTCTGGAATAGTGTGTAAAAAACAATTTTTATGATCGGTGATCTGAGAATTAGAGTGGGCAGTCTATATCATCTTGATTCTCATCCCAACAATGATATTCCTCGTCGTCAAACTGGAGAAGATCTTTCACCCTTCCATTTTTGTTGGTGCTACTCCACTCAATTTCTGTGGTATTGTTTTTAGGACTTGAGAAGATTTCATAAAGTCGATCATAGTCACCTACATTGTCTATTTGAAAAAATATCGAACTCCCATCGCCTATGCTACCTGCTGCAATATTTTCATATTTAATATCTGCTACGTCTCCAGTCAATGAGCGATTCCAATCAATTTGTAGGAAAGGCTCTCCGATTGTGGGGTCTTGATTCAAAATCCATTGGCCAGATAATCCATCAAGTGCAGATGTGCCGGAATACCAGTTAAAGTCTGTAAAAAGTCCAGGGCTAGTGATGAACATGTCCCATTCTACGGCATCAGTATCGATTTTGCCAATAAGTTTCGCTTGATATTCTGTTCCAAAAACAGTATGATCATATTCCCAAACCCATCCTGGAATGTCTGAGTCAAATGTGGGCGTATGATTAAAAGATTCTGCAAAAGATGCAACTGGAATGGCTAAAGTAAGTGTGATGGCACCATTCCAAAACGCTACATTAAACACGGAGAACCCCCAGTTTGCTTTTGTGGCTGTTCGCCCACCTTCATCCGCTTTTGTGAAATCAAAATCCATCACTAGTGTCGAGAGAGGCGGGATTTCGGGCGCGATCCCTGGATCAACATCTGAGTCCGAACTGCAATTTGTAAGTAGAAGTGGACTCGCTAAAAGCGAGGCAAGAACAAATGTGGCTAAGTTCCTCATGATGATATTTTGATGTTGTGGGCTAAATACAAAGCTCTGATCTTTAACAAAGGCAAATTTGGCTTGAAATACCCTCAATTAATATGTGAATCATAAAAATCGCAAAAAACCCGCCGATACTGTTTCTATGTAAAAAAGCTTGATATCAATTAAATTACAGCAGAAATGGAATATTAAGACAGACTATTCGAATGTTTTGATACTTCAAAATTGTTAAAAAAACGTACTGCCGTCCCAAATAACTACATGCCGAACAAACAAATCACCGAAGCTCACTTAGAAGTATACCAGGAGATGGTAGAAGAAGCTTTGGAAAAAGCAGCACGAGCAATGGGGCAAATGTTACGAATCCGTATGAAGTATGATCTCATGGATTTCGGGCAGGGGCTGCTGGAGCCGATCGATGAATTTGATTTGCTGGGTAGATTTAAGGTTAACATCGTGAAGGTAGCATTCGATGGACAAATTAAAGGAGCTTTTTACTTCATCATCAATGTCCACGAAACGGAGCTCATCAACAGAGTATGCTTGCCTGAGACGATTACCACAACAAGAACCTCCGAGACGACAAACATGAAGAACGACTTCATGACGGAGATAGAGAATTTAATAGCTTCAATGTCAATTACCGAGATCTCCGAATTTCTTGGGGTGCAGTTGCACATGCAAGTGCCTCAGATGAGAACGATGAAAGGGGATGAGGTAAATGAGTATTTGGACAATCAGAACAATGTTAACAGAACAGAATTTTTTGTAAAATCGACCTTGAAAGGTGTTGTTGTAAATATTTCTCCGTACTTCATCTGGATGGTAGACGAAAATTTCATCAAAGTATCCAGCCAGAATATCGTGATTTAATTCCCCGTTTTTTGTGCTTTTACCTTGGTAGATTGTCCAAATCAGCATTTGGATCTTTCGGGTTGTTTTGGTGGCTTTTTTTAGTTCTATGTAATACCAACTAATACCTATTTATTGCAGCTTAGGCTCCCTTTTTTCCACTCATCACTAAAACCGTAATTATTGTAACAAAGAAGCTCCCTTTTTCATTAATAGACGGGGACTAACGCAAATTAAGAAATGAAAAGGAAACTAATCGTCACACTCTCAACTGTTGGAATACTTGTACTGGCAATCATGCTGGCTGGAATGTTCGCAGGTCGAAAAACTGAGCCAGAGAACATAGAACCACCAGTAGTCATCAAAACTGTCGACACCAGGAAGGTCAATTACGAAAACCTTAAGACAAATGTGGTCACCTACGGCAGGGTTGAGACGGCACAGTCGTTGGATCTATTATCAGAAGTTTCAGGTAGAATGCTCGAAGGGAAGATCAGACTGAAAGAGGGAGAGAGGTTCACCAAGGGAACGCTCCTTTTTTACATTGATGAACAAGAAGCTTCCTTGAACCTGAAATCACAGAAAAGCAACTTCCTGAGAGATTTGGCTGGAATACTGCCAGACTTGAAAATTGATTTTAGCCAAAATTTCGATACATGGCAAGGGTATTTCAATGCACTTGATGTCGATGCAAAGTTTCCAGACCTTCCCAAAACTAGTTCAGAAAAGGAAAAAACGTTCCTTGCCACCAAGGGCATCTATTCCTCGTACTACACAATCAAAAGTGCTGAGGTGCGATTGGCAAAGCATAGGTACTATGCACCATTTTCTGGTAGTCTGATGGAAGTGAATATGCAGTCAGGGTCTTTCATAAACCCTGGGACTAAGATTGGAAAGATCATTAAATCAGGCGTACATGAATTGAAGGTTGCTGTTGAAACGAAAGACATTCCTTGGGTGCTACAGTCATCACCTGTGAAAATTTACTCTAGTGAGACACAGCAATATTGGGACGGACACGTGACTAGGATAAGCGATTATGTGAATCAAAATACACAATCAGTTGATGTTTTCATTGCCATTCAGTCCAATGGTCGAAAAATATATGATGGACAATTCTTTCAAGCAGCAATTCCTGCGCGAACGGTGAAAGACGGAATGATTATGCCAAGAAATGCGATCTATAATGGCGATGAAGTGTTTGTTGTGGAGAATGATTCAATTCTAAAGGTTAGGGAGATAAATGTTATCCGTCTGACCGAGGAGAACGCTATTTTCAATGGCCTTAGCGAAGGCGATGATCTAGTCGTAGAGCCTTTGATAGGCGGATATAACAACATGAAAGTTGTGAAGAGAGAACTTAAGGATATTGACCTTGAGCTCAAGCAGCAGGATGGGAAACAGCTATTGAATGCTGAGAATCCAACGGCATCTCAAGTTGGAAGCCGATAACCCAAAAACCTAGAAGATCATGAGTTTTGTAAAAAACCTAGTAGAGTACTTCGTTAAGTTCCCGATTCTGGCGAACATTCTAATAGCCCTTACACTGATTGGTGGAGTAGTGGCGATGGTGAATTCGAAAAAATCCTTTTTCCCCACACGAGCAGATAGAAATATCAACATCTCCGTGACATATCCGGGAGCCTCTCCACAGGAAATGGAAGAAGGAGTGACGTTAAAGATTGAAGAAGCTGTAAATCCTATTGCAGGAATTGATGAACTCATTTCTACGTCATCAGAAAATTCGGCGAATATTACGATCATAACGCTGGACAACTATGATATAGATGATATCTACACCGAAGTAAAAAATGCGGTAGATGGTATTAATTCGTTCCCTGCCAGTGCAGAAAAGCCAATTGTTTTTAAGCAAAAGCAGCAATCAACGGCACAGTGGTTGGGTTTAACGGGTGATGTCGATTTAAAAACACTTAAGAAGTTCGCAGAGAATATCGAGGATGAATTGTTGGCGAATCCGAATATTTCTCAAGTAAACGTTTCTGGATTTCCAGCACTTGAAATTTCAATTGAAGTAACTGAGCAGGATTTGCTAAGGTATAATTTGACCTTTGATCAGGTTGCAAATGCCGTAAGGCAAAACAACCGAGATATATCCGCTGGCTCAGTAAAATCTACTAATGAAGAGATACTAATTAGATCCAGAGCAAAAGAGACAGATGCTGCAAAAATTTCAGATATTGTCGTTAGAAGTAACCCCGATGGTAGTGAGATACTCCTAAAAGATATTGCAGTAATTACCGAGCAATTTGCAGATGTCCCCTCCAAAGCGTACTTGAGCGGGAAAGAATCAGTTTTTATTGAAGTAAGAAAATTAGAAACTGAGGATTTAGAGGGAATTTCGAAAGTAGTCAACAAATACGTTGCTGACTACAACGAGAAAAATTCTGCCGTTCAGCTGCACTTGGTCTTTGATTTTATGGAGTTCCTCGGACAGCGGTTGGATCTATTGACAAATAATGGACTCCTGGGATTATTCCTCGTTCTTATGTCTCTCGGCCTTTTTCTAAGTCTAAGGCTTTCATTTTGGGTAGCTTGGGGCATCCCTTCTTCTTTCCTTGGAATGTTTATTTTGGGTGCTTTCGTTGGGCTCACCATCAATATGATCTCTCTTTTCGGAATGATTCTGGTGATCGGAATCTTGGTCGATGATGGGATTGTAATTGCGGAAAATATTTTTGCCCATTTTGAAAAACACGGGAACGCTCGAAAAGCTGCAGTTCAGGGAACGATGGAAGTACTGCCAGCTGTGTTTACTTCGGTAACCACTACAATAGTAGCTTTCTTGCCGCTCCTGTTCTTGACAGGCGGATTTGAATTCCTGAAGGACATGGCTTATGTAGTTTGCTTTAGTTTGGGGTTTTCGTTGCTTGAAGCATTTTTTGTACTTCCCGCACACCTTGCCAGTAAGCGCGTGCTCAAAGTGAAAAAGGAAGACACAAGGAGTTACAAGATTAGAAAAAAGCTCAATGGGGTCATTGACTATTTCAAGTTCAACTGGTATGGAAAAATGCTGAGATTCACCATGCAGAATCGAGCAGTGTCCTTGGCAATGCTAGCTGGTTTTTTGATCATCATTAGCGGCCTCTTAGCAGGTGGGCAGATAAAAGCTACTTTCTTTCCGCAGATTCCATTCAATAGTTTCAATGTGAATATTGCCTTCAAACCAGGTGAGCGCGAGCAAAAGGTTGAGAGCTACTTACAACGCTTTGAAGCGGCAATTTGGAAGGTAAATGACGATATGAAAAAGGAGTTGGATACAGATGAGGATATCGTTAACGACACCTTTGCAAACATCGGCAGATCGCAATGGGAATCTGGTTCTCATACAGGCTCGATCAACATTTTCTATCGGGAGCTTGATGAGTACGGTATCAATCAGTTTGATCTGGTCGAAAGAGTCAGAAATGAAATAGGCCCCGTAGGCGAAGCTGAGAAGTATGCAGTGGGAGGGGGGAACAGATTTGGGAAGCCTGTCTCAATGCGGCTGATGGGCAAGAATCCAGTAGAGCTAGAGGACGCGAAGAAATTTTTAAAGGATGAGTTGTCTGGAATTGCTGACCTGAAAGAGATCGAAGACAATGTGCCAGTAGGCAGAAGAGAGATGCTGTTCGACCTACGGCCAGAGGCATACTTCATGGGTTTGACTCATGATGATATTACGAAGCAAATGCGCCAGGGATTTTTTGGAGAAGAGGTTCAGCGATTCATGAAGGGAAATGATGAAGTCCGAGTATGGGTTCGCTATCCTGATTCTGGTCGTAAGAGCATAAGCCAGCTTGAGGATATTAAGGTAAAGACCACTTCAGGTCAAGAATTCCCACTGACTCAAGTTGCTGACTACGAGATCGAGCGTGGAGTATCAGGAATAAAGCATTACAACACTGCCAGAGCGATAACCGTGGAGGCAGAAATGCTAGATCCATTTGGAGAAGTTCCGCCAATCTTGAAAAAAATCAGGGAAGAAATAGTGCCTGAGTTGCAGACAAAGTTTCCATCGGTTGTGGTTGATTACGGGGGGCAATCACAGCAGAGTGCCCGTGCCGGTGAAGAAATAGGGTTGTTTTTCGGAGGAGCGTTTTTGCTAATCTTTTTCATCCTAATGATCACATTCCGGTCCTATTATCAGGCCGTTCTGATTATCATGATGATCCCTTTGGGGTGGTTTGGAGCTATCCTGGGACATGGAATTGAAGATTGGATTTCCCCAGACAAAGAACTTCCAGTTTCTCTTTTAAGTGTATGGGGAATGGTAGCGTTATCAGGGGTGATTATCAACGATGCAGTGGTCTTTTTATCAAAATTCAACCTGCTAGTGAAGAATGAAGGGATGACGGTTTACCAGGCGGCCTACAATGCAGGGTTATCCAGATTCAGACCGATTGTTCTCACCTCCATGACAACAGTACTTGGGCTGTTTCCATTGATTAAGGAAACAAGTTTTCAGGCACAATTTCTAATTCCTATGGCAATTTCAGTAGCCTACGGTGTGTTGATCGGAACATTTATCATTCTGCTTTTCTTCCCGGTATTCATTGTATTGTTCAATGATATTAGGAGAGCAGCAAAATGGTTGTGGACAGGAAAAAAACCAACCAGAGAAGAAGTAGAGCGGGTGCTGATCGATGAAAAGCGAATGGAGGAGTATCGAGAATCGGCTTAATTCACATTAATCAAAAAGGACATGAAAAGGATACTAATATTTTTTATAGGAATAGTCTGTGCTAGTTACTTTGTGAATGCACAGGAAAGCTTATCACTATCCGACGCTATCCAGACTGCGTTGCAAAGAAACTATGACATTCTTATTGAACGGGGTAATGTTGAGGTGGCAGAAAATAACAATAGTTGGGGGGAGGCTGGTAGGCTGCCGACGGTTTCTTTGAACCTAAATCAGAACAATGCACTGACCGACAATGTGAAAGTTGCTTTTCCAACCTCAACTCAAGGTCAGACAGTGTCGAATCAGGTGAATCCATCGATTAGTGCTAATTGGACAATCTTTGATGGATTCAAGGTAAATATCAACAAGAAGAGGTTTGAACTTTTGCAAGCGGAAACAGAAGGCAATGCGTCGATAGTTATTGCAAATACGTTACAAAGCATCATACTCGGGTATTATCTCGCTGTACTTGAACGTGAACGTTTGGATGAATTTGAAAAGCAGCTTGCTTTGTCAAGAGATAAATTCGACTACATCAAAGTGAAATCGGATCTAGGCAGTGCCGTTAGTACGGAGGTACTTCTTGAGGAAGGAAACTATTTGACTGATTCCATCAGTTACATCAACCAGCAACTGGCATTTAGGAATGCTGTTAGAAATTTAAACATCCTGCTGGCTGAGAAGAATGTTGCAAAGACGTATGTTTTTTTGGACTCTCTGAATATTCCTGATGAGGAATATACCTTAGAAGATCTGCGAACGAAAATGTTGGGTGAAAATGTGGACTTGAAGAAGCAGTACATTTCTCAGTCTGTGCTTGGTCAGGCTACTAAACTGAGCTATGCAGGAAGGTATCCAACACTCTCTTTGAATGCTGGATTTTCTGAAAACAAGAATAGCCTTGATTTGTCGAATGCTACCTTTTTTACAGGAAGTGGATTTACGGATGGACCTAACACACGGTTGAAGAGTACAACAGATACTTACTCAGCCAACTTCACGCTTTCATTCACACTATTTAATGGAGGCAAGATCAAACGAGCGATTAAAAATTCCATTGTTAATGAAAGAGTTGGCCAATTGAGAGTAGAAGAACTGGAGAATTCACTCGATAAGGATCTTTTATCGATGTTAGATCAATACAACATTCGTCGGCAGCTCTTTGGTATCAATGCCAGAAGAGAAAATGCTGCTGCGATAAATTTAAGTTTGTCTGAAGAGAAATTCAGAAATGGAAGTATTAATTCCTTCGACTACAGGGATGTCCAAAACAACTATTTATCCTCTTCAATCCTTAAACTACAAGCTGCCTACAATTTGATTAGCTCTAAGGTCGATCTAATGCGTTTGACTGGTGGACTGATTCAGGAGTATAACGAGTAGCTTAATATTTTGGCATGGTTGGGTCAATTTGATCTGACCACGCCAGTACTCCTCCAACTAGATTGTACAAATTGTCATACCCATGATTTTGCTCCAGGTATCGGATCACATCTGCGCTTCGTACGCCGCTTCGACAATGGATAACCACCTGTTTGTCCTTTGAAACTTTTTCAACGCGATGTGGTATTTCACCCATCGGAATTAGTTCTCCATTCAAGTTGCAGATCTTAAATTCATGTTGCTCCCGTACATCAATCAACTGAAAGTCTGTCGATTGATCCATGAGCTCTTTTAATTCTTGAACGTTAATTTCTTTCATACTCTACTAAGGTATTGATGGTAGGTTTTGTTTAGCGAATATAATTGAGCTTAAGGAATTCTACTGGCTCATTCCTTTGAGCCGATCAAGCCACCCTATATACATCAATGTCTCTTTTGATGTTATGCATCTTAGTCTCACCCACGTGCTCAAATTCATATTCGCGGCTACCCAGTTGCTCATACATGGATTTAGAAATCAGAAATTGACTTTGGAAAGTCTTGTTCATTTGCTCAAGTCTGGCCGCAATGATGACGGCCGTACCACTAATCGAAAATTGCTTTCTCAATTCATTCCCGATATTTCCCATCACCACATTTCCTGTGTTTGCTCCAATACCTATTCTTGTTTGAGGAATAACTTTAGAATCTGACATCTCCTCTATTTTCCTTAACATTTCCAAGCCTGCCTTAAGCGCATTTTCGGCATGATTTGGATCTTGAATAGGTGCCCCAAATGTGGCCATAAGGCCATCTCCAAGTATCTGATTGGTGATGCCATTATGGTTGTTAATAATTCTTGTTAATGGATCGAAAATTTGATTTTGATATTTTATCACCTCTTCGGGAGGTTTGTTTTCAGCGAAAAAACTAAAATTTCTCACATCCATAAACAGAATTGTAACCTCTCGTTCTTCTGCAGTATTACTGTTCTTCTTGAGTGCTTCAACTACTTTTTGTGAGACCTGTTGGCCGAACTGCATCTCTATTTCGTTCTTCTGTTGGACATAGTCTATGGACATTCTGGTTCTTTTTCTGATCTCGTTTGCAACGAAAACTGAAGCTAATGATGCAATCATCATGAAAAAAGACCTCGCTATGTATAGGGCTGGAGGGAAGTGAAGCGTCTGATTATTTGAATCAAAGGTATTGATGGCCCAGATTGTGATAGCAAGGTACCCTACGGAAGAAATTATACCGCTTGTGAGGACAAGCTTGGTTTCCAGGTTGAGGGCAGAAATACCCATCAAGACAAAATAGAAAAAGATGATAGGTGAATCCAGAAATATCACGCTGCCTTCGATGTAGCACAGCGTTGAAATTAGCAGGCTTGGGAAAAGTGCTTCAATAAAAACATTGGCCATTTTCATTGATTCATTAACAATTTCCTTTCTTCTCAGAAAGACTTTGGCAATTGCGTGACCCACAATTTCGTAGATCAAAAAGACAATGAACCATCCAGTCACCACGTACTTGGAATAAACACTATTGAAGAAATCAGTGGTACCGCTGACTACGAAAAAGTTCACTGACATGATCAACAAGCCCATCGAAAGAGCAGCAATGAAAAATTTGATTCTTTTAAGTTCACTCTTAGCAATGAATATATCCATTTGCCGATCGGTCAGGTCTAGAGCGTTCTTCATTGAAGGGTTAAACTGTTTCTAATCCGATTAAACTCCAAGCTGAGGTAAAAGGATTTCTTTTTAGTGCAGCCTGTCATCTACAGGACTGTCAGGTCCGTTTTTGAGGTATTTTGTGATCAGTAGGAATCCCTAATTTCCTCTAGCAATTTTTGCATCTCAGTTTTTACCGTATCTGTAGGAACGGTGTAGTGGTTGTTCATGAAAGAAAAGATCATCCACTTCCCCGATTTAGTTTTCAAGAATCCACTCAAATTATGATTGTTACTCAGGGTGCCAGTTTTTGCGAAAATGTAGGGCTCCTCAGCAACATACCAATCTTCAATTGTGCCTGACTCGCCACCAACTGCAAGTATGTTTTTAAGACGCTCCAAGCCGAATTCATCGTGCGCCTTTTTGATTAACCTCACCTGGTCTACTGGAGCGATCAGATTGTATCGCGAAAGTCCTGATCCATCTACCCAGACAAACTCATTCAAGTCGTTTAACCAGATTAGCTTGGCATGCTTTATAAACGGATCAATTGAGGTGTATCCATGCTGCCAGGCAGAGAGGATGAGCAATTGCTCTGAGATGAGATTGTCACTTACCTTCATCATCAAAGAAAGTACGTCATCCAATTTTTGAGTGAAAAGAGTGTCAGGATTGACAAGCATCCGATCTGTGAATTGAAAGGCAGTTTGGAGCGTGTCTGAAAGTAGGCGAATCAGCAACTCCTTTGAAAGTTCAAACGGAATGGTTTCTTCAAATTGCGCTGTATCCTGAGCAGGATTGAGCTTAAAGAGGTTGTATTTTTCCTCCCGATCCATTCCTGTTTCCAGCCCATCCTCAGTTTGCACTTCTACAAACTCTTCGAAAAATTTAGGACTTACAGTGATCGTATCATTCTTCTTCCCCACTGTTACTTGATTACCATAAATTGGCCACCAACTTCGAACTGGTTGGTAGTCATATCTATAGTCGTCCCATGCCCAGCCATGCCCATACTTTTCAAGCTCGTTTTCTGGCCATGTAATTTGAATTGAATCTGCTTTTGAGAGCCATGCAAGGGAACGCTGATGCTCAAATCTCGAATCAAGAAAAGTAGGATCGCCTGTAGGCTGTACTAAAATGGAGTTGTTTGTGTCTGAATGAAGAAGTCCTGGAATCGAGTCGGAGAAACTCTTCATTGCCACATACATGGTGAGAAGTTTTGTATTGGACGCCGGAGTAAATCTTTTTGTATCGTTGTAGCCAGAGACAAATTTTTCGTTTTCGATGTCATAAAGACTGAAACCAGTAAACTGATTGCTGAACAGGGAGGATTGATTAAATGTTCGCTCTATGTCGGTGTGAACAGCTAGGTTTTTGACTGAGGAACAGGCTGAGAAAATTAATACAAGAACCCAAAATATTCCAATATTCTTCATGTACTACAAGTTCGAATAAAAATTAAAAAAGGGCTTTCTTGGCTGCCAGAGAGCAAGCTTCGTTCAAAATACAAACAATTCCTCAATCCGCCTGTTATTTTTTTTGTGATATTTTTCATGTATTTTGGCGCAAGCTAATTCTAAAACTAACACCTACCTATCAAGATTCGCCGATGAGTATACTGGACTTAATTACCTTACTGATATTTCTGGCTGCCGGATTTACGTTAATCAATATTACAGTACTAAAACTCCCGTCTACAATCGGGTTGATGATTATTGCCTTGGCAATGTCGCTTAGTATCCTCCTTTTGGGATTATTCTTCCCAGGAATTACCCAGAATGCGGGAGAGATTGTTGCTGAGTTTGACTTTCAGGAGGTGCTAATGAACGTGATGCTGAACTTCCTATTGTTCGCAGGTGCGTTGTCAATGGACTTAAGTAAACTGATGGAAGAGCGTGTGCCTGTTTTGGTGCTGGCTACAGCAGGAACATTACTCTCCACTTTTGTGGTAGGGTCATTGGTATTCTACATTTTTCCGATGGTGGGTTATGAAATAGATTTTATCTACTGCCTTTTGTTTGGAGCGTTGATATCTCCAACAGACCCAATTGCTGTTCTAGCACTTGTGAAGAAGGCTGGTCTATCAAAAAAACTGGAAATAAAGATTGCAGGCGAATCCCTCTTCAATGATGGAGTAGGAGTTGTGGTTTTCTTAACAATATTAAAGATCGCAATGGCGGAGGCTGGCGTGCACGATGAGGGCGGGCATGGTAGCGGTGAGGTCACAGTAGGAAGTGTTGCTTCCTTGTTCGGTGTAGAAGTATTTGGCGGTTTACTTGTGGGAGCAATTTTCGGCTTCTTTGGGTTTAAGCTCTTGGATTTTATAGATAATGATCATGTCGAATTGGAGGTATTGGTAACTTTATCTCTGGTTATGGTTGGGGGTAGAATCTGTGAATTAATTCATGTTTCAGCTCCACTTGGTATGGTAGTCATGGGGCTATTTATTGGCAATCAAGGTCGTGATGAGCAGTTGGCAAATGCGACGGGAGAATATGTATTCAAATTCTGGCATTTGTTGGACGAAGCCCTAAATGCTATCCTGTTTATTCTGATCGGATTAGAAATGATGGTGATTGCGGAGTCCTTCACTATGGACAACCTTTTGATTGGCGGTATCGGAATTGTGATTGTACTGGCAGCCAGGTTCCTCGGAGTTAGTATTCCGGTTACCATAATGTCAACGTTCCGAACATTTGAACCTGGAACAATAAAGATATTAACGTGGGGAGGTTTGCGGGGAGGTATCTCTGTCGCTTTGGCTCTTTCACTATCTGATTTTGAGTGGATAGATCAAGGCATAAAGGAGACCATTTTGTTCACTACCTACTCTGTAGTTGTCTTTTCCATATTAGTTCAGGGGCTTACCATTGGGCTTGTGATGAAAAAATAGGCGAATCTCATTTTCTATTGGGAAAATTTTCGTGAAATTCGCCATTAATAATAAAATAATTTAACACGCTATGAAATTAAGTATTGCAGAAGGTTTCTATTTGATCGCCCTTGATGACGAGGAAGGTAGAATTTTAGCGGCTGCAGAGAAGACGGTTGTTCCTGGTGTAATTGCCGCATGTATCTTGGAACTTGCTTTGATGAAGAAGATAAGCCTAGCAGGAGGTAAAGTGTTTGTGCAAGACAAGGTTGGTACTGGAAATGGAATATTGGATAGCGTATTGAACAAGCTGACTGACAACAAGACGGTGCCTGAGGAGATTACTGGATTAGTTGGAAAGTTCAAGGACATTCAGGAAGATCTAAATTCCCTTCTTGCTCAAAGAGGAATTCTTAGGAAAGAAGAGACAAAGCTTCTGTGGATTCCGTTGTCTGATCGGATGGATAACGCCAATTATGCGTTTGAGCAAGAGATTAGAAATCAAATGAAAGCGATTGTGTTCAAAAGCGCGAAGCCTTCTCCACATTTTGCAGTTCTATTTTCACTGATCTATGATTGCGGAATTTTGTCAGAGGTCTTTCAGGATAGAGACGAACTCATCGATGCTGAAAAAATAGGAAAGGATATTGTGAATTCACCAGAGGTAAGTGCGGACATGTCCACCGTTCTTAATCAACTTAAGGCCTATTTCGGGCACTAGTAGTCAATAGTTTTTAAGGAAAGTTGCTTTATTCTGCTGCTGCTTTGTCGGTAACAATTTGAAGTCTGGCAGCAGACTCTGCTTTCTCTTTTTCCAGATAGTAATTGAATATTGACTGGTAGAGGGAATCGCCTTCGCTGTCACTCACGCCATAAAGGCGAGCATAGATTCGTGATTGCATGTCACCAATAGACATCAAATGTGCCATGAGAGTGTCCTGCTCTTCTAGCAACTTACTACCACTAAAAGCCATAAAACCGAACCCCTCGTGCGGGTTGTTATTGTCTCGCTCCGTTATCAAATACTCGACACCTTCATAGACGATTCGATTGAAGTGAAATTCCTCAAAATTTTCATTTACTTCTCTTGGTCTAAATTCCTCACCTTCATTTATGTCTTTATTCTTACATGAGAATGTAGCAAGAAGAAGCAGCAAAGGAATGGAAAGATTTTTCATGATTTGGAAATTTTTAAATATCCTTCCTCAACACCAAAGACTTTTCTAAGAAGCTTGTAGGCTTTCCCATTTAAGATCACAATGAGGTGATCACCTGGAGCTATTTTAAGATCTCCTAGTGGATTTTTAATCAACTTCTTTTGTCCGAATTTGTCGCGTTTGGTGATCCCGATTAGCACTGAGTTGTATCTCTTTTTCAGGTCAAAAAACACATCCTGATACGCCTTGCCGACATACGGATTTTTTGGAGTCACCATCAATTGTTTCATATCATAGTCGCCATCTGACTTTGCAAAAGAAAGTATGGACTCACTGTATACTGCCACATCAGGTTCAAACATGTAAGAAGCTAGCAGCTTCGAGGAAATGTCTTTTGTAGAAATAGTATTTGAAACGCCTGCTGCTAAGAAGGTGTTTTTCAGATCACCATTTTCGAGAGTTACTACATATTCTGTTTCAGGAAATTGCTTTTTTAGATTGAGAACATATACCAATTTTTCGGTGTCATTCTCAAGATTTACGAAGACAATCTGGCAATCTTCAATATTGACTTTCTTGATCAGTTCGTAATTATTGTAATCACTGAAGAGAATGTGTACCATTTTAGAATGGTACTTCTCTTGTATCAAATCGACATCATCCTTCTTGTTAGTGACAATGGCTAGCTGTTTACCAACCCCAACCAATTGATCAGCTACCTGCCAGCCGAATTCGTTCCAGCCTATAATCACTGCGTGATTCGAAAAGTCGGTGCCTGCGTATCCCAACTTCTTGTCTTCTTTTATTGTAGCCATAAGTGTAGTTAGTTTTCCTATTAATAAGCCGAATATTCCAACACTGGTAAGAATGAAAATAAAACCAATCCATCTTCCATATACTGTTGCTGGAAATAAATCACCATATCCAACCGTAGTCAGGGTAACCAGCGAGTACCAGATCGCATTTGGATAGTTCGTTATGGCCGATTGTTCACTATCTTTTTCGACGTAGATCAGCAATGACACTAAGACGAAATAAATAACTAAAACCAGTCCAATCTGAAGCGCTATCCGGAGGGGTAAATTCTTTCTTAGGTTACTAGGCATAGAGGATCGGTAAAAGTCAAATATAACATAAACAGTTAGGTTGTTATGGGTAAAAAGGCTTCTTATTTGCTATTGAGGTGGTCTGATAGGTCAGATACAGAAGTGATTTTAAGCGAATCGGCGTGATCTGTTCGCATCATTAAGGCAAATGTGTTGTTAAATCCAAGTGGATTTAGCCAATGGAGACTGTGCCTTTCTGCAAATTCCTTTTTCACATCATTGTAAATAACTTCGGGATTTGTAAAGTCGGAAACGTCATTTGATTTTTTTTGAAGCAAGACCAAATAACCTGTTCCGGTATACTCTGGGTAGATATCAATTTCTCCAATTCGGAGTGCGTCAAAGATCAATTTAGTTCCACCGAAACCAAGTTCGAGTTTTGTTTTTAATGAAGTTTTGTTCTCAAGTATCTGGGCAAATATGTGCGCCAATAGAAAGTTCTCGGTGAAAGCCTTGGATCCTATTACAACGTCTGGTTCGCTGGAATTTCCTGCATCAGCGTCAGCATAGATGTTGATTTCCTTTAGGAAGGTGTTGGCGACCTCAGACAGTTCCATCTTTTTTCCATCGACGAGATAGTTTAACTCAGCCATTCGCTCATCGGTCAGTTTGTCTGCGATTAGATTTAGCGCTGTCACAATTTCTGGGTGCCTTTCAAGAATTTTTGCGTTTACAATCGGAGCAGCATAGTAAGGAGGGAAGTATTTTTTGTCGTCAATGAGAGATTTTAAATTGAATTCTTTTATACGACCATCTGTACTGAATCCATCAATCACATCTACGTCTCCAATGTGCAAGGCGCGATACATCAGAGAAATTTCCATTTCCTTTATTTCAATGGGAAGATCATACAAAGAATCCAATCCAATGAATCCGTCTTCTCTTTCAATAAATTCTGAATTAAAGCCTGCCACTAGTTTTGATTTAGAGGCTGATCCTGAACTTAAGAAGGCTACTAGGATCAACGAAGCGGCAACGCCTATCAGTAACCATGTTCTTGGGCTAGTTGGTTTCCGTTGAATGAATCCAATTCCAGCATCCAGAACCACAGCCAAAATAGAGGCAGGGATGGCTCCAGCTAGAATCATTTGCTGGTTGTTAAGTGAAATTCCTCGGAAGATGAATTCGCCTAGTCCTCCAGCGGCAATGAGCGCACAGAGAGTTGCCACCCCCACATTTATCACGGTCGCAGTCCTGATTCCAGCAAGAATTACAGGAAAGGCAAGCGGGAGTTCGACATACCTAAGCAGTTGAGAGCTCGTCATACCCATTCCAATCGAAGCATCTTTCACAGCTGGATCCACCTCTTTGATTCCTGTGTAGGTATTTCGCACAATTGGGAGAAGGCCGTACAGAAAAAGCGCAATAATGGCGGGAGTAACCCCAATACCAAAAAGTGGTAAAAGGAAACCTAAAAGAGCCAAGCTTGGGATGGTTTGGATGATACCAACAAATCCAAGTACAGGGCTTGATAGCTTTTCAGCTCTGGTTAATCCAATTCCGACCGCAACTCCAACAAGCGTTGCGAGTGTCATGGAAGCCATCGTCAAAATCAAATGCTCTACCGTTTGATTCCGTATTTCATCAAGGTGTGATATGATAAAATTCCAGAATTCCATCAATTAGCTTGTTTGAAGAAATCTTCCATGGCTGCTTTCTTGTCTTCTGCTTTTACTTCATCCATGTTTAGGAAATTGAGTAACGATCCTTCCCCTTGCTTGAATGTCTGAAGACTAAGAATGAATTTGTCCTTTTTTAGGAATGCTTCGACATGACTATTTGCCGGCTTGTTTAGTAATTCCAACGGAGTTCCGTATTGCTGAATTTGACCATTCTCTAACAGCACGATCCGATCTCCCAACTTGAATGCCTCTTGCACATCATGGGTAACCAGCAAAATGGTCTTACTATCAAGATACCTTAGGTTCTGAAAGTCATCCTGCAATTGACTTCTGGTAATGTTGTCTAGAGCGCTGAAGGGCTCGTCCATCAAGATAATTTCTGGATCTGCGGCAAGTGCTCTGGCTAGCCCGATTCGCTGCTGCTGACCACCACTCAACTCAGAAGGACGTTTGAGTAAAACATCTTCATCTAATCCGATTAAAGAGAGTAGTTCCCTTACTTTCTCTTCCGATATTTCTTGATTTGAGATTTTTCCAACTAGCTCAATATTTTGCTTAACATTTAGATGGGGAAGAAGCCCCGTATCTTGAATCACATATCCAATACTTCTCCGGAGGGTTTCTTTTGATTGACTTTCGATACTTTCTCCATCAATTTCGATTGACCCTCCATTGGCTTTTTCGAGCCGATTGATCAGTCTGAGGAGAGTGGTTTTGCCGCAACCACTTGGGCCAAGAAGAACTACAGTCTCTGAGGACTCAACTGAAAAACTGATGTCCTTGAGCACCTGTTTTTCACCAAAGGATTTGACGATATGACTGAGTGTTATCTTTTCGATGGCTTGATCATTTATTGAATCCTCTCAATTTTATTTGTGTAAGTTTTCGCTTGGTGTCGAGTGGAAAATCTCCTTTCATTATCCAGTCATAGAAGCTTGGCTCTTTTTGTAAAACCTCTGTCACTTCCTTGCCTCTATGTTTTCCAAAATTGAAAACTTCCTTTCCATCCTTAAAAACCATTCTGCCGGCCAAGTCTATCATCCTTGAAGTACTTAGTTCATTTAGTGCCTCCATATCATTCGAAATGTCTGTGATTTTATTTCCGAGATTGTCTACTGCTTCCTGTCCATCATATCGCTGTACCTGAGAAAGGAGCACTTCGTACGTAGCTTTCGTATCTGCCATAGCACTGTGTGCATCCACGAGGTCTTTGTCACAGTAAAATTTGTAAGCGGCAGTCAAATTCCTTTTTTCCATCATATGGAAAATCTTCTGTGCATCCACAATTTTTCTGCCTTCTACATCAAAATCCACGTTTGCCCGTAAAAACTCTTCTACCAACATCGGAACATCAAAACCGACACAATTGAAGCCACTAAGGTCACAGCCTTCGAGCCATTGCGCCATAGACTTTGCTATCTGCTTAAAGTTGGGTTCGTCTTTAACATCATCATCGTAAATACCATGAATCAAACTGGTTTCCAATGGAATCGGAATGGTCGGATTCACCTTTCTGTGTTTTTCCTCTGTCGACCCATCTGGGAAGATTTTGATAAATGCCATTTCGACAATTCTGTCTTGAGAAATATTTGTTCCAGTAGTCTCCAAATCGAAAACTACCAAGGGATTTTTGAGGTTTAGTTTAAACATTAAAATTGAACGGATTCAAAACGATCCGTGATTAAAAGTTGATGAGTTAACGAACTCACTTGAATTAGTAAGAGTTTCAAATATAGTAATCGCAGAAGTATCGTTTGTGATGTAGGACACAATCTTCAACAATGTGGACAACCATCTTGATAACTTGATTATAATTAGCAACTGAGAAACTGAAAATTAGCGAGCACACGGGCCTAAGTTTGTAGACCTAACTTAGATAATAGTATCACCCTAAATGGACGGAGCAAAACAAACACCACTTTCATCTACCAAAAGCCGTCGAATTGGCTTGTCCTCGGTCTCTGAAAGCCTGGGTAAACTTCCTCCACAAGCTGTCGAAATTGAAGAAGCTGTTCTAGGTGCCTTGATGCTCGAACGAGACGCTCTTTCTACCGTTATCGATATCCTTCACCCTGAGAGTTTCTACAAAGATTCGAACCAAGAAATTTACGCTGCTATTGTTGACTTGTTTAACGACAGTCAGCCGATCGATATCAAGACTGTTGCCCACCAACTAAGGAAGGTCGGGAAACTAGAATTGGTTGGCGGTGCTCATTATGTGTCTGAATTAACTGCCAAGGTAAACTCTGCGGCGAACATTGAGTACCACGCCAGGATTATTGCTGAGCAATCCATTAAAAGGGAACTGATACGAATCTCATCTGAGATTCAACGTGATGCTTATGAAGACACCATTGATGTCTTCAAACTTCTGGACAGAGCCGAGCAATCGCTCTTTGATGTTTCGGAATCTCACATTCGCAAGAACTACGATAAAATGAGTGCCTTGCTCCATCAGGCTATTGATGAAATTCAGAAAAAGAAAGATAAGCAGGACGGCTTGACGGGAGTACCTAGTGGATTCTCGGCGCTTGATCGTGTTACATCTGGCTGGCAACCTTCAGATTTGGTGATTATTGCAGCAAGGCCAGGTATGGGTAAAACGGCGTTTGTGGTTTCAGCCCTTAGAAACGCCGCTATTGATTTTCAAATTCCTGTAGCCATTTTCTCTCTGGAAATGTCATCCGTTCAGCTAGTGAATAGGATGATCTCTGCTGAGGCCGAGTTGGAAAGTGAAAAAATCAAAAGGGGAGAACTGGCTGATTACGAGTGGGAGCAGATCATGCACAAGACGGATAAGCTATCGCAAGCGCCGATTTATATCGATGATTCTCCGGCGCTGAGTATTCTTGAATTGCGAGCAAAGAGTCGGCGTTTGGTTGCTCAACATGGCGTAAAGCTTCTGATCATTGACTATTTACAGTTAATGTCAGGTGATTCATCTGGTAAAGGAGGAGGAAATCGAGAGCAAGAAATTGCCTCCATCTCTCGAGCGCTGAAAAGCATTGCAAAAGAACTGAACGTTCCTGTTCTTGCGCTATCACAGTTAAGTCGTGCGGTTGAAACCAGGGGAGGAGACAAGCGACCATTGCTATCGGATCTAAGGGAATCAGGATCGATTGAGCAGGATGCGGATATGGTTATGTTCTTGTACCGACCAGAATATTACGGCTTAGACACCGATGAATCAGGAATGCCGCTGAATGGACTTGGAGAAGTAATTATCGCTAAGCATAGAAACGGACGAACAGATACTGTGAATCTTAAGTTTATCGGGAAGTTTACCAAATTTGCTGATTGGGATGGGAACAGTGGTGGTGATGGTTTCGGAGCATTTCCAAAATCAGAAAACACGGATTCGAATTTCACGATCACCCTCCCAAGTAAATCGAATGACGCAGATTCTAAGGGAGATGATGATCAACCGTTCTAGTTTTTAGTTAAGTAGTTGTTTGTGAACAATTGACTAGTAAAATGAAAGCAATCATCATAACAGAGGAAGCCGAGCCACTAAAACTGGCTGAGGTGCCAAAGCCTCAAATTAAGGATGGGGAATGCCTGGTAAAGGTTTTTGCTGCCGCACTCAACAGAAGAGACCAATGGATAAGGGAAGGGATGTACCCCGGAATACGGCCTGGATGCATCCTCGGTTCTGATGCGTGTGGTGTCGTAGAGCAAGGCTCATCAGAATGGATCGGCAAAGAAGTCATCATCAATCCCAATGTCAATTGGGGGAGTAATCCAGAGGTTCAATCAACAGATTATTCAGTCTTAGGAATGCCAAAGGACGGAACCATGGCGGAGTACATGGTAGTGGATGCGGATCGCCTACATGAAAAACCAATACACCTTAATCATGTCGAGTCAGCAAGCTTACCGCTATCTGGACTGACGGCTTATCGCGCTCTGATCAAGAAGGGGCAGGCAGACCCAGGTAAAAATATATTGATTACCGGAGCGGGAGGGGGAGTGTCTCAATTGGCAATTGCTTTTTCGGTGGCTTCCGGTGCGAATACCTATGTGACGAGTAGCAGCAATGACAAAATTGCGCGATGTATTTCGGAGGGAGTGAAGGGGGGATTCAACTATAAAGATGATCAATGGTTTGAAGAAGCGTCTATTGTTGGTGGATTTGATGTCATCATCGATAGTGCAGGAGGCGAACATTTGAACAATTACCTAAAGGTGGTGAAGCCTGCCGGAAAGATTATCATCTATGGAAGCACCGCTGGCTACCCTCAGAAATTGGATATTTTCCGGTTGTTCTGGTCTCAAGTTCAGATCATTGGGTCAACCATGGGTAACGATACTGAGTTTGAAGAAATGATTGAATTTGTGAATACTCACCAAATTCGACCAACATTGGATAAAGTATTCAAAAAGAGCGAATTCCTAGACGCATTCGACCGATTCAAAGAACCCGACCATTTCGGAAAGATTGTCTTGAAATTGGATTAGCGAATTACGAATTCTCAATTTTTAATTCTCAATTTCTACCTAGCTATACCTATCATTCAACCCAATTCCATCACGGATCATTGGAAGAATCTTGTCAAGTCGATCGAGTTTCGTTTCCTCCTTTTTTGCTGTAGCTATGTATTCTGAATAGTCTCGCTTTGCAGTGAGTGACAGATTTTCGAAAGCTTCGGCAATCTGAGGGTCGGAGGCAAGCTCTTCCTTCAATTCTTCTGGAATTATCAAGGGCTTCTTTTGCGGTCGAACCTCTTTCCCATCTTTCTGATTCTGGATGGCTTCTTTAACGTATTGCAAGATCAATTTTTCATCAAACTCTGCCTCTGAGTCGAAGCGCCATTGACGCAATCCCTGCGTTTTTCCTTCCTGAGCGTTGATTAGTTTTTCAGCTTTATCTGCAAGAAACACACCACTATAAAACCAAATCCCCACATAGGATTTGAATGACGCAAGGCCTACAACATTCTTATTACTTATCGTATAAACAGGAACGCCCCACTTCACGCTTTCTACCAATTCTGTAGAATTAAGTAAAGTTCTAAGTTTAACCAGTAGATCATGATGTTCGGGATTTGCCTCCAGATAGGCTTCGACGGTTTCGTGCATTTCCATGCGATAAAAATAGTAAAATGGTTAGACCATTCAGCCAAATACCTGATCAGCGGTCAATCTTTTTCAAATTGAAAATTCTGATGTGCCGACTTCAGCTCCGAGAGCGCTTTTTGATCCCCTTGCTTCTCAGCAAGCTTTATTCCAGATTCAAACACAGATTCTGCTTCGTTCCATTTTTCAAAGTCCCAGCAAAGGTTAGCGAGCTTGAAGTAGGTTGGTAAATATTCGGAATGGGCGGTTCTTAATTCCTGCAATAGTTTCAGTGCCTTTCCCTGATCAACATCATAGTACTCCATTGCCAAAGCGTACCGATTGAATGGGTTGCTGGGCTCTTCTTCGATGTACTTCTCAAGTAGTTTGATGCGTTCGACGTTCACGTTTGTTAATTCTTAGTGAGGAAAGATAAATTGATTCAGTAGTATCCATAATCAAATCAACAATTAATTGACTAAACCTGTAACTTGATGAGAGTGTGCGCGTCAATATCAAAACCCACAGATTTGAGATACTGGACCTTCCTGCTTCTAATTTCCTTCATTCAAGCTCATACTCAATCGAGGGAGCTTTTAGCTAAAGAGTTGAGAACAGTTTTAGTCGAAGAAAGTTTGACTGGTGCAACTTGGTCTGTCGTGTTAGACTCCTCAATCACAACAGGAGCACTGGGACTAAAAAATGCCAAAACAGGTGAACAACTTAGTGCCGAGGACAAGGTACAAATAGGTTCCGTTACCAAAACACTCATCGCAACGGGTATCCTTCGGATGGCAACACTTGGTCTTCTAGAGGTCGACGATCCGGTGAAAAAGCACTTACCTGATCTCCCTTTTGCTAATCCCTGGAATAATGAAAGAGCGGTCACTATTCGTGACTTGCTGAACCACACTTCAGGAATCGAGGACGCCCGATTTTGGCAGATTTTTAGTGCCAAGCCGCAGCCAGATACACCCTTGAAATTCGTCTTCACCAAAGATCCAAGTGTACTTAAGGTGCGAACGAAACCAGGAACTCGGTTTTCCTATTCAAATATGGGTTACGCGATGCTTGGTTTGATCGTTGAACGTATTTCTGGACAGAGGTATGAGACCTACCTTGACGAACACTTACTTGCTCCTCTTGGAATGGAAAACAGCACATTTCAGTTCGTTACTCAGGTAGGACCAAATGCAGACGTAAACCTTGCTATGGGACATTTTGAGAACGGCGGGTTGCAGGAAAGTGTGCCGTCCTATCTTCGACCAGCTGGTCAGTTCACGACGACAGCAGGTGATATGGCACTGCTTGCTAAATTTTTGATGAGTGATGGCACCATTAATGGCGAAGCAATGGTTGGTGAAGCCTTACTCAGACAAATGGGTAGACCAGAAACCACGGAGGCAAATGAGCATGAGCTTTTTAGCGGATATCAATTTGGGCTTAGCTACAGAGATAGATACGGAGTGATTGGGTACTACCACAGTGGAAATATCGTTGGGTATCGAGCGGTCTTCTACCTTTTCCCTGAGGAACAAAAAGCCTTCTTTATCAGCTTCAATGAAGATAGCGAAACCGCGGATTACCAGAAATTCAATGCGACTTTTGTTAAACATCTGAATGTTGGCAAACCAGCAGAGCAAGTAGCAGTCAGTCAACTTCCTGATGATATCGACAAGTTTCAAGGATACTATGAATTGAATCCAGTTCGATTTCGATTGTTTGCCTATCTGGATCTTGTGTTCAACTTTGTCAAAGTAACAGCGAAAGAAAATGCTCTGGAAGTATCCTCAATACAAAATGAGACTTATCGACTCCTACCAATGGGAGATTATTTTTTCCGAAAGGAGGATCGGAAACGATTGTCGCATGTGTTGTACGAGAAAGACGAGAAAGCTGTCATCTCCGATGGTCTTGCGACGTACCAGAAAATTTCACGAGGCTACTTAGCCGGGATGTGGTTAAGTCTAATTCTTGGCTTGATTGGATTTCTTCTTGTGCTGGTACGTGGTCTCGAGCTCCTGCTTAGAAAAAAATTGTTTAGAGAACGCCAATTAGTGAAATACCCGTTCCTGTCCATCCTTTGTCTAGTTGTTCCAATCCCATTCTTATTCAATCAAACGTTCCTTTCACTGGGAGATTTTACTATTGCTAACTCGCTTTTGGCATTGACCACATTCATTCTTGCAGTTTCGCTGTTTTATTCAATGGGAAGAATATTGGTTAAGAAATGGAGAGGAAACGACTCATGGGTAGATGTTCTGGGAATTGTGTTTTTGTTCCAGTGGATTGTCGTACTGGTTTATTGGGAGTTGATTCCTTTTGTCTTATGGCATTAGTCTTTAGATCCCTTACGATCAGCCACAAAGTAAATCCCAATTCCCAGGAGTAATATTGCCACACTCACCATGCTTTCAAACGGTCGATCTATCGCTACAAAAATCAATGTCCAGATGCTAACTCCAATGAATACCAGGGGAGTGAAAGGGTAGCCCCAGGTTTTGTATGAACTCACGTCGCTGTCGCTCTTCCTTCGTCTTAAAATGAACACCCCAGCGACTGTGATAGTGGTAATGAGTATTAGGAGAAAAGAGGTGTACAATAGGACTTGGTCAAATGTGGAGGTGTAGATAAAGAGAAGGCTCAGAGCTGCGGAAAACACAAAGGTATTGACGGGAATGTCCCGTCCATTTGTCTTCGATAGTATTTTGAGTGCGTGCAGATCTTCTCCCATCACACGACTCACACGTGGCCCGAGAAATACATATGCACTAACAGTCGAGAGAAGCAAAACTGCTATTGCAATGGCGATTATGGTTCCACCAACCTCGCCGAAAATTGACTGTCCTGATAAGAACCCCACCTCGATTTGACCTTCGAGAACTTCTATTGGTACGGTATATAGGAAAATGTAATTAAGTAGGACGTACAAAATCATCACGATCAATGTACCAATGAAGAGAGATTTGGGAAGGTCTTTGCCAGGGCTCTTCATTTCATCGATGATGTAAATCGATGAATTCCATCCCGTATACGCATAGGAGACATAGATCAGAGCCACAGCAAAGGGAGGGCTTGCAATCTCCGTCCAGCTCATCTTCTGTGGCATTAGTGAAATTTCTTGCGGACTTAACACTGTAAATCCAAATGCAATGAATATGCCGATCAGAATCACTTTCAGAATAGTTGTGAGGTTTTGGACTGTACTGCCCACATTTACCGACACGGCATGAATCAAACTAAAGAGAAGGATAGTTCCCGCTGCTACATGATCCTGTGGTAATTCTGGAATTACGGCAGATAGGTAGGAGGCTAGAGCCATTGCTGCTAGTGCCGCAGGTGCAGCGAATCCAACCGTGACGGAAACCCATCCAGCCACGAATCCCAGTGATGGATGATACAATTCCTTCAAAAGATTGTATTCGCCACCCGAACGTTTGAAGACTGAACCTAACTCCGCATAAGAGACAGCTCCGCAAAATGCGATGATACCGCCAAGAATCCAGAGAAAAATGATTGAAAACCCAGTTTTAATATCAACAACTTGAAAACCAAGACTTGTAAACACACCCGTTCCAATCATTGCGGAAATGACAAGCGAAGATGCGGTAAGTATCCCTAGTTTTTTAGGTTGAGACATGAATAGTCAATTTATAGGTCTTTTTCGATTTTCATGTAAAACTTCATGTATTCGATGACTAGAAAAAGAGGTAAGAAGCTGCTAAATACTAGCTTTATGTTAAACATTGGAAAAATGAAGAAAACAATCATAGTCGTTCTGGCTTTAGTTTTGACTTCTACAGCATGGTGTCAGAGCAGAGAATACAAAGAGAAGAAGGCTGAGAAAATAGCCGCAGGTTCTCCTTTCACCAAGATCATAAATAGGGAACTTCCCGCTAAGATCGTATATGAGGATGAGGATGTAATCGCCTTTGTTCCTTTGAGGTTGCAGGCGCCCGTTCATTTGTTGATCGTTCCTAAAAAGGAGATCCCCACGATCAATGACGTAACTGAGGAGGATACGCTGATCCTGGGAAAACTATTCTTGGTTGCCAAAAAACTCGCGAAGGAAAAAGGAATATCAGAATCAGGCTATCGCTTAGCCATGAATATAAATGAAGATGCAGGCCAATCCGTCTTTCATTTGCATCTGCATTTACTTGGAGGCCAGAAATTGGGTCCAATGATGACACAAAAGGAGTGAGTCAAGTTTTTCTGTTCTGATTCTTCCAGAAGCTCATTACCTTTAGTAGAACTTTAATCGCGACCACGTTGATTCTGTTCTGGAAAATGTGGTACTATAAACCCAAAAAAAACATCATGAAAGACTTAAAAAAAGAAGACATCAGTCAAGAAGTATTTGACCTCTACGATGACTATGCGCATAACAAATTAGAAAGAAGACAATTCATTGAGAAGCTGTCGCTCTATGCCGTTGGCGGAATAACAGTCGCTTCGCTGACGAGCTTTATGATGCCTGACTATGAAACTACAGCTACAGTTAAACAAGATGATGATCGACTGAAGTCGGACTTCATCAACTATGATTCTCCTAAAGGTGGAGGCAGTATTAAAGCACTTTTTTCTAAGCCCAAGAAAGGGAAGAAGAAGTTGCCAGGAATCGTTGTTGTGCATGAAAATCGGGGGCTCAATCCATATATAGAAGATGTTGGACGCAGGGCAGCTGTCGAAGGATTTGTTTCAATTGCCCCAGATGCGCTAACCCCACTAGGTGGATATCCTGGGAACGATGATGAGGGCAGGACGATGCAAAGGAAACGAGACAGAAATGAAATGCTAGAAGACTTTATCGCAGCGTACGAATACCTCCGAAATCATGAAGATTGCAATGGCAAGGTTGGGGTAGTTGGGTTTTGTTTTGGTGGCTGGATTTCTAACATGATGGCGGTGAGAATCCCTTCATTGTCAGCAGCTGTTCCATACTACGGGCGGCAACCTGCAGATGAAATGGTGAGCGAAATTAATACTCCTTTGATGCTGCAGTATGCTGGTCTGGATACCAGGGTGAATGAAGGATGGCCAGCTTTTGAAGCGGCGCTGAAGAAAAACGATAAAAAGTACGTTGCGCATTTCTATCCTGAAGTGAATCACGGCTTTCACAACAATACTACACCACGTTACGCCGAGGAGGCAGCGGCCTTATCATGGAGCCGTACGATTGATTTTTTTAAGGAGAACCTCAAATAACAATTTTTCAAAAACCTAACCTACATATGTCATGAAATTTCCAATTGCTTTTTTATTAACCTTAATAGGCGGAAGCCTGTATGCCCAAAATCTGTACATAAAAAACGTGAAGATTTTTGATGGCATGAATGATCGAATTGTTGAAGGGTCTGCCGTAAAAATCAAGGATTCAAAAATAGAATGGATTGGGAAACAGTTGAGCAGCGATCCAACAGGGTATGAGACGGTAGATGGTCTTGGCTATTTTCTTATGCCAGGGATGATTGATGCACACACCCATATCAGTAATCTGAAGGCAGCCGACCGAGCACTAAAATCTGGCGTAACCACAGTCAGGTCAGCAAGCACCGCTGCCTTTCAGGATGTTTCACTTGGAAATCTTGCAAAGAAGGGAGTAATAGATGGACCTGACTTTATTAGTGCTGGTGTGTTCGTGAGCCCCAAGCTTGGGGAGTCAATCCTGGCAGATCAACGGCTAAGCGTTCTCGGTGGCGGAGTTCAAACGGAGGAAGAGCTGCGACTACTGGTTAAGATTAATGCAGACCGGGGCGCTACCGTCATCAAGACACGCGGAACAGAGCGAGCTGGATTACCAGATACAGATCCCCGTCAGCAGACCTATACTAAAGAGCAATTAGCATTTGTAGTGGATGAAGCTGCGAAGTACAATCTCAAAGTGATGGTGCATGCGCATGGAGACGAAGGGGGGCGTGCTGCTGTTGAAGCAGGAGCTGCAAGTATCGAACACGGCACCTTCCTGAGTCGCGAAACCCTTAGTTTGATGAAGGAAAAAGGCACTTATTTGGTTCCTACGATTATCACGATTGAAGATCTTAAAATTCCTGGAGGAGAATACAGCAATCCTACACTTGAATTGCGAGGAAAGTTTATGATGGCGGAGGCGGAGCAGACCTTTAGAGATGCAATTGATATAGGAGTGAAAGTAGCCAGCGGCGCTGATAACAATTACAGCGCAGGTAGTACTACCAGAGTTTCGTTGGAAGTTGAGCACTTTGTACGGTTGGGAATGACAAACTTTCAGGCTTTGCAGACCGCCACTAAAAACGGAGCTGAACTTCTTGGACTCGGTGACAAAACGGGAACAGTGGAGGTTGGCAAAGAGGCGGATCTTATTCTACTGCCTACCAACCCTCTGGAAAACATCATGGCGCTTCAAGATGTACTACTCATTGTGAGTAATGGTAAAGTGGCAGTAAAAAGGATTCCTTTTGAGATAAAGAATTAGCCAAAGACCAGCCATCCAAACTGATTTTACTCACACTTTCCAATGACTTGTTATTATTGTACCATGAAAAACCTAACTAACCTATTAATTGCGCTGTGTTTCGTTGCTTGTCAACCAAGCGGTGAAAAAAATACCAGCGAGACAAATGCTAGTCCTACAGCAGGTATCGAGGCGATTACCTTGCTTGGAGACACCCTTTATACACCTGTGGTCGATTCAGGAACGGCTTTTGAACAATATCAAGATGCAAAGACGAATTATGAAAATGCCACCGAAAATGCTGATGCCTTGGTATGGTTTGGCCGCCGTACGGCATACTTGGGACGGTTTCAGGATGCAATTGCTATCTACACGATGGGAATGGAGAAATTTCCTCAGGACGCGAGGATGTACCGACATAGAGGCCATCGCTATATCTCCACTCGGCAGTACGATAAGGCCATTGCAGATTTTGAAAAAGCCGTAGAACTAATTGAGGGGACTGAAGATCAGACAGAGCCCGATGGACAACCGAATGCTCGAAATATTCCAATAGGCACTTTGCACGGAAACATTTGGTATCACCTTGGATTGGCCTACTATCTTAAAAACGATATGGAAAATGCATTGAGAGCTTATAGCAATAGAAGTGTTCTGGAGAAATACGATGATAATGTCGTTTCTGGTGGACACTGGCTTTACATGATTTTGCGCAGACTAGATCGAACCGAAGAGGCGAATACCGCTATCGAGAAAGTGAACAAGGAAATGGACGTTATTGAGAATACCAGCTATTTCAAGATGTGTCTGTTTTACAAGGGTTTGCTCACGGAGGAGGAGTTGCAACCTGATGGATCAAGTTCCGCATCTGACGACGTTCTAACCTACAGCGTAGGAAATTGGTATCTATATGAAAGGGAGGATGCAGAGAGAGCTCAAACGTATTTTGAGAAAATATTGGAAAATGGCAATCCCTTTTCCTTTGCCTATTTAGCCGCTGAATCGGATTGGAATCGTTTATATAAGGACTAACAAAATAGAAAAATACTGACATCCGACTAATCTTTCTTCTTAAAAAATGTTGTCTTGACGGAAGAAGAAAAGATTTTTTACGTGATTTCAAAACACCTCCTTCAGAGCGTTTAGGGGCGGGTTATTCAATTGTTTTCATAAACGGATACTACTAACCTGAGTTCGATTAATGATTGTCATCAGGTCCAGCTTACAAAGGAAAGGGCATGACAAAAGCACGGTAAGATGCTTCCTTCGCCCGCCTGGACCGACGGGCAGGTCAGCAGGACAGCTTCAATCTAAATTTGGAATGTCATCCTGAACATAGTGAAGGATCTGAAAATAGGAGGAGAGTAGCAGAAAGGGGTTTTGATTGCTTCCCATTAATTGGGTTCAGGTTACTAATAAAAATTCAAGCATATTCATCTTGCTAAAAGGATAGTAGAATAGCTTCAGTCTGCCTTTATCCTCCAATCAACTATCTTTCTGGTAAATATCCTATCATGAAGAACCTAGTTTTAGTATCCATTTTTTCACTCCTCTTTAGCTGTACATCTCCTCAGAAAAATGGTGCAGAAGAACCAGCTCAAAACATTGAAATTGTGACCAACATGGGCACGATTATCATCGCACTTTACAATGAGACACCGCAACACCGAGACAACTTCATTAAGTTGGTGAAAGAACAATATTATGATAGTATTCTATTTCACAGAGTCATCGAAAATTTCATGATCCAGTCTGGCGACCCAGATAGCAAGGTTGCTGAACCAGAAGACGCGCTAGGTAGTACAGATCTTCCGTACACGATACCAGCAGAATTTGCACCAAATCTGTTTCATAAGCGAGGTGCCTTGGGTGCTGCAAGAAATGGTAATCCTGCTCGTGCTTCTAGCTCAACGCAGTTTTACATTGTGCAAGGACGAGCATATTCTGACAGCCTTCTGGCCGTGCAAGAGGGAAGGATTAATAGCTGGCTTTCAATGAACCGTGTCGTAAATGATCCTACGAATAAGGCTCTGGTGGATCGTCGAAATCTACTACGAGAAGAGAATCCAGAATCCGATAGCATCCAACTTATCTCGGATCAACTAAGCGAGCTGGCAGAAGTAGATTTGGTCGATAGCCAAAAGTATGTTTATCCTGCAGCGCATCGAGAGGTTTACAAAACACAGGGTGGAGCAGCACACTTAGACCAAAACTACACCGTGTTTGGCGAGGTCATTAGTGGAATGGATGTCGTAGATAAAATTGCTGTTACAGCCACAAATGATTCCGATCGACCTGTTGATGATATTAAAATCATAAAAGCAAGGATGATCGAAAGAGAATAGCGGGAACTGAATCTTCTGAATTTGATTCTTGGTTTTAATTTCCAAATCTTCTTTAACTGGTTTTGGTCGCCAGTCAAAATGCACTAAAATTGTCTGTGCGCAAAATCTGCACAGCCTATTTGAATGGAAAAATTCATTGATGTAAAAAAGCTAATTGTAAGTAAGAATAAGAAGCTGCTAAAGTGGCTACCACGCTTCTTAGTGAAATGGATGGAGCGCATCATTCATCAGGACGAGGTGAATGAATTTATGTCTCGGCACCATAGTGATGATTCAAATACTTTTTGCCGAGGAATCGTTGAAGAATTTAATTTGAAACTGAATCTAAAAGGCCTGGAAAAAATTCCATTACCTCCGCAGAGTATCATTTTTGTAAGTAATCATCCGTTTGGTGGACTTGACGCAATTGCCATCGTGGACCTCCTCAAAAATGTGCGACCAGATATTAAGTTCATAGTAAATGATCTCCTGATGAATCTGAAAACCATGAAAGATCGATTCATTGGTGTAAATAAGGTAGGGAAAAATGCTTCCAGATCCCTACAGGTGGTGGAAGACCAATTTGCCACAGGCCCAGCCACCTTTGTATTTCCCGCAGGTTTAGTGAGTAGGAAAATAAATAGCAAAATCGAAGATTTGGAATGGAAAAAAACATTTGTCACCAAGGCAAAAAAATATGGAAAGCCTGTCGTGCCTGTACACATTGATGGTCGACTCACTGGTCGTTTTTATCGATTGGCTAACTTCAGAAAGTTTTTAGGTATTAAATTGAATATCGAAATGCTTTTCCTTGTGGATGAATTGTACAAGCAAAAAGATGTAACTATTAGCATTGTGATTGGAGATCCAATCATGCCAGAAACTTTTACACGCGAACGCTCGGATAAAGAATGGGCGCAATGGGTAAAGGAGACAACGTACCAACTAAAGAAGGCCTAACTGCCCGTATGGAAAAAGAACAAAAAGAAATAATTCCTCCGGTAGAACGTCGTCTAATAGAAGGTGAACTGAATGAAGATCGATATGTGCGGGAAACCAACAAGGGAAACAATAAGATATACATTGTAAATCATCACAACTCTCCCCATACCATGCAGGAGATTGGTAGGTTACGGGAAGTCTCCTTTCGGTATGCAGGAGGAGGTACCGGCTTAGAGATTGACATTGATGAGTACGATACATGTGAGCGTTGCTATGAGCAGTTAATCGTGTACAGTCCTGAGGATCGGGAAATAATTGGTGGCTATCGATTCATTACCGGGGATCGAGCCTACAATTCGACTACTCATGAATATGACCTTTCAACATCTCACTACTTCAAATTCACCGAACGGATGAAAACTGAGTATCTGGCTAATGCAATAGAATTAGGTAGATCATGGGTTCAGCCAAACTATCAACCATCAATCAATCCCAGGAAGGGGTTATTTGCCTTGGCGGGTATCTGGGATGGACTGGGGACATTGGTCGTAAAATATCCCCAGAATAAGTACTTCTTCGGAAAGGTCACTATGTACACGAATTACAATAAGGAAGCACGAGATATATTACTTTCTTTCATGACACATTACTTCCCAAACCGCCCCGATCTATGTGAGCCAAAATCTGAATTCTACTCCGGATTTGACAACACAATCTTTAGAAACATTTTTGATTTGGAAATGCCGTACTCGGACGGATTTAAGCTTCTTCATAAGTCGTTAAAAGAACGTGGGGAATGGATTCCAGCTCTCTTCAACATATACATGAATCTCTCCCCTACCATGATCACTTTTGGAACGGCTCTTAATCCTGATTTCGGTGATGTCGAGGAGACTGGAATATTGGTAACGCTAGCTGATATTCATCAGGAAATAACCGATCGTCACATAAATTACTAGTTCAGATCTGTGTTAGAGTTAGTCGGGTAAGGTGTAACTTTCGCCTTAAACCTAACAAAACCATGAAACCTTCTATTAAGACACTAGCGTTCTTCTTTCTAGTAGTATTCCTGACTTCTTGCCAAACGAATCAGCAATCAGCTGATCTGATTATCACAAACGCAAACATTTGGACAGGCAACGAAAGCCAACCAAGAGCGCAATCGATGGCTATTCTTGGAGATTCGATTTTAGCGATTGGCGATGATATGAACGCCTACAAGGGGGATAAAACTGAAATTTGGGATACAAATGGTAAATTCATTACTCCCGGATTTATTGATACGCACGTCCACTTTCTATCGGGAAGCTATGGGCTTTCTTCTGTTAAACTACGAGACGCCGCAACCCCGGAAGAACTTACAAAACGAATCGGAGAGTATGCAAGTACGCTTGAAAAAGGGACTTGGGTAATGGAAGGTAATTGGGATCATCAGCTTTGGGGTGGTGAACTACCGCGAGCAGAGTGGATAGATGATGTGACGCCAGACCATCCAGTATTCGTTACTCGATTGGACGGACACATCAGTTTGGCGAATTCCAAGGCGATGGAGTTGGCTGGCGTTGATGCTAACACGCCAGACATAGCGGGAGGAGACATTGTACGTGACGCCAATGGAAAGCCAACAGGAATATTCAAAGACAATGCACAAGGCTTAATCTTCGATGTTGTTACGCCGTTCTCGCCTGAGCAAAATGACGACGCAATCATCAAAGGGATGAAATACATGGTTTCAAATGGAGTAACCACCGTACATAACATGGATTTAGGTGCTTCGACAGACATCATCGATTCGTATCAGAGGATTAGAGATCAACAAATTGTTCGTTTCTACATGGCTGTTGGCCTATCTAACTGGACGCAATTGCGAGACAAGGTGGAGAAAGAAGGGCGGGGAGATAAGTGGTTAAAAATTGGAGTACTAAAAGGTATGGTAGATGGAGCACTTGGATCGCACACTGCAGCCTTTTTTGAACCATTTACAGATACACCAGATGATCGTGGTTTTTTTGTTATCGATGAGGACAGTTTGAACCAATGGGCAATGGAAGCAGACAAAGCCAATTTGCAATTGGCTATACACGCCATTGGAGATCGAGCGATCAATACTCTTTTGAATGTTTTTGAGAAGGTTGCGAATGAAAATGGACCAAGAGATCGGAGATTTAGAATTGAGCATGCGCAGCACCTTGCAGCTGATGACATTGCACGTTTCGGCGAGTTTGGAGTAGTTGCGAGCGTTCAACCTTATCATGCGATCGATGACGGTCGCTGGGCGGAGAAAGTAATCGGTCCTGAGCGAATTAAGACAACATATGCATTCAAATCCTTAATGGATGCGAATACTATTGTTGCTTTTGGAAGCGATTGGTTCGTCGCACCAGCCACACCACTGGAAGGAATTTATGCTGCAGTGACACGGCAAACGCTGGATGGCGCCAATCCTGAGGGCTGGGTGCCTCAACAGAAAGTGACGGTTGAGCAAGCACTGAGAGCTTACACAGTAAATGGCGCGTACTCGTCTTTTGACGAAAATGTAAAAGGCATGTTGGCTCCAGGCATGTTGGCAGACTTTGTTGTCCTTGCGGAGGATTTGACTAAAGTTGATCCGGTCAGCATTAAAGACATGAAAGTACTTCAGACGTATGTGGACGGAAGAAAAGTATTCGATAGAAGCATCGATTAATAATTAGTAACTTTCATTATGGACAAAATCAAAGGAATACTGGTAACACCGTTGGCAATGCTTTTCCTTCTAAACTCCATATTCACTATTACCAGATGAATTTTCTAACTATACGAGTGTTTAGCTACATAAAATAATGCTGAAGAACTACTTCAAAATTGCGTTCAGAAACCTAATTAAAAATAGAATTTACTCCCTCCTGAATATTACTGGATTGAGTATAGGACTTGCTTGTGTCATCGTGATCGTAGGATATATTAACCTCGAACTGAGCTATGATAATTTTCACGACGATTATAAAGATATCTATAGGATTTCGGAGATCAGGAAGAGGCAGGATCGTCAGGACCACACAGCGACCACCTTTAACCCAATGGCTGAACTCACAAAGGAATATATTCCTTCGGTGAAACATGTGGTAAGAATGTTCCCCCTCACTGGATTTGTGAGTACCACTCCGGAAAACAAGTCTAGAGAGACCCTTTTCACACTTGCTGATTCAACAATCTTCGAAGTGTTTTCTTTTGAATCGCTCTACGGGGATCTCTCAGAAACATTGGATGCTCCCTACTCCGTGGTTATCACTGAATCAAAAGCGCTGGAATATTTTGGAGAAACAAGTGTCATCGGCCAAAAACTTGTTTACGAAAACGCCACAAGCAAATTCAATTTTTCAATTACAGGGGTAATCAAGGATTTACCGCAGAATACGCATCTTAATTTGGATTTTTTGGCGTCCTTCAGCAGCATTCGCCAAATACGGCCAAGATATGATAACTGGTTTCATCCAGCCATCTACGCCTACGTGAAGTTGAGGAAGGGGTTTGATGTGAAAGTACTTGAAGATGGGATGAAGGGTTTGAAGGACAGTCATTTTCCTGAAAACATTAAAAGCAGTCGATCTCATACGGCCCAGCCCATCTCAGGTATTCACTTGAGATCAGCCCTTCTAAATGAGTGGGCTCCAAATTCAAATATTGTTTATGTGACCTTATTCATCACAATTGCTTTTTTCATCTTGTTAATTGCATGCATCAATTTCATGAATCTGTCCACAGCGAGATCAATGTCGCGCTCAAAGGAAGTGGGCCTGAGAAAAGTCGTTGGAGCACGAAAAGAGCAGCTAATTCATCAGTTTTTAAGTGAATCTCTACTAATTACGACTTTCTCTTTTATTGCCGCTTTTGTCCTTGCTGAATTGGCGTTTCGAAATGGGTTTAACTCACTTGTTGAAAAGCAAATCACAAGTGCATTTCTGTTTGAAGGCGTAAATCTTTTCTATGTCGTTCTGGCCTTGGTGATTGTAACCTTACTGGCAGGCACATACCCCGCTTTTTATCTGGCGCAATTGCGTCCCATCTCCACACTACGAGGAAAAACGGAGCAAATTGGAGGGGTGGGCAACATCAGAAAGGTGATGGTTACGTTCCAGTTTTTCATCTCTTGTTTGCTCATTATCGGAACACTGATTGTGTTAAGTCAAATCAATTTTCTTAGAAATAAGAACCTTGGATTTGATAAGGAACAAATAGTGGCGATAGGCTTGGTCGATCAGGTCGACCAAAAGAATTATGAACAATTGCAAAGTGCATTTTTGGAGGAGACTTCCGTAATAGAGACCACAGTTTCCTCTGCCCTGCCTGGTGGAGATGGATTCTATGCTTTTAGAATAGAGCCTGAAGGTCTTCCGGATGGCGAACAAATGACTATGAAATCCATTGGTGTTGATGAAGAATACATCACAACATATCGACTGGAAATACTTGAAGGACGGGGATTTTCTAAAGACGTTACTACGGACGAGAGCAGTGCGTTTATCCTTAATGAAGCGGCAGTTGAAAAACTGGAGTGGTCTGATCCATTGGGGAAAAATTTTAGCATTGAAATTCACGGACGAGGAGGTGCAGATGTACGGAAAGGTAAAGTCATAGGCGTACTTAAGGATTTTCATTATGAATCACTCTATAATTCGATCGAACCTCTGGTCGTCTATGTTAACACCTCCTCCTTCTATCATAATTATCTTAATTTGAAAATTGCTCCAGGAAATTGGGAGGAAGTCATCAGTTTGTTGGAAATGAAATGGGAGGCATTTAGTCCAAATAGACCCTTACAGTTTTATTTTTTGGATGAGGAACTTAAAAAAATGTACGATGCGGAAGTGAAAATCGGACGGATATTCACGGCCTTTGCAATTTTGTCAATCGTTATATCATGTCTTGGGCTTTTTGGCCTCTCAGCCTTTACAGCCAGTCAACGCACAAAAGAAATAGGTATAAGGAAAGTGATGGGTGCCAGCCTGCTAACGATTCTTAAATTGCTGTCTAAAGATTATGTCATCCTTATCGTACTTGCAAATCTAATTGCATGGCCCCTCGGGTGGTACTATAGTTCACAGTGGCTTAATGACTTTGCCTATCGGGTGGATCTTAATTTGTGGACTTTTTTATTCACATTCCTAAGCGCTCTGATCGTGGCATTGATAACGGTGAGTTACCAAACCATGAAAGCCGCCAGTGCCAACCCGGTGGATGCTTTGCAACAGGAATGATGGTTACTGCTTAGGTTTTGTAAGTAATAGGTCTGAAGATCTGACGAAAGTTGATCCAGTCTTAATTAAGGGCATAAAGGTTCTACAGACCTTCGTTGGTGGTAGGAAGGTGTTTGGTCGCGGAGAATAGGTCGCTGTAATTGTTCCATTTTGAGACAAAAACTATTTATCTTCAAGTATTCTTTACCTTCTAAAACTATGAAATGAAGCTACTTATAAAGATCTTTTTAATTGCCCTAGTGTGGCCGACTATTTCGACTGCTCAAGAGTCTCGACGACCACTCTCCATCGAAGATGTGCTGAATCTAAAGACCGTCCGCAGTCCACAGATTAGTCCAGATGGTCAGTGGATCGCTTACACTGTTTCTGAAATGGATCTCAAAAAAGATAAATCAGAGACACGCATCTGGATGATACCTGCAAAAGGGGGAGAAACGAGAGCTATGACGGGGAAGGGCTATTCAGCAAGTCAGCCTAGGTGGAGCCCAGACAATAAATACCTCTCGTTTATTGCTTCCAAAGGAGAAGGTAAATCGCAGGTTTGGACGCTGCACCGACAAGGAGGTGAAGCAGAACAACTCACCGACATTACGCAAGGAGTGTCTGGGTATGAATGGTCTCCAGATGGCAAGAGACTGCTTCTCAGGATAAGAGACCCGAAACCCGAAGAGCTTACCAAAGACAAAGAAGACGACAAGAAACCAAAACCATACATTGTCGACCGTTTGCAATTCAAGAGAGATTATGCAGGATACCTGAATAGATACAGAACGCATCTCTATGTGTATACGCCTGGAGATTCCGCAGCTATTCAACTTACCTCTGGAGATTTTGATGACAGTAGCCCAACCTGGAAACCTGATGGGAGTGCGATTGCTTTTGTAAGCAATCGGACAGAGGAGCCGGACGGGAATTCTAACTCGGACATCTGGGTCGTTTCTGCCAACAATACGGACAAAGGAAAAACGCTTTTGAAGGTGACAACGAATGAGAATGCGGACTCATCGCCGAGTTGGAGCCCGGACGGGAAGTCAATTGTGTACAGTACAATTACAGACGGTGATGCTATCTGGTATGCCACTCAAAAACTAGCAGTAATTCCCGCTACAGGCGGACAGTCCAGGCTGCTGCTGGACGATTTGGATCGAAACATAAGTTCTCCCAGATTTTCTGATGACGGGAAGTCAATCTACTTCATGCTGGAAGAGAGCGGAACAGGCATTATTGCTTCGGTTAGTCCAACTGGCAAGAGTTTTAAACGGGTAATACAAGGTAATATTAGTATTCGAGACTATGAGATGAAAGGAAACCTCATTGTGCCGCTCCTAGGCAAGAGTAATCAACCGAATGAGTTATTCACCTTTCAAAATGATCAACTAAGCAAGTTGACGGGAGCAAATGATGCGATAGTAGCTAGAATACAAAAACCTATAGTTGAGAAAATCAATTTTAAAAGCGCTGACGGAACTGATATAGAGGGGTTTGTTGTGAAACCTGTAGGGTTCGACCCAACAATGAAGTACCCAACGATATTGTGGAGTCATGGTGGTCCAGTTAGCCAATACGAGTTTTATTTCCATTCGATTGCACAGCTGTATGCTGCCAATGGGTATGTGACATTGTTAATTAACCCAAGAGGTTCGTCTGGCTACGGCCAACCATTTTCAGAAGCTTTATTTGCGGATTGGGGTAATAAAGATTATCAAGATGTGATGGCAGCCGTTGATCATGTGATCAAAGCGGGTTATGCTGATGAAAGTAGGCTAGGAGTTGGTGGTTGGTCGTATGGAGGCATTCTCACCAATTACGTCATCACGCAGAATAACCGCTTCAAGGGTGCTATTTCTGGGGCTAGCGAAGCACTCTATAGAACAAACTATGGCCATGATCATTACCAAAAATTTTGGGAGTTAGAATTGGGTTTGCCTTGGGAAAATGCCGAAGCGTGGGAGCGAATCTCACCGTTCAATAAAGTTGCGAATATCACAACTCCAACCTTGTGGATGGGAGGAGGCAGTGACTGGAACGTTCCGATTATCAACTCGGAGCAGATGTATCAGGCAATGAAACGATTGGGGAGGGAAACGCAACTAATTGTATATCCTGGAGAACATCATGGATTTCGCAGACCAACCTTCATCAAGGATCGATATGAAAGATTTTTGACATGGTTTGATAAGTACGTTAAGTAGTAGTGAGCAGGTGCTTGAGTTCTATCGGTGGAAGGAGGAATCAAGTCAATACTATAATTAGAATTCGCAGGTTTTTCGTGCGATTCGTAGTACTGAATTACAGGTCAGAAACTTAAGTTCATCTCAAATTCCTCCTCATAGATTGATTGATATATAATTCTGACAGAAATACCAATTCGCTTGTTATCTCTTGACCCAATTCTGAGAATAGTGAATTCCGTATTTGGTGAGAATACCGTGTTTTTGCCGTAGCCCACCACTCTTTTTACATCATCTTGAAGATCTGCTCTAATAAGAACAAGGCCCAACTCCTTGTAAACTGAATCTTGATAGATATAAGAAATATCCTGAATAATCGCTGGACCAATCCCTCTGTTGGAAATGCTGACGCTAAGGACACTATCCACACTTGTTCCCAAGTGAAAGTCCATTAGAGGCCTCACAGAAAGCTTATTGTGATCTTGAAGTATTCTCACTTGCCAAAACGAAACCACAACAGCCGCTACAGCGATAACCACAATCCCATAATGTGAGATTTTTTCAATTTTGGAAGACATTATTGATTGATCTTTATATTCGAAATTATCAAATCTGCATGAGCGATGGAATTTTCTATGAACCAAATATTGGTTTTTAAACCTCCACAAATAACACCCGCCAGATAGACTCCTGAAACATTGGATTCCATCGTCTTTGGGTTGTAAATTGGCGTTCTAAATTCGTCAGCGCCAATCCCAACACCAATTTCTTTTAGGAATGAAAAGTTTGGCTGGTACCCTGTCATTGCAAGTACAAAGTCATTCTCCAACTCAATAGTGCCATTTGGTGAATTGATGGTAATGGAGCGTTCCTCGATTTTGCTGATGTTGGAGTTGAAGTACGCCTTGATGGATTCTTCTTCGATCCTGTTTTCTATGTCTGGTCGTACCCAGTATTTGACTCGGGGACTAATTTCTTCTTCACGAACTACCATTGTCACTGATTTCGCTCCTTTGCGATACAACTCCAATGCTACATCTACGGCAGAATTCGCTGCACCCACTACAGCTACATTCATATCATAGTAAGGATGAGGCTCGTTGTAGTAGTGCCTTACTTTCGGAAGATCCTCTCCTGGGACATTCAGAAGGTAGGGGAGGTCATAAAAACCTGTTGCCAAGACGATATTTTTTGCTTTGTATGTCTTCTTATTGGAGATCACTGTAAAGACATCGTCTTCTTTGCTTACCGATTGGACGTTTTCATAGAGGTGCGTCTTTAGTTTCCAAGCTGAAGCAACTCTTCTAAAGTATTCCAATGCCTCAGCTCTCACAGGTTTTGGGTTGTGTGAGATGAAAGGTACATCCCCAATTTCCAACTTGTCCGAAGTGGAAAAAAAGGTCATGTTTTTAGGGTAGTTGTAAATTGAATTCACCAAACAACCCTTATCTAAAATAGCGTAAGAAAGATTAGCTTTCTCGGCCTCAATTCCGCAGACTAGTCCTATGGGGCCGGCACCGATAATCAAGAGGTCCAAATTCATGAAGCGAAGGTACTGTACGCTTCAATTATTCAGCACAAATGGTCACTGTAAAGTTTCCGTTGACTGAGTCATCATCTCCACCACGCACATCAAGTCTTCCGCTTACTTCCGTGTCTGTAATGGATAAAATTTCAACAGCGCCCTCTGTAGCAATGATGTTAAGGGTGTTAGCTGGATTAAATAGAGTGACCGTCCTTCCATTCTCAGCATCGGTTAGACTAAAGCTTAGCTCGTAGACCCCAACGGCATTTGGAACATCAAAAAAGACCCTAACAAAGTCTCCAAAACTGAAAGAATCGCATATATCAGTTATATCTTCGGAATCATCGAATAGGTCGATCGACAGTTCTCCATCGTTAAAGAAAGAGTCTTCCGCTGTCCCCTCGCCAAAAGAGAAGCTAATACCATCGATTGTTCCTTGTGCGTTTTGATTTTTGAATTCGTAGCCACCAGATCCTGCCTCGTCATCTTTTGAGCAAGAGACGATGAAAAGAATTGAGAAAGACAGAAGAAGTGTTACGGTGTTTTTTAGAATAGTTTTCATGGTCGTAGTATTTGCTTAAAGGTAGTTATTTAGTACTGACATCCGAGTAAATATATGATTGAATAATTTGATCTAAGAAAAATGCAATTGGTGGGGATTAATCCCCACCAATTTGATGATGTTTAAAGTGA
>Ga0316189_10000036_pt1 | contig 113746 bp, 85 predicted proteins | sample LowCovwburrow_MG_FD_204930 | JGI IMG/M metagenome (GOLD analysis project Ga0316189, IMG submission 204930) | Coastal sediment microbial communities from Maine, United States - Lowes Cove worm burrow | ecosystem: Environmental > Aquatic > Marine > Coastal > Sediment | place: USA: Maine... | reverse complement strand
CCCGTACGCGGTCGACGACGACTTCGACGCACTCGCCGATAGCGTGGCGGGTGTCATCACGGCGCTGGTGCGGTAGTCGACCGCGGCCGCTCGACATCCACGCCCACAATTGCAAATGGCCGCCCGAGTGGGCGGCCATCTGACGCGAGCCGGACCTTATTCGGCGGCGAGTTCGGCTTCGCGACGCGTCGCGGCGCCGTAGCCGGGCGCGATGCCTTCGGCCTTCATGCGCTCGCTGAGGTGGCGAGCAAACCGTGCGCCCGTGCCCGTCACGTCATCGTACTCGGGGAAGCGGTACAGCGGCCGGTTCACCTCGGGGTGTGCTTGCTGGTACGCGCGCAGGTCCTCGAGGTCGTAGTCCATCGACGCCAACAGCTCCGCGAACTCGCGCTTGGCCTTCGCTTTCGCTTCGCCGAGCGCCATCTGCACGCGACTGTGGGCGTTGATCTCGCCTTCGCCGGACGTCTCGATCGGCAGGTAGATCATGTCCTTGAAGTGGTTGATGACGGCCGACTGCGCACCATCGGATTGCGTCGAGGGCATGCATCCGAACGGCTTGAGCGACAGCACCATGTGCGCGATGCCCTTGACCGTGTAGTAGATGTTCTTTGCGACCTCGAGATGCCCCTCACCGCCCTCTGAGCGCGTGTGGTAGAACTCGTGCGCGATTTTCTCCATCTCGAACATGTCGACGATGGAGTGCGTGGTGCCGCCAAGCGCGTCGCGGATCCGGTCGTACTCGCGACGATAGACTTTGTCGGCGAAGGCCATTGCGCCGCGCTTTTTGAGGTACTTGGCCTCGATCTCGTAGCGCTTGCGAACCTCCCACCACTTCATCTCGCCCTCGGTTTCGTCGAGTGCGCGGCGATCCTTGGCTTTGATCTTCTCCTGCCAAAGCATGTAGGTCAGCCACGTCGCGATCGGCTCGGTGATGATCTCTGCGCCCTCGGCCTGAAGGAAGCGGAACATGTTGAAGTTGCCGTCGCCTTCGGTCGTCTGGGCCCAGAACTCGCCCGTGACCTTGACCGTGGGCTTGGGCTGCAGCCGGTCCATCTCGATAGCGTTGAGACGGCGTGCGACCTCGCGCAGCGGCTGCGTGTAGTCCTCGGTCGTCAGCAAGTCGATGAACTTGACCAAGGTATCGAGGGTCGCCAGCGCGTTGGGGCGCTTGTCCTCGAGGATCTCGCGGAGCTTGCCCTCGACCTGGGGAAGACCAATCTTCTTGATCGCCTCGCCGAGAAACTGCAGCGCCTCGTTGAGGATCTCGTCGGTCTCGCCGGGCTTGACCTCGTAGGGGCGGATCTGGTTGGCCAGCTCATTGAGCAGGTCGCCCATGTTGATGGTGGTCACCATCCCCATGAAGAAGTCAGTGTTGAGCTCGAGGCCGGCCTTGACCTCGCCCTGTTTCAAGCCGCCCTTTTGCTGAAACAGCATGACGCGGAAGCCGTCGAAGCCAGAGTTGCGCAGCGCGAGTCGGTACTCGGCTTCGTACATCCCGAAACGGCACGGGCCGCAGGCACCTGCGGTGACGAAGAAGTACTTGGCGTTGATCTCTTCGACCGACATCCCGCGGTCGTCCCGGAGGTGCTCCAGGTACTGAACGAGGTTGCCAACGGTGAAGTAGGTCGGGTTGCACTGGCCGTTGTTGCCGTACTCCTTGCCCTTCTGAAAGGACACGGTGTTGGGCGTCGGCAGGACCTCGGTGTTGTACCCGACGCGCTCAAAGTGGCACTTCATCAGGTACTCGTGGCGGAACGTGAACCCGCCAAACAGGAGGGTCGTCGACGGTCGCTGCTCGGCGGTGAAGTCGTTCTCGACCGGTCGCTGAAACTGGCGATTGATCGACTTGAAGCTGACGTCTTCCTCGTTCGAGAAGGTCTCAAGCGCCTCGTCCATGAGCTGCTGGACTTCGGGCTGCTGAATCACGTTGAGGAGATGGCTGCGGTGTTCGGTCGTCGTTGCCATTGAAAATCGCTGTCCGGTAGTTGGGTGACACCAGCGTCACTGACACTCGTGTCAGTGAACTTCTGGATCCGGTTTTGGCATACCAAGGCGATGTAGGCAACAGACCAACGCATTGATGGGGCGCACTGGAGCGAATTATGCGGGGTTTCCCCAGAACAGCGGTCACAGCGGCCTGAGCGCCTAGCCCACGCGATATCGGTGATCCCGCCCCGCGCGCACGGCGCGGTTTCGCCCGCGCGGCGTGGGCGCCTGTATGGTCATGACCCACATTCACGCGAGAACAGCACGCTAGCTGGGCGTCCGCGATCTCGGCGTTTGGGAACTTGCGCTCCCCCTGCCGCCACGTCAAAAGGTGCGCCGTGCACGGGTACCCCATGGCGCTGGCAACACCAGCGCGGTCCTCGTTTGTGCCGGCCTTGCCGCGTACCTACGGAGACTTCGTGCAGGCCGTCCCCCCCGCGCTGTCGGACTCATTGGGCCCTCCGGTTGCGATCGCCCTCGACGGAGCAACGCGCACCGCGGTGTTTCAGTACGCGCGTGGGGTCATCATCGGCCGAGACGGCCACCACCACGGCCTCGCCGCCACCCTGGAAGCCAACGCCACCCTGGTCGCGCTGCCGCAGGGCGTGGCGGTTGGCGATGAGCTGTACCCGTGGGACATGAGTCCTTCCACGATGCTGGACCCGTCCGCCCCGAGCGGCCGAACGCTGGTGGCCACCGCACTGGGCGACAGCTGGTTCACCGTCCGGCAGAGCACCATCGACAGCAGTGCCGACGTCGTCACGGTGCGGCGCACCTCGCTGGTCGGCGCACCCAACCCGCAGACCTGGGTGCACGAGGGCTACGCCGCCGCCGCCATCGATCACGGAGGCCGCATCTGCCTCAGCTTTGCCGACGGTCGCATGTGCGTGCTCGACCCCGGGTCACTGCTCGAGCGACTCAACGTCCACCGCAACAACCCCGCCTACCTGGTGTCGGCCATCGCGCCCGGGTGGTGCCTGGTCAGCGCCAACCCGCACACCGACCAGGCGACGCCGCCCGTGGACAGGCGTGCCCGCGTGGGCGGGCTGCCCGGCCATCACATCCGCGGGTCCTGGCACAGCCGAGTCGAGCAGGTCGACGACAGCGGGACCACCGAGTGGAGTGTGGACGTACCGTTTCCCGTCCTTCAGCCCCCCGTGTTCGCCGGAGGTGCGCGCAGGTACTTGGTGGGCAAAGGACTTGCCGCGGTCGATGGCGGGCGCATCTTGTGGCAAAAATCCGCCAACATGCGCCTGTTGGCGACGTGCTTCGGCGATGGCACGTTGGCCCTCGTCGGTGGTTTTCAAGTCCGCATCCTCGGCCGCGACGGCCGACCCAAGCAGACCCTGACCACCCCCGACCGCTCCAACATCCTGACGCTACCGAGCATTGGCTCCGACGGCGCGCTGTACGTCGGGACGGTGACGGGCGTGTACGTCGCGCGCTGAGCTGCGGGCGCCCGCGCGGGCTACATCAGCTGCGGTGACTGCAAGCCCTTGAGCTGCGGAATGCGGCTGACGAGTCGGCGCTCGATCCCCTGCTTGAGGGTTGCCTGCGCGCTTGGGCACCCAACACAGTTGCCCGTCAGCTCCAGGTGTACGACGTCGTCGGCGACGTCCAGCAGATTGATGTCGCCGCCGTCGGCAACGACCATCGGTCGACACTCCTCCAGCACCTCGCGCACGCGCTCGACCAGCGCGTCGCCCTCGAGCCGTGCGGCATCGTCGGTGGCGGCGAAGCTGTCGGACAGATCTTCGAACGGGGATCGTTCGGGATGGTTGAGGACCGTCAGACGGGTCCGGACGGGCGTTTTCCGCGGCGCGGTGTCGCCGAATCCAGCGATCGCTCCACCATTGCCACGCCACTTCTGGATGCCGCCGGTCAGGCTGACGACGGTGCGGAACCCGTGTCCCAACAGCTTGCTCGTCGCGGTGAGAGAGCGTTTGCCGGACAGGCAGTACACGATCCAAACGCCCTCGGGGTCGAGTTCATCGAAGCGGGCATCCAACTGGTCGAGCGGGATGTGCACCGCGTGCGCCAGTACGCCCGTCTTGACCTCGGCGTCCTTGCGTACGTCCAGCAGCAGAACCTGGCCGCCCTCGTCGATGCGCTCGGCCAACATCTCCACGCTCATCTCGGGGATCGGCTCAGGCTCATCATCGGCGGCCTCGGAAGTCGCGGCGACCGCGTCGTCGCCCGCAACGCGTTCACGCAACGTTCCGTCCAGGTCAAGCCCGCGCAGCTGGTCGTAGCCGCCGATGGGCTCGCCATGAATGAAGATCTGCGGCGTGGTGCCCTGACCCGTGATGATCTTCAGCCAGCCGCGCGTCGGCTCGTCCATCGTGACGTCCTGCTCATCGAATGGGATCTCGCGCTCGCGAAGCAGATCGATCGCAGCGCGCGTGTAGGGACAGCCGCGCTTGAAGTACACCTTGACCGCGTGTCCGGCGTCCGCGGACTCATCGGCTGCAACGGTTTCGGCGGGCGCGTCTTCCTCTTTGATGATGCCGTGGTCGAGCTGATGCTTCCGCAGCTTCTGCTCGTCGGTGCCCCACATGTGCTGCTCGGGGCGCGTGCCGTCCCAGGCTGGGGTTTCGAAGCGACGCGCGATCGTGGCCAGTCCAACAACCCCCCGCGCCCGGTCGAGAACGCGGGCCGCGGTGCGTACGGGTGCGCGCCTGGACTGCGTTCCCTGGTCCACAACCAGGTCGAGGGTCTTGATCGTGACGCGCCGAACGAGCGTTCCCAACATTCGGCACTGGTACGCCGGGCCACAGTCCAGGGTCAAGCGCGGGGCTCGCGCTGACCGCCCGACCAGCGGCGGCGCGAGGCCGACGATCCGCCATTGGCCCGCCCCATCCGTCGTTCGAGTCCCGCTTGGAGCACTTGCGGGCAGCGGCGAGGGCGCGGCAATGGTAAGTGCGAAGGGTTGTCGACGGCGTCCTGCACGGTGCTTGTAGTCGGGGGCCGCGGCTACTTGGGTCGCCGCGTCGTCCGAACTTTGGCGTTGTGCGATGGGCTCGACGTCGTCGCGGGCGGGCGCGGGACCGACCCGGCCATCGACCTCCTCCGTCCGGACACGTTTGTCGGACTCGATGGATTCGATCTCGTGATCAACTGCGCCGACTCGGTGGTCGCGCCGCCGGACGCTGCGGCGGCGCACGTTCTCACCCACGGCGGCGTTTGGATCGAGACCAGCGCCGATGCGGCGACGAGCCAACGATTGCTCGCGTTGAAGGCCGCCAATCCCGTCGGGCATGTGATCGTCGGCGCCGGCTTGTCCCCCGGTTTGTCGACCATGCTCGGCCGCTACGTCGCCGACCTCGCGAGTCCGTGTACCCGGGTGGACCTCGGCGTCCGCATGTCGCCGTTGTCGGGCGCGGGACGAGGCTCCTGCCGGCTCGCGATGGCACGCCTCGATAGCGTCAGCCCGGAGCCTTCCGACCCCTCGCCGCTACCGATCGCGTACCCCGACGTGGGCGCCCGCGACTCCATCGCGACCGAATCCGCCGACACGGCCCTGGTACGTCGAGCCGCAGGGGTCTCAGACGCGACCAGCCACATTGCGCTGCGGCCCGCGAGCCTCCGCCGCGCGCTCGCTGCCGTCCAGTGGCTGGACGAGCGCGTGGGGCCGCTGCGCTCGGCGCTCCGCGGTCTGCTGCACGGCGCGCTGGTCGTGTTGCGCACGGTCGTCCTGCGACCACTGGGCACCCCCGTGCAGCTGACGGCGATCGCGAACGCAGGTGCAGCCGACGAGACAACCCGGTCGCTTGCGTTTAACGACGCGCGCGACGCCCACGCAATGGGCATCGCCGCCGTCGTATTGCTTTGGCAGGAGCTCGAGCCCCCTGCCCCGGGGATCGCACTGAGCGCGGGGCTCTTCGGGTTGGACGAGGCACTGCTGCGTTTGTCGCGGAGCGGGCTCCCACCACCCGCGCTGGTCGATCCCCACCGCCTGTCCCCGCCCCAAGAGCCCTAACCCGCCGCCGCGACCTACAGGTCCGGGCAGTCGAGCGACTTGGCGGGCGAGCTGCTGCAGGTTGCCTGGATCGCAGTGCCCGGGGCCTCACGCAGACCGTCGCGTCGAACGATCTTGAGCTGGAGGTTCCAGCCTGCCTCGATGCAGTCCGGGTGGAGGTCGTCGATCGTGGCGGGGGTCGTGTTTGCTTTGTCCGACAACGAGACGTAACAAAGATCGCTGCCCTCGGGCACGGTCGCGGCGTCGTCATCGATGGTGCAGGGCGGCACCAGTGTGTCCTCGCGCCCCGCAACGACTTCGTTGACGATGCAGTTGTGCTCAATCGTGTCGGTCAGAGGATCGGTGTCCTCGACGCAAACGGGCACGCACGCCTGGCGCACCTGGGTCTTGATCAAGTCCACAATGTTCTCGAGCGCGGGTGTGTAGTCGCTCTGGCATACCGAGAAAAGGTTGTTGGGGTTGGTCGCGTTGGTCTCAAATGCCGCGGCGAAGTCACGCAGTCGCACGGGCGGAACCGCTTCGCCGATGCCCTCGGTCCTGCAACCAGGCGCGATACCGTTCTCGGCCTCGAACGCGACATCCTGCGGCGTCTGCCCAGAGCGATACGGGATCTCCTGCCCATGGGTGTAGCCGGGCGGTACGCCACCGATGACGGCGACAAGCACCTCCCCCGTGTCCAGATCGGCCGCGGCATCGACCGCACGCTTTTGGTCTTCGATGGCCTGAAGAAAGTCCGTGTAGCGTGTGACGGGGTACAGCACGGCGTCCTCGTCGTCCGCTTCCAATCCCAGCGCATCCTTGTTGGCTGGGTCGCATTCTTTTGTGCCGCCACCCGCGTCTTGGCATGTGGTGCCCGCCTTCCAGCACACCTCAGACCTGGGGTAGCCGTCGGTCCCGTCGCTCCAAAAGGTCCTCTCGCCGTCCGCGTCCCACGGATCGGAGATGTCTGTCCAGCGCGCCGAGCAGTCGGCCTCGTCGGTGACAAACACGACCGCAAGAATCGCTCCCGGTCGGATGAAGCCGTACTCGGGCTCGTTCTCCGTGTTCGCCCGAGTCAGCGACCGACGCATGGACTCGAGCGGTGACTCATAGCCGCACCCTGACACCCCTTGCGGCCCCACGCACTGAAACGCCTGGGTCGCGGTGACGCCTTCGGGCAAGTTCGTGACGCCGCCGATGCTCTCGATCCAGGGCCGCGGCTTCATTTCTGGGTCGAGCAGCGTAGCGGTGGGCGTGGTCTCCAAGCTGTCGAGATCGCAGACCGCCAAGCAGGACTCATCGAAAAAGTCGTCGGTGGTGCCGGGTCGCTGAAAATCGCCAGGGCGCGAGCGGCAGCTCGACATCTGGAACCGACCGTCCTCGCCCCCCGCGCAGTGAAAGTGATTGGCGTCGGTGGTCGTGACGGCAATGCGGTAGTTCGCATCGATCTTGCTGTCTTCGAGCTGAGCGATGAACGCATCAAAGTTTGCCGCGAGGGTGGCCTGCTCCTCCCCCATCGACCCGGAGTTGTCGATGACGAACAGGATGTCGACGTCCTTGTTCTGGGTGACGGCGACTGTGCCACCGGACTCCGTAAGGCGCTCGGCCGACACGTCCTTGAGCGGATGCTCGTTGCACGCCGCCGCCGCCAAGCAAACACCACTCGCCAAAGCGAGCATCCCGATTTTGCGTCCGAGCTTGTCCATCGCTAGGACCACACGGGCCAAACGCGACGGTTTCCGAAGCGATAATTACGCCAACGAAGTTGTCAGCCGGGTCGGGCGGCGGCCCACAACGCCCGCCGCCCGCAGTCCTAGTTCTGGACGATGTTGAGGTCGTAGTTGCCTTCGGCGCCGTTGTAGCCATCGATGACGATGAGCAGCTGCTGACCCACGACGACATCCGCGCTCACCTCGGACTGGAGCCCGACGGTATCGTCGTTGCAGGCCAGCTCGGTGATGCAGTCCACGTCATACAGCGCCATCGCAGTGTCGTAGTCCGATCCCACGGTGTCGAACGTGAAGTTCGCGGTGGCAGGTGCGGTCCACTCGTAGACGGTATCTGCGCCGTCGCCGAGGATCACGCAGCTGAGCGCAAGATCGTCGTCGCCACCGATGTTGGTGCCTGCGACCGCGGGCACGCCCACCGCGCTGACCAGGTCGGCGTCGGCACACACGGCCGCCCCCCCTGGCGGGGTGATGTTCAAGACGTAGTTTCCGGTGCTCGCTCCGAACTGACCGATGGCAATGTTGAGCGTCAAGCCCGCGGGCAAGTCGCCGACAAGCTCAGACTGGAGGCCAACGCCGTCGTCGTTACAGCCCAGCTCCGAGACACAGTCCGCCCCGTACACCGCCAACACCGTGTCGTAGTCGGACCCGTACGTGTCGAACGTGTAGGTACCCGCGGCACCCGTCGTGAACGTCACGACGTGGTCCAGCGTGCCCCCGGCGCACGTCTGGGGAAGGTCGTCATCGGCCCCCGCCAGATTGCCCGTGGCGACCGCGGGTCCGGTCGCACCGCCGATGTCCTCGTCGGAGCACCCTCCACCGCCCCCCGGGCAGCTGCCTCCCACGCCTTGGCAGTTGGGCTGAGCCGCTGCATCGGCCGCGCAGACAGCATCCCAGGAATTGTCGCAGCAGAATGCATCCGCAAGGCAGACCGTTGCGGTGCACAACGGGTCATCGCACCCGGGCGTGCCGTTGGCGGCGCAGCAATCTCCCGAGTATCCGGAGCACCCAGCCGTATCGAACGTGCAGCCGGGCGCGCATGCGAGCACACCCGCATCAAACCCCTGCGAGACACAAGTTTCGCCCTGCAGATCGGCCAAATCGCACGCCTCTGCCCCTTCGGCCGACCCGTTGCCGCAAACCGTGCAGCCTGAAAAGTCGTAGGCGCAGCCCGCCGTGCAGCCCAGGGTGCCGCCGTCAAAACCGAGCGTCCCGCAGGCCTCGCCGAGGAAGTCCGCACCATCGCAGACCTCCGCACCCTCTGCAGTGCCGTCACCACACGTCGTACACCCCGAGCTGTCGTAGCCACTGCAATCGGCAGCGCACCCGAGCGTGCCGCCGTCAAAGCCCTCGGTGCCGCAGGTGCCCCCGTCGAGGTCGCCCCCATCGCAGACCTCCGCGCCGTCGGCACTTCCGTCGCCGCAGGTTGTGCAGCCCAGCGTATTGAAGCCAGCACAGTCGGCCGCGCATGCGAGTGACCCGCCATCGAACCCCTGCGTGACGCAGTTTTCACCGTCGAGGTTGGCGGAGTCGCAAACCTCCCCCGCGCCGACGACACCGTCGCCACACACGACGTCGTTGCTGCACTGCGACGTGTCAAAGCCGCTGCAGTCACCCACACAGCTCAACGTGCCGCCATCAAACCCCTGCGTGCCGCAATCCTCTCCGCTGAGGTCCATGCCGTCGCAGACATCGCCACCGTTGGTGATGTCGTCGCCACATACCGGGTCAAAGCTGCAGGCTGCGGTGTCGAACGCACACTCATCATCACAGGAGAGTTCTCCGCCGTCGAAGCCCTGCATCGCACAGTCGGAGCCGTCGAGGTCGTCGCCGTCGCAGGCTTCGCCGCGATCCACGACGCCATCACCACACACGGGGTCGGGCGGTCCGTCACTGCTGCTTCCGCCGTCGTCCGTGCTTCCGCCGTCGTCCGTGCTTCCGCCATCGTCGGTGCTTCCGGCGCTATCGAGGCCGTCGTCCGTGCTCTCGTTGCCCGTGCCGGACATCTGTGTGCCCTGCGTGCCACCATCCACGCCGGTCGTGACATCGGGCGTCTGGCCGTCGGTCCCCGCGGGCGGGCTGCCCGTGCCAAAACCGCCGTCGGAAAACCCCGGGTTCGAGACATCGTCGGGGCAGCCAGTGGCCGAGAGGATCAGCGCGATTGCTGCGGGGATTCGGAGCTTCGTCAGGGTCATGGCATCGCTTGCGCCATTGGTTGGGGGCTGGCGCGGCCCACTTCAAGGCCATCCAGCCTCACACACAGACCTCATCCTGGATAGCCCAAAACGGGCCAGCTCCACTCGGCGTGTCGTGAGCCGCGCCCGGCGCCTCAGCAGGGCGTGCAACGAGCGAGCGTGGACGTACCGCCCAGCTCCAGAGTCCCACCTGCACGAACGATCTGCACCTGCAGATTGCGCTCAGCGGCGATACACGCGGTGTCCAGATCGTCTGCATCGGGCTCCGTCGTCGCCGCGCTGTCCGTCCGCGCATACCAGCACACATCGGTGCCCTCGGGGATCTCCGGAGCGGCTGGAGTCCCGCCGCACGCGGGCACCGTCGCGGTCACACGGCCCGCTGGGCTCCCATACTCTTGCTGCACGAGGCAGTCCGGCTGCAGCCCGCCGATGTCTGGGTCGAGGTCGGCGACGCAACCGGGGTAGCACAGCGGCGCGAGCGTCGGCGTGCCAATCGCGCCCAGCCCATCCAGTGCAGCCGCGTAGGAGGGCTCGCAAATCGACGACACGCGCCCCTCCAACAGATCGCCGTAGTTCTCGGCCAGCTCGCGAAGTCGCACAGCGGGCACAGCACGCTCCGCCCCCACGCCACAAGCAGCGCCGACGCCGTACTCGACGGCAAACTCAGGATCAGGATTCTTCGGGAACGACAGCGGGGTGGTGCCCGCCTGATAGCCCGACGGCACGCCCGCGATGACATACAGACCCATGGGCGAGTCGGCCAAGTACGGAGCTTTGAGCGCGGCCAGCTGTGTGAAGAGATCGGCGTAGTGCCACAGCGGAAAGAGAACCGCGTCGACCGCACTTGCCTGCCCGTCCAGCCGCTTGTCGGTCGCGGTGCACTCGGCCCACTGCTCCGTGTCGCCACCGGCACACGCCACCCCCGCGTTCCAACACGCAGCAGAGGTCGGCGCAGCCTCGCCGGGGTTTGTCCAAAACACCTGCGACCCTTCGGCCGCGAAGGCCTCCTGGCGCGCCGGGTCGTACGAGCAATCAACCTCGTTGGTGAGGATCACAACCGCGAGCGCGGCATCGGGGCGCACAAACCCTTCGGCGGCCTCCCCCACGACCAGCGAGCGCAACAACGCACTCCGCATGGCCTCCAACGGCTGCTCGAACTCGCAGCCGCGCAGTCCCTGCGGCGTGGCGCATGCAACCGCCTCACGCAGCTCGGCTTCGGTGTTTCGCACCCCAGCCACGCTCTGAATCCACGGCCGGACCGCAGGCTCCGCACCGAGTCCATCGGCGGTCGGCAGCAGCGCCACGCTCTCCAACCCACAAACGTCCAAGCAGCCGACCGCCGATTCATCGACGACCGGGTCGCCCGCTGCAAACTCAGCGAGCCGCTCGCGGCAGCTGAGGATCGACAGCGCTCCCCCCTCAGGGGTCGTGCCGACGCACGCCGGGTTTCCGCCGTCGGTGGTGGTGAACGAAACGCGGACGTCGTTGACCGCTGCAAGACCGGCTATCAAGTCGCCCAGCGCCAGCGAGAGCGCCGCTTGCTCTTGCGCCATGCCCACCGTGTTGTCGACGACGACAAGCACGTCGACGCCGCGAGGCGGAGACGTGCCCAGTACAGCGAGTTCCTCGGCGCCGCCGCTGGTTCCGGTCGTCTCCACGAGACCGCCGAGGCTAGCCACCGGTTCGGTGCATGCGCACACGACCAACGGCGCGAGGGCAAAGGAGGCTCGGAGGTACCTGCCCCGCGCTGCTACTGCGCGCATACCTTATTCATACGGCCAAGCAGCGCGCTTTTGGGATGCTGGGTCGCAAAACGCTCTACGAGCGTCCTGGCCTTGCCCTGCTGCCCCTGCATGCAGTGCACCTCCGCGCGTAGGACCTGACGCACCGCCGCCATCGCTCCCGCGGGAAAACGCTGACGATGCTGCTCGAGCAGCGCAAGCGCCTTGGCGCTGTCGCCACGGTTCTTGGCCTGCGTCGCCTCTTTGACGAGTGCCGTCTCCACCGCGATGTCGTCGATAGGCGCTGCCTCGGGCGGGCTCGCGGGCCTCGCCTTGCGGGCCTTGTTCGTACTCAGCGCTGCGAGCTGGCCAGGATCGATCGTCGGCGTGGCCGGTACCGGTTGCGGCGGCGCGGAGACGTCGACCGTGGCAGGTTCTGCCGTCGGTGCAGCCAGCTTCGGCGCAGCGGACCGCCCCCGCTTGCGTATCGAGGCCTCGCCCGCCGCTACGGCCTGCCCTGGCGCAGCTTGTCCTCGGGATTGGTCTGCTTTGCCTTGGTACGGAGCCTCTTGTGACTGGCCGCGCGCCTGCTCTGTCAACGTCGTGGCGGAGACCATCACGACCCGCACGCCGAGCAACACGCTCGCTGCGATTGCGACGCTCGCTGCAACCGAGCGCGCGTGATGAAGCCAGAGCGGCGGCGCACGGTGGGCGGGGGCCAGCGCGTCATCGAACTCGCCATGCGAGTCGTCATCGAAGCGGAAGTCGTCCTCGCACAGCGGGCCAGAAACCTCGGGCAGCTGCCGGACCCACGCCTCGCGCACCTCGGCGTCGGGGTGGTTGATCCGCTCACGCAACGCTTGCCACGATGACCGCGCGACCGCGTGGTCTGGCCCGTCACACTCGCGGTAGTCCGCCAGAAGCGAGCGACTGCCTACGCTCAAGCGCGGCGCGCTGTGCTTGGGGCTAGCCACGTTCCACCTCCAGGACGAGCTTGCGCCGCGCGACGGCACGCTCGAACTTTTTACGGGCACTGCGCAGACGCGAGTAGACCGTGTTGACGGGGATCAGCATGCTTTCGGAAATCTCCGGGGCCGTGAGGCCTTCGACGTCGGACAGCACAAAGACCATACGATGGCCTTCGTCGAGACGGTCCAGGAACGACTGCACAAACGAGGCCGCCTCTGCCCGCGAGACCTCGTCGTCCAACGGCGGGGCTGGTGGAGCCTCCGGCACCGCCTCGAGCCGACGCCTCAAGCGTCGGTTCCCGCGATGGAGATCGGCGGCCACACGCCGCGCGATCCCGAACAGCCAGCTCCGGACCGAAGCGTCCGGGTCCAGCGAATCGCGCCGCCGATGGACCACGATGAACACGTCTTGCGTCGCGTCCTCCAGTGAGGCATCCGGCACGCCAAGGCGCCTCAAGATGCGCCAAACGTACGCATGGTTCCGCGCGTAGAGTTCTGCGAATTCTCGCTCGCCCTCGGCAACAGGCCCCAGCCGCGGCGGCCGCTCTGTCCGCACACGCGGGCCCGACGCACGCGCAGGGCGCGCGTGCTGACCGGGCGAGCTGGAACCAGAGGGGGGCGACACCAGGCTCATCGTAGTCCGGCTTGGGCGGGACTTTGCAATCGGGAGCATTCCCGCCGCATCGCACGCAGCACTCACATTGGACTCATGGCCGACCTGCCCTGCATCCGTCGAAAACGATCGGGCCAATGCGTGATTCGCACCGCAGACGGCGACGACGCTCAGGGAAAGCGCGCTTCGATGCCCGCGAACACCCGTCCGCTGGCGCTGGGGACCTGATGGGCCGACTGCCCCCCTATCTCGAACGTGGGACGTAGGAGAGGTACGACAAGCTCGGTGCGCGCCACGAGGGCAAAGTAGGGGCGCGGTGCCCAGGCGATCCCTGGGCCCAGCGTGGCTCCGACGTAGGCCTCCCGGACATCGGTTGGGCCCGCGATGGCCTCGCCGACCGGGGCTCCCGATAGGGCACCTGCCTCCATCCCGCCACACAGCGGGAGCTCGACGGAGCGCGCGGTTGGCACCCAGCACCCTCGAACACTGCCAACGACAAGACCCACGGCCGCTCCTGCGCGAGGTGCCGCAAACCCAGTGCGCGGGAAGAGCACGGTCGCCCCCAACTCGGCCCGCCAGTGCGCACCAAACACGGCGCCCGATCCACCAACGCCGCCGGAGACGGCGGGCAGCGTCGTCAGATCGAGGCCACCAAACGCCTGCATCGCAAACCGCACCAGGGGCACCCGCGAGGGCAGCCTCGGTTCGGCCGTCGGCCGCGGGTCAAAGTCGGCACCGCGACTCGAGCCAGGCTCGGGATCGGGCGTGTCGTCGGTGGGCGGCTCGACCGGTGGAGGCTCGGGTTCAGCCGGAGGCTCTACGGGCGGCTCAGCCTCCTTGAGCACCGCCGACGGATCGATCGCGATGGCCGAGATCAACGCGGTGGCATCGACCAGCGCTTTACAGCTGGCCGCGGTCATCGTCTTGGTCGTCTGCCCCGATGGCGTCTCAACCCGAAGCGCGAGGCGATAGCTCCCCGCCTCCTCAAGGATCTCGCCCGTCACCTGAACTTCGGCCGCCGCGGCGACCTCGGTGACTCCGCCGAGAAGCTCCGCGATGCCCGCCCGCACCACATCGGTCTGGGGGCAGGCAGCCGGGGCGCTCCACGACAGCGCAACCGCATCGGCGACCGCCTGCGGAACGACGGGCACCGCAGGCGGCGGGAGCTCGGGCGGTGGTCCCAGCGCCGCCCACAGGATCCACTGGAGGCCGAACGGGACAAACATGAAGGCCGCCTACCTAGAACCGGAACTCACCGACCAGCGGCATGATCTCAAAGCCGAACAGAAAGCCGCCGCTGCGATCGGTGCCGCCGTCCGGCTCATCGGTGTGCACCAAAAAGCCGATCGGGATGTTGAGGTCGGAGCCCACGCCGAGGTTGGACTTGGGGAAGATCCGAATGCCGCCGCCGGGCCGCACGTTCAGCGTCCACGACTTGGTTCGGCCCTGCTCGCGGTCTGCGGCGTCGCCACCGACGGGGGCGTGCTTCCACCAGGAAAACCCAAGCGAGCCGCGCACGATCGGAACAAGCCACGGTCGCTTCTGCAGGAAGAACTTGTACGCGTACCCGCCGTAGATGTCGTAGCCGATCACCGAGCCGCGGCCGCACCTTCCGGTTTCGTCGGGCAGACCACAGTCATCCATGCGGAAGTTGTCAAAGCTTCCGCGGTCGGCGAGGAAGCCGATGCCGAAGTGCGCCCAGTGGGAGCGGCGGATCTGCCGCGCGTACTGCAGGGCAAAACGGGCGCGGGGCAAGTAGCCCGCGGCGCCGATCTGCAGCGGCGTGTGCAGGGTGAGGCCGTTGCCCCCGACCACGACCTCGGGCCAGTTGTAGTTGCCCTCGCCCGAGACCCCATCCTTGTCGGCCGTAAACGACACCTTGTTGGGCGCCGCGGAGGCGACGTTGGGCGCGGCCCACCCCATCGCGCAGCCTAGCGCTGCGGCGCAAAGCCCATGGGCCGAGGGCCACCGTGTGCGCAGGCTCGCAGCGCGGAGGCCGGGCCCGCGACCGTTTCGTCCTATCCCTTCGTCCCTGCGCTCTTGCATCGGTCGCAAAGACTACCCCGCCCCAGCCGCGATGTCGCGATACTGCGTGCGGGGGCGCTGGGAGTGAGGCATCGCCCGCCGTCGGCGCCGACGCGATGCGCGGCGTGTGGTACTTGCCTGCCCATGGACGCGCCCTACCTGCTGTCGATCGACCACCTCCTCGATGAGGACGAACTCCTAGTTTGGGACAACGCGAGGCAGTTCACGCAGCGTCGGCTGATGCCGGTCATCGAGAAGCACTACGAAGACGCGACATTCCCCAAGGACCTGATCCCCGAGTTCGGCGAGATGGGATTTTTGGGAGCAACGCTGACGGGGTACGGCTGTGCCGGAATGAACCCTGTCGCCTACGGCTTGACGATGATCGAGCTGGAGCGTGCCGACAGCGGCATTCGGTCGTTTTGCTCCGTGCAGAGCGCGCTGGTCATGTGGCCTATCCACACGTACGGATCTGAGGAGCAAAAGGAGCGTTGGCTCCCCGGGCTTGCATCAGGCGAGCTCATCGGTTGCTTCGGACTCACAGAGCCCAACTCCGGCAGCGATCCGGGCAGCATGCGCACGCACGCCAAGCAGGATGGGCCCGACGGCGACTTCATCCTCAACGGCCAGAAGTTCTGGATCACCAACAGCCCGTTGGCCGACGTGTGCATCGTGTGGGCCAAGACCTTGGTGCACGGCGCAGACAGTCCCGTGATTCGCGGCTTCCTGGTGCCGCGCGACAGCAAGGGACTGTCGACGCCGACCACCAAGGGCAAGCTCAGCATGCGGGCCTCCGTCACGGGCGAGATTGTGCTCGACGACGTGCGCGTGCCCGCCAGCGCGATGCTTCCCGGCGTGCAGGGACTCAAGGGTCCGTTGTCGTGTCTGACCCAAGCCCGGTACGGCATTGGCTGGGGCGTGATCGGGGCGGCGATGGACTGCTACGAGCGCGCTCGGCAATACACGATGGACCGCGTGCAGTTCGACAAGCCGCTGGCGCAGTTTCAGTTGACGCAGCACAAGCTCGTTGAGCAGCACAATGCGATCAGCAAGGCGCTGCTGCTTGCGCACCACTTCGGGCGCGTGAAGCAGAACTCGATCCTCTCGCCCGTGCAGGTCTCGATGCTCAAGCGCGACAACGTCGCGATGGCGCTCGACGTGGCCCGTACCGCCCGCGCGATGCTCGGGGGCAACGGGATCATGGGCGAGTTCCACATCATGCGGCACATGTGCAACCTCGAGACGGTCTACACGTACGAGGGCACGCATGAGATCCACACCTTGTCGGTGGGTCGCGCCCTGACCGGGCTGTCGGCCTTCGCCTAAGCCCGCCTTCGGGTGCGGCCGGCATGGCGGCTGACGACCCCGGCTAGCGATCAACCGCTGGGGCCGACGCCGCCGACGGTGTTCAGCGCGTACCCGGTCATGTCCGAGTACGTGTAGGCCCCGCTCAGTCCGTTGTACGACGTCACGGTGCCCGTCGCCGGATCGACTCGGTGCGCCCCGTTGCCGTTGACGGCCCAAATGTTGCCGTAAAAGTCGATGCTGACCCCGTAGGACGAGGGGGTTGGCCAGGTCGCCTCGACCGCAAAAGTCTCGCGGTTGACGCCAACGACACCCGACCCGCCGACCCACAGCAGGCCGTCCGGATCGGCGTCTGCCATGCATCCGGAGCCACCGCTGGGGATGTCGGCGCTCACCGTCCACATCTCGGCGATCGGATCGAAACGAGCCAGCTTCTGGGCACAGTTCCAGACGTAGCCGTTGACGTCGACGGTCATGCCATACCAGTGCGAGGTTTGCCCGGTCGAGGACGGCCCATCCCAAACCGTCACGTCCATCGTATCGAGGGTGACACGCACGAGGTGGTTACCCGTGGCCCACCCCGTCGCCCAAAAGTCGCCCGCGCTGTCGACGGCGCCGCCGTACAGCCCGAAGCTATCGGCCTTGAGGCCAGGGACGGCGACGGTGTCGACCACGATGCCGAGGTCGCCGTCGATAAGAATCACCTCATCGACCGCGCCGTTGCGTCCGGCCGTCCAGACCATCTCGTTTTCCCACTCGCAGCGAGCCGCGTTGAACTCGCCCGGCGCCCAGGCAACCGGCCGCTGGCTGGTGTACTGAAAGTCGATGAACCAGGCTCGACAGTCCTCTTGATCCCAAGCGAGCGCCACGTTGTCGCCGGAGGTTTGGAAGCCGTTGCCGTTGGTGTCGGTGCAGTCTTCGACGTTGGCGAAGAACTTCGTGATGCCGCTGGTGCGGCTGGCGACAACCACGTTGCCCGAGAGGCTGACCGAGGTCCGAGACGGACTCCCTCCACCGTCGGGGCGGACGGCAAACCGACCGACTTCCGTCACGGTTTGCGTATCGATCTTGGATATCGTGCCTTGCGAGCTGTTGGCCGCCCACAGGTACGAGAACTCGGGCTTCTTCTTGCTGCCGCCATTGGACTGACAAAAGCCGCCCTCGCCCGCGTCGGGGATGTGCAGGACATCCAACAGCACGGGGTTCATGCCCTCGGCACCGTCCGCATCTGCATCTGCGTCCGCATCTGCGTCTGCATCTGCGTCCGCGTCCACACCCGCGGTGCCGCCCGCCGTCGCGCCGCCCGAGCCGTCTGCGTCTGCCGTCGCGGTGACGGCCGTCGCGGCGTCATCTCCCGCGGTCGGATTGACACCGTCGCCCGCTTCCTCTTCCGATAGCGTTGGATCCGAGCCGCACGCGGCCAGAGCAAAAACTACCGCGATCCCCCGGAGTGAATTCTTCAAGACCATCGTGTCCCCCCGCGCATTCAATCACATTCCGCTGCGCGCTGCGCATCTCAGCGGAAAAGGAGTGCATGCGCGCTTGGGCGCCCGGCCGTCAGCGTCGTCGCGCACGGCGCAGATAAGGCGCAGGATCGATGGGTCGGTCGCCGTGCCGCACCTCCAGGTACACGGTACGACCCAAGCCATCGTCGACTGTCTTGGGGGCCGCGTGACCCAGCACGTCACCGCGCTCGATCTCGTCACCAGCGGCCACGGCCACCTTCCACAGACGCCCGGTCATGGAGAACTGACCGGCGCCGTGATCGACAACTACAACATCCTCGAATCCCGGAAGCCGCGACACCAGGACAACCCGTCCCTTGTCGATGACACGGACGGCCTGGTCGGCCCGCACGCGAAGCTCCACGCCGTGTCGCACCATCTCCAGCCGCAGCACGGGGTCCTTGTACGTCCCAAACCTACCGACCACTTTGCCCGGTACGGGGCGGACCAAGCGCCCGTGGCGACCCAGCCCCTTGAGACTCTTGAGCGTGCGCCAGTGCTTGGAGACCTCGCGCTGAAGATCACGTTGCGCCCGCAGCGCGCGGTCGGAGGTCCGGTCGGACTGCGTGACTTGTTTGCGGCTTCGTTTTGCGGCCCGCAGCTTGGGACCGACAATGCCTCGGGCCTCGCCCAGGACCGAGCTCTGCATCGTTTGCACCGTCGACAGTGCAGACAGGACTTGCAGCTCGCGCGTGGCGGCGAGCAGCTCGGCTTCGGCCCGCACCTCGGCCCGTTGATACGCCGACAGCTCATGCAGGTCGTGACGCACGAGCCAGCGAAGCCTACGCCCGGTCGCTACGCGCTGCGCCGTGCGGGTCTGGCCGTTGGGCGCCAGGTCGTCGAACGCAAAGCGCAAGATGCCGCCGCGCGCCAGCTTGTACATCGCGCTCGCACGCTCGGACACGGTGTCTTGCCGCTCCGCCCGACCGCGACGGTACGAGTCGAGGCGGCGCATGCTCTCGCGGCCAGCGTGAGCCAAGATCGCCGCGTCGTAGTCGACGCCCAATCGCTCACGCTCGAGGATATCCACGGCCTCCTGAAGCTCGGTGGCGGTCTGCGCCAAGCCGAGCTCTCGCCGCAGGAGGTCGCCGAGTTTGTTCGCCGTGCGCCGCCAGCGAGGTCCGGCCGCAGCCGTCGTCCCCACACCCGCGGCCAGCAGGAGCGCCGCGGCGAGCACAAGCACGATCGGTCGCTTCATCCGGTCAGACCTCCATGTACCGGGCGACGGCAGCGCGGCTGCCCGCGATTCCCACCAGTGCGCCAAAGCCCACGGCAAGCGCCGAGACCGTCGGCGAGAAGAACTTCAATGCGCCGGAGGCGAACACCAACGACAGCCCGCTCTCCAGGAACGGAGCCAGCGCGTTGAACCCACCGTACAGGAGCCCCAGTGCCGCCGCTGCGCCGAGCGTGCCCTGCACCATCCCCTCGACGATGAATGGGCCCCGGACAAAACGACTCGTGCCACCGACCAACCGGAGAATCTGGATCTCAGCGCGACGCGCGTACACGCCGAGCCGGATCGTGTTCCAGACGATGGCCATGCACGCCAGACTCACAAGAAGCCCAGCACCGATCGCGAGCTGCTGCACGGTGACAAGCATCGACCGCACCTTGTCGACCCACGCTCCCGCAACGCCGACCTCTTCGACAACCTCGCTGCCCGTCAGGCGATCTGCCAGGGCGGCCGGAAACTCGGGCGGGGTGTTGGGCGCCAGCACCAGCTCCAACGACGCGGGCAGAACCGTGGCATCAATGCCGACGAGCAGGTTCTGATCGTCGCCAAGACCCTCCGACAGTCGCTGCATCGCCATGGTCGGCGACACGCCTTCGACGGCCTCGACCTCAGGAAGCGCCTCGAGCCGCTCAGCCAAACGGGAAACAGCCTCATCGTCGGCGTCGTCGACCAGATACACCGTCACGGGCACATCCACGCCCCACGACTGGGTGATCCCCTCGACGTTGATCCACACCAGCAAGATGACGCCCAGCAGAGACATGCACACGGCCATCGTCGCGATGGCCAGGAGCTGGACGAGGGGAGCCTGCGCCATGCCACGCGCGCCGCGAACGACAACGTAGCCGAGTGCGTACAGCGAACCGATCACGCGACGGCCTCGATCGTCCGGACGACTTCATTCGGCTCGGCTGCGGTTTCGACGGGTCGAACGCCGCCACCCTGCAACGAGCGTCGGTGCTCCATGAGCGTGCCGCCTTGCAGCCGCAGGAAGTCCGTGGCGTCGGCCCAGTTCATCACCTGCGGATCGTGGGTCGCCAGCAGCACTGTCGTGCCGCGCAACCGGACGGCCGCCAGCAGCTCGAGGATCTCTTTGGTCAGCCTGGGATCCAGATTTCCCGTGGGCTCGTCGGCCAGCAAGATCGCAGGCTCGCCCGCCAGCGCCCGCGCGATCGCGACGCGCTGCTGCTCACCGCCAGAGAGGCAGCGAACGGCGCGCTTGGTCGTCGGCGAAATCTCTACCTGCTCGAGGGCGTGCGCGGCACGGGCACGGACCTCGCGTCCACGCATCCCGAGCACCTGCAGCGCCAGCGCCACGTTCTCGAGTGGGTTGGCATCCTGCAGGAGCTTGAAGTCTTGGAAGATCGCACCGACATTGCGCCGCAAGTACGGGATACTCCCGTTGCGGAGGCGGTGGATGTCGCGCTGCGCCACGCGGATTGTCCCGGACTGGGGCCGCTCCATCGCCAACACGAGCTTGAGCAGGGTGCTCTTCCCGGCACCCGAAGGCCCGCTCAGCACCGCGAACGCCGATCGGTCTAGCGAAAACGAGACCTCGAGCAGGGCGCGGCGGGCGGTGGAGCCCGACCCGTAGGTCATCGTGACATCGTCGAATTCGAGGGTCGCCATTGGACGCTGGGTGCCTGCTCAGTCCAAACACGGCGCAGGCGGGGTCGCAAGAAACCCGCAACCAAGTCAGGTGGGGCCGCGACAACCGCGCGGTGCCACCCGTCGTCGTACCGCAACCAAAAAGAAACGCCCGCTTGAAGCGGGCGTTCTTGGCACCGGGACGTCGGCGCTAGGAGCAGCCCGACGTGCTACCGCAGGTCTGGCACTTCAGGCACGAACCGTTGCGCACCATGGTGAAGCTCTGGCAGCTGGGACACGCGTCGCCCGTGTAGCCCTGCAGGCGTGCCTTGGAGACCTCGGCACTCAGGGCAGCCGCGGCTTCGACGGCTTGCTGACGCTTGTCTTTGACGGGCGCGGCTGGGGCACTCGCGGGCGCTGCCCCAGCATCGAGATGCTGTGACCGGTCTTCGAACTCGATCTTGGTGCTCCCCGAGTTCGCGACGGCGACGGGAACCCCCCCCGCCGGAACGCTGAGCTTGAGTGGCCCGGGCGTCACGATGCGCTCCTCCATGACCTCTTCGTCTCCAAAGTCGACGCCGAGCTCCATCTGGTCGTCGCCTTCGGCCTCGTCACCCATGGTGTCGGGCGCGAGATCCTCGGGTGCGACGTGGGCCAGGTCGTGGCGGCCCAAGTAGCTGATGGCCAACTCGCGAAAGATGTAGTCGATGATCGACGTGGACATCTTGACGTTGGGGTGACCTTGAACCGGGCCGTTGGGCTCAAAGCGCGTGAACGTGAACGCGTCCACGAACTCTTCGAGCGGCACGCCGTACTGAAGGCCCAGGCTTATCGAGATCGCAAAGCAGTTCATCAGGCTGCGGAACGCCGCGCCTTCTTTGTGCATGTCGATGAAGATCTCGCCGAGCGCACCATCGGTGTACTCGCCCGTGTGGATGTAGACCTTGTGGCCGCCGATCGTGGCCTTTTGTGTGTACCCACCGCGACGGTCGGGCATGCGCCGACGACGAGCGAGGTAGCGGTAGACCATCTTCTCCGAGATTTTCTCGACAACCTGCGGCGAGTTCGCGGCGGGCATCTGCAGCCCATCCAACTCGACGTCCATGTCGTCTTCGACCTCGTCGATGAGGGCAGCCGACAGCGGCTGGGAGAGCTTCGAGCCGTCGCGGTACAGCGCGATCGCCTTGAGGCATTTCTTCCACGACGCGTCGTACACGCCCTCGACCTCTTCGATCGTGGCCTCGCTGGGCATGTTGATCGTCTTGGAGATGGCACCCGACAAGAACGGCTGCGCCGCCGCCATCATGTTTACGTGGGCCATGGGGGCGATGTAGCGCTTGCCGTAGCGACCGCACCGGTTGGCACAATCGAACACCGACAGATGCTCGTCCTTGAGGTGTGGAGCGCCCTCCACGGTCATCGTGCCGCAGACGAAGTCGTTGGCAATACGGATATCCTCGGTCGAGAACCCCATCGCGCCGAGCATCGAGAACATCGGGTCCGCGAGCTGCTCGTCGGTGAACCCCAGTACGTCGCGGCAGAAGTCGTCGCCGAGTGTCCAGCGGTTGAACACAAAGCTTATCTCGAATGCTTGCGGCAGCTCTTTTTCGACGCGCTGGATGAGCGCATCGGTGAATCCGCGCGACTTGAGGTCGGCGTGGGTCACCCGCGAGCTGCCGACCAGGCTGCCTGAGCCCTTGCAGTACCGCACGACATCGTCGCTCTGCGCCTCGGTGTAGCCCAAGCGCTGGAGCGCGGCGGGTACCGACTGGTTGATGATCTTGAAGTAGCCGCCGCCCGCAAGCTTCTTGAACTTGACGAGTGCGAAGTCGGGCTCGATGCCCGTGGTGTCGCAGTCCATCAAGAGGCCGATCGTGCCCGTAGGCGCGATGACCGTGACCTGAGCGTTGCGGTAGCCGTTGGCTTCACCACCCGCCAGCGCCTCGTCCCATTCCTGCCGTGCAGCCGACAGCAGGTAGTCGGGGCAGATAGTGGCGTCGAGTCCCTCGGGGGTGATCGACAAGCCCTCGTATGCGTCCGCCTTGGCGTTGTACGCCGCCCGACGGTGGTTGCGGATGACCCGCAGCATGTCGGGCTTGTTGAGCTCGTAGTGCTCGAACGGGCCCAACTCTGAGGCGAGCTCGGCGCTGGCGCGGTAGCTGCTGGCGGTCATCAACGCCGTGACAGCGCCGCAGATGGCGACAGCCTCTTCGGTGTCGTAGGCAATGCCCGACTGCATGAAGTACGAACCGAGGTTGGCGTAGCCCAACCCGAGCGTCCGAAAGCCATAGCTGAGCTCGGCGATCTCCTTGCTGGGGAACTGCGCCATCAGCACCGAGATTTCCAGCGTGATCGTCCACAGCCGGCACGCGTGCCGAATGGCGTCGATGTCGAGAGAGCCGTCGGTCCCGACGAACTTCATGAGGTTCAACGACGCCAGGTTGCAGGCGGTGTCATCGAGGAACATGTACTCCGAGCACGGGTTGCTCGCGTTGATCCGACCGCTGGCCGGGCACGTGTGCCACTCGTTGATCGTCGTGTCGAACTGCAGGCCAGGATCGGCGCATGTCCATGCACCGAACGCGACCTTGTTCCACAGCTCGCGGGCATCGACCGTCTTGGCCACGCCGCCATCGCGCCGATACTTGAGATCCCAGCTGTCGCCACGACCGACCGCCTCCAGGAAGTCATTGGTCAGCCGGACCGAGTTGTTGGAGTTTTGGCCAGCTACGGTACCGTACGCCTCGGAATCCCACCCAACGTCATACTCCTCGAACTCGATGAGTTTGACGCCCTGCTTGCCGAGCTGCAGCGTGCGTTGGATGTAGTTCTCGGGGACCAACGCCTTTCGAGCGTCGCGCATCGCCCCCCGCAGAGCGCGGTTGTGCTTGGGCTCGAATCGGTCGTCGACATCCATGCCCTCGGCATTGAGGCCGGCCTCGAGAACCAGGTTGAGGTGCGTGTTGCAAGCCTTGCTGCCCGCGACCAACGCCGCGACCTTCTGCTCTTCAACGACCTTCCAGTTGATGAAGTCCTCGACATCGGGATGGTCGATATCGACAACCACCATCTTCGCGGCCCGCCGAGTGGTGCCACCGCTCTTGATAGCGCCCGCGGCTCGGTCGCCAATCTTCAGGAAGCTCATCAAGCCGGAGCTCTTGCCGCCGCCTGAGAGTCGCTCACCCTCTGCGCGAATATTGGAGAAGTTGGTGCCCGTACCCGAGCCGTACTTGAACAGCCGAGCCTCGCGGACCCATAGATCCATGATGCCACCGCAGCCCACCAGGTCGTCGCCCACGGACTGGATGAAGCATGCGTGCGGCTGCGGGTGCGAGTACGCGTCGACCGAGCGTCGGACTTCGCCCGTCTGTGGCTCGCAATAGTAGTGGCCCTGCGCGGGGCCCGTGATGCCGTGCGCGTAGTTCAAGCCCGTGTTGAACCACTGCGGGCTGTTGGGTGCGGCCATCTGGGAGGCCAACATGAAGACCATCTCGTCGCGATAGGCCTTGGCGGATGCCTCGTCGGCGAAGTAGCCGTGGCGCCAGCCCCAGTACGTCCAGCAGCCTGCGAGGCGCTCGAACACTTCGCGGGAGTCCTGCTCACCACGCGTGCGTTCGTTCTCGGGAAGCTCAGCGAGGGCCTCTTCGTCGGCCTCAGTGCGCCACAACCACTCGGGCACGCCGGGCTCGGGAACGCGACGGGTGCACGCTGGGATCCCGGCGCGTCGAAAGTACTTCTGCGCGAGGATGTCGACAGCGACTTGCGACCAACCGACCGGCGTCTGAATGTTCTTGGCTTCGAAGACGACGGAGCCGTCAGGGTTGGCGATGCGAGAGTCACGGCTCTCGAACGCGAGGCCGGCGTACGGCTCGTTGGACTGCTGGGTGAAGAGGCGACCGATCTTCATGGGGAATCTCCGAAATGAGCGAGAGCGAGGGCGAGGGGGCACGCACCGCGAGCGGGCGTGCACAAAAGCGATTGGGGAGGAGAGCGAGGGGAGAAGGACGCGGACGTTGGCGGCAAGGATGCCTGAACGAACATACAGTTTCCGACCCCATCCAAGGCGATGAGTGGGGAAGGCGACCCCTACGACCGTCCTCAACGGGGACGGACGGGCTGTGCGGGTCGCTTCGGAGTCTGGTGTCGCTGCTTCGGGGGACGATGCCGACGGTTGCGCTACCCCATGTTGGGGCGAGGGACAGGTAGACCACAACATCTTGGGGTCCGCAAGAACTCGTCGACCTTCATCCGGCCTACTCGTCCACTATTCCGTCCAGCGAGTCGGTTGGTTTCATACCCAATTTTCCAACAGACTTATCCACAAATTTACGGACACGTAGGTTCATGTGCGGTGATCGCGGGGCTTGGATCCCAATGTCGTTGATCGTCGTTCGTAGCCGATCGAGGTCCGATCGCGCAGTCCCGGCCCAGCGGCTTGTTGCGGGTCACACAGGCGAGGGCTGCATTCCGCGCTCCCCAGTTCATCCCCGCCGTGCACCCGCGATGTGGACGACTTTTGTGTCCTATTTTAGTGCCACGAGAGATCTCTCTGGTGCGATCCAACCACACGTTATCCCACCGGAATTGAGCGAGACCGCGCATGGTTGCGAACGGTCGAAATCCATGCGCGCAAGCCGCTCCCCCGCTCCCCCTCGTTGCCCTAGGCCGCCCGGCATGCCCCACCCATAGGGGTTGCACCCCCGCCCGGCGATGGCGCATGATCAGCGCAAGACACGGAAGGTCGAGCCGGACACGGGTACCGACCTCCGTAGCTAGACACTTTCGAGATGCTGCGGGCCGGCCCGCGGATGGATGCCCATGACAAAGGATGCGAGCGCGATCTTTCAATCGCAGGTCCAAAGCGCAAACGAGCTCGAGCGGCTCAGCGCGGTGGAGACCCTCAAGGGTCTAAAAAGCCCTGAGCTGGTGAGCCTCACCGATCTGGTGACGTTCCTGGACTCCCGCGGGCTGTGGACGCAGTTCGCCAAAATCACCCTCGGCGACCTCCGCGACGCGTTCGCGGTGCGGCCCCCCACGGCATCCAACGGCAGCAAACGCCGCAAGAAGCCCCGAATCTTGGAGGAGGAGCTCGAGGATGCCTACGCCGAGGCAGACAAGAAGCCCGCCAAGCCTAAGGAGGCCAAGGCTCCCGAGGACGGAGGCATGGCGAGCGACGAGTTTTCACGGCTGGTCATGCCGTTCGTCGAGGGCAACGGTGAAGTCACCCTCGATGACATAGAGGAGTACTCCCGGCTCGACCGGAAGGTGCTGCGCCACCACCTGGGCATCCTCGTCAAAGAGGGCCGCCTGGAGCGCATCGGCGTCGGTCGCCACGCTATCTACAGCTCCCTGTAGCGCGCGATCTGACGATCGCGCGCATGCGCTTGGCAGCTCGCTACCGCACCCCGGCCAGCTCGTTGGCACCGGGTAGGTCTTCGAGGTTGGGCACTACGACGATCTCGATGCGACGATTCTGAGCCCTGGAGGCCGCGTCGGCATTGGAGGCCACGGGCCGATACTCGCTAAACGACGCCGCACTGACGCGCTCCGGGGCCAGGCCCGCCGTGACCATCGCCTGGGCGACGTTGAGGGCCCGAGCGGCTGCGAGCTCCCAGTTCGAGCCGTACGTCTTGCTCTTGATCGGGACGTCGTCGGTGTGCCCCTCGATCTGGTAGCGGCGCTTGGGAATCTGCGCCAGCACCGTAGAAACGTCGGCGATGGCGGCTTCGCCCTCAGCGGACAGCGTTGCGGACCCTGACGCAAACAGCACGTCGGTCTGCAGCTGGACCACCATACGACCATCGATGATCTTCACCTTGAGCGCCCCCGCGTCGATCAGGGACTGAAACCGCCCAAGGAGATCCCGGTATGCCGCGACCCTCCGCTCGGAGGCCGCACGGCGACGACGCAGCTCGACGAGCGCTTCGGTCATCTCGGCGATGGAGGCCTCGAGCTCTCCGTGGTCGCTGACCATCTTGGCGAGTCGCTGCTCGAGCTCGAAGCTCTCGACCTCGTTCGCCGACAGCTGCGTATTGAGATCGGCGATCTGCCCCCGCAGCTCCTCCTCGCGGGTGCGGGCGTCCGCGAGCTTCTTGGTCAGGCTCGCACGCAGATCGGCCTCCGCGCTTCGACTGGCCGTCAGCTCCTGCGTGGCTCGGTCGAAATCTGCCCGCAGCTGGTCGTGGTCCTTTTGAGCCACGCAACCAGAGCCGAAGCCCAGCACCATCCCCAGACCCACAATGGCCGCTCGCATGCCCCGTTGTACACCGATCGGCGCGGCCGCCCGCACTGCCGCAAATCGGGTCGAGCACACCCGCGGGAGTTGGGTGCTGACGCGTGCATTCCCTGGTGAATTCAACCGGTCGCCGTTGTAGGTCTGCTACGTTTCGCAGCGATGGTCTCCATCGTCATCCCCGCGTACAACGAGGGCCAGACCATCGAGCGTTGCCTCCGCTCGATGCTCGACGGCGCCAAGCCCGGCGAACTTGAGATCGTGGTCGTCGCCAACGGCTGCAAGGACGACACCGCGGATCGGGCGCGCAAGTTCGAAGACCAGGGGGTCAAGGTGATCGACACGCCGGTCGGATCCAAGGTCGGCGCGCTCAATCTGGGCGACGACGCCGTGTCGTCGTTTCCCAGGTTCTACATCGACGCCGATATCGACGTCGACATCGACGCCATCCGCGAGGTCGCTGCCATGCTGCAAGAAGGCGAGCTGGTCGTTGCCGCGCCGCGCCCGGTCGTGGACTTCAGCACGCGGCCCCGCCTGGTCCGGTCGTTTTACAAGGTGTGGACAAGCCTGCCGTTCTTCAGCGAAGGGCTGATCGGTGCCGGGATCTATGCGTTCTCCGAGCAGGGCCGCGCACGCTTCGACAAGTTTCCCGACATCATCGCCGACGACGAGTTCGCCCGCCTCCAGGCGGCGCCCCACGAACGCGGCAATGCCAAGCGCGGCACGTTTACGATCACGCCACCGACCAGCGTCCTGGGGGTTCTAAAGATCTTCACGCGCGCACGGGCGGGGCTCTACCAGCTGCACGACACGTTCCCCGAGCTCGTCGACAACGACAACACGAGCGCGGGTCGTTCGCTCGAGATCATCGCGCGCACACCACGGCTTTGGCCACACGCGCCTATCTACCTGGGCCTGATGTTCGCCGCCAAAGTCCGCGCGCATCGCAAGCTTCAGCGCCAAGAAGCACACGTGTGGGACCGCGACGACTCCGCCCGCGCGGAGTTTGGCGCAGACAAGTAGCCGCCCGCAGCTCAGCCGCGCGCTAGACCCAACGCAACGTTCGATGCAGACGCGGGCCGCTCAGCGGGCGCCCAGCGTCGACACGAATCTGCACGGTCGCTCGCGTGTCGGCGATGCGGCGGAGCTCGGTGGTGAGCACGCGCAGCCGGTCGTACGTGGCAAGATCGAACGACGCGTGGCGGTCCGCCGTCGAGCGAACCGCTCCGAGCGGACGTGGCGGCAACGCCCCCGGAGCCACCTTACCGCGCTCGACGATCCGCCCGCGCTGCAGGACCAAGACGTGCCGAGCCGCGCCGCGCCCTGGCTCCGACCACGCGATTGAGGACTCGCTGAGGCGGCGCAACCACGCCGCCCGTCGCACCGCATGCGCAACGACGAGGACAAGCTCCTCCAAAGTCGCCACGACGCGTGCGCGATCCCAGATCTGGCGCGCGTCGACCGGGCGCGTGTCGTCGCAATCAGGCACCGAAGCCTGCGCTTTGCGCTCGGCCCAGTACTGGGCCCCAAACCGCATCATCGCGCGGTCGTCGGCCAGCCCGCCCGGGGGAAGGCGGTGCTCGAACTCGGCAAGCCCCTGCAGCAGGACGTCCACCTCGGCCTCCTCGGCGCGGCCGCCCAGCGCCGCCACAACCGAGGCCGCAACGCCGGACTCACGACGCAGTGCTTGGACGAGCGCCGCGTACCGCCCCGGCCACCACGCCGAAGACAGCGGACCTATCGGGTGACGCGCGCTCGGCTCGGGCGCGAGACTGGCGAAACCGCGGGACGCGTACCACAAGCTGCGCCCCGTGCCGCGCAACGCGACGTTGTAGGGCGGCGCGAGTGCCTTGATCTCGTCAGACTCCAAGAGCGCCGCCTCGAGACCCGTCGTGGTTTCGATGACGTGCAGGTCTTGCGCCTGACTCAACATCTCCAGGGTCCGCTCGGCGATGCCCGACCGCTTCTGGAAGTAGCTGTTGACGCGTCGACGCAGGCTCGTGGCTTTGCCGACGTACAGGACATCGCCGTTGGACCGCAGCATGCGGTACACACCCGGGCCCTGCGGCAGCGCCAGACGCTTGTCCCGCGGCATGGGATACGCCCGCACTCCCGTGCGCTCGGCCGGTTCGGCGAGCCAAGCACGCAGCGTTGGCAGATCGGTGACGCCGTGCTCGCGTTCAAGCCGCGCCACAACCTCGCGCCAGACGTGGACCGTTGCGTCCACGTGACCGCCGCTGCGAAGCAGCGCGGCGTTTGGATGACCCAGGTAGCCCGCGACCGCACGGAGTCCGCACCGTGGAAGATCGGGCCACAGTCGCCGCGCAATCGCGTGGGTGCACACCACATCAAAGGGAAAGGCGTGGTCCGTCATCGCGCGGTGCAGTGGCCGGACAAAGCTCTCTTCGAATCGTGCGTAATGAATGACCGCCACCTTCGTGTCGGCCGCGGCGTCCCGCAGCTGAGCCCACGCGGCACCCGGCGTGCACGCATCGACGAGGTCATCGTCGGACAGGCCGGTGAGACGGGTGACGGTCGGCGGGATCGAAGCACCAAGCGGGAGCAGCACCAACGCGCTGTGAACCTGCGGCGGAGCCTCCTGCTCGGCGCACATGCGGGCCCATCCCAGCTCGAGCAGGTGTCCGCGCTCCGGACTCGCGCCCGTGGCCTGGCAGTCCACGACGACGACCGGCAGCGACCGCAGTGACTGGATGGGCCCGTCGGCAGGCGAGACAACTTGCCGCGAGAGGCCACTGGGGCCCTCTGGTACGCACTTGGGCAAATCTGAACACAAGTACAGTACGCTGTCGCCGTGGTCAAGGTCGACCTCCAAGCCCGCCGCATCGAGGTTGGTGTTCGGGCGCTCATCGCCAGCGGCACCCCGGGCCGGCAGCGCGGGCCAGGCATGTCCGGGTTGCGCGCGCACCTGGGCCAACAGGTCCACAGTCGCTACGACACCGAGCGCGGAGAGGCACTCGGCGAGCGCTTCAGCGCAGAACGACCGATCAAGCTGGTGCTCGAGGTCGATGGCTTCGAGGCAACGATCGGCGGCCGTATCGACGGCATGATCGGCGACGAGTCCACGCTTGAACTCGAGGAGGTCAAGTCGGAGTTCGAAGGGGGCGGCACCGATCTGGCCACGGCCCGGTTGCAGGTGGCGACCTACGCGTTGGCGCTGTCCCGTGCAGGCGAGACGCGCGCGATGACGCTGCGCGTGGTGCTGATCGATGTCGATACGCAGGCCGAGCGCCACGTTCCGGTTGTCTTCGATCCGGTCGCGACCGAAGCCCGCCTCGCCGAGCTTCTCCGCGGCGCCATTGCGCGGGCCGAGGTGGCGCGGCAGACGGCCGACGCGCGCGCACTGTGGGCCCAGCGGATGGTGTTCCCGCACGACACGGTCCGTGAGGGGCAGGCGATGCTCCTCGACGCGGCCGCCGAGTGTTTGGAGTCGGGGCAGCCGCTGCTGGCGCAAGCGCCAACCGGCACGGGAAAGACCGCCGCCGCGTTGTTCGGCGCACTCTCGTTCGCGGCCCAACGCGGAGCGCGGGTGTACTACGCGACGCCCAAGACGACCCAGCAGGCCCACGTCGCCTCCACGTTCGAGGCCCTGTGCGCGTCGACAACCAGCGAATCCGATGACGACGGGAGCACCGCCGCCCCGCCCTTCGCTGTGACGCTTCACGCGCGCGCGAGGCTGTGTCGCATCGGTGGGACTCCCTGCGATCGGCGGAGCTGCCCTCGCCTGCATCACTACACGGAGCGGGCGCCTGCGGCACTGGTCACTCTGGCCCGCAACCACCGACACGTGGGGGACACAGAGCTGATGTCGGCAGCCAAAGAGCACAACTTGTGCCCGTACGAGATGGCGTTCGATCTCGCGGAGACGGCCGACCTGGTCATCGGCGACTTCAACTACGTCTTCGACGCCAACATCGCGATCCTGTCTCGAACGTCCACGAAGACCGTGGTCGTCATCGATGAGGCTCACAACCTGCTCGACCGCGCGCGCGAGTACGCCAGCGCCCGGATCACGATCTTGGATGTGCAGAGCGCCGAGGAGGCCATCGCCCCTACAGACCCGGTCGCCGTTCAGGCCCTGGCGTGGACGGCAGACGTCCGTGAGACGCTCACCAACGCAGCCAAGGCCGCTGCCGCCGCCGAGACCAACGCAGACCTCCTCGAGCACGATGGAGTGTTTGAGCTCGCGACGCTCCCGTGGGAGATCGATGGGCTGGCCGAGCGCGCGCGACCGTTGATGCTGCGCTGGCTGAGCACCCCAAGAGAGGCGGCAACGCCCAACGCTGCCGACGTTGATCCCGTGACCGCCCTGCTGCGCAGCGTGGTCCAAATGAGCGACGCGGGCACGCTGCTCACCGACACGCTCGTGCCCTACGCTATCGGGGCCAGATTGCGCTCGGGCCCGGGTCTCGGGTTGGTGTGCGTCGACCCGGCCAAGGCGCTGACGGTCCGTCACCGCGAGGCCCTCGGCATCATCGCAATGAGCGCAACGATGACGCCGTTGGACTATTGGAACGACGTCCTCGGCCTCGAGGGTCTGGACGCGATCACGCTTACCGTCCCCTCGCCGTTCTCGCCCGATCAGCGGAAGGTCGTGATCGACCCCAGCGTGTCGACCGTGTACCGCGACCGGCAAGAGAGCATCCCGCGGGTCGCCGAGGCGATAGCTTCCGTCGTCGCGTTGCGGCCGGGCCCCTACCTCGTGTTTTTTCCGAGCTTTGCGTACTTGCGATCCGTCCGGCCGCAGATCCCCGCCCTGGGCGAAATCCTGGCCCAAGCGCCACGCTCGAGCCTCGCCGATCGCCGCGCGCTGCTCGATCGGTTTCGGAACGGCGAGGGGCCGCGCGTCCTGCTCGCGGTCGCCGGCGGCGTGTTTGCCGAGGGCATCGATCTCCCGGGCGACGCGTTGATCGGCGCGATGGTCGTGGGGCCGTGCCTGCCCCCGATTAGCTTCGGCCGTGCGGTCATGGCGCGGCATTTCGAGGCGACGCGACAAGCGGGCTTCGCCTACGCGATGCTCTATCCCGGGCTCCAGCGCGTCGTGCAGGCCGCCGGGCGCGTCATCCGGCACGAAGACGACAAGGGCGTCGTCGTGCTCCTGGGCCGCCGATTCATGCAGCCGGAGTTGGTCTCGTGCCTACCCGAGGATTGGTACCGCTACGATCCCGAGGAGCTGGTGCCCAGCGATCCACTCGCCGCGCTCGCCGCGTTCTGGGAGTAGCCAGCGTCAGGGCGCGCGACCGCGGGCCACGTTGCGGATCGTGGGCAGTACCAGCAGCGCCGACGCGGCCGCCATCAAGATCCCTACGACCGCAACGGAGCCGATGCTGCGCACGCCACCCGAGTCGGCGACCATGAAGGCGGCAAAGCCCACGGCGGTCGTCGCGGTCGCGGCCATGATGGCGCCGCCTGTGGAGTCCAAGGCCTTGGCCACGCCCGCCGCGCCCAAGGGCTGTTTGCGGAGCGCGGCGCTCAGATACACGCCATTGTCGACACCAATCCCCAAGATCGCGGGAACGATCGGCAGGTTGAACAACGTGAACCGCAGCTCGCCCAACCCCATCGCGGCCGCGAGCCACAGTAACGCGATCACCAACGGGAGCAGCGTCATGAGCATCCACGGCAGCGAACGGAGCTGCCAGAAGATCAGCCCTGCGATGAGCACTGCGGCCATCGCAAACACGACCACCGCCTCTTCGCTCAGCGTGACGTACATCGCCGCGTACAGGATCGCCTCGCCCACAAAGCGCGCGTCGCCAGCGTTGTCGAGGTAGCCGCCGAGCTCGTTCATGAACGTCAGCCCTTTGCGCATGTTGGCGGCATCGAACGCTGGGTACGCGTAAATCGCCCAGCGCCCGTCACTGCCGCGGAGCTTCGACAACAGCGCGGGCGGCAGCTCCTCAACCGTGAACGGCTTGGCCTCCAGCATCGCGTCGAGCAGCTCGACCTCGGCCAGGGCGATGACCTCCTCGCCCTCGTCTGGCGGGTTCTCTGTTGCCTCCTCTGCGCGCTCCCGCAGCTTCTCGATGAGGTCTTCGTAGTCGTCGTTCAGCTCCTCGACCCGCTCGAAGCGCTCTTGCTGGTCGAGCGCGGGATCCGGCAGCAAATCGCTCACACCGAGCAGCTCTGCAACCAGCGTGTTCCCCTGCTCTGTACGGGACTCGTGTCGCTTGCGTGCCACACGGAGGACCTCGCGGACATCGTCGACCGAGTCCCGGATGAGCACAGCGGCGTGCAAGTCCTTGTCGAACAGTGCCGCGATGATCTTGGCGTCGTCCTCGGAGTTCTCCCGCCCTGCGTCCGACTGGAGCTCCCGAACATTGAACTCGAAACCGACCTTCCGTGCGCCGCCTATCGCCGCGGCGCTGACGACGACGAGCACCATGAACAAGACGCCGGGTCGAGCCATCACCACCCGAGTCAGCAGCCCGTGATCGTGCTTTCGCTCCACGACCCGTTTCTTGATGCCGACGAGATACGACAACGCGGGAAGCATCGTCACCATGCTCAACAGGCACAGCGCGACCCCGAGCGCTGCGATGACGCCGAACTCGTGAAAGGCCGGAAAGTCGGAGGTCGCCATGCTCGCAAAGGCACCGATCGTGGTGCTCGACGCGATGAGCAGCGGGACGACCAGGCCCCGGAACGCTTGCTTGATCGAGTCGGCGACGTCGCAGTCCTCGCGGAACCGCTTCGCACGGGAGTAGAAGTGGATCCCGGCGTCGATGCCCATCCCCATGACGACCGTCGAGATCGGAGCGGTCATCCCATTGAGACGGCCGAGCGAGAGCTGGGTGGCCCCCAGCGACCAAACCACGCCGAACGCCAGCGGCACCAGCAGCACCACAACCGCCCGGGTCGAGCGGAACAGCAAGTACAGCACCAGCGTCACGCCCACCACAGCGAACGCACCGCTCTTGATCATGTCGCGCTTGACCGTTTTGTGCTCGTCGGACTTGGTGATGTACGAGCCCAAGACGTTGTAGGTCATGTCCGTGTCGGACCACGGCTGCCCTGGGCGCGCGTAGACATCGGCCGCGATGCCTCGCATCGCGTCCGCAATCTTGTCGGCCTCTTCGAGCTCGCTCACCGGGCGGTTGGGGTACGCCAGCAGCACCTCGGCGGCGATCCCCTCGCGCTCGAAGCGATCGCGAAACCCCGTCATTTCGTACGCACGGTCGCGCTTGGCCGTGATGAAGTCGCGCAGCTTGGCGGGTGCCTCCTCGTCGGGCTTGCGCACACAGTTGTCGGGCGCGTGCGAGCACACCTCGAAGTGGTTCCACGCGTCGAGCCGGCCCTCCAGCTCCTCGAACTCTGGCTCGGTCAGGTAGTACAGACCATGCTCGGCGAAGAAGCGCGCGGGCAGGCCGTGCTCCACCTCGCGCAGCAGCGGGTGGCCGGAGAGCTCTTCTTCGAGCGCGTCGGTGAAGGCGTGCCGCGCCTCGATGCTCCCCTCTTTGGCGAGGAAGTTGACGCTGTTGGTGCTCCCGAACGACTTCTCGAGTTCGCTCAGCCCGACGACGACAGGGTGCTCTTCAGGCAGCAGCGCGCGCAGGTCGGCATTGACGCGAAGCTTGGCCGCAAAGATGCCCGCGACGACCGTCACCATCAGGCCCACCAACAGGACCAGCCGGTGGCGCCGCAGGATCCAGTCGATCCAGCGGTCGCTCAATGGGGTCGGGGCGGCCAAGCGCCCGAACTTTTGCATGACTGGACGGGTCGCGTGAAGACACCCCGGTCACTTCGGGGCTGTGGTCTTCAGCGCCCCGTGGACCACAGCCTTGACATGATCGGCTACCACGTGAGCCCCCGCGGGCGAGAGATGGATGCCGTCACCCGCGCGCACGCGCACGCGTTTGGGCTTTTTGCCGTCCTCACCCGGCCCCAGCGCGATCTTGTGGGCGTACTCGCCGGTCCCGTTCGACATCAACGCCCAAATATCGATGAACGTGGCGTTGGGCCGCGCGCTCATCTGCTCCTGGTAGATCACATTGACGCGCTTGATCTTCTCGTGGAACGTGGGCGGCCGCATGACCGGCATTCCGATCCAAAAGATCGGCTGTCCGGACGGGGCGATGATGTCGCAAAACTCGTTGACGCGACGGGCGTACTCCGTCGACCAGGCGGGCTCGTCTGTAAACCGGATCCACTTGGGGACGTTGGCTTTGCGAGCCGCACGATCGCGACGCACGTACTGCCCCTGCACATCGTTGCCGCCGAACATCACGATCGTCGCCTCGGGCTGGAAATCGGCCACCACAGCCTTGGCCTGCTTCATCCAATCGAAGAAGTCTGGGCGCGAGAGGCCCGAGCTCGTCTTGCCGCTGCGCAGGACGGGATAGCCAAAGTCCGCGGCGAGCTCGCGCTCGAGAAACAGCCCGAGGCCGCCCGCGATCATCGAATCGCCCGCGAGAAGGATCCGCGGCAGCGCTGGGGCTGGGGTCGCCTCCGCGCTCGGGTCGGGATCGGGGTCGCCCGCCCGCGCGTTTGTCGCAAGCGAGGCACCCAGGCCCGTCAATGCAAGGGTCGTGGCGCCCCGCAGCCATTGTCGGCGGCGGATGCGGTGCTCACGCATTCGCGCGGTCTCGGTCGTGGCAGGCATGGGGCGAGGTGGGCGCAGCATTGCTCGTCATCGGGGACGCGCCAAGGGGGCAGTGCATTCACGCGCGCCGCCGCGTGAGGGGCGCTCCTACTCGGGTGGGACGTCGCTCGTCCCACTCAGCGTGCCCTCACCATCCATTGAGCCGCCGCCGGTGGCAGAGAGTCCGGTCACGGGCCCGCCCGGCGGGCCATCACTCTCGGTGTCCACAATCGTCGTCGCACCCGTGTCGGGTGGCCCCCCGGGTCCTGTCACGGGGCCGGTACCCGTGCCCGTCCCGGTTCCTGTCGTGGAGCCCGCGGTACCGCCGCCGGACTGCTGAGCCCCGCCCGCATCCAAGCCGCCGTTGGGGGTGCCGTTGACGGGAGCGCTGTTGCCCTCGTCGTCTTTGCAGCCCGGGCCCAGCGTGATCCCGAGCGTGACCCCCACGAGAATGGACCCCAATCGCTTCGTCCGCATGCGCCCATCGTATCGCATCCGGTCTCCTCACTTCAGATTCGCGCAAAAAACCGACCCCTGGATGTCGGTCTGAAATGCCATCACCGCCAACGATGCTGGTACCCTCAAAAACAGAGAGCCAGCGTGCAGACACTCAATCCGACCCGATCTTCTTCTGTCGCCGAGCTGTGGGGCCGTACCCTCTCCGTGGCGGGCCGACTCGGCGCGGTGGCCGGTTTGGCGCTCCTGCCGGCCTGCGCACCCTCCAGCGAAGCTGGCTGCGACAACGACGCGAGCTGCCCTGCGCGTGGACAGGTTTGCGACCTCGAGACGTCCACCTGCGTGCAGGACGATATCGCGCTCGACAGCACCGAGGCCGACCCGGCCGAGTCGTTCACCAACCTCGCCGTGCCGTTCTTCCGCGGTGAGGTCTGCGTCCCGCACGAGGTGCAGTCGGGCGCAACGATCCCTGTGTCGCTCTCCCCGTGCCTGCATCCCTGCCTCACGGCGACATCGTTCGAGTTCAAGCACTTCTTCTCTTGCGTGGGCAGCAGCTGCGACGCGTACGCCACGATGTGGGTGGTCGCAGATTCCGGGCCCAACGGATGCCCCGCTGAGGCGTTTGGTCGCTTCGACCAGTCCATGTGCCAGTTCCCCGAAGTCCCCGTGGACCTTGGGATCGGAACGACTATCGACTCAGGGCCCATCTCCGGCACGATGTTGCTGGAGATCCCGTTCCTGTCCAACGACGACATCGAGCAGGTTGCCGCCGCGAACTCCGATCAGGCTTTGTTCGAGTCGCTCGTCTTCCAGTACCCGACCGACACCAACCGCGTACCGGCCGGTCGTGCAATCCAGCTGTTGCCCGGCAATCCCGAGCCGGTAGCTCCATGCAACGGCAGCGAAAACTGCACCTGCTACGACATCGGTTACTAGCCTGGGTATCGCAGAGCAGCCACGCGTAGGTCTTGTGCTCTCCGGCGGCGGTGCGCGCGGTGCCTACGAAGTCGGCGTCATTCGCTACGTCCGCGAGAAGATCAAGGGCCCGACTCCGTTCTTCTGCATCACCGGCAGCAGCGTGGGCGCGATCAACGGGGCCTACCTTGCCGCGACGGCCAACCGACCGCTCGCCCAGGCGCGAATGCTGGCGCGCCTTTGGTCGGACCTCGATCTGGACCAGGTGTTCAAGATGGGCTGGCGGCAGATCCGGAATCTCCCCCAGCTGCTGCTCGGTGGTCCGCGACGGGGCGACAACAACGACCAGACCATTGGGGGTCTCGTCGACGCGGCGTATCTGGAATCCGTGGTGCGCACCCGAATCCCGTGGGCCGGCATCACAGAAAACCTCACGCGCGGCCACATCCACGCGTTTGCCTGCAGCGCGACCAAGCTCAACACGGGCACGACCAAGATCTTCGTTCAAACCCGGTCTGGCCAACTGCCCGCGTGGCCCGTCGACCCCGGGCAGACGGTCGAGCACACCCAGATCACCGCAGCCCACGCGCTGGCGTCGGCGGCCATTCCCGTGCTCTTCCCGGCCGTGCGCGTGGGCCCCGAGTTCTATGTCGACGGCAGCCTGCGGCAAAACACGCCGATTCGCCCCGCGATGCGGCTGGGCGCAAACCGACTGCTGGTGATCGGCCTGCGCAAAAAGGCCACACCTCACCCGGCTCCGGGCGATGTGGGCAGTGCCGACCACCCGATCTCGCCCAACGCCGTGTTCATGCTCGGCAAGGTGCTCAACGCGCTCATGCTCGATAAGCTCGAAGCCGACTTGGCGCGGATCGAGCGGACCAACGCGCTGCTCGCCACGGGTCGCAGCCTCTACGGCGACGACTTCGCCGAGAAGCTGGGCGCGGCTATCCCGGGCCGTGCGGGGCGCCCGTACGCCCGCATCGGCGTCCAGCTGATTCAACCCAGCGAGAACCTGGGCACGATCGCGTACGACGTCATCCGACGCACAGGCCTGCGCCGCTACTCTTCGGTCATGGCCCGCTGGCTGCGGCGCACCATGGACGCGAGTGAACAGGCACACGAGAACGACCTGGCGTCGTACATCCTGTGGGACCCAGACTACTCACATGAGTTGATGGAGCTAGGTTTTGCGGACGCACGTGCGCACCACGACGAGATTGCCGCGTTGTTCGAGCCGGTGAGCTAACACAACCGCTGACGGGTCATGCAGGGTCGGCCGCTGCGGTAAACCATCGGTCATGGCGTACAAGCTGGTGACACTCGGTGGCGATGGCACAGGCCCCGAAGTGATGGCCCAAGGTCTCAAGGTCCTCCACGCGGTTTCCGAACCGCTCGGCATCAAGTGGGACATCGAGGACATTCCATGCGGTGGTCAGTACTACCTCGAGCACGGTGACTCGGACTGGCCCGCGGGCTCCCAAGAGCGCTGCGCCCAGGCCGACCTCATCCTGCTCGGCGCGGTTGGCTGGCCCGACCCCAACGGCGCCGGCCCCGTCACGATGAAGGACGGCAAGATGGCCGGGTTCTCGCCCGTCATCGGCAACCGGATCAACCTCAACCTCTACGCCAACGTCCGACCCGTCAAGCTGTACGACGGTGTGCAGCACCGAGTTCACGGCGCGCACAAGCAGGTCTGGGAAGCGGGCAAGGTCGACATGCTGTTCTTGCGCGAGAACACCGAGGGCCTGTACGCCCCGACCGGCGGAAAGCTGGAGCCGGGCGGCAAGACGGACGTCGCCATCGACACCCGCGTCATCACGCGTCGCGCCAGCGAGCAGATCATTCGACATGCGTTCGAAGCGTGTCGCGCCCGCCCCCACGGAGCGCCCAAAGACGGCAAGAAGCGCGTCACCGCCATCCTCAAGGACAACGTCCTGCACGGCTGCCAGTTCTTCCGCGATGTCTTCTTCGAGATCGGCGAGGAGTACCCGGAGATCGAAAAGGACACCGCCATCGTCGACGCGTTCACGCAGTGGCTTATCGGCCAGCCGGAGTTCTACGACGTGTGTGTCACGACCAACATGTTTGGCGACATCGTCACCGACCTGGCCAGCGTGCTTCAGGGCGGGATGGGCATGGCGGTTGGCGGCAACGTCGGCAAAGACCACGCGATGTTCGAGCCTATTCACGGCAGCGCGCCGCGTCACGCGGGCAAGGACAAGGTCAACCCGATCGCGATGATCCTCGCGGTCAAAGAGAGCATGGAGTGGCTCGGGCGCCGCAAGGGCGACGACAAGCTGCTGACCGCTGCGGGCGCGGTGGAGCGTGCCGTGGTCGATGCACTCTCGGCCGGTGCACCCCTGACCTACGACATCGTCGGCGAAGCCAAGGCTGCGCCGTGCAGCGAGGTTGGCTCGGTCATCGCATCGCGCGCTGCCAGCCACCTCAGCTAGGCGGAGCGTTCGTATTCCGCCTCCGGCAACCGGGCTCGCGCCCCTGCCGGTGGCGGACCGCTGCCCGCCGCTCTAGCGCTTGGTGGCTTCGATGAGCAAGCCCAGGCCCAGCCGCTTGCCGAACATGCGCACCAGTCGGCGCGGGTACAGCCGCCAAATGGCGCGGTGCAGCGGCGAGTTGTATTGCGCGCTGGCACGCATGGCGAGCAAGTCGCCGCCCAGCAGCGCGGCTCCGATGTGCACGTCGGTGAACTCGGCCATGAGCTCCCTGGCCTCTGCGTTGGTGTACGCCTTGGTGCCCGGGCTCTCGAGGTGGTCGTAGATGGCCTGCCTCGGCGAGACCCAGGGCTTGCCCTTGGCTGCGCAGTGCACCCCCCACAGGTTCAATCCCGTCCACGACGGGACCCGGTAGATCATGATGAGCGCGGTGCCGCCCGGCCGCAGTACCCGATGCACCTCGGCGATGGCGCGCTTGGTGTTCGGCGTGTGGTGCAGGACGCCGTAGCTGTACACAATGTCGAACGATGCGTCGGGGAACGGCAGGTTCTCGGCGTCCGCCTGGCGTAGCTCCGCGTCGAGTCCGAGCAGGTCCAGCCGCTCGCGCGCCAGCGCGATCCCGGCTTCGGTGAGATCGACGCCCGTAGCGCGCGCTCCGTTGTGGACCCACTGGGTGAAGTCGGTGCCCGCCCCCACCCCGATCTCGAGCACGTCGCGGTCGTGCCCACGCGCAAACCGTGCCCATTGGGGGATGTGCCGATCCAACGCGTAGCGCTCGGCCGTGAGCTGCTCAAAGAACGCACTCCGTGAGGCGCCATCGATGCCGCGGCTTCCGCAGGGATCGACCTCCCAGTGCTGTCGTACCGCGTCTTTGAGTTCGCCCATCGCTAGCGATCCATGTCGTTGGCAAGGTCGGCGGGCAGCAACGGGCTCCGCTCACCCGAGCAGAGCATCCACAGCTGGAACGCGGCACGTGTCATCGCGATATGCAGCAGGTGTCGGGAAGGGACTGTGTCCGGGTAGTTCTGTCGCGTGGGATCCAAGATGACGACGTAGTCGAACTCGAGCCCCTTGGCTTGTCGCACGTCGGTGACGTCGATCCCCGCCGAGAACGAGAAGTTCTCTCGCGCAACGCGGCGGAGCTTGGGCACCTCGGCGATGCGCAGCGCGTCGTAGTACAGGTCCGCCTGCTGCGGGTAGCGGGCGATCAACGCGACACTGGCGGACGGTTCGCGTTGCATGAGCCCACGGAGTGCCTCGCCCAAAAATGCCACGCCCTCGCCTTGGTCACCCACTTCGAAGAACCCGACCGGCGCGCCCTCGCGTGCGATGAGCTCGTCGCTTGCATCGTGAAGCGACCCGAGCACGTGCTGGGATATCTCCATGACCTGACGCGTCGAGCGGTAGGTGATCTTGAGCGGCTGGATCTTGACGTGCGGCAGACCGGCGTCGTCGAGCAGCTGCGGCCAATCCGTAAAGCCGTTGTCGAAGATCATCTTCTGGGCGCGGTCGCCCGCGATCGTGACGCTGTGGCCCTTGGTCACGCAGTCCAGAAGCACCCGCACTTCGAGGGGGCACAGGTCCTGCGCCTCGTCGATGACGACGTGCTCGTACTCGACGCGCTTGCTGCCCATGAAGATGCCGCCGTGCTTCATCTGAAGCAGGCGCAGCAAGATCGCGTCGTCTTCGCCGTCCAGCCCCACATCGGCGGGTGGCGGCTCGGTGTCCTCGGCGTCGGTCTCGAGCTCGACCTTGCGTGCACACCAGCGAACCAACGTGTCGGTCTCGCGCGGCGACAGCAGGTCAGGCGCGTGCTTGGCCAACGCCTCGCGCAGGCGCACCTCGTTGGTGTTGAGCTCGAGCCAGTCGGCGACGACATCTTTGACCTGTTCCCGCGCGGCGCGGAGGACCGTCGTGGCCGCCTGCTTGGTACGCGGGGGCAGTGCCGATCCACGGCCCTTGGTCACCCACTCCAGCATCCTCTCGACCCGCATCACGGGCGGCAACGACGACCAATCGTCCCACTGGCCCAGCACCGAGTCGCCCGACGATCGCCCTCCAGCGCGCTCGGCCAGCTGGTCCCGGATATCGCGCTGCTGCTCATCGACGATGTCCTCGAGCACGCGGATGACCGCAGGATGCTTCTTGAAGCGAGCGACACACTCGGGCGTGGTGTCCAGGTGCCGAATCTCGACCGAGAGCTTCACGCGGCGGATCAGCTGCGCCGACCAGCGACGGTAGGTGCTGACCGTGACGCCATCCACGCCGAGCGACGGCAGGACGTGGCGGATGTACTCGACCAGCGCCTCGTTGAAGACGACGATCAGCATCTTCTTGGGCGCAAACCGTCGCGAGTCCTGAAAAGCGAGGTAGGCCACCCGATGGAGCGCTACCGTCGTCTTGCCCGATCCAGCGCCGCCCTGGATGAGCACGATCCCCGACTCGGGGCGCGTGATGAGCTCGAACTGCTGCTTGTCGATGAGCGCGGTGATCTCTTGGAGGTGCTTGTCGGCCCGGATCGGCTCGTCGTCGCCGTGTACACCCAACTTCCTCTTGGCGTACCGCGATGCCGTGCCACTGCCGCCTTCGAGCGTTGGCCGCGCGGAGCCATGGGCCTCACGCCAGTCACCCGACCGGCTTACGGCAAATGTCCCCTGCGGGGCCGCGATACGGCGCAGCTCTCCGCCGCTCACCGCCAGGCTGCGCCGCACAAGGACTCGCCCCACGATGCTGCGCTCATCGAACTGCTCGTCGTACTCGTCGGACTCCTCGTAACGGTAGTACAGCCGACTCACGGGTGCGTTGCGCCAGTCGACGACCGTGACGCCGTCGCCGTCGTCCAGCAACGTGTGCCGCCCGATCAGCACGTCGCGCTCCCGGCCGCTCTTCGCCTCCCGCAGCCGCAGGTGGCCGAAGTACGGGTTCATCGGATCGATGGGGATGCTGCGACCCTTGCCGCGCTTCTTGCTCAGGGCCGCGACCTGATGCATCTGGTCGATGAGCGAGGGCACGTCCTCTTCTTTGGCCTCGGCTATCGCGTCGCGAAGCTCGATGAGCTGAGCGTCGAGGTTCTCGATTTTGTCGGGCGCGACCGAGGCCTCGCGGTCGAGGCGGGCGCGAACCGAGCCGAGGATCGCGAGCTCATCGGTGATGATCTGCTGGCCCTCACTGGACAGTTCCGGCGTGTCGGAGTCCGACTTCGCCTGGCTCTCGGCAGTCCCTTGCGGCATAAGTGTTGTTCAATATCAGACGTGGCGACGGGTTCCAATGGTCTGTAACTCCACGTCGATGGTGTCTGACGGCGATCCGTGCATGCCGCCGCCCCCCCCGCCCCACGCGGCGGGTCTCTCGGTGAGCGATCGCACCTGCTCGCGCGGCACACCGGTCGCGTCGCGTGCGTCCAAACGCCACTCTTGTTCCGCGTGAGTCGAGACAAAACAGCCGTGCCCATGTTCCGTACCCAGGCTCGCACACTGCGAGCGCCCGTCCTGGCGGCTGCCGCCATCGCCATCGCCGTGGGCGGCGCGTGCCAGCCCAAGGCAGCGTCGACCCACCCGGTGGATGCAACCGCCAGCGCCACTGAGACCCCGGCCCTACCGAGCGAGACATCGCCCGCACCGCAGCCGCCGAAGATCGACTCGGCGCGTATGCTCAGCTTGCTGGCGACCCTCTCCTCCGATGAGTTTGGTGGCCGCTACACGCTCAGCGACGACATCGTGCGCGCGGCCGATTGGGTGGGCGAGCAGTACAAGGCGTCGGGCGTCCTCCCGGTCGGCGACAGCTACGCCGCTCCGTTTTCTCTGGTCACTGGCGTCCGCACGACCTCCCCTGCCACCCTACAGATCCTGTCGAGCGATGGACGAACGGTCGACGGTAAGCCCGGGACGTTTGTCGCGGTGCCGACCAGCGGCACAGGGACGGTGGAAGCGGAGGCGGTCTTTGTCGGGTACGCCGCGCTGGGCACCGATGCGAGCGGCGAGGTGATCTACGACGACTTGGCCGGACTCGACCTCGACGGCAAGATCGCAGTTGTCCTGACCGGGCGCCCGAAGAAGGGCTCCAAGGGCACCGCAGCGCCAAGGTTTCCTCGCCGAGGCGGCCGTCTCGGCGTCAAGGTGGAGCGCCTTGTGGACGCGGGGGTTGCGGGCGTCATCGCCGTCAAAGGCAAGCACTCGTTTGCGACCGGCGCCGACCGCAAGGCGGCCAAGCTTCCCTCGGGCGAGCATCCCGGCCCGCGGCCGCTCCGCGCGACGCAGCAGATTCCGATCGTGCAGATGCAGTGGCGAGAGGCCGACCGACTGCTGGGCGGAGCCAAGCCCATTTCGAAACGACAACGGGCCATCGACACGAGCCAGGCTCCGCAGTCGGGCTCGCTCGAGCTCACCGCAGTGGTGACCACGGCCAAAGAGCGCGATACCGCCGACATTCCCAATGTGCTGGGGACGATCCCGGGCACCGACCTGGCCAACGAAATTGTCCTGATCGGCGCCCACTACGACCACATCGGGCGCGACGAAGGCGGCCCAGGGCACTGCGTCGCAACCGGCAAAGGCGACACACGCGACGATATCTGCAACGGAGCCGATGACAACGGGAGCGGCTCGGTCATCGTCGTCGAGATAGCGCGCGCGATCGCAGAGTCGGGGCTCAAGCCGCGCCGCACGTTGGTCTTTGCCTTGTTCGCGGGCGAGGAGATTGGCCTGCTCGGCTCCAAGGCGATGGCCAAAAACCTACCCACTGCGCCCCCGTTCGACGCGGGCACGATCGTCGCGATGATCAACATCGATATGGTCGGCCGCTTGCGGCCCGACCGCGGGTTGGCCGTGGGCGGAGTGGGCAGCAGCCAGGGCTGGATGCCGCTGCTGGATGGCGTCGATACGCGCAGCATGCCCATCCTGTTTGACCGGGCCACGACCACCCGTAGCGACCACGCCAGCTTCTATCGACTGGGCATCCCCACCCTCTTCTTCTTCACGTTCACGCACGGCGACTATCACGGGCCAGGCGACGAGTTTGAGGGCATCAACCCGGAGGGACTCACCCATGTCGCCGAGTATGTGCTCGATGCGACGCTCAGCGCCGCTGATGGGCATGCGCTCCCGTTCTCGACCGCGCCCAAGGCAGGAGAGGGACTCGTCGGAGCGCTGCCCGGGGACAATGAGGCGACGATCGAAAAACGGGTGGGATTTTCCGAGCCTACCGTCGAGCCCAAGCCCTAACCCTGTCGGCGCGCGATGGCCGTGGCCGCACGAATGCCGTCCAGAGCAGCTGACATGATCCCGCCAGCGAAGCCCGCCCCTTCGCCGACGGGATAGAGCCCGGCCAGCGAGGGCGATTGCAGCGTCTCGGGGTCGCGTTGGACCCGTACGGGCGAGCTCGTTCGGCTCTCGACCGCCACCGCAACCGCGTCGTGTCCCGCGAAGCCGGGCATGCGCGCATCGATGGCGATCAAGGCATTGCGCAAGGGCGGTGCAAGGTCGCCCAAGACATCGCTCAGTGCGCACGACGTCAGGCCGCGGGGATAGCTGCAGTCGGGCAGGTCATCAGAGATGCGCCCGCCGACAAAGTCCGCGATGCGCTGCGCGGGAGCGACAAACGCCCCCCCGCCGCTGGAAAACGCGCGGGCCTCAACCTGTGCCTGTAGCGCTGCGCCTGCAAGCGGGTCGGACGGATCCAAACCTGCGGCAACCAGCCGATCGGGCCCGACCTCCGCGACGAACCCACTGTTGGCAAACCGACCGCCCCGCGACGATGGGCTCCACCCGTTGACCACCAGCTGCCCCGCGGTCGTCGCAGCGGGCGCCATGAACCCTCCCGGACACATGCAAAAGGAGAACACTCCCGTGCCATCGACCTGTTCAACCAGGCGGTAGGCAGCAGCCCCGAGCGCTGGATGCTCGGCGAGGTCTCCAAACTGACAGCGGTTCACCCAGGACTGCGAGTGCTCGACCCGTACCCCCATCGCAAACGGCTTGGCCTGCAGTAGTGCTCCGGCCCCGCGCAACCACAGCTGGGTATCGCGAGCCGAATGACCCGCGGCCACGACCACGTGGTCGACCGTCACGGTGCTGCCGCCGGCCAGGGTGACGCCCGCAACGCGCTTGTCCTTGACGACCAGACCGTCCACGCGCGCCCCGAAGCGCACCTGTACCCCCGCGCTCTCCAGGTGCTCACGCATGGCGGTGATCACAAGCGGGAGTTTGTTTGTACCGATGTGCGGTCGGCCGTCGACGCGGATATCGGGCGGAGCGCCATATGCGATAAGCGCGTCGAGCACGAGGTCAGTGTCGCCACGCTTGCCAGCGCGTGTGTACAGCTTGCCGTCGCTGAACGTGCCCGCGCCCCCCTCGCCAAAGCAGTAGTTGCTCTCCGGATCGAGCGTCCCGTGGCGAACGAGGCTTGCCAGATCACGACGGCGGCGACGGACCGACTGTCCGCGCTCCAGGACAATGCTGCGCACCCCCGCCCGCGCCAGCGCCCAGGCGCAGAACAGACCTGCTGGCCCGGCCCCAACGATCGCGACCCGCGGCGCCCCCGAGAGCGTGCGAAGGTCGAGGGGCCCCACCGCGGTGGTGGCCAGCGCCTGCCCTTTGCGAACGATCTCAACCTGCACGCGAACGCGCACCCGCCCACCCCGGGCGTCGATCGTGCGCTTTCGGACCGTGACGGATGAGACCTTGTCGGCGCGCAGCCGGGCCTTTTTCAGCGCCCGCGCCTCGAGGGCCTCGGGGTCTAGCAGCACGTCCGGGTGGACGAGGAGGTCGACTGTTTTGGACAACCTACTTCTGCTTGAGCACGTACAGCGCAAGGGAGCCCAGCGCGGGGCCAACGACTGGTATCCACGAGAACGGCCGGAGGACCCACAAGCCTGGGAAGATCTTGATCAGGGCCTGTCCTGCGCGGCCCCCCGACAAGACCTCGGAGCGCCCTTCGACGATAACCCGCAGCGGGGCCGGTCCAGCGGGGGTCGAGCGACCTTCCGCCGCGTCACCGTCGTTGGAGTCGGCGTCGGCTTGGAAGTCGAGGCGATACCCAAGGTCCCAGCACCGCAGCAACGCAGCGTGCCGCAGACTCGTGTCGTCGGCGCCATGCACGATGGTGTAGCGCTTGCCGGGCCGACGATGCGTCGCACGGTAGCCGTGACGATAGAAGAACCCGACGATGCGTCGCAGCTTCGGCGGCACCTTCTTGAACCGCTCCTGCGGCTCGGGATCCTTGCCTCGCGAGAATAGGGTCCGCCACATCAGGTCGATTTCGGCGCCCGACAGCCACACGAAGTAGACGCTCATCATCACGTTGGCGAAGACGCCCACGTTCATCGAGATGTCGATGCCCACGTGCAGGTTGAAGCCGAGGACCAGCCACACGCGGCGCCCGAGCAGCCACGTTCGGACGAAGTCGAAGATGCGGGGCAGGAACCTACGCAAGGCGACGTACAGCGCGAGGAGGACGACGGGAAGCACCGCGACGGCCATGCGCACGGTGGGGATCAGCTGCTCGCGCGGGATCCCGAAGGGCGCGTCGTCTTTGGGCAGCAGGTAGTAGTGCGCGCCTACGCCCGCCACATGGGCGCCGATCACCCACGCGGACATGAACACAAGCCACCCCAGCAGCCTTCGCCAGATCGCGGCGGTGGGCCATGAGCCGTCGCGGCGCTCACGCTCGTAGCAGTTGATCATCATCCCCAGGATGACCAGCGGGAACAACATCTCCCACCAGTGGGTGATGATCGCGGAGATCGGGAGCAGACCGGAGAAGTGGCCCGCACCGACCAAGCCCGTCGCGGGCACGCGGTAGAAGTGATCGAGGTTGAGGGCGTAGTACAGCGCCGTCCCCGTCTTCCACGTTTTGCCGCTCTTGAGCAGGCCCGTCGCGCAGTAGATGATGGCGAGCTGCACATACATGATGCGCATCGGCCACGCCGGGATCAGCCGCAGCGCGGGCACCGTTCGTGCCCCGCCAAGCACCGCCTTGCGGCGCCGCCACCAAGCGTCAAACGAGTACGCCTGCCCCCAGTTGACGAACATGCCCAGGAACATGAAGCAACGGGTGACGGTGTCGCCGCCCGTGAAGTAGATCGGACTGTAGCGGTAGGCTGACTCCACGAGGAACCACGACAGCACCGTCATCAGGCGGGTGCGTACGCCGAGAATCATCAGGGTGAGGCACGTGTACATCGCGCCGAACACCGCCATGACAAAGGGCGGGTCGCTGCGAAAGTGGAGGATCGACATCCGCCCCCACAACGCCTTGAACAGGTCGTACCAGTGCTCGAAGCCTTGCTCGGGATCCCACAGCGTCTTGAGGTTGCCGCTGTAGTTGCGGCGCGCCATGTCGGTCAGCCACAGCCCCTCGTCGGTGAACAAGAACTTGAAGTTGGACTCCGCCGCCCCTTGCCCGCCCGTGAACGCCAGGTCCAGGAACGTCCACAGCACCACGAACCCGAACGCAATGCGCATCAAGGCCGCAGGCCGCGGGTCGACGCGCACCAAGAAGATGCGCCTCCAAAGCTCGGGTCGGACCACGAAGAACGCGATGAGCAGAACGATGGCGTACAGGATGAGCGTCGTGACGTCGTCGGCATGGGCCGAGACGTCGATAGACGGCTTGTCCTTCTTGAAGGCGAGCAGAAGTCCGATCACTTGTTTTTGCCCTTCCGCTTGCGCCGCTCGGCGTCGTCGCCGTCTTCGGCCGCATCAACCCAGGTGCGGATGTACAATCCGCGAAAGTGCCCGTCTTCGGCCGGCTCCATGCCGTACCGACTCCGGAGGTAGGGAGGAAGCTGAGCATGCCGCGTGCTGTTGCAGCGGATCGCATCCTCCTCGCGCTCGTTCAGGTGCAGATTCATCGGATCGTAGCCGCGCCACGGCTTGCCCTTGGTCTGCTTCATCAGCTCCTCGGGACTGGGGATCCGGGTCCACAGTTTCGTGAACCTGATCTCGTCGGGGAGTTCGTCGTGCTGACGCTCCCATTGGCGACAGACCCACGCAGCGTAGTGCCGCCGGTAGCCCTTGCCGTCGACGATCCGTCGGTTGATCTTTCCTCGGCGGTCGTACCAAAGATAGGGGTACCAGCGACGACCGTAGATATCGTGCTCGAGGTCCACGACCCCGCCATCTTCTTTGACGACCTCGACCCGCATGAAGATGTTGCTTCGGTGCGGGTTGGGGGCAAACATCGCCCAGCTCTGGTTGCTCCCCGCCGCACGCATGTACCGCTTGGCATCGAGGTGCTTGGCAAACCAGTCTTGGGTCTGCTTGGCGAGCCCCTTGCTGGGCAGGTTGTGCACCAGCAAGACGGACGTGTGATAGAGGATGACCGGCGTCACCAGCAGCATCCCCCACAGAGGGTAGGCAAACCGGTGGCCCGGCTTGTCGTCACGCGGGATGTCGCTGTGAAGCAGGGTCTGAGCAAGGTCCGAGATCTCGGCGCCCGCCCCCGGCACAGCGGCGCTGCCACCTGACTCGGGCTGGTCCTCCTTGGAGTCCCGCATATCGTCGTCCTCGCTCATTGCCGCGCCTGGAGTCAAACTACCTTAAGCAACCGCCGAGGCTAAGGGGCACGGCGTGGCTCCTCATCCACGACCCCGTCCTCCCCGCCATCCTCGTCTTCGGCCATATCCTCGTCTGCACCTGGCTCGGGGTGGGGGCCCATCTTGCCCTCAGGCCCGCCCTGGTCGCGGGACTTGCTGCGTGCATCGTTTCGGCCGTTCATCCGGTCGCGAAACCGGTCGCGGGCAGGGCTCCCCGTCCGATCGTCGGTCCGGTCGCGGCCCGAATCGCGCTCGCGATTCCGGACTCGGTCTCCGCGCGCAGCCTTCGCCTCAGCGGTCTTGCGCGCACGCTCATCCCTCTCGGCGGCGGCCTCCGCCCAGCGGCCAAAATCCTTGCGCTTGTCCCACTTGTCGCGGCGCGTGTCGTATTTGGTCTGACGCGACTCTTTCTTCTTGTCACCTCGGCGCTGATCGGCCTCGGTGATCGGAAGACCGTACCGCTCCAACATGTACAGCGGCAGCTCGCCTGCGCCTCGGCAGCGATGATCCTGCACGTCACGCTCGGTCACCCGCAGCTTCCGCGGGTGATACGGCCCTTTCTCCGCGACCTTGTCCGGGCTCGGGATCCGCGACACCAACTTGGTGATCACCACTTTTTCGGGCAGCTCGCCGTGTTCGAGCATCCACTCGCGGCACTGGAACTGGGCCCAGTAGCGCAAGTACCACTTGCCCTTGCCCACCATCCGACGCTGCATCTTGCGCATGCGGTCGTTGATGATCCAGGGATTGGGGCGGTAGTCGAACGCGTTGTTCTTGAGGTCCCACTCCTCTCCGTTGTTGAGCACCACAACGGTCTTCATGAACGTGTTGGACCGCGGTGGATTCGGCGCGAACATCCGCCAGCTCTGGGACGTCGCCGAGGCGCGGATATAGTCCGAGTGGTACAGCGGGGCCTTCGCCTTGGAGCGGAAGGCGAACACCGGGTAGCTCGGCCACAGCGTCAGCGCGATGCACACCGCGTGATACGTGACAAACAGCAACGCGAGTGCGCGGCCCCACGGCGTGTATGCCAGGGCGGGTCCGTCTGCGCGATGCAGCGCCAGCTCTGCCCGCGAGGGCGAACGGAACCATTGGATGGCGGCGACGACTGCGATGCCGACCAGCCACAGCTTGACCCATCCCGCGAAGTCCTCCATGAACTCCGGCGGGTCTATCTTGGCGTAGATGAGGGCCGCGCCAGCCAGGCCAAGTCCCGCAACGACAGCATCGGGCACTTTGGCGCCGCGAACGCGTACGCTGCGGGGTGACTGCGCTGCGTGCAGCCAATGCGCGCCTGGGGTTACGCCACGCAGGCCCGGCACGCGGAGACACAGTCGCCGCAGCCACGCGAAGAAGTTCCGCATCTCGTCGCCGTGGACATAGCCGGCGTAGCTCATCAGCATGATGAACGCGAACATGCCGATGTTCATGAAGCCGATGAGGTTGCCGTGGAACATGACACCCAGCGTCAGGTACACACGACGGCCGACGGTGTATCGGCGCAGCCATTCCTGGTCGATGACGACGGGGCCCAAGCGCGCCCAAGCCCACCGCCGGGTCACGGGACCGAGTGCTATCCCCTGGTTGAACAGGCGGATCGGCCACCGACCCAGGGCGTGCCACGCAACCGCGAACGCGGGCACAGCCACCCCCCAAACGATGTGAATTTTTGCGATCGCCTCGGTCGGGTCGACGGGGTTGTCACCGTCCATCTTCAGGCAGAACGGCAAGGCGAGGAAGTTGATGCGCCACGCCAGCCCCCACAGAGCCACCAAGACAGCACGCGCGCCCCAGCGCCGCCACCACACGTCAGAGGCGCGGTACCAGGCTTCGTTTCGGTGCCGCAACTGGAAGCGAAGCAGCACGCCAAACAAGACCAGCGGGAACGTCATCTCCCACCAGTGCGTCACCCACGTCATCACACGGAACACATTGGTTCCGAACACCGCACTGATCTGCTGCGTGTACCACTCGAAGCGGTAGAAGTGGTCCATGTTCAGGGCGTAGTACAGGGAGTCGCCCTTGGCCCAGACGGCGCCCGTCTTCACGCAGCCGGTCGTGCAGTACAGCACCGCCAGCTGGATCATGAACAGGTAACGGGGCCACTGCGGTGTCAGGCGATAGATCGGCTCCTTGCCCGCGTTTTGGGCAACGGTGGCGTTGGGGTCCTCGAGTCGGCCCTTGGCCCGCAGCCGCCGACACCGCAGCCAGTTATCGACGCTCCACGCCTTGCCCGTTTGCGCGAACAGCAGGATCCACCAAAAGCAGCGATACGCGGTGTCTGTGCCCTCCCAGTACAGCGCGTTGCGGTTGTAGATCCCGCTCATCATCAACCAGCAAATGACACCGGTCGTTCGAGAGAACACCCCGAGCATGTACAGGACCAGCATCACGAAGAAGACGGCCAGGTAACCCACGACAAAATCGGGGCTCCCGTACATGTAAAAGAGCGAGGGCTTGTTCCACAGGAAGCAAACGATTCCCCACACGTCGAAGAACCCGTCGTCCGGGGTCCAGCCGCGCAGCGCCTGACGCCCGAGTTTGTCCTGCGCGTACGCGAGGTCGAAGATCCCCTCGTCGCTCCACAACATGCGCCAGTACGGCTCCAGGTTGAGGAAGCAGATCAGCGTCATGACGGCAAAGCCGATGCGCAGCACCGCCAGCGTCCGTGGGTCCTCGAGCGCGAGCAGCCCGCGCCGAACCGACTCGCTGCGGAACCACGCCAGCACACACACAAGCATCACGAACCCGAGGACCAGCCACCCCACGTGCTCGGCGAACTCGGGGGGGACCTGCGGATACTTGGCTTTGTCGGCGAACGCGAAAGCGAGACTACCCATGACCAACGACGTGTGAAGCTACGAAACGGAGCGGCTAAGGACCGGTGTGGCGCACCCTACTAAACTGCTAGACCCCCAACTCACTCGGTTCCGGCAAGTTCAGCGTCCGTCGCCGCCTCGGCGACGGCCCGAAGAAAGTCAAAACGGGCCTGGTAGTGCTTCACCTGCAGGCTCAGGCCCTCGATATGGTGCCCCTGGCCCTCGAATTCGACGTATTGGACGGGCAGACCCAGCTCTTTGGCTGCAGCCGCGAATTGCCGGCTCTCGGCAACAGGAACACGCCAGTCCTGGCTCCCATGGGTGAGCAGCAGGGGCGCGCGCAGCCGCGCAACGTGGCTCATCGGGCTGCGATCCTTCATGCGGGCCAGTTCTTTGGGGTTGGCCGGGTCGCCGCTCTCCAAGACAACCCAGTCCGGGATGTTTGTAGCGTCGAAGAAGGATTTGATATCCGAAAATCCTGCGTGCGCTAACCCGAAACCTAGCGGGTAGACATCTTTGTGGCCGTTGGTCCCGGGGGGAAACGTGAGCGCACGCATCGTGGCGTAGCCGCCGTGGCTCCCGCCGTACACCCCGACGCGACGGGACGACAAGCCGCTGCGCGCTTCGACCCACTTGGCGACGTGAAACACGTCGACGATCTCGTCACCGCCAAGATCCTTGTCGTTGAGCGAGTAGAACGCTTTACCGAACCCGCTGCTGCCGCGCACCGCGGGCGAGACCACCGTGACCCCAGCCGCGCACATGACCTGATCGAAGGTCCGATACCCGTTGGAGCCACCGTAAAATGCGGTGACCATCGTGAGGCGATGCCCATCGTCGGAGACGGGCTGCCGCGGCTCCAACAAGAACGCGTGCAGCTCGCGAGTCTTCTTGGTCGCGGGATCGATATCGAAGGTCGGGATCTTCACCGCGGTCGCCTTGCAAGCCACCACACTGCGCTCCAAGTCAGGGTCGAGCGCGATGATTTTCTGCTTCCCCTCGGAGCCGGGCTTGGTGAGATCGAGCTGCCACGTCTCGTGCACGATGTCGGGCGACCGCTGGACAACCCAAGCGCGGCTTCCGTGCGCTGCGCTGACCGACACGGTGCCCGGCCAGCGCTCGGCCGCGCCGACCTCCGCCCCCGTGCGAGCATCGACCCGCACCAGCGTCGAGCCCGCGGGCGTCTGGTGCACCGCGATGACCTCGTCGCCGACCAGCTCCGCGCTGGTGATGTCCTCCTTGTACCGCGTGATCTGCCGGATCTTCCCAGTGCTGGTGTCCAGCGCGTGCAGGTTGTTGAACCCGTCGTCGTTCGCCAAGAACAACAGCGTCTTGCCGTCGACCCAGCCCTCGAGCGCTTCGGGTGAGTTCCGACTCTTGCTCGGCTTGGTCAGCACCTCGACCTTGGGCACGTTGGCACGAACGTTGACCGAGACGAGCTGCACGCGAGTTCGGTCGCCCTCGACTTGGGCGTTGAAATACACGGTGCTCTTGTCAGGCGAAAACCGAATGCCGGACCAGGTGAACGTCAGCGCATCGGTATCGCAAACGACCTTGCGGTCCTCGCCCGACGCGACATCACGCAGGTGCAGGCAGGTGCGGAACGGGGCCTTTTTGCCCGAGCGCGGCAGGTAGGCGAGCGTGGCGTCGTCGGCGGAGAACCCAAACCCGTACACGTAGTCGTGGTGCGTAACCTGCGTCAGCTTCCCGGAGTCGAGATCCATCGTCCACAGGTTCATGACCTCGTCGTTGCTGGCGTCGGCATGCAGCCAAAGCGCGTTGCGTGCGGGATGGTGGTGCACGCCCCACAGGCTGCGCTTGGACCAGTCGGCATCGCCCAACGCCTCGCCGGCCGACAGGTCAAGCGCCTTGCCCTCGCTGACGTCCAGCATGCGCAACGTGTAGGTCTCGCCCTTGTCGAAATAGAACAGCCGGTCCGTCTTGAGGCTGGGCTGGAACCGCCCGTAGGGGAACCCGGCCAAGAACGGAGCGAGGTCGACCTCGCGGTCGAAGTAGCGTGCCACCGCTTTGGGGAGCTCGGGCTCTACGGGTGCTTCCTCCACGACTTCGGCGACTTTGCCGGGGTCGGGCTCGCCCTCCGGGTAGGCCACGGCCGGGTTGGGCGGCGCGCACGACAGCGCAAACACAGCCATACCGCTGACCGCGACGGTCATCATTCCCAAGTTCACACCACGGCCACTGACATGCGACGCCATGGGCGGCATGAGACACCGGGCGGGTATCGCGAGCAAGGCCGCCCCCCGTCAACTTCGTCCACGCTCGCCAGGGCAGCAATCGTGCCCTGCGGGGCGCCTCAGGCAGCTTTGCGGGTTTGACGCCCCGGACGAGTTCCGGGCGCGCCGCGACTTCCGGGCCGCCGCACGCACCGCGGCTGCGGTCGCCGACGCGTTAGACCCCGGCCTTCGACTTCACCCAGCTGTCGATGACGGCAATAGCCTTCGGCTCCATCGTGGTCTCAATGGCCGGGTATTCGTCGGGCATCCCTGTCTTGGCCGCCTGGAGCAGGTGGTTGAAGCCGGCAAAGCGATGAACGGTGACGTCCTTGTTTCCGGCCTTGTTGAGCGCGGCCTCGATCGCTGGCACGTTTTGATCGGCGGAGACCTGCACGTCGAGGTCACCGTTGAGCACCAGGACCGGACATGTCGTTTTGCGAAGCGCAGGGCCGGGGTCGTGTGCGAGAAAGTGGCGGAACCACTCCGAGTTGACCATCGCTATCTGTGCTTCGGCGGCCGGACCCGCAACCCCTGCCCCAGCCAGCACCTTCTTGAGCGCTTCGGCACGCTCCGCCTCGGACTTGTCGCTGGCCAGGACCTTGTAGATCGCTTCGTTGTGTTTGGCGGCCTCGTCGATCTGCGCCTGAGGCACGCCGCTGGCCTTGAGGAGCGTCGCGGTTTGCTGGGCATGCAGCTCGGTGCCCTTGACGCCTGTGCCTGCTATTAGCACCAAGAACGCGACATCCTTGGGGCGCTCGGCCGCGAGCATGGGCGCGACGACACCGCCCGCGCTATGCCCCACAAACCCGATGCGCGCTGGATCGATGCCCTCGGTCTTCATCAGTAGGTCCAGGGCGGTGCCAGCATCCACTGCCTCTGTGGCCATCGTGAACTTGACCAGATCCCCCTTGGACTTGCCCGTGCCTCTGTCGTCGTAGCGCAGCGATGCGACGCCGCTGCGAGCGAGCGTGTCGGCCAGCACCGCGAACGGCTTGTGTCCGAGCAACGTCTCGTCGCGATCCTGCTGTCCGGACCCACTGAGAAAGATGACCGCAGGGTGAGGACCGGCACCTGCGGGCGTCGTCAGCGTGCCGGCCAGGTGCACACCTTCGCTCGGGTCCCACTCGACCTCTTTGGTCTCGTAGGGGAACGGCGGTTTGGGCGTCTGCGGCCGCTTGGGCCCGGCGTCGGCGTACGTCGCCTCGTCGACGGTCTTCATCGAGCACGTCATGTCCATGCCCCCTTGCGAGAAGGAGCAAGCGATCGTTCCGTCGTCGGCGATGGTCCCCTTCCAGGTCGCGCCATTGGGGAGTGCAAACGACAGCTCGGTCTTGCTGACCGTGACGCCCGTGAGCGGGATCTCCTTGGCGCCCTGCATCGGGATATCCATCGTGCCCGTGTAGGCGCTCTCCCCTTTTTTGAGCTTCGCCTGAAACTTGAGTTTCTGATCGCCGGGTAGGTCGACTTGACCGGTCACCAGCAGCGTCGCGGGTCCGTCGCCGCTGGGCTTGGCGTCTGGCTTCGCGTCTGGCTTCGCGTCTGGCTTCGCGTCTGGCTTGGCATCTGCGGCCTTCGGGTCGGCTCCCGTGGCCGGTGGCGCGCCCGAGTCGCAGGCCACAGACAAGACAAGAGAGACCGTGAGTAGGACGAGGCGTCGCACGTCGGCGAGCCTGCCTGATGCGTCGCGTTCGCACCAGGCACCCCGGGCGGCCCGTTCGGCCGCACCTCGCGCGGTGCCCGTCCAACGCTGCAGTCGCGTCTACTTCGTCGAGGTGATCTCGCACCGCTGAACGTAGAACTCGTCGCCAAGGGCGTGGAAGTCCAGGCGCACCTCCGTCGTCGCGTTGGCCTCATAGATGAAGGCAGGGTGCTCCGTGTTGCTCACCGTTTGTGGGCCGCCCCCGTTCATCTGGGGACGGAGCTCCCAGGTCACGTTCCCGCCCGGCCGGCCCGCACAGTCGATCAGGTAGCGGAAGCCCGCGACCGCCTGAAACCGCAGGCTGGCCCCGAGACGGTTTCCGCAAGCGCCATCGACCGCGGAACGAGAAAAGCGGGCCTCGTTGTCCGCAGGATCCACAAACGTCGGGCAAAAGAACTTCATGTACGCGCTCCCGCGCATGGGAGTCCGGGGGCTGAGCAGCGCATTGACCCCCAGGTGCTTCAGCCCAACGCCGAGGAGCTTCGCCGCTTTGGCGCGGGACAGCTTCTGGCCAGCCCTGAGCGTTGGCATGCCGACCGCGGCCCGCAGGGTGCCGTCGGGGGTCTCCGCCCGCACAGTACGCGGCGTTTTGGCCGTCCGGCGCGCCTTGGTAGCGGTCGCGGTCGGCTTTGCGTGTGCAGCTGGAGCCAAAAGGCCGGCACACGCGGCCACCATCATCACTCGCACGGTTCCCTGGATCTTCACCCTGGGGAAGAGCCGTCCCAAATCGTTTGTGACGGCCCGTCTGCGGACCTCCTAGCGCACGGGGCAACCGATGCGGCCACGTCGGCAGTGTGAATACGCCTCAGCCATCGTCCGCCTTGGCAAGCGCGGCAATCTCTTCGCAGGTCGCCGACCGCAACACAAGCACGCTGGCCCCACTGGTGCGGCGCTTCGGCAGCGCCGCCATCGACGTGTGATGCCCGGGCGTGAGGACAAACGGGGCGTCCGCGGTCTTGACGCCCGCGAGTCGGGGCGCCCGCGAGTCTCCCGCGACCTCGTAGTGGCTCATCGTCACATCCAACGTCGCGAAGCACTGCGGCGACAGCACGGGGACGATGGTTGTCTTGCGCTCCTGCACCTCGAACGAGACCTCGCGCGCATCGGGTGCAAGCACTTTGATCGCGTGCGTGCCCAGCGGCAGCGTCTCCGCGTGGCGCCCTTTGGCCGTGATCTCGATCGGAGGGCCGCCATCGACCGACACGGTGACCGGCTTGCCTGGGCCCAACACAACGAACTCACCCGTCGGGGGCCGCGTCGCAAAGTAGGCATACGTGCCCCCCAGCCCCACGACAAACAGCGCGAGCAGTGACCACAGCACGATTTTGACAACCTTCATCGGGCGCCTCCCAACTCGCGAGCGAGGACGGCGCGCACACGGTCGGCAAGTGCTTTTTGCTTTGGCATGACAGCGACGGCGTAGATCACCAGGCCGACCCCGGTGAGCATGATGAGCAGCATCGCGAGCAAGGTCAGCATGTCGCGGACCAGCGGCATCACCGTCACGGTCTTCCCTTGCGTATTGATAGCCGCAGCGACCCAGCGCGAGCTGGATGCCGTCAGCATGGGACCGACGCTGCCCAGATCGAGGTCAGGGCAGCTCGTCTGCAGCAGCGTGCGGATCTGCTCTTTGGATACAGGTTCGGGAACTTTGATGTTCGTCATTCGATGACCTCCGGTGGTGGGTTCACCGGGTCATCGCGACGTGCGCGGTGGATGTGCAGACTATTTTGTGTCGAACTTGCCCGAGGCCCGATGGCGCGCGATCGCGGCCGCGACCTCGGGAGACCGAGGGCTGCCCTTTTGTGCCCGCTGCAACGCGGCCAAGACCTCCGATTGCCGCCCCTGCGCGGTCAGAAGCGACACCAGCCCCTCCAGGGTCGGCTCGGCCACGGACGGTGACAGCGGGCCGTCCAATGCCACCGTGAACGCCTCGATCGCGGCCGCGGTGTTCCCCTGCCGCTGCGCCAGGTAGCCCACGACCACTTGTCGCTGAGCGAGTTCGGCATCCGACGGCGGGACCTTCCCGTCCAGTCGCTGCGCCGTCTGCAGCCAGCGCCGCGACTGCGGCACATCGTCGGTCCCGATCATGTACCACCACGCAAGCGCGTCGGCCCCTTCCCGCTGCACCCGGTGGTGGCCCGCGGGCTGGGCGAAGCTGACGGCCTCGTGGAACCCTTCGAGCGCGGCGTCAACGTCGTCCATCGCCGCCAGGATTCGCCCTCGCGACAACCACACCTCCGCGAGTAACGGCGGATCGCCCGTCGTTTCCGCCAGCTCGAGAGCCGAGTCGATCCGGCGACGCGCCTGCTCCCAGTCCCGGCCGAAGCGAGCGGCCTCGGCCGTTGCGAGCAGCTCCCGCCCCCGCTCGACCGCAGCCAGCGTCTCGCCCTTGGGCAACGTCAGCGACTCGACCATGTGCGTCGAGCAGCGCGACAACATGGCCCGGTGTTCGTCGAGCGCCTCGCGAAACGTGCGTCGTGGGGGCTCGGTGATCAGCGCATCAACCCGCCCGAGCACGTCGACCAAGCACGCGCGCCGCAAGCGGCTGCTCGACGTGGCCGACTTGTCCGCGTTGGCACACGTCGCCTCGTACAGCGAGCGCCACGTGTCGCCAAACCTGCGGACCTCGTCGAGTGTCGCCGACGCATTGACGCGGCCTATCCCCTCCCAACGTTCGGCCAGCTTGGGCTTGACGCCGGGCCCGGGCTTGTCAGGCCACCAGGAGACTTCGAACGCGCGCAGCTCCGCTTTGCGCTCGTCGTTCCAAACCGCAGTCCACCGGGTCTGCGTGTCGGCGCACGCTTGGACGGTCGCTGCGGGTTCGCTGGAGGCTACAGCCTCGCCGGACGGTACGGGCGGCACCACGATCGCCGGTAGCGCGTTCGTGCGCGTCGACACCCAAGTCGCCGTCACCGCCACCAGCACCATCGTCACGGCCGCGCCCGCTGCGACCATCCCGACGTTCGTGCCACCCGAAACCCCAATCGCTGCGAGCAGCTCCGCCATGGACGCAAATCGGTCTGTCGGTTTTCGCGCAAGTCCGCGGCGGAGCGCGCGGTACACCCGACGAGCGATGGGGCGGCGCGGCGTCTGCAGCTCCCCGGACTCGATAGCGGCGACCAACGCCGGAAGGGTGCGCCCGGCAAACGGCCGATGCCCCGCCAATGCCTCGAACAACGCCACGCAGAAGCTGAACTGGTCCGACCGCGGATCGGCGGCCCCAGCGGCGAGTTGCTCGGGAGCCATATACGCAGGGGTCCCCAGGACCATCCCCGTCTGCGTCAGCACCACATCGGTCACGGGCCCCGAAACCGCATCCGGCTCGGGCTCACCATCGCTGACCAGCCCGAAGTCGGTGACGCGCACGCGACCATGCTCGTCGAGCATTGCGTTGGATGGCTTGAAGTCGCGGTGCACGAGGCCGGCCTGATGCGCGGCGAGCAGGCCTTCTCCGGCCTCGACAAATCGCGCCACGATTTCGTCGGGTTCGCGCGGCTCGCTCAGCCACGCCTCCAGGGTCCCGCCGTGCACGTACTCCATCGCGATGAACAGCGCGCCATCGAAGTCGCCAACCTCGTACACTGCCACGATCGCCGGATGCACCACGCGAGCCAGCGCTCGTGCTTCCCGCTCCAACCGTGCGTGCGCCGCCGGATCGAGCTGGCCACTCGACATGACCTTGAGCGCGACCGGGCGATCCAGACGCGGGTCGCGTCCTCGGTACACGATGCCCATCGCGCCCCGCCCAGCGATGCCATCGACCTCGAACCGCCCGATCGTCGCCGGGCTCTCGACCTCCCGACCGCTGCGTCCGTGCCCCCCAGCCCCTGCTGCCACCAGCATCCGGCAATCGGCACACGTATCCAGATGGGCGATGATCCCATCGGTGTCCGACAGCTCACCGCGCGCGTACGCCAGCGCGGTCGCATCGTCGAGGCAGTCCACCCGCCTGCAATGTATATTAGGATCGACTCTGTGGGCGATGCGCCTTCCACCACCGCGTTTTGGGACGCGCTCCACCAGCCGGTGTCGCCCGCGGACGTCCGCGACATCGACGTACAGCTTGTCGCCCACATCGCCAGCGCCAAGGCCCATGGGCTGCCGGACTCCGATGTATCGGGCTGGCTGAGTTATCTTGCCGGACGCTGCGACGGACCCGACGTGGCGACATGGGTCGGTCGTGTCGAGTCGGAGTCTGTCGTGCTCGCCTACAACTGCGCCAACGGAGACGATGCTGCCCTGCGCCGCTTCGAATCGGTCTACTTGGGCGAGGTCGACGTCGGCGCATCACGGTTGTCGTGCACCGACGCTGAACTCGACGAGATCAGGCAAGCCGTGCGCAACGCGTTGTTCGGGCCGGGCGACGACGGCCGACCCAAGGTCTTGGGCATGACGGTGCGCGGTGACTTGCGTGCGTTGATCCGACTGATGGCACTGCGAGCTGGCATCACCCTCCGCCGCAGCCGCGGTCGACAGCCCCCCCAAGGCGAGGACGCGCTGGCGGCGCTGAGCGACGGGGCGCAGACGCCATCGCTCGCCCTGGTCAAAGCGGAGCACCGTGCGCAGTTCCGACAAGCCTTGGAGGCGGCCGTCGACACGCTCGATGCACGCTCGCGCACGCTGCTACGCATGTACGAGATCGACGGGGTCGGGCAAGCCCAGCTCGCGACGATGCACCGCGTCGATCGGTCCACGGTCGCGCGGTGGCTAGCACGCGCGCGACGCGACGTACTCTCGGCGACGCGGCGCGAGCTCGCGGACCGCTTCGACGTGCGTCACGCCAACTTCGACAGTTTTATCGACGTGATTCGTAGCAACTTCGAGGCGAGTGTCATGCGACTGCTCCAAGCACCGAATCCGACCCAATCGTGAGGTACCGACGGGTCGGCGGCTCTCGAAGCTCAGGACAACGAGCAAAAGCCGAGCCCAGCGAAGATCGATAGCACCTCGCACACCATTTCGGGAGGCAAGGTGTGGTCGCTGAACTCCGCCATCAGCTCGTCGACCGCGTGCTCGCGAGCTCCGTTGAGCGCGTCCACGAGGCGGATCGCGGCGGCTATCGAGTGAGGGTCGGGCCAGTCCAGCGTTCGACCGCAAACACCGAGCATCAGCACGTCGTCAAAACGCTCGTACGCCAGCGGGAACACGGCCGTCCGCACCAATGTGGTGCCTGGCTCTACCATCACGCCCTCATCGACAGCCGGCATGGCACAGCGCCCGCCCGCGGTTTGGGTCTCCAACGACGAGATCACCTGCTCGCGCGTGCGCGGCGACGCTCGGTCGACCACCATGCTCAGCCCCGCCGACGGTCCCTCGCACTGCATGCCGTGCGCGTACGTGCCCGGCCAGAACACCAGGTCGCCGGGCTCGAGCGTGAACACGAAGTCCGGGTCACGGCCCGGTTGGCTTGCGGGATCTGGGTTCTCGAGCCATGCGGTATCCGCCTCACCCAGCGCCAGCGCGTTCCAGAACAGGGCCTCCCGTCGACCGTGAAGGGTGTACTGAAACACCGCCTCCTGATGCGGATCGACGTGGAACCCGAAGGGGGTCCGCGCGTAGTCCCCGACGAAGGCGTTGTAGCGGAAGGTCCGCGGCCCCGTCGTGCGCAGCACGTCCTGCATGAGTCCGGCCAACGTGTGATGGCCCTGCCAGCTCGCGCACTCCAGGCCAGGCGCCTGCATGCCGAAGCGCCCCCCCAGCTTCGCGCGCACGCGGGCGACCCACGCGTCGAAGGTCTCGCGGGCGCGGGGCAAATGCCCAGATGCATCCAGCAGCACCCCGCCGTCGCGGATCATCTCTGCCGGGCGCCCGGGGTCGGCCAGCAGCGGCGGCGACGCTGCGTCCTGCCCCCAGCTTCGGTGCAGCATGGCGAGCTTGTCGCGTGCGGTGTGTTCGCGGTGGGGCGGGTGCGCGACCGAGATCCAACCGAAGACGGTTTCGAGATCGAACAGCGGCGCGGGGGGCCGAAAGACCGCAGGCTCTGCGCCCGCCAGCATCTCGGCCATCGCCGCGGCGGTCTCGGTGATGGATGCAGAGCTGGGCTGCGCCACGTTACCCGCCGATGAGGTGTGTGCGCACCGAGGTATCCAGCGACGCTATCGCCTCGCGGAGCTCTGCGGTTTTTGGATCGGAGACGTTGACGGGCATGTCGATGAACAGCAGGCCCACGTCGTCGTTGGTCGCAAGCGACTGGCCGACGATGTTGATCGCCGACTCGGCCACGACGCTGTTGACGGCCGACAGCACCCCGGGAACGTTGCGGTGCACGTTGACGATGCGACAGCCCCCGCTGGACCCCTTGGGGATGGGCACCTCCAAAGGAGGCAGGTTCACGCACCCCAGCGTCGAGCCCTCTTGCACCCAGCGGCACAGCGCGCTGGCGACTTCGCGGCCGATGTTGGCCTGGGCCTCGACCGTGCTGCCGCCGATGTGCGGGGTGAGGATGACGTTGTCAAGCCCACGCAGCTCCGACTGAAACTCCTCGGCCGTGCTCGCCGGCTCCTTGGGGTACACGTCGACCGCGGCCCCAGCCAGATGCCCGCTGACCAGGCGCGCGCGCAGGGCGGGAATGTCGACGACGCGACCACGGCTGAGATTGAGCAGGTACGCGCCCGGCTTCATCAGGCCGAGCTTGTCGTCGTCGATGAGGCCACGGGTCAGGGGGGTGTCGGGCACGTGCAGCGACACAAAGTCCGACTCGGCCAACAGGGCGTCCATCGACGGGCACGCCTGGGCGTTCCCCAGCGGGAGCTTCTTGTCGATATCGAACGAGAGCACCCGCATCCCGAGCGCCTCGGCCATGATGCTGACCTGACTTCCGATGTGGCCGTAGCCAATGATGCCGAGCGTCTTGCCGCGGACCTCATGCGAGCCGGTCGCGCTCTTGGCCCAACGCCCCTCGTGGGCCGCCTTGCTTCGGGGCACGATCCCTCGCGACAGCACCACGACCTCCGCGACCACCAGCTCCGCGACGCTCCGCGTGCTGGAAAATGGAGCGTTGAACACGGGTACCCCGCCAAGCCTGGCCCGGCCGAGATCGATCTGATCGGTCCCGATACAAAAAGCGCCGATCGCGACGAGGTTGGGCACCGCGTCCATAACGCGCTGCGTGATGTGCGTCTTGCTGCGCAGCCCGACCATCAATGGACCGTCTGGGAGGCTTTGCAGCGCCTCGATCAGGGCATCCTCGCCCAGCCCCTTGGGCCGCGTATGGACGGTGATGCCATGGGCTCTCAGGTCCTCCTCAGCCGTGGGGTGGACACTCTCAAGCAGCAGCGCGTGGGGCTCTTGCACGGGCGGACTATCCACAATCGCGGCCGTAGGGGAAAGGGTGCTATTTTTCGCCGCGCCGCATGAGCAACGACTACATCATTTTCGGCAGTCCTCTGATCGGCGAAGAGGAGATCCAGGCGGTCACTGAGACCCTCAAGACGTGCTGGATCGGCACGGGGCCTCGGACCCACGAGTTCGAGAACGCTATAGCGGAGTACGTGGGCGCCGATCTCGCATGCGCGGTCGGCTCGTGCACGGCCGCCCTGCACCTGTCCATGGTTGCCTCGGGGGTCGGAGAAGGCCACGAGGTCATCACGACGCCCGTGACGTTCTGCGCCACCTCCAACTCAGTGCTGCACACTGGCGCCAAGCCGGTCTTCGTCGACGTCGACCGCCACACGCAAAACATCGATCCCGCTGCCATCGAGGCCGCGGTCACCGACAAGACCCGGGCAATTCTCCCGGTCCACTTCGCGGGTCGTCCCTGCGACATGGACGCCATCGGAGCCATCGCCAAGGCGAAGGATCTGCTGGTCATCGAGGACGCAGCCCACGCGCTGGAGTCGCGCTACAAGGGCCGCCCGATAGGCTCGATCAGCCAGCTCACGTGTTTTTCGTTCTACGTCACGAAGAACATCACGACAGGCGAAGGCGGCATGGTCACCACGAACGACCCGGAGCTGGCCAAGACTATCCGCGTCGCGGCGCTGCATGGCCTGTCGGCCGACGCTTGGGAGCGCTTCGGCGACAAGGGCTACAAGCACTACGAAGTGGTGCTGCCCGGCTACAAGTACAACCTCACCGACATCGCCTCCTCGATGGGCTTGGTGCAGCTGCGGAAGATCGAGGGCTGGCTCAAGCGTCGGAACGAAGTCTGGGCCCGGTACGACGAGGCGTTTGCCAACCTGCCCTGCTTCACGCCGCCGCCGCCCGAGGCCAACACGCGGCACGCTCGGCATCTATACACGTTGATGATCGACATCGACCAGACGCCGTTCACGCGCAACGAGTTCATGACCAAGATGCACCAGCGCGGCGTGGGCACGGGCGTGCACTACCGTGCCGTGCATATGCACCCGTATTACCAGGAGCGCTTCGGGTACAAGCCCGAGGACTTCCCCAACGCGTACTGGATCAGTGAGCGCACGGTGTCGCTGCCGCTGTCGGCCAAGCTCACCGACGAGGAAGTCGACCGCATCATCGCCGCGGTCACCGCGACGCTGAACGAGCGATGAGCTGGATCGCGATGCTCGACGAGGACGAGGTTCTCGCCGACAACAGCCGCCTCGCGCGGCTGTATCGGGCGTGCCTCGATCCCGAGCACGGCGTCGTCGACAACATCCTCAAGGTCCACTCGCTGGCTCCGGAGACGCTCGACGGCCACCTCAAGCTTTATCGCTCGGTGATGCATGCGCCGGGCGAGCTCACCGCCGCCGAGCGTGAGGTCCTGGCGGTCGCGGTTTCGGCAGCCAACGCCTGCCATTACTGAATCCGCCACCATCGGGCCGGTCTGGCCCGTGCGGTCGGCGAGCAGCGAGGCGACGCGGCGGAGACCTCCGCGTGGATGGATGGGTTGGAAGCCTACGGTCGCGGACAAGCCGACGTGCCTGAGCAAACCACCGCGCGGGAGAGCGCGATGCTCGGGTACGCGCTGCGGCTGACCCGTACCCCTCACGCCATGCGGCGCGAGGACCTCACCGCCATGCGGGAGGCCGGGCTCAACGACCGGGCGATCCTCGAGACCAACCAGGTGACGGCCTACTTCGCATACGCCAACCGGGTCGCCGACGGCCTCGGCCTCGAGCTCGAGCCGTTCTTCAACGAGCCCGAATCGCTTGGCTAGACGATAGACGCTACGCGCGCCCGCGGCTCTCGCCGTCGATGACCGCCGACCCGATGAGGTGCGCCAGCCGCAGGGGCTCGGGCACATGGCCCGTGTCTGTACTGCGCCGCAGCACTTCGCTGGCGTACTCGGGCGGCGCCCCATGAACCTGAAAAAAGAACGGTGGCTCGGCGTGGATCTGGCCTGCCCGAGCGAGGACGGCCAGCCGTCGCTCCGGGTATGGCAGCCGGAGCACCGCGCGCTTCATCCCCTCCAAGTCCGGCTGGCGCCGCATCACCGCGATGCACGGCACCGCCAACCGCGCCGCGAGCTCGGGTAGATCCACGACATTGAGCCCACCCACGGCAATGCCATCCACCAGCACGGCATGGACCTGAGACGCATACTTGCTGCCCGAGAGCATGCCGCCCAGGACCGCGGTCGCATCCCAGCCGTCTTTGGCGGCCATCCCCCAGACCATGCCTTCGAACCGTGCCCCCGAGCACACGACCCCCGCCACCGACACCGTCTTCGCGTCGCGGGTATGCGGTGCGTCGTCGAAGCCGATCGTTCGGATCTGACGATCGCCCGCGGGTAGTGAGGGCACCATTGCCGGCCGACTATACTTGACCTACGGTCGCTGCCTCCGGAGCGCCATGGCCGAACAAGCCTCCACCCGACCCCGTCTTCTCACCGGTGACCGTCCTACGGGCCCGCTACACCTTGGCCACCTCGTCGGCAGCCTCGACGCGCGCATCGCCGCGCAGGACAGCCACGAGTGCTTTGTGATCGTGGCCGACCTCCACACGCTCACGACGCGCCCGCAAAAGAAGTATCTCGACGCCCTGCCGGCCAACGTCCGCGACGTCGTGCTCGACCAGCTCAGTGTTGGGGTCGACCCCACCAAGACCACGCTCTACCTGCAATCCGGCGTGCCGGCTGTGTACGACCTGTCGGTACTGCTCTCGATGCTGATCCCCAAGGCCCGCTTGGAGCAGGTGACGAGCCTCAAGTCGATGGCCGCCGCCGCGCAACAAGGCGCCGACGCAATGACGCTGGGGCTGTTGGGCTACCCCGTCTTGCAGGCGGCCGACATCCTGATGGCCAGGGCCACGCTCGTGCCCGTCGGTCGAGACAACGAGGAGCACATCGACATCGCACGCGAGCTGGCTTCGGTGTTCAACGACCTGTACGGCGAGGTCTTCCCGCTGCCGCAGGCCAAGCTCTCACGCACATCGACGCTCCCGGGCGTCAACGCTGGGCTTGGTGGCACGGGCACCAAGATGTCCAAGTCGCTGGGCAACGCCATCTACCTGGCGGACAGCGAGCAGACCGTCGCCGACAAGCTTCGCACCGTCGACGTTGATGAACGACACGCCGACGGGACATCGCCGCTGCTGGCGTTCGCGCAAGCGTTCTGCACAACAGACGCCGCCGACGAGCTCGAGCGCGACCTGACGGCCGGAACGCTGTCGGCGGGCGCCGCCCACGACGCTGTGGGCAAGGCCATCGAGGGCCGACTGGGACCAATCCGGGCGCGTCGCGCAGAGATCGCGGCAGACACCGGGCTGGTCGAGGAGGTCCTCGTCGACGGCACCATCCGCGCGCGCGAAGTGGCCAATCGAACGCTGCAAGACGTGCGGGCGGCGATGGGCTTTGATCCCATGTGGGCCGCACTGGTCGAGGCAACCTCCAAGCGCGCGCAAGCCCGAAAGCGGGCGCACTAGCCTATGCCGATCAACGGCCCCGCGCTGGCGCGTTTGCGAAAAGCGCTGACCCGCCACACCAAGGCGGGCTGGATCCGCGCCGTTTTTGCCAAGCCGGGCGAGGGCGCCGATGAGCTCGTCCGCACGGGCCCTGGCGAAGGCAGTACCCCCTCGCCCGAGGCTGTACGCACGCTGCTCGATCATGCCGAAGGCGCAGCCCGCGACGGACACGTGAAAGTGACCCTTGTGCTGGACAGCAGCACCCGCGTTCGCATCGACGCACGCTACGGCAAGGCGAAGATCCTCAAGCTCAACGAGGAGAAGATCGCCAAGGTCATGGGCGGTAAAGAGCGCTCGCTCCGTCCGGACACCAGCGGCGATTTGCTGCGCGTCATCGGCATCATGAACGCCGACGGCACGATCTCGGCGAAGAACGCCAAGAAGTACAAGCAGGTCTGCCACTTGGTGGATCTGTGCCGCCCCGCGTGGGAGCGGGTCGCGGCCCAACGCACTGTTGACGAGGCACACCCGCTGGTCGTGCTCGATCTGGGCTGCGGCAACTCGTACCTGACGTTTGTGCTCGCCCACGCGCTGGCGCTGGCGAAGATCCCCGCGCGTTTGCACGGCATCGACGTGCGTCGCGACGTCATCGAGCGCAGTCGGGCGCGCGCCGCCGAGCTCTCGATGGCCAACGTGAGCTTCGAGGTTGGCGAAATCCGCAACGCAACCGCGGCCGACGGCAAGAGCGAGGCGGCACCCGACATCGTGCTGGCACTGCATGCGTGCGATACGGCAACCGATGAGGCTATCGACCAGGCGGTCAGCGGCGGTGCCGCCGAGATCCTGTGTGCCCCCTGCTGCCAGCGCGAGCTGTCCACGCAGCTAAAGAAGGCGCCAGTGCGAGCGATGCTTCGGCAGGGGCTGCTCAAGCAGGACTACGCGTCCACCCTGACGGACGCCCTGCGCATCGAGCTGCTCGAGGCCTGTGCGTACTCGGTGGACACGGTTGAGTTCGTGGGCAGCACCCACACCCCCAAGAACCTGCTGATCCGCGCCCACCGTCGCTACCCGGGCACGCCCGTAGAGCCCTCGCGCTGGAAGCTCGATGCGGTGACCGCGTCGTGCACCGCATTGGGCGTGAACCCAGCCGGCTTGGCTTTGCTTGCCGCCCGCGTGCCGACCGTACCCGTCGGTGACGGACGCTAGTCGTCTGGGTCGCCCAGCTCTTCGAGCTGGAGATTGTTCATGTCGATGTAGTCGTCCGCGGGCGACGTGGGCTCGGCATGAATCCCCGTGCTCAGGCGGGATCCAGCGTGCGGCGTGGGCTCGGCCAGGACCTTGTCGAGGCCGGCACCAAAGGCGCGCAGAATGGAGGAGTCTCTTCTCTCGGGATGCGCCTCGGGCGTCGCGGCGACGACCTGCGGGGCGGGAAGCCCGGCGTCAGCCTGCTCGTACCAGTTTCGCGGGGCTGGCGTGGGGGGCCCGCCCCCTGGCTGACCCGTCGCCTCTCGGGCGGCCGCTTCGAGCGCGCGGCAAGCCTCCATCGCGTCTGGGTAGCGGCGGTCCGGGGCAACAGCCATCAGGCGCTGGACGACGGCAACGACGGCAGGCGCGACATTTGGCATCGCCGGAATCTCGCCGGCCATCTTCTTACGCAGCAGCTGAATCGGATCGGGGTCGTCGAACGGCGGCCGGCCCACCAACATCTCGAACATGACCACGCCGACGGCGTAGATGTCGGCGCGGTTGTCGATGGCATCGCCCGCCGCCTGCTCAGGGCTCATGTAGACGGGCGTGCCGAAGATGGTGCCCAACTGCGTGATCGTCGTGTCTTGCGTGCCGGACCCAACGCCCTTGGCGATGCCAAAGTCGCAGACCTTGACGAGGTTTCGCCCCTCGTCGTCTCGGACCAGGCGAATGTTTCCGGGCTTGATGTCGCGGTGCAGCACGCCGCGTCGGTGCGCGTGGTCGAGGCCGCGCAAAACCTGCGTCACGATCTCGACGACGTAGGGCACCAGCAGCGGCTGCCGCAGCAACGTGGACAAGTCGCGCCCGCGCAGGAGCTCCATCGTGAGGTACTGCGTACCTTCACGGGTGGTACCAAAGTCGAACACCCGCACGCAGTTGGGGTGGTCCAAGCGCGACGACAGCCGCGCCTCTCGCTGCAGCCGAGCGCAGACCTCGGCGTTGTTCGACAGGTCTGGGCGCAACAGCTTGAGCGCGACGTCTTTGTCGAGCTGCAGGTGACGCGAGCGGAACACGGCTCCCATCCCGCCGACCGCCACGAGCTCGTCGATGCGGTAGCGCCCGGCGATGACTTCGCCGCAGAGTTTGCGGAGCCCTGCAATGATCGCGGCTTTGCTGCCCATACCGTTGCCCTGACGCCCTTGCGCACGCTCCTGCTGAGCGACGCTCCGACCCGCAACATACCACGGCGTGAGAACCGCGTTTTCATCGGGCCCGAGACGGAGCACGGCCGCACAACCGCGTCGCGGGGGCCACGGCCTCGGTCGGCTTCCCTGACCCATCCTGGGCTACCGCGTCTGCCCGCGGGGGAGCGGGCCTTGCGCCCGCCTACGCGCGCCCGAGATCTAGACGCACTCGAATCCGACGATGCACTGCGCTTCGCTCGCGCATGTGCACTGCCCGCTTTGTTCGTCGCAATCCGAGTTGCCGCACGTCGAGGGGGTGCAGGGGTCGAAACAGAAGCCCGCACCGTCGTCCGCGACCCCGGCACACTGGCTGGCATCGGCATCGACGCAATCCCGGTCGCTACCGCATCCGGCCACGCACGTGCCAACACCATCGATCTCCAGGCAAGAGAGATCGCCGCCACACGCAGCGTCGCTGGTGCACTCCGCCTGGACGCAGAGATCGTTCACGCAGTTGAAGTCGTACGGAAAGCTCGACGAGGGGCATCCCTCGGCTCCAGGAGGACAGCAGTCACTCGGAAACAGGCACATCTTGGTGCACTGGGGTGGCCCGCTCGGCTCCATCCCGCTTGAGCTGCTGCTGCCATCGGCACCGCTGCTCGACGCGGGGCCGGTGCCTTCGGTCGCGGCACCTGTCGTCACCGCGCCGGTCGTGCCCACGGCAGGGGGGTCGTCGTCGCCACTGCACCCTGGCGCCCACAAGAGCAGCGAGAGCACCCAGGGGATCGTCCGCTTCATGGCCCCGTTGTTACCCCCGATCGCCTCCGATGACAGCGACGTTTGGCGGGGGCGCAGCGCGGCGGGTGTCGCGGCCCGACCCCGACATCGGCCTCTCTCGCGCCAATGCTCTCGCCCAGAGCACCGCTTGGCGACCTGATTACTTTTTCGAATTTTGCGTATTGCCAATTACACGAATGTCGCTCTATAATGAACATCCAAACAGATCACTGAACTGGCTCCAGACCATGCCCGCCGCCTTTAGATACGCCTCCCTCGCTGTTTCTGCCCTCGCCCTTGTTGCGTGCGGAAAACAGACCGCGCCCACGACCCCGCCCGAGCCTGTCATTGCTCAAGCCCCCGAACCCGAGCCTGAGCCCGAAGAAGTCGAACCGGAGGCGCCGACGCGCCGGGTCGGCGATGACGCGGTGGCTGTCGGCACGTTCAACCTTCAGTGGGCCCACGACGCGCTGGGCGACGACGGCCCGAAGCTCTCCAAGCAGTTCCGGGCACAGACTGAAGCTGACTGGGAGTGGAAGGTCGAGCAGATAGCCAAGCTTCTCGTCGCAGAGAAGCTCGACGTCGTCGCCCTTCAGGAGCTGGGCGGCAATGGCGAGGTCACCGACATCGTGATGAAGGTCGTCGAGCTCGGCGGACCCAACTACGACTGGGCATTTGTCGAAAGTACGGACAGGACCGCAGGGCATCACGTGGCGATCTTGTCGGTGTTCCCGATCTCCAATCAGCGTCGGCTCGACATCCACATGCGCCGCCATCTGGCCGCGGATATCGATCTCCCCAATGACCATGTCGTGACGTTCATCGCGTTCCACGCCGCGGGTGGCAAGTACGCAGGCAACGAGAAGACGCGGACAAAACAAGCCAAGGCGCTCAAGCGCAAGGTCAACGCGCTGCAAAAAGAGAACCCCGTGATCGTGCTCGGGACGGCGAACTCTCCGTACCTTCCGGATGCCAAAGAATACAAGGGCAGCAGCGTCGGCATGCTGGCCGGAGCAGTGACGCGACAGGACTCGGACGATTGCCTGGACTCCGCCAATTTCATCAGCGGCCAGGCCACCAACGTCCACGGCGAGACGACCGACCGCATCTTGACCTGTGGTCTCGAAATCACCGACGTCGAGATGTCGGGGCATGAGGCGATCATCCGCAACGAGCTCGACCCCACCGACCAAGTTTGGTCGGCGGTCCCGACCGAAGCGGCGCCCTTTAGAGACGTATCCGACCACCTGGTGTTGTGGGCGGAGATAGCCGTGCCCAAGCCTCCCGCCCCCGAGGCTGAGGGCGGCGGCGACACGTCGACCGCGTCGCCGTAACCCTAGCTGGGCGACCGCGCGGAGGCTTGTGAAGCCTCCCGCGGAGCGCCCAAACGCATCGCCGCGCTAGGGACACCCCCTAGCCCGCGAGCCGACCGATCTTTGCTAGGTAACGGCTGGCGAGCTCATAGTTGTCGTTGTCGTCGGGGTGGAAGCCGGGTCGCAGATACTCGACGAACCCGCGCCAGAGATGATTGCGGTTTTGCCCTCGTGCCCGCGCCGCCCGCCGCTCGCTCTTGATCTGCGCTTTACCGATGCCGTCCTGCTTGAGCAACATCTTGGCGCCGCTGCGCCAGAAGTAGAGCAGGCTCCCGAGCCCGACAAACAAGCCTGTCACGCGCACCCAGTAGCGGTCATCAACCCGCTGCAGGACATCGAACGCGACGGACTTGTGCTCGATCTCTTCGCACGCGTGCCAGCGAAGCAGCTCCCGCATGACGGGATGAGCACCATCGAGGTGGTCCGTGGTGAGCCCCTCCGCCGCCAGCGTCGCCGTAAGGTGCTCGAGCGCAGCGGTGACCGCCAGTCGCAAGTTGGGTGGCATCCGCCGCTCGAGTTGGTTGAACGCGGTGCTCTGGTACCACTGCAGCCACTCCCGGATCTCAAACCCCTGGCGCTCCAAAAACTCGAACGCCTTTTCGTGTTCGTGGCCGTGACTGCCCTCTTGGCCAAAGAACGCCCGACACCGAGCGACCAGGTCAGGGTCGTCGGCGATGGCGCTCATGTAGTGCTTCACACTACGGATGAAGAAGCGCTCGCCCTCGGGAAAGACCATGTTCAGGCCGTTGGCCATGTGGGTCATCAGCCCGCTGCCTCCAAACCAGTGGCGAGGCACCTCCGAAAAGTCGAACCCCATCTTCCGCACGAGGATGGGGCGTGCGGCCGCGGGGGGCCCATTGGCCGACGGGTCAGAGGAGTGCGCTGCAGAGGCCGATGACGGAGCGGACATGGAGCTTGGGGACCGAATCCTGAACTTGAACTCGATTCAAGTCTAGACATAGCACGAGTTGAATCGTGGTCAACTCGTGTGTAAGACTCGCGGGATGGGCGCGCCTCTCCGCAGCCGGTTGCAGATGGACAAACGCCGTGCCCAGCTGATTCAGCACGGATTGGAGCTGTTCGGGACGCGCGACTACGGCGAGATCTCGATCGACGACATCGCCGATCGGGCGAACGTGTCCAAGGGGTTGCTCTACCACTACTTCGGCGGCAAGCGTGCCTTCTACGTCGAGGTCGTCCGCCACGCGGCACGCCAGCTGCTGAGTGCAACCATGCCGGACCCGGGCCTCAGCCCTGCGTTGCGCGGACTCAGCGGCGTGCACGGGTACCTGGACTTCGTGGAGGAAAACGCCACTCAGTACCGGGCGCTGGTGACCGGCGGGGTGAGTACCGACCCCGAGCTCAATACGATCCTCGAGAACGCCCGCATGGCATTTGTCGGGCGCATCATGCTCGACATCGGCTTGACCGAACCACGGCCGGTCTTTCGCGTCGCGCTACGGGGCTGGATCAGCGGTGTGGAGGCGGCCAGCCTGCAGTGGCTCAACGAACGCGACCTCCCCCGAGAAACCCTGGTTGCTCTACTTCTCCTCGGCGTGCGCTCGACGCTCGAGGCCGCGGTACGGCTCGACCCCGACGCTGGCGTTGAGCTCGACGCGTTTGAGCTCCCTGCGTCCTCGACCCAGCTTTCAGGACGCTAAGAATTTCAGGACGCGGATCGGCGAAAGCGATTCCCGGCGGCGGACGTTCGGGGCACATGAGTCATCCAAACCTTCAGTCCCGTTCGCCTACGCGGACGCTGGGCCTCGTCGCTGCCCTTTGTGCAGGCGTCGGACTCGGCGCATGCACCAAGACCAACAAGGACATCACCCCGCCCGATACAACCGGCACGGCGGAATGCAGCCTCGACGCCTTGGAATGCCCCGACGGCTCCTCGGTGGGCCGTGCAGGGCCTGAGTGCGAGTTTGAAGCGTGCCCTGAGCCGGCAGCCGCCGACGACGGGGCGGCCGAGGCAGACCCCGAGGCAGACGACACCGCGCCCGAACCCGCCGCAGAAACACCGGAGGGCGCCGCGGGCTAGGGATAGCAGGTCAGCCAGACCAACAACCGCTCGCGGTCGTGTGGTGTGACGCCGCCGACCGCGGGCATCGTTGGATCCGTGCCATCCGTCGGCGCGGCGCGAGCCAGGATCCGGTCGCCCCACATCCGCGCCCCCTCGCGCGAATCGAAGACGACATCCATCGGCGCGTCCTTTCGATCCGCGACGTCCGCACCATGGCAGCCGTCGCAGTACGTCGACAAGAAACCCCGGCCGAATGTGTCGTAGGTGACGACAGGCTGCTCGTCGCAGGGCGCCATCTCGCCGCCTGAGCTTGCGCTGTCCTCCGACGCAGATTCGGACGCGTCCCCGGAGTCACACGCCACCGCGAACAACACGGCTACCGCGCCGATGCGCCACGTTGCCCGACGAAACACGCTCACGTGAGCAGTCCAGGGATAGGCTGCGCTGCGCTGCGCAGGTACTCGGCTGGGTCGACGTCACCCGCGGCGAGCAGCGATGCACCCAGCGCCTCGGCGGGGATGCCGGGCTGAGACGGATCCAGCCCGCCCCCGTCGTCGACACCCACGCCGGTGTACAGCGATGTGTAGCCACCCAACGTCCTTCCGCCTGCGATGCCGGGTCCACGCACCAGCATCGAGGTGTAGGGCCAGTGGTCGCGGCCCCCCGTGCCGTTGAACGCGGGGGTGCGCGCCATCTCGGAGGTGACCACGACGATGGTGTCTTCAGACAAGGGCACCCCGTCGGGCCCGAGCGTCGTCGCAAGACTCGCGAGTCCGGCCTCGAGGTCCGAGAAGAAGTTCTCGAACCGATCGCTTTGTTCTGCGTTGTCCTCGTGGGTATCCCAGATAAAGCCCGTCCCGACGCTGGCGCAGCGGCTCACGCCCGCCGAAAGTGCAGAGACTGCCGTCTGCAGCCGGCCGCCAAAGTCGACGCCGCTGGTGAGGCTCAGCTGCTGCGCGCTGTCGGACAGCTCCCGTGCACGCGCCAGGGCCTCGCGGTAGTTCGCCAGGCGGGGCGCGTCGGCGGCGGCCTGCGCCCGCGCACGGCCGCGCTGCTCCAAGAACCTGTCGACAACCCGCGTGGGGGCGGCGGCGGGGAGACGAAGCGGAGCATCGTTGTCGATGAGCACCACACCGTCGATCACCTGGTCCAGACGCCCCTGAGCACGGCTGACAAACACGGAGTGCGGGCCAGGAAACGCTGGGCCGCTGACCACGATGTGCGGCAAGGAGTGCGCCTCCCGTTGCTCGTAGCCCAAGATTGTCGCCCAGTCAGGGCGCTCGTCGGACGTCGACCCTGTCGCCGCAACGATCTGACACGTCTCGTGATTGACGCTGCGTGTCGAGACCCCATTGAGCACCGCAAACTCGCCCGCGCGTTGCTCGAAGAACGCCCGCGTCCGGGGGCGAGCGGGGTGGTCGACCAGATCGAGTCCACCCACGGACCACGGCTCCGCGTCGGGCTCCATCTGGATCTCGGCGGAGTCGAACTGGGGCGCAAACACGCAAAGCGGATCCCAGCCGCCCTCCGCGTGCACAAACAAGAAGCGACACCGAGTGTCACCTCGGCTGGCAAGCACCGTCGCCGCGCCGCCCAGCACCGCGGTCGTTGCGAGGGCCTGCCCCATGAAGTTGCGTCGTGTCAGCATCGTGGGCCTCACGGTCAGTACAGAAGGTGGTTGGGGTCAGCGAGCGCGGCGGTGACTACAGCGACCCACGCATCGGTGGGGCTCTCGATCTCGGCGACCTCCGCCCAGACTCCGAGCAGCGCATCAATCTCGGGGTCGGCCGCCTCCAGGGTCTCCGAACGCACCAGCCGCACCAGCGCGACCAAGTCCTCGGAGCTGGGCGTGCTCTCCAAATCTGCGCCCGCCAGGAACTCGTCCAGACGCCCGCCGCTGCTTTCGCCCGCCACCGCGGTATCCACGGCGAACAGGGCGCCAGCCTGCGCCAGCCTGCGCTGGACCAAGACCGCGCCCGTCGAGACGTTGGTGGTGTCGCCGCGGTCCGAGCCTCCCGCGAGGGGACGCAGCGCAACATCCAACCGGGTTGCGGGCCGCCCATCGTAGGTGAGTGCGTACCCGGACAGATCGATGAGTGACGACGACAGCACCCCTACGGGGGCGACCTTGTCGTAGACCGGCTCGGGTGCCCCTCCAAAACGCGGCTCCCAAGCCTCGCCGCGATAGCTTGGATCGGTGAGAATCGAGCGGGCCAGCGACTTCAGTCTGAGTCCCCCTTCGATGAATGCCTCTCGGTGCACCGCCAGCGCGCCTTCATCGGACAACGTGGAGCGGCGGCCGAGCATGCCCTCGTACACGCGCCGGACGGTGCACGCGACGAACCGTTCATCGCTTGCAACGTGCGCCGCCAAGTCGACCATGCGGTCGCCGGTCTTGCCGAAAAAGCCGGGCGCGGCGTCGGTGTAGACCTGCCATGCGCGCTCGTTGGCGGCTGAGTACTCGGGGCGCGGCTGGTCGACGTCGCCGTAGTTGAAGCCCCACAGGTAGCTGGCGAGTGGGTCCAGGGTCGAATGGCAGCCTTGACACGCGGGGTTGGTCGCGATCGCCGTGCGGATGGACTCGGAGTCGGTGAGGTCGAGGTCGCTGGGAAAGTCGATCGGCCGGTCGAGGTACGACTGGCACAGCAGCGCCTGCGATAGCGCGTTGGCCCGCCCGCGGTTTGCGTTCTCAACGGTCGACGCGTGACGCCAGTAGACCGCGTTCATCGAGAGCACCCCCGCGGCGGGACGCCCGTCGACGTAGCGGGCCCGAACGACGCCGGGCGGCAGCTTCATCCCATTGTCGTCGTCGACCGGCTCCAGGGGCCACAGCTCCATGAGGCGGGGGTCGACGAACGTGTCGGGTGATTCCAACAAGGTGGCGAACGACAGATCGTTCAGCGCGATGTAGGCGATGAGGTTGAGTGGCTCCTCGCCAATCGCGGCGTGGGTGAGCGCCGCATTTTCGCCCTCATACGCTTCGGCGGGCAGCCGATAGGTGTCGATGCGCGTCCGCCAGGCGCCCGCAAACATGTCTTTGACGCGCTCGCCGAACGCAGGATCGTCCACGAAGGTGGCGATCATCTCGTCGACCTCCTCGGGGTGCGCCTCGATGCGCGACAGCTCCGACAGTTGGGGTCGAACGCCCCGCAAGTCGAGGCTCGCGCGGGTCAGGAGCGCAACAGGGGTCAGTGCCTCGCGCGCCTGCCCCCCATCGTCGGTCGGGCCGTCGTCGGAGTCGTCGCTGCCGCAACTGCTCAAGCCGAGGACCGCCGCGAGCATGGCTGCGCAACGCATGCCCAACCTCACCATGGCGAGCCCTCCCACGCGACAAGGCTCTGCACATCTGCTTCGGAGACGCACACCTCACCCACACGCTCGCCCCCGACCAAGTACGCGCCGCAGCCGTCGCACTGGGCCGCGTCAAAGACGACGTCGTCATCGGATTCGGGTTCGAATGTCCCCGCGTCGAACACGATGTCGTGCCAGTACCCGCTTTCGTCACGAATGGAGACCGTCCCCAACGGCTCGGCCGCGCAGCCGCTGCGGGCAATAAGGAAGTCGGAGAACGCAAGTGCCTCGCCCGCCGACAGCCCGTCGCCGCTCAGCGATCCAGACCCGGCCAAGACGTTGGCCGAACCGTCCGAATACGCAAACAGGTAACCCTGTGCCGCAACACTTCCGTCGAGCAGCGGGGACCCAGCCGCCGTGCCCGCGTCGGCAGAAAACTTGCCCGTCAGGCTGAACCCCGACTCGACGCCCGCTGGGCTCACCGCCCGCTCCGTGGCCGCGTATCCGGCCATCTCAAAGTACGCCCCGCCCGGGCCAGAGACGCGCATCGTGCCGCCTTCCGAGGACAGCTGGACCGCCTCCACCATCACGTCGCCGTCCTCGAACGAGGTCGTGGAGATGCGCGCGCTGCCGCGAAACGCGACCCCGGCGGCCGTCGTGCACTCCGCCTCCGAGTACCAGATCGTCGTGACGGCCCCGTCCTCTTCGAACGCTTCGTACGTCTCGGGGCAGCCCGGCTCCGCCGCGTCGGCGGCGATGCTGAGGTACGCGGCAAGCAACGCGTCGGGCTGCAACGAAACAAACGTCTGGAGCCCCGCGATGCTGGCGTCGACAACCTCGTCGGTGCCCAGAGACGGGACTATCTCCTCGGTATCTCCCGACTCCGCGTACGGCGAGGGCAAGTCCGGGTCGGACGTTCCGCCGTCGTCACCGTCGTCACCGCCCGACGCGTCTGCGCATCCCCACGCCAACACGATGAGTCCGATCCAAGCCCCCCGCATGCGCCCACGATAACTGTCGGGCCGCGATGCGTCGACGTTGCAAAATGCCACGCGTGCACCACAGCACAGTGTGCGGTCATGAACGCGACACAACCACTTGCACGGCCTCGACCGCGTAGGGATCGTCATCCCACGTCACGTGGACTTGCCAAGGCCGGCAGCAAACATCGCAGTCGCGGACCATCGCACCTCGGGTGTCGCGCTCGACCCACAACGGCATCGACTCCATGCACCACGGACACCGGACCTCGACGCTCTCGCCCACGGCATCAACGTAGCAGGATGCTGAACGGCTCCCACGCGCGCGTCATCGTGCCTCCCCGATCTCGGGTTGCGTCCGCCGAGGGCTCTTCGTGCGCGGATCGCTTGGAGCCGCGAACCCGTTCCCGTCGCGGGTGCCGTTGGCCAGCCGGCAGGCGTGTGCGTTCAATAGCGACACGCCTTGGGTCCCCGCGGCGCACTCCAGGCGACCGGGGGTGGCTACAGTAGCCACCACTGCCCAGCGGCGCGTGCAAAGCCGCGCTCTGTTGGCGTTCTGAGGTCGGTTTGTGTAGGCACGTTCCCTGCACGGGCCGGCCGCGATGTTCCGGTATCTCACCCCGCTGCTCATGGCCACGGCGCTCGCCGCCTGCTCCACGACCGAGAGCGACCGCTCGGGCGAACCCGACCAAGCCGACCGCGGAAGCGTGGGCAAAGCAGACGCCTTTGGCAGCTGCCAATCCCCCGACGGCGATCTCTGCGGCGGAGCTGGGAGCGGGAACTGCTGGTGCGACGAGTTGTGCGTCGACTACGGCGACTGCTGCTCCGACGCCGCCGCGGTCTGCGAGATCGACGACGCAGGCGATGGCTGTGAGCCCGAGCTGTGCGAGATTGCCTGTGCCAACGGCTTTGCGACCGACGAAGACGGCTGCGAGATCTGCGAGTGCCAAGGCCAGTTCTGCGGCGGCATCGCGGCGATTCAATGCCCCCCGGGTCACACGTGTGAATCTGAAGCCGACTTCCCCGACGCGGGCGGCATCTGCGAGCCCGCCCCGTTCTGCGGCGGCTTCGCCGGTATCCAGTGTGCGGACGGCCTGATCTGCGTCGACGTGCCAGGCGACGGCTGCGACCCTCCACAAGGCGCTGACTGCGGCGGAATGTGCGTGCCCGCGCCGACGAGCTGCGACGCGTCCGACTGTGGTCCAGCGCCTGGCGCCCCCACGATCGAGTGCTGGGACGGCTCGACGGCCGGACCCGTTTGCGACCTGACGGACGACGGATCGTGCGGTTGGACCATCGTGCAGTGCCCCGACGCGCCCGCTGGGCCGACCTGTGCGGGCGCCTGCGGCGGCGCAGCCTCAGGCGGCCAGTGCTGGTGCGACGACCTGTGCAGCAACTACGGCGACTGCTGCGACGACTACGAGGCCGAGTGTGTGGACGCCGGGCCCGACTGCGGCGACGAGGAATGCCAAAGCGGCGAGGCATGCGTCATCACCGTGATGCAGACGGGGCTCGTGCACACGTGTGCAGAGATCCCAGCCGGCTGCGAGGACGGCGACCCATCTTGCGCCTGCATGGGCGACGAGGTCTGCACGGGCGCGTTCGATCTGTGCAGCGACGCTCCCGACGCGCTGTCCTGCCACTGCCCCAACTGCTAGCGCACAACGCTCAGGCCTGAGCACCCGTCGCGTCGCGCTCCTGGGCGCGGGCGACGAGGTGCTGCCCCACCGCTTCGGTCGTCAGCATCCCGACCACGCCGCCGCCATACTTCACCACGGGCAGCGAGGAGCACTCGTGCTGCCGCATGCGTCGGTGGGCGGTAGACAGCAACTCTCCGGGGTGGGCGGTCTCGAACTTCGTGTCCATGACTTCGCCGATGGGCACCTCTGGCCCGTGCGACGACAGTGCCCGCACGATCCCTTGCCGGGTGAGCACGCCGACCACCGTCTTGCCGCCGACGACGGGCATGTCTTGCTCGTAGCCGGCCAGGAGCAGTGCCAGGGCCGTCTCGAGCGGATCGGTGGGTGCGACGACGGGCACGTCCCGGACCATGGCGTCCTGTACGGCGATGCCCTCCATCGCCAGGGCCAGCAGGTTGCTCTTGCCCTCCTCGGCGGCGCCCAACCACACAAACAGCGCCACGAACAGCAGCACCGGGTTCCAGAAGACACCCGCGATCGCGGCGAGCAGCGCAATGCCCTGCCCCAGCGTCGCGGCAACCTGAGTCGCGGCGGGGTGCCCCATCTTCATCGCGAGCACCGCGCGCAGCACACGACCGCCATCCATCGGGAACGCGGGCACCAGGTTGAACACCGCGAGCGTCACGTTGATCCACATCAACTGCTCCAGCAGGGATGTGCCTGGCATCAGGGGATGCGCGGGGAGATCCAGTCGGCCCACGATGCGGATCGCCGCGAAGAACGTGAGCGCCAAGCATGCGTTGACGGCCGGTCCAGCGATGGACACCGCAAGCTCGCCGCGCGGCTCCTCGGGCATGCGCTCGAGCCGAGCTACCCCACCGATCGGCAGCAGCGTGATGTCCTTGGTCGGGATGCCGTAGCGGCGTGCAACGAGGGCGTGCCCATATTCGTGAAGCAGCACCGAGGTGAAGACGAGGACCACGGAGACCACGCCACTGACCGCGGCGACGACCGACTGCGTTGCGCGGTAGTGCGACCAAGCGATCCATGCCAACAGCAACACGAACGTGCTGTGGATGCGGACATCGATCCCCAAGATCGTGACGAAGCGTAGGGACCAGCGCACGCTAGGGGCTCCAGTGGATAGTGAGAGGCGACCCGACCGGAACGGTTTCTACCTTAGGACCGTTGTGTTTACGACCGCCGTTACCGGGATTCCCGGCACTGGGCACATCAGCTCTCTTGCGAGAACCTCTTTGAATTGTTCCGCGCCCACGTGGCCGCCTCTCGCCCGTCATCTTAGGGCGAGCGCTGCGACGGAGCAACCCGCGGTACGGCGCGTCGACCCAGCGCAGGCCGGGCACTCAGTACCCCGGGCTCCAGATGAAGCTCGGAAGATTGCTGATGACTTTGGAAGCCAGCATGCCCGATTGGACCGACGCCTCCACGCAACCGGAGTTCAAGGACGTCCGGGTCCAGTCACCGCACAAGAACAGATTGCGGTAGCCGGACTCTCCCTGGCCGAGGCGATATTGCGTCGTCCCGGCTTGGCTGAGCACGTACAGATTCGAAGGCTGGAACGCGGCGTGGAAGTACTGCGCGTCCAGTCGTGCCTCGCCCGTTACGCCCTCGGGAGCATTGAGAGCGTCCAAGAAGTCTGGCCACGAGTCGAGCTTGTCGTAGAGCCCCGCGTAGTGGCCGCGCAGCCATCGCTTGATCTCGTCGGCAGCCTGCGCCTGTCGCCACTGCGGGTACTCGCGCTCGGTCGGCGGATGCTCGTCGAACGGGTGGCCGGGCAGCGTGGCGCCCGTGTGATAGGCCAAGAAACTCGGCGTATTGCCCGCGGGCCATCCCTCCCACTCGATGAGGTGGGAGAGGTCTCCGATGCTCGGCCACGGTTGCTCGAACCCCGTAGCCAGCTCGCGGCGCGGACCGGAGTAGAGCGCATCCCAGGGGCGGTCGAACCACAGCTGGAACGAAGACGTTGGCGTGACGCCGACCTTGCGCATCATCGCCGTCCACGCGGGGCTCGCAGTCGGAACGCTCGGGTCGTACAGACCACGCGCGAGCTGTCGCAGCGCGCCCAGCGGGATCCCCAAGACACACAGGTCGAAATCCTCGCCCTGCCGTAGCGTCGTCTCGCCTACGCCGCGCCAGCCACTCCAGGCGTCCTCGAGGTCGATGCCCTCACGTTGAACGGCCGCGGCATCGTCTGGGTGCAACTGGTCCCACTGCGGCTCGGCCGGCCACGCCCCCATCCCCTGTGGGTCCTTGCGTCGACCGGGCGGAAGGAACGGGTCATACGCAGCGGCGCCTTGCTGCACGCGGACCTGCTGCCGCAGCACGACACCCGTCAGTGCGCGCGTGTCGTTGGTCGTGCCCTCGACCTGAAGCTCGGTCACCTCGTGGAAGAAGTGGATCTTCACGCCGAGCTTGCGCAGCGCGTCGTGCAGCGGAGTGAAGACAGTCTGCGGACAGCTCCACCGAAAATCGTAGGCGGGGTAGCCCTTGTAGCCGAACCCCAGCAGCAGAAACCACCGCAGGGCGACGCCACAGGCGAGGTTCCCGGGCCGTGGCGCACTCGACTCTTCGTCGGTCTCCGGGTCCAGCTCGTTGGCGAACAACGCGTTGTAGACCATGGTCACCGCGGCGATGTCACGGTTGCGAGGGTCCAGGCCGTTGGCGAGCAGCCAGTCTCGGTAGTCCAGGTGATCGAGCGCGTCGGCGTTGGTCGCTCCGGACTCGATGATCCCGATGGCGACCGTGAGCACGAGATCGAGGTTGGACCACGTGAACCAGACGTCGCGATCCGTCTCGACGTCGTCGGCGTACACGCGCTTGAGTGTGCTGCGCAGCGCAGAGAACACGCCCTTGAGCGCTCCCAGCACGGGTGACCGCTCGATGGCCATTTCAGCAACGCGCTCGCTGATCAGCTCCTGCTCGTAGTCGGTGAGCTTGTCGAGCAACCCCGCGAGCGTGGAGGCCTCCGCGTCGTCATCGGCCTCTCCACCGAACAGCTCGCGGATGGATCCGACCAGCTCACGCCACCAGGTGCTCTCCTCGGTTTGGAGGGTGGATACGGGAGGACCAGCATCTTCTCGCCGCCCGCGCAGGGTCGCGACTTCGATGGCGATTCGCTCAATGACGGCCAGGAGCAGCTGCCCGATCCCCGGCAGCTCGTCGGCCTCGCTCTGCGGGATCTGACCCGGGACGCGACCTCCGTGGGTCTGCCCCGTTTCGAAGTAGGACCATCGGTCGTTGCGCTTGTCGATGAGCCCCACGCCGGTCAGCCCGCGAAATGCCCCCGCCAAGGGTCCCTCGCCTTGCGCGTGATCGAAGGGCGCTTCGCCAACCGTCAGCGGGAGACCGACCGTCTTGTAGACCTCGGTCATCGTGCGAAAGACGTTGTCGTAAAAGCCGACAAACGCGTGCAGGCCGTGCTCTTCGATCCGCTCCGACTCGCCCTCCCCTCGCCCCGCCGCGCACTTGCCACCCAGTCGCCACCCTTGGGTATACAGGTGCACTTCGTACCGCTCGCGCTGCTGCGCCAAGTAGAACGCGGCCGTGCAGGCCGAGGGCCCGCCACCCAAAACGAGCACCTTCTTGCGTTTGGGCGGCGACGGTGTTGGGAAGTAGGTATCGGAGCACGATGCGGGGAGCGAGACCGTCTGCCGCACCTGCATGCGAAACGAGCCCAGGGCTGTTTCGTCGAGGCCGCGAGACACAAACGGGTCGGTGCGGAGGCCGCGTGGCGTCAGCTCCGAGTCCACGAGCAACGTGGAGCGCAGCGGTTGGATCCGGGAATCGGCATCGTCGAACGCGTAGCGAATGTTGCTCGCGATGAAGAACCCCTCTGAGTCGCGCTCCGACCACGCATCGCGGTTGTAGATCCGAGCCCCCTGGGACACGGTCGGCATCTCGAACATCTGCCGCACGACCTCGAAGTTGGGCACCTCGCTGGGTGCCGACCATGGCCCCGAAGCCGACGACGTCAGCCGCACGACCTCGTCACGGTCGAGCTCGCGCACGGTGTAGGTCGATTCACCGTCTGAGTCTTGTTGGGTCTCGATGGCGGCGTCGAGCTTTTCAAACCCGTACAGCCGATTGCCCAGTCGGCGGGGCCGCTTGCTGTCGAGGTACAGCCGCGGCATGTACAAGAACGGACCGCGGTGCGGAATGTGCAAGTCAGTCCGCTGCACATAAGGAATCGCGATCATCATCTCGCGATATTCCATGTCGCCGAACCACGCCTCGAAGGTGTCGTGGGCGAACAAGAACAGCACGGGATGACGGGCCGAGTGCACCAGGGGCTGCGGCGCCAGCTCCAGCCCTCGCGGCAAGAGGCTCTCAACGGTGTCGCGCTCAAACGTCCGGATCACGACGCGCGCGTCGAGCGTCCCCACGGCTTCGGATTGGGGCGCCGTGCCTGCGCGCACCGCATCCTCGTCCAGCCCAAGGACCCCCGCGAGCTTAATGAACAGCTCGCGTGCCCGCTCGCCCCGTGAACGCGCGTCCCCTTCGGTCGAAGCCGCCTCGCGGGCTCTTGCCTCGATCTCTTCGGTGCTTGCGTCGATCCGATCGTCGATCTGCATGCGAACCAGCCGCGAATAACACGGCGCTCGACCGACGTCACTAGCGCGGCATGCCTCAGCTGCGGCGGCGGTCTTTATCGCGCACTCGCGCTACTCGCGCTTGAACCCGGGGGCCCGCATCCGCACGAAGTGCTCCGGCCGACGAACCCCTTCGCGGGTGTAGTACGCGGCAGCACTGGCATGGAGTCCGTCAGCCTCACTGCCGCCGATCAGCTCCGCCAGGCGAACGCGAGCCGCGGCCGCAAACCCCTCCATGTCGGACGCCTCGAACTCCTCTACAGCGGCTCGCAAAGACTTGACGGCAGCATCCTCCTGCTCGCGAAGTCCCTGCGTGCCCGCCTGCATCAGCCGACCGTAGCCGCGGGCAAACGGGCTGCCGTGCTTGACCAGTTCGGCCACGACCTTGTCGACCTCAGCCAGAAGCGAGGTCGCCTCGGAGGAAGCCGCCGCACCCGCCAACGCGGTGGTGCCACGCCATAGCAGCCACTCCGCGCGGGCTTGGGGGGTTCGCAGCACCATCAGCTTGGCGACCTGGGGCCCGTCTTTCTTGGCGCGTTCCACCGCTGCCATCGGGTTGCCCTCGTAGCGGTCCAGTGCCGCCGATTGGGCGATGTAGTTGAGCATGTGCCCCTCGAAGCGCTTGGGCGCATCCCGACGGTAGATGGCGAGCTGCTCGCGCGCCTCGTCGACGTCGTCCGGGGCCAGTGAGACCACGTTCCCCATCAGCCCTCGCGCGTAGCCCTCGACGTACGGATTGGCCCGCGCCAACGATCGCTCCAAGAGCATCGGCGCGACGGAGCCCAGCTGCCGAATCTGCCCCATGAACAGCAGGCACAACGCCGCGTGGGCCTCGCAGTACGCGATCTCCGGCATGACGTAGTTGCACTCCGCCCGCAGGATCTCAACGGCCGCGCGCAGATGCTCGAGCGCCGACGACCAACGCCCAACGTGCATCCCGATGTGTCCCTCGAACAAGCGCACCATGCCCGCGGCGTACGGGCTATCCAGCTTGTCCGCCAAGGTGCGGGTCTGCTCGAGCAGCGCCATCGCCTTTTCATACTTGGGTGACCCGCCCAGAGCCGCGATGGTCTGGGCTTCAAACGCTATCGAGCGAATGATGCGCACGGGCTCGCCCGTCTTGAGGGCCGCCCGTAGGGCTTGCGCGTGAAAGTCAGCGGCGACGATGCCATCGGTAAACAGCAGTCCGCGCGAGGCTGTCCAGCACGCATCGACCCGCTGCAACTCGGCGCTCTTGATCTCGGCGAGGTGCCGCAAGCGAATCCGCATGCCGCCAATCGACAGCGCCATGCGATGGCGAATCAGTGCGCCGATGGCCCGGGCGTTGGATCGCGGCACCGACAAGCCCACCGACTGCAGCACCTGGTCGAGCACCTTTCGTCCCTGGTCGGCATGCCCGGATGTGAGCAGGTGCTCTGCAGCACGCCGCGTCCACTCGAAGTGTTCGTCTTGCGGCGCGGCGCTTGTCGCTCGCAAGTAGGCCATGGCCGACTCGTACAGATGACCGGCGTTGGCGAGCACGTCGGCGAGGCTGGCCTCGAGTTCGGGAATCTCAGCCTCCGGAAGCGCGCGCAGGTCCAGCGCGATGCGAAACAGCTCCGCGGCCCGGTCGAACGCCAGCGCCTCGGCAGCCTGCTGCGCAGCCTTGATCGTGTACCGCGTCGCGAGCTGGTCCTCGCCTGCCTGGCGAAAGTGGTGCGACAGCGCAATTGCGTCCGGGCCGCTGTCGGTCTCGAGCGCCCGCCCCAGCTCGAGGTGGATCTGTGGAAGCGCATCGCGCCCGATGTTCTTGAGCGCCGTTTCGCGGATGCGATCGTGATAGGTCTCGATCGAATCCGATTCGGACGGGCCGTGCATACGCACGAGGTGATCGGCCCGCAGCCGCGCCACGGCCTTTCGATCCTTTGTGTCGCCCGTAGCAACTTGTACGGCCACGCCAAGGGAGACCCGCCCCCCCGCAACCGCGATGACATCGAGCAGGCGGCGTGCGTCGGTGGGTAGCCCCTCGATACGATGGCGGATGACATTGTCGAGGCTGACCAGGGAGTCCGCGCCAGCGGGACCGTCGGACTCTGCCTGCACGCGCCGTGCGTACCGAACCAGCTCACCCACGAAGAACGGGCTGCCTTCGGCTTCACGCGCGACCTCCTCGGCCAGCTCGCGGTTGCGATGCGTCCGCGCTCCGAGCATGCGCAGTGCGAGATCGGTCGAGGCCGCGGCGTCGATGGGGCCTACGTGGACCCGCCGAATCGGAACGGCAGCCCCGGGCATCGACAGCGTGCTGACCAGCCGAGCCAACGGCCCGTCGCCTTCGTCGGCGCCTGGGCGGAACGTGCCCACCACAAGCATGCGCGGCGCGTCGCTGTGGCGCAGGATCGCGTCCAAGAGCTGCATCGAGTCGACGTCGGACCACTGCAGGTCGTCGATATAGATCACCAGGCGGCGCTCGTCGGACAGTCTGCCCAGCAGCTCGCGCAGGGCCGCAAATGCCCGCCGCCGCTGCTCGGCCGGGTCCGTCCTGTCGTCGCCGCGTTTTTGCGGTGCCAACGCAACCGCAGGAACCGAGAGCAGCACAGGAAACAAGCGCGCAACGGCCAACGCATCGCGAGGCAGAAGCGCGCGGGCCTCGGAGTTGCTGGGTCGACTTCGCAGGAAGTCCGACAGCGCGTCCATGACCGAGTCCATCGCCTTATAGGGGATAGACTCGCGTTCGGAGCACTTACCCGACAGCACCACCGTGCCGGGATCACCGCGAATCTCGTCCAAGAAACGCTGGACCAGGGCACTCTTGCCCATCCCCGAGACGCCATCGACCAACGCGAGAACTGGCTGACCGGCCATGGCCGTGCTGAGCGCTCCTCGGAGCGTCTCGAGTTCATCGTCGCGACCGAGGAACAGTGCCGCGTCGGCGGCAACGGGGTCAGCGTCGTCCTGGTCGAGGCCGAGCGCGTCGAGGACTCGGGAGGCGTCGGCGCGCGACTTTTGGTCGGTCGCGATGAGCTCCCAGCACAGGGTCGCGAGATCCTCCGGAACCTCGGGGACCACGCTGCGCGGATGGGGAGGCATCTCGTCGCGCTTGGAGGCCAACAACGCGAGCACGCCCGTGCCTTGGAATGGCGCGCCGCCGCACAGCGCGTGGTACAGGAGCGCGCCCAAGCTGTACCAGTCGCTTGCGCGGTCGATGTCGCGGCCCACCGCTTGCTCCGGCGACATGTACAGCGGGGTACCCAGGACAGCACCGTCGTCGGTCAGCCCCGCGTCGACTTCGATCCGCTGGTCGCGGACGAGCCCGAAGTCCAACAGCACGACGCGACCGTCGCGGGCGACGACCACGTTGGTCGGCTTGATGTCGCGGTGCAAGAACCCCGCACGATGGATGGCATCGATACCCGAGGCGAGCTGACGCAGCGCGCCACGGAGTTTGTCGTAGTCGCGACACGGGCGATACCGCTTCGGACGCACAGAGATCGGCGGGCCGCACAAGTAGCGCAGCAGGTCGACACCCCGCACCAGCTCCATCGTGTAGAAGAGCTGCTCGTGGTGCTGCGCGAGCTCGTACAGTGACACCACATTCGGGTGTTGGATCCGCGCCAGCGCGCGGAACTCTTTCTTGAAGCGATAGAGGCCCTCGGGACTGATCCGCGTGATGATCTTGATCGCGACGCGTGCCTTGGTGGCAGGATCACTGGCTTCGTAGACCGTCCCCATCGCCCCCTTGCCGACCGGACCGACGATCTCGAAGCGGCCGATCGTCTCGGGCTCCGCGTCCGACCAGGCAGCGGCCTCGTACAGCGGCTCGGCGGGGAGCTTGTTCTGCGCCGTGCGCTCTTCGTCGCTGGGGACCACGTCGTACACAGCGTAGCGCACTCTGGTGTCATGCCTGGGCCGTCGGGTTTCGGGCGCTGTCGTGTGTTCTCGTTTCGGCTCGCCGCTTCACCCCAGTAGCCACCGCCGCCCCTGGCGCTATGCTGCCCAGCGGCTTGATCAACGCCCAAGGACTAACCAAGAGCTTTGGCGAGGTGGCAGCGGTAAGAGGCATAGACCTCACCATCGCCGCCGCCGAGACGTTTGGACTGCTGGGCCCCAACGGCGCGGGGAAGTCCACGACGATCCACATGCTCATAGGCGCGCTCCGCCCAGATGCAGGGAGCGTGGTCATCGAGCCGGGGGGCGATGTCACCGACCCCAACGTTCGCCGTCGATTGGGCGTGGCTCCCCAAGACCTGGCCATTTATCCAGACCTCACCGCCGAGGAGAATCTCGCCTTCTTCGGCAAAATCTACGGTTTGTCGGGCCGGCGACTGACCGAACGGGTGGACTGGGGGCTGGAGTTCTCGGGGCTCACCTCGCGCCGTCGGGACCGCGTCAATACCTACTCGGGCGGCATGAAACGGCGGCTGAACCTCGCCTGTGCCGCGGTGCATGAGCCCGCGGTGCTGTTGTGCGACGAGCCCACCGTCGGCGTCGACCCGCAATCGCGCAACCACATCTTCGAGAGCATCGAGGCCCTGAAGGCCGACGGCTGCACGCTGCTGTACACGACCCACTACATGGAGGAGGCCGAGCGCCTCTGCGACCGCGTCGCCGTGATGGACCACGGCGAGATTCTCGCGGTCGGCACCGTCGCGGAGCTCGTCGACGCGCATGGGGGGTTGGCCGAGGTGCAAGCCGAACTTACAGCCCCGCCGGACGAGTCCACCCAACTCCCCGGTACGCTTTGTGGCACGTCGTTGGTGGTGCAGACCGACCGACCGTTTGACGTGGTGGGCGAGCTGGCCAAGCTCGACATCGAGGTCAGCTCGCTGCGGCTCGACCAACCAAACCTCGAACGCGTGTTCCTGGGCCTCACCGGACGAAAGCTCAGAGACTCATGAGCATCATCATTACGCTGGCGCTCAAAGACCTCAAGCTGTTCACCCGCGATCGCCTCGCCGTCTTTTGGGCAGTGGCGTTCCCGCTGCTGTTTGCGTTGTTCTTCGGGTCGGTCTTTGGCGGAGGCGGAGGCCCGCGCGGCGTCATGCCCATCGTGGTCATCGACGACGCAAACACCGATGCCTCGCGAGCGTTCGTGAAGCGACTCGGGGAGTCCGACTCGCTGGCCGTCGACACGGTCGAGTCGGCACAAGAGGCCGACAACTTGGTGCGGAGGGGCAAGCGGGTCGCCTACCTCAAGCTCACCCCTGAGTTCTCCGACAGCGTGTTTGCGCTGTTTGGCGGTGCGCAGCAGGACAGCGCGTCAATCGAACTGGGCGTGGACCCGGCCCGCAGTGCCGAGCGCGGCATGCTCGTTGGGCTTGTCACCCAGACCCTGTTTTCGGGCATGACCGAGCAGTTCACCGACCCGCAGCAGATGATGGCGCAGGTGACCTCGATGAAGGCCACCCTCGACGACGCCGAGGACTTGAACCCCGCCCAGAAGAAGTCGCTCGATCAGTTGTTCGATGCACTGGGGGAGTTCTCGGAGTCTGCGGACGCCAGCGGAATGAACGACAGCGCACAGCAGCCGACCCAGAGCCTCACGTCAGGGCTCGTGGCCACCAAGGAGGTTGGACGCGATCGCAAGGGGACGCCGCGCTCTCCGTTTCAGATAACGTTCGCCTCGGCCATTGTCTGGGGGCTCGTGGGCTGCGCGACCACCTTCGCGGCCTCCCTGGTGCGCGAGCGGACGATGGGGACGATGCTCCGGCTCCGCACCGCGCCGTTACGGCAGTGGCAGGTGTTGGGTGGCAAGGGCCTGGCGTGCTTCACCGCGGGGCTCACGATCAGCTGTCTACTCCTCACCGTGGGCGTCGCCGGGCTGGGGGTCCAGGTGGGGAGCCCCGGCCTGTTGCTCGTGGCGCTTCCCTGCGCTGCGGCATGCTTCACCGGCATCATGATGGTGATGTCCGTCATCGGGAAGACGGAGGCCGCCGTGGCGGGCGGGAGCTGGGTTATCGTGATGCCGATGGCGATGCTCGGCGGGGGCATGATCCCGCTGGTCTCCATGCCCAGCTGGATGCTCACCGCGAGCAATATCAGCCCGTTCAAGTATGCGATTTTGGCGATCGAGGGCGCGATTTGGCGTGACTTGACGCTGGCGGAGCTCGCTCTGCCCGTCACCATACTGCTGGGACTGGCGCTAGGGCTCTACGCGGTCGGGGTCGTGTTGTTTAGGCGGCAGCACTAGCCATGACGGCGGGGTTGAGCGCTGCATCATCGCCCATGAGGCCGCAGCGCAGCAGCACCCGCCGGACGCGAGACGGCGACGCCGGGTAGCCCACTTTTGTAAGGCAGCTTGCGATTTTTTTGCGGCCCCATGTTGGGTTGCGGCGCGAAACCTCCGCGACTTTGTCTTCGAGCGTCGCGATGTAGTCGGGGCGACGACGGACAACGCGCTCCGCATGAGCGCGGAGTGCGGTCGGCCCGCCGCCGTCGAGCTCCCAGACCGCGTCCTCAACTTCGCGTCGGCTCAGTCCTGTGCGGCGACAAGTCTCGGCGACCGAGCCAACTTTTCGCGCCATTGTCGCGGCCTCGGTCCAATCGCAAACGAGACGGTCGACAAACTCTGAAAATACCGGACGAGCCACGTTGAGTTAGGGACGCACGATCCACACCACCAACTCGGTCACCCGTTTTCGGGGACTTGACCGATCCGAATTTCGTCGAACTGTCGGACTCGTCGCAAGGTGGCTAAAACAGTTGCCACCGTGTCATTGCAGTTCTGTGGATCGATCTTGAAGACGCATCAATCGCGTTGCCGTCGTGCAATGGGACGCGTTTGGGACTCCGGATGCAGCGCTGCAAAGCACTCGTACGGCAGCCCGCACATCGTTGCCGTGCTGCAAGATGTGAACGCTGGATCGCGGTCGTGTTGTGTTTGCAGATTTGTCGATCGCGGCGGAAGGTCGACGCGAGGCGTTGCTCGGCTGCAACGCCCGTCCTCTCGGTCAGTGTTTGCAGATCTGAGGAGCGCTCCTCGGCAAACGAAGGTCGCGTTGCGGTTTTGCTGAATCGAACAATATGAGGCGTTAGCTTGCAGATTTGGGGACGTTTCGCGTGAAGGCAAACGTCGCGTTGCAGTTCTGCACTGGGCGATCAAACGAAGGTCGCGGAGGCGTTCTCTCCTTACGCGCCGCGGAGATTCTCGAGGGCGTCCCAAGAGCGGTCACCGATCTCGAACCGATCCCGATCCCACCCGATCCCCAACAGGGGGATGAACCAGAGATCGCGATTCAGCGCTTGGCGACCGAGCCCTTCGTGCCGCCATCATCGAGCGCCCATCTCGTGTCGGCGCCTCGCGGGAGGCGAACCCGTTCGCGAACGAAACGCCGCGCGTCAAACATCCTCGAGCGCGACGAGTGGAACGAAAGACCGCGCCAGCCTTCACGGCCGACGCCCTGGAAAACGACGCCTCGCTAACCCAACGGTTCATGCACACGCATCGCGGTCGACGGCGTCCCGCGCCGACGCGTGATGCCGTCCGCAGAACGTATTGCCCGCGGACACGCCAGCGTCTTCGGTCCGACCTCGACCCGACCTCGATCCGACCTCGACCCGACCTCGACCATTGCGAACTCGAAGGACTCCCGCCAACCAGCCCGCCCAGGACGGGACGGTCCGATGACCCCGCAGCGGGTGACGGAGGGGCGGCGCCAGGGGCAGCCGCGACACGCGAGCTCTCGCTTCAGAGGCTCAGGGCTGGGCCCCGCGGTCCCCCTAAGGATGGCCATCGCGTGATTTGACGCTCACCGGTGAATGCGCCACGATTTGTCGGGTTCGGATGCGACTCATGCAAGGCAGGCAGCGCTAGATGTTCCGTTGGGACGACCTGCAGATCCTGCTGGCCCTCCACAGAGAAGGCTCGGTCGGCTCCGCCGCCAAGACCCTCGGGTGCAACGGCTCCACGATCAGCCGCCGCGTCGCGGCGCTCGAAGAAGACCTGGGCCTTCACCTTTTCGACCGCACGCCAGAGGGCCTGCGCGCCACGGAGACGGCCTTGGGTGTCATGCCCCTGGCAGAACAAGCCGAGGCGGCAGCACTCGCCCTGGAGCGACTGGCGCAGGGCGGCGATGGCGAGATTCACGGGGTCGTGCGACTGGCTGCACCCGAGGACCTCACCCTGCATTGGCTCGCCCCGATGATGTCCGAGCTGCTCTCGCGGCACGCCCGCCTGCAGGTCGAGCTCGTCACGGGCGGCAAAGCCACCGACCTCAACCGGCACGAGGCCGATCTGGCAATTCGCCAGACCCAGCCCGAGGGGGCCGATCTGGTGTCTCGCAAGATTGCCACCCACAGCATCAGCGGATGGGCGCATCGCGATTATCTGGCGGCCAACTCGGAGGTCCCCTGGCCGCAGCTGGACTGGGTCACGTGGGACGGCGCGCTGGCCCACCGACCCGAGGCCAAATGGATAGCGGTCCACGTGCGTAAGCCGCCACGACTCCGCGTCACGAGCATCGTGGTCGGACAAGCAGCGGTGGAGGCAGGCCTGGGCGTCGGCTTGATGAGCACGACCCTCGGCGAGGCAAACCCCGACCTCGTGCGCGTCCCCGACGTCCCGCTCATCGGCGTGGACAACGAGATTTGGCTCGTGGCCCAGCGCGACGTCCGTCGTGTGCCGCGCGTTGCGGCGGTCTGGGACTGGCTGGTCGAGCGGATTCTCGCGGCTTCGGCCCCGACGGCCACTGAGCCTGAGTGGCCAGAGCCGCCGCCGGACACCGCAACCTAGTTCGGGTACGGCGCGCCGTGTGCGTCCGCGTCACGACGGGTGGCGGCGAAGCGATCCGGCGGCAGTGAGACCCTGGCGTCGAGACCAGCGTCCTCGGCAAACGCGGCGTCGTAGTGCTCGCGCAGCCCGGGAAAGCTTCGGCGAAACTCATCGCCGCTCAGTCGCTCGGCCAGCACCGTGCCCCCCGCTGCCGCGATCGTGAACGACGGTCCAGCCGGGCTCGAGTAGACGGTGACCTCGTGGTCGCGGGTTTGGAGCGTCGTGATCACCCGAGCCGTCGGCGGCGCATCCGCGGGAGGTCGAACCTCCGCCGGGTCGACGGAGGCGATGGCGCCGGTACTGGTCCCCGAATCGATCGGTGTGCACCCTGCCGTGCCGGTCGCCACAAGAGCACAGACCAGGGCGTGGGCGCGCGTTCGGAGGACCATCGCGGACAATGGTAGCGGCCGCCAGCGGCCAACGGAACCAAAACCCACCGCGGCTGGTACATTGCCCGGCTGTTGGCCAAGAAGGACGATGCACCGATGCTTGCGGTTGCCGTTGCCCTGGTGGGCGTCGTGGGACTGCTGGCCACACACGGCCTCGCGCAGTGGGTTGCCGCCGCCGGCCTCTTGGCGGCGATGCCCCCGCTTGTCCAGCGTGCGGGCGCACACCGAGCGTGGGTCCAGCGCCGCCCGCGACTGCCGTTTGCACTCGTCGTCATCGCCGCAGCGGCCTTGCTGTCGGAGCTGGTCCGCGGCCGCCCCCCCGCGTCGCGTGACCACGCGATCCACATGTTCGAGGTCCACCTTTTGGTCGACGAGTTTATCCCCAGCGGTCGACTCAGCGGCTGGACGGACAGCTTCAACAATGGCTTGCCGTTTGGCGAAGCCTACCCGTGGTTCGGACATCTTTGGACGGCGGTCCCGCACCTGCTCACGGGCGGGTTGGTCTCGCAGCGCACTTCGTATGCATGGGGACTGCTCGCGATCTGGGCGCTGGCCGCCGTCGGGGTCTGGCTCGTCGCGGCCGAGGTCGCGCGCGAGATCAACGGCGAGCGCGACGACACACCTTCGCTGGCCGCGTGGGCGGGCTGTTTGGGCGCGCTGGTCTGGCTGCTGGACCCAGGCGGCAGCCGCCAAGGCGGCTGGACGTACCTCATGTTCCACGGGGTGTGGCCGCAGCTGCTGTCGGCAACGTTGTGGGTGCTCGGTCTGCCGCTGGTGTGGCGGGCGCTCAAGCAGCCGAGCCCGCGCCGGCTCGGGCTGGCGGCACTCGTGCTGGGTGGCTCCGTCCTCGCGCACCCCTTTGGCCTGCTGACGCTGGTCTGCTCCGCGGCGATCTGGCTCGCCGTGCTCACGTTTGCCCGACAGTCACGCCCGCTCCCCAAAGGACAGTTTGTGTGGTGGGCGCTCATGCATGCGGCGGCTGCCGCGATCGGTTTTGGATGGCTGGCTTCGTTCCTCGCTGGCGCCGACTCGCTCGGCCGCTCGCCCGTCCCATGGGAGCCGCTCGGAACCCTCAGCACCGACCTGATCCGCGGCACCCTATTTTCGGGACATGGTGCCTGGGCGGGGCCGCTCGCGGTGCTTGGCCTCGTGCTCGCCCTGCGCCGCGGCGGCGTGATCGCCTGGATGACGATAGGCCTTGGTCTGGGCATGCTCGTGCTGGGCTCCGAGGAGGCGATCACCGTGTTGCGGCTGGACCTGCTGGCGTCTGCCTTCAAGAACCTGCAGTTCCCGCGCTACGCCATCGCCATCAAGCCGCTGCTGTTTGCACTGGCCGGCGTGGGTGGGGCCGTCGGGAGTCGTGCGCTGCGCAGCTGGCTGGGGCCACGCATGCCCCATACGCTGGGGCAACGCTTCATCGCCGCCCTGGTCTTTGCGCCGCTTGTCACGGCCGTGGTCAGCGATCCCGGCCGACTTGTGACCCGTCCAATGGGCGGGGTCGAGAGCCTCGAAGGCAGCGGTCAGGCGGGCTTCGAGGCCGAGCTTCGCGACGCACTCGAGCGCGAGCAAGCCGGACTTGCCGGCAGCAGGCTGCGCGTCGCGTACTTCCGCAAAGGTATGGGCGGCGGCATGTACCCCATCATGTCGGTGGCCGCCGTCGGGGGCGCGCTCGTGCTCGACGGCCACGTCGCCACGATCAACTTCGAGCACCGCATCGCCCGCAAGAGCCCCGAAGGCCTCTTGGGGCTTGGGGTCACCCATGTCATCTCCGATCGCGCGCTGACGACCGATGCCGATCTCGCCATCGCCGAGCACCTGGTCGAGGTCGGCGTATACGGTCCGTACACGCTCCATCGTTTGGCAGCGCAGGACGTCGAACCGCCCGCCGCGGTGGAGTGGAGCGAGCCTGCGACCGTCGCCGTGACCGAGCAGACTGCGGGCGCTTGGACGCTCGATGCCGCATCCGTGGACTCGCCGACCGCGGTTGTGCTTCCGTTTGCGCCCCACCCCAAGTGGGTTGCGACGCTGGGCGGCGAGCCGTTGGAGATCAGCGTCGTGCGTCGCTGGAAAAAAACGACCGCCGCCACACACGTCACGGTGCCCCACAACGGAGAGCTCAAGTTGGTGTACCAGGACACCGAGAGTGAGCGCAGGGCGCGGTGGATCGCGTTGGTCGTCGGCCTCGCCGCGCTCGCCGGGCTTGCGTGGGGCCGCCCGCTCAGCGTCGCTGCACGAGCCCCCGAGGCTGGCCGCGCCCCGCCGCAAGGCCAGCCTCTGCGAGCCATCGTCTTCACGCTCGCAGCTGTCGCGGCGGTGGTCGTCGTGCACCAGCGTCAAGCGACGCAGCTGGCCTTCACCTGGGAGACGCTGGCCGCCGAGCGCCGCGACACCAAAGACAAGACGCTAGCGTTCGAGAGCGACCTCGTCGTTGAGGGAGACCTGGCAGTGACCCGCACCCCCACCAAGGTCTGTGTGGGTATCTTGGGCAAGGACAACTTGGACGGGTGCACCGAGGCTGACCACGACCCACGCGAGTCGTTTCTGTATCGCAACCCGTTTCTGTTTCGGTGCCTGCGGTTCACCGTGCCCCCGAGCGGCTCGGCGGTTGTGACGGCACCTTCCCTCAACGACGGGACGTGGCTGATGGGCACCGTGCTCCGCGTCGACCGCAAGGGCAAAGGGGACAAGCTCTCGATGAGAACGAAGCGGCGCTGGCAACGGATGGGCAACCGGGCACGCGATGTCCTGGTCGGCGGGAAGGGATCGACCGACCCGCCCACCATCGAGATCCGCAACCAGTCGACACGCAATGAAGCCGTATGTGTGTCCCTGGCCGTCCTTGGGCCGTGAGCCGGTCTCCACCAAACGAGGCTTTGCAACCCTGTCGACACGCCGTGACGCCCGATGTGTGTTCCTGGTTTGCAGGCGCGTCCACCTGCAATACAGTAGCGGCACGCGATGGCCGGAAGTACGGACAGTGGGAGCGACACGGATCCGCTTGTCGAGATCAACGTGACCCCGATGATCGACGTGCTGCTGAGCCTCTTGATCGTCTTCATGGTGGCCTCGCCGCTGCCGCCCAACGAGAAGATTCCGCTCAACGTGCCCAAAGAGGTCAAGTCGCAGAGCGCGAGTGACCCGAACGCGACGCTCATCCTCTCGATCGCCGAAGACGGCAGCGCAAAGCTAGGCAAGAACCCGCTGGCCGCCGAGTGGGACGCCATGGTCGAACAGATCAAGGCGAACGAAAAGGCCGTCAACGACGACCGCCTCGCGATCAAGGCCGAGCCCAAGACCAAGTACGGCCGCGTCATCGAGATCATGGCCGCCGCGCACGAAGCAGGCATCGGCAAGGTCGGCATCGCGTCCGAGCGCCTGTAGCGTCGACAAGCCGGTCGGCTACACTGCTGCGGTGCGCGCTTGGTGTCTGCTGGGTGGATTGTCGCTGAGTCTCGGCGTCGCGCCCGCGTGCAAGACGACAGAAAACAACCGCACGTCGGCAGGCACCCCCGTTCGGCGTCCGAGCCCACCCGAGCCGCGCGCCAACTCGACCGACGGGCTGACGTTTCCCGTTGAGCCTGCATCCCCGACCCCACTACGGGCGGTCCGTGAGTTCGCCAAGCTCTCGTTTCGCAAGCCCGTCCTCCTCACCCATGCCCCGGGTGAGCCGGGCAAGGTCTTCGTGGTGGAGCAGCGCGGGACCGTCGTCGTGTTCGACAACGATCCCGGGGCGCAAGAAACCCACAGCTTCGCGGACCTGACCGATCGCGTACGCATGCGCCACAACGAGGAGGGCCTGCTCGGGATGGCGTTTGATCCGCAGTACGAGCGCAACGGCTGGGTCTACGTCTACTACAGCGCGTCGCGGCCCCGCCGAACGCAGCTGTCTCGCTTCACGGCCCGCGACGGGCAGCTCGACCCAGACACTGAGGTCGTGCTGCTTGCCGTCGAGCAACCCTACGGCAACCACAACGGGGGCATGGTGGCGTTTGGTCCCAAGGGCGGGCTGTACGTCGGCGTCGGCGACGGCGGCTGGGCCGGCGACCCCGAACTCGCCGGTCAGGATCTGGGGCAGTGGTTGGGCAAGATTCTGCGTATCGAGCCAACCGATGCGGGCGGCTACAAGGTTCCCGCCGACAACCCGTTCGTTGGGCAGGCTGGTGCCAAACCAGAGATCTGGGCCTACGGCCTACGCAACCCGTGGCGCTTCTCGTTCGACCGCCAGCAAGGGTCGCTGTGGGTCGGCGACGTCGGCCAAAACGCCCGCGAGGAAGTCGACATCGTTACCCGCGGGGGCAACTACGGCTGGAACGCCCGCGAAGGCACATCGACGTACGCGTCGACCGCGCCCAACGGCCCAATGGTCGACCCGGTCATCGAGTACGGCCACAGCGAGGGGCAGAGCATCACGGGTGGCTACGTGTACCGAGGCACGCGGCTGGCCAACTACCGCGGTGCCTACTTTTACGGCGACTACGTCAGCGGAACGATCTGGGCGCTCGTGCACGATGGCGACGCGGTGGTGTCCAACCAGATCGTCGCGACCGTTCCCGAGCTGTCCTCGTTTGGCGAGGACGCGCAAGGCGAGCTGTACGCGGTGAGCCTGCGCGGCGCTATCTACCGCTTCGACCCTTCCGGCGATGGCGACCCGGCTGGGTTTCCGACCCGCTTGTCGCAAACCGGGGTGTTCACCGACACAGCGCGGTGCACACCGAACCCCCACCTGCTCGCGTACGAGGTGCGGCAGCCGTTGTGGTCGGACGGCGCCGCAAAGCAGCGCTGGCTCGGGGTACCCAAGGGCAAGAAGGTAGGCTTCGACGCCGAGAACGGCTGGACCTTCCCCGTGGGGACGGTCGCGGTCAAACACTTTGAGCTCAACGGAACGCGTCTGGAGACCCGCGTGATGGTGCACGAGCAATTTGGCTGGTCGGGCTACACCTACCGCTGGAACGAAGCGCAGACCGACGCCGACCTGCTCACGTCCGCGCAGTCGATGGACGTATCGGGCCAGCGCTGGGACTTCCCCTCGAGCAGCGACTGCAACCGCTGTCACACGCCCGGGTACGGCGAGCTGCTCGGCGTCCGCACGCGGCAGATCCCACGGGCGACGCTCGCCGACTGGAACGCCCGGGGGCTGTTCGACCGCGACATCGGCGATCCGAACGCGCTGCCCATGCACCCCGGTCCCAGCGGCGCCCCCACCGAGGTCGCGCGCGCGTATCTCGATGTCAACTGCGCCCCGTGCCACCACCCGGGTGGGCCCGCTCCCGTCCCGGTCGACATGCGCGTCGGGACCCCGCTGGCCGACACAGGGCTGCTCGCCGAGGCCGAGGACAAAACAGGATCAACCGCCGAGTCCCGCATTGCCGCGGGCGACCATGCCCACAGTGCCATCTGGGCCCGCATGACCCGCAGGGGCGACAAGGCGATGCCACCGCTGGCCAGCACGGTCGTCGATAGCGCGGGCGCCCGCCTCGTGGCGCAGTGGATCGACGCACTGCCCGCCCCGCCGCGGTGAGCCCGACAACCTAGCTACGTCGGCTCGGGGCGAATATTGCCATCGTGCGCGACCCCATCGGCGGTCGTCAGGCGCTCCGCCTTTCGGCACCGCTTCGCCGACAGCTCAACCCCCACGGCATCCAACCCGTGCTCGTTGGCGACCGCGAGGATTGTGCCGTACCCGCAGAACGGATCGACGATCACCGAGCAGGCCGTGTGCCGCTTGATGAACCGGCAGGTCGCGACAGCGGCCACCATGGGCATCGCGCGGGCCCAAGTCATCACCCCCAGATCGGGCAGAACATCGGCGGATGAAGCCTCCGCGGCGATCTGCAGCTCGGGTGAGAACGCCATCCAATGCCCGTACGCCGGGCGACCGTAGGTGATGTTCCCGGGCTCGGTCCGACAGACGATCTTGTGCCACAGGCAGTGCAGCCCCGCTTCCTCGGCGCCGCGCTGGGCCAAGTACGACTTGTCGATGGTGCGCCCGTCGACCTTGATGTCCGTCTGGTAGAGCACCACCAGCGATGCGGGCGCCACCTTGCGGCATGCGGTCGCCGTGATCTCGATCGCCAGTGCACGCCAAGCGGCCAGCGACATGCGCGGGTGCATTTCGGACACATCGGGAACCGAGGTCACGATCGCGTGCTCTGGCCCCAGCTGCGCCTGGCGCAGCCACGCGACCCCGTCTCCTTGGATGACCTCGCGCTTGGTCATCGCCGTCAGCCCCAGCCCAGGAGCCGTCCACCTTGGTACACGATGAAGGCCGCCACGTAGGCGATGGACGTCATGGAAAAGAACATGAACGCCGGCCACTTCCAGCCCCCCGTCTCGCGGCGCACGACGGCGAGTGTCGACATGCACTGGCACGCGTAGACAAAGAACACCATCAGCGCGAGCCCGGACAGCGGCGTGTGCTGCCGCTTGCCGGTCTCGGCATTGATGTCTTCGCGGAGTGCCGCCCGCAGCTGCACGGGGTCATCCTCGTCGGCCTCCATGCCGTAGACCAAGCCGAGCGTGCTGACCAAGACCTCGCGCGCGGCAAAGCTCCCGAGGATCCCGACCCCGACCCGCCAGTCTTGGCCAATAGGCTCGAGCGCGGGCTCGAGCGTGCGGGCCGCTTCGCCGCCCCAGCTCTTGGCGACGACGGTCGGGCCATCGCCGCCCGCGCCCGTGGCGTCCCTTGGGAAGCTCAGTACCGCCCAAAGCACGATGGTGAAGGCAAGAATCACGGTGCCTGCGTCGCGCACAAACGCCTTGGTCTTGTCGTAGACGATCAGCAGCGTGTTGCCGAACCGCGGCATTCGGTACGGCGGGAGCTCCAGCACCAGCGCGGGCGTGGGGCTGACCAAAATCGTGCGCTTGTAGATGTAGCCCATCGTCAGCGCCGACACGGTCGACAGCAGGTACATCCCCAGCAGCACCAAGCCGCGGTCGACGCCAGGGGTGACCCAAGCATCCTCGGAGACAAACAACGCACCGATGATGAGCGCGTAGATCGGCAGGCGGGCCGAGCAGCTCATGTACGGGATCATCAGGATCGTGACGACGCGGTCCTTGAACGACGTGATCGTTCGTGTCCCCATGATCGCAGGAATCGAGCAGGCATAGCCCGACAGCAGCGGGATGAAGGCGCGACCGTGCAAGCCGAGCCTGGCCATCAACCGGTCGAGCAGGAATGCGGCGCGTGCCAGGTAGCCCGTGTCCTCGAGCAACCCCAAGAACAGGAACAACAGCGCGATCTGGGGGACAAACACCAGAACGTTGCCGACCCCAGCGATGATGCCGTCGGTGAGGAGCTCGGTGAACAGTCCGGGCCCCAAGGCCGCGGCCGCTGCCGTACTGAGCCACCCGATGCCGTCCTCGATGAGACCCATCAGCGGGTCCGCGAACGAGAAGATGGACATGAACACCAACGCCATCACGCCCACGAACACCCCGAGCCCCCAGACTCGATGGGTCAGGACGGCATCGATCTTCGCCGACATATCCATCGTCGGCGCGCGCCCTTGGATCTTCTCGGCGTAGCCCAGGGTGTCGAGCAAGCCGTCGACTTGCGCGTAGCGCCTCGCCACCAGCTGCGTCGTGGCGCGCATGGCGAGGCCCTCCGGGAGCTCCGCGAGCGCTTGGCGCTCCGCTTCGCTGGGGCGGGCCAGCTCGAGCTGCTCGGTCGCACATGCGGCGACAAGCCATCGTGCCCGCTGCGGGCTCGTGACACCGGCCATGGCCTCGGCCGCCACTGCCAGGTCACTCGCCTGGGGGGCTGACGCGATGGGTGTTGGGTCGGGCGCTGGCGGCGGGCTGCGGAGCGCCGCAACGAGGGCCTCGACCCCCTCTCCCGTGCGTGCATTGGTCGCAACGACGGGAACGCCCAGGGTCTCGCCCACCTGTGACGCGTCGACCGCAAGCCCGGCCTGCTCGGCGGCATCGACCATGTTCAGCGCGATCACGGTCGGCGCCCCGAGCTCCAGAACCTGTTGGGCCAGGTACAGGTTGCGCGCCAAGTTGGACGCATCCAACACCAGCAAGATCACCGACGGCGCCTCGGTATCGGTGCCCGTGAGCGTTCGAAACGCGACGGCCTCGTCCTCGGACGCCACCGTGAGGCTGTACGTGCCCGGCAAGTCGACGAACGTGAGGGGCTCGGTCCCTTGCGACGCGTCCAACAATCGCGCTGCGAGCGTCCCGAAGCGGCGCTCGACCGTCACGCCAGGGTAGTTGCCTACGCTGTGCCGTGAGCCCGTCAGGACGTTGAACAGGCTTGTCTTGCCGACGTTCGGATTGCCCGCGATGGCGATCGTCATCGCGCCACCTCGACTCGCGCTGCCTCCGCCAACCGCAGGGATACGTGGTAGCCGCGGACACGCAGCTCGAGCGGGTCGCCAAACGGCGCCGCCTTCACCACCGAGACCTTGGACCCGGGCACGAATCCCATCTCGAGCAGCCGCACCGCGATGGCCCCCTGCCCTCGGACTGCCACAACCTCGGCGCTATCACCCACCTGCAGCTGTGCGAGGCTGAGCATGGGTCGCAGCATGGGCGCCCCCCGCCGCCCGGTCAAGCGACCGGCAGGCCGCCGCACCACGCCCTGGTACGCTCCGCGCTCCCATGGAATACCGCACCCTCGGAAACACCGGCGTCAAAGTCTCGCGTTTGTGCCTCGGTACGATGACGTTTGGCCAGGCGCAGGAGGGCTCGTTCATGCACGGGGTTGGCTGCGACGAGGAGACGTCGTTTCAGATCCTCAACGACGCCCTGGACGGAGGCATCAACTTCATCGACACCGCAGACGTCTACGGAGAAGACGGCCTCACCGAGCGTGTCCTGGGATCCTGGTTTGAACGCGACAAGCGCCGCGATGATGTGGTGCTGGCAACGAAATTTCGATTTCGAGTCCACGACGGGGCCAACGGTAGCGGAGCCTCGCGATACCACATCGTTCGGGCCGTCGAGGACAGCCTCCGACGGCTCAAGACCGACCGAATCGATCTGTACCAGATCCACATGCAGGACGCCGACACACCCGAGGAGGAGACGCTTCGTGCGCTCGACGATTTGGTGCGTGCGGGCAAGGTTCTGTACATCGGCGCCAGCAACTACGCGGCCTATCGACTCGCCGGAAGTGTCTGGACCTCCAAGATGCACGGGCTCGCGAGCTTCTGCATCTTGCAGGCGCAGTACAGCCTCGTGCAGCGGGGGATCGAACGCGAGCACATCCCACTGTGTCGCGAACACGGCATGGGCCTGCTTCCGTGGTCACCATTGGCGGGCGGTTTTCTGACGGGCAAGTACCAGCGCGGCCAAAAGGTGCCGATCGGCAGTCGCATGGAAAAGTGGGAGGACCAGTACAAGCGGTTCGACAAGGAGCGCAACTGGACGATCCTCGACGCTGTCACTCTCGTCGCCAAGGCGCTCGACACCACCCCCGCCGCAGTCGCGCTGGGCTGGCTGCTGAGCAAGGACTCCGTAACATCGGTGATTTTTGGCGCGCGCTCGCAGTCCCAGCTGCAGGCAAACCTGGCGGCCACAACAGTTGCGCTCAGCGACGAACACATCAAGGCACTCGACGACGCCAGCACGTTCGACCTGGGCTATCCCTACGACTTCATCGCGCGCGTCCAGAATCGTTGGTAGCCCGTGGCGCGCGCCGAGCTCCCCATCGACGGGTTGCTGCCCGCGGTTGTCCAGGCTCTGACGAAGGGCTCGGCGCTGGTGATTCAGGCAGAGCCTGGCGCGGGCAAGACCACACGCGTGCCCCCTGCCCTATTGGCGGCAGGATTCGATGCGCACGGTGAGATCCTGGTCGCACAGCCGCGACGCATCGCCGCCCGGATGGCCGCGGCACGGGTAGCGTCTGAGTTTGGGGAGCCGGTCGGGCAGCGCTGCGGGTATCAGGTGCGCTTCGATTCTGCGGTCTCCGAGGCCACGCGGATCCGGTTTGTCACCGAGGGCCTGCTCGCACGCCGCCTGCGCGAAGACCCCGAGCTGCGCGGTATCGGCGTGGTGGTGCTCGATGAGATCCACGAGCGCCACGTCGACACCGACCTGTGCCTCGCGCTGGCCAAGCGGCTGCAGCGCGGGGCGCGTCCCGATCTCAAGGTCGTCGCAATGTCCGCGACGCTCGACGCAGGACCGCTCACAGCGTACTTGGGCGGCGCGTCTCTTCAGTGCACGGGGCGCGCGTTCCCGGTCGAGGTCGAGTACACGCCCTCCGAACGGCCGTTGCCGACCCAGGTGGCCAACGCGGTGCGCCACGCGGCCGAGCAAGGCCTCGACGGCAGCATCTTGGTGTTCTTGCCCGGGGGCGCGGAGATCCGCAAATCGGCCCAGTCGTGCGACGCCGTCGCGCGTGCGCACGGGCTCGAGGTCGTGATGCTGCACGGCGACCTCACCGCCAAAGAACAAGACCGCGCCGTCACGCCCGGCGCGCGCCCAAAGATCATCTTGTCCACGAACCTCGCGGAGACGTCGGTCACGATCGACGGCGTCGTCGTGGTCATCGACAGCGGCCTCGCCCGACGTCCCAGTCACGATCCCTGGTCCGGCGTGCCCACGCTGACGCTCGCCAAGATCTCACGGGCGTCGGCGGACCAGCGCATGGGGCGGGCCGGCCGGACGCGGCCCGGGCGATGCATTCGCCTGTACTCATCCCACGACCTGGCGCGACGACCGGCGCATGATGCTCCCGAGCTTCACCGCCTGGATCTCGCAGGGGCCATGTTGGATTTGCGGGCCGCGGGCGTCGCAGGCGCCGACGACCTCGACTGGCTCGCCGCGCCGCCCACCGCCTCGGTGGAAGCTGCCGATCGACTGCTCACCTCGCTGGGTGCGATCGAAGGGGGTCAACTCACCGCAGTGGGTCGCAAGATGCTGCGCTACCCGACTCACCCTCGGTTGGCCCGCTTCCTTGTCGAGGCCCGCGCCCGCGGGGTGGGCTCGCTCGGGTCAGGGGTCGCCGCGCTGCTCTCGGAGCGCTCGATCCGCAAGCGGAGGACGGGTGCAGCCTCGCAGCGGGATGCCGCCGCGGATGTGCTCGCCGACCTCGCCGACCTCGATGGATCCCGCAACGGTTCTTCGAGTTCTGCCCAGCTCGACCGCGGTGCGGTGCAGGCCGTGGGCCGGGTGCGTCGCCAGCTTCTGTCCGCAGTCGGACGGAGCGGGGGGACCGGCCAGGATGCGCAGGACGAGGTGTGCACCGCGCTGGTCGTCGCGTTCCCAGACCGGGTCGCCCGGGCCGAGCGTCGCCCGGGTCGACCCGATCGCTTGGTGTTCGCCGCGGGTGGGGACGCGATCCTCTCGGAGGACTCCGTCGTCCACGGCGCAGACCTGGTGGTCGCGCTTGCCGTGGAACAACGGCTCGAGGGAGGGAGGCACAAGACGATCGTTCGCAGTGCCGCGCACATCGAGCCCGAGTGGTTGCTCGAGGTCCATGGAGAGCGCCTGACCGAGACGATCGCCGTGCGCTTTGACGACGCGGCGGGCAGAGTTGAGGCCGCAGCGGAGACAAGGTTTGATGGGCTTCTGATCGAGTCGACACGGCTGGCCGAGCCGCCCGCCGAGGCGGCCGATGTCCTACGCGACGCCGCCCTGGCAGCGGGACTGCGAAGCTTCCTACAGCAGCCCAAGGCCTACGACGCCCTCCTGCGCCGCGCGGCACTGCTGGCCAAACACCGGCCAGACCTTCCCGCGCTGGACGATGCTGCCGCCGAGAAGGTCCTGGCCAGCATGTGTCAGGGCACCCGAAGCTTCGCCCAGCTCAAGCGCGCCGACCTGCTGGGGCAGCTGCAAGGCGGCCTGCCCCCTGACCTTCGCTCCGCACTGGCACGCTTGGTGCCCACCCACGTCGCGCTCGCAGGCGGACGACGACTCCCCGTGCACTACGAAGCAGATCGCGACCCGTGGGTCGAATCGCGGCTGCAGGATTTCTTCGGCTCGACCGCCGGGCCCGCGGTCATGGATGGCGCTCTGCCTTTGGTCGTACACCTACTGGCGCCCAACAAGCGTGCCGTGCAGGTCACGACAGACCTCGCGGGTTTTTGGGTCCGTCATTACCCCGACCTTCGCAAGGCCTTGATGCGCCGCTATCCACGGCACGCCTGGCCCGATGATCCTCGCAACGCGGCCCCGCCTGCACCCAGTGGCCGCCGACCGCGTCGCCGCAAGTAGTCCGCGCGATGGGGCCTAGATGCTCCAACCGCCGTCGACGTCGACGATCTGACCCGTGATGTAGTCCGCACCGTCGCCGAGCAAGAACGCGGCCAGCGGCGCGATGTCCATCGGCTCGCCAGCACGGCCCAGCGGCACCTCTTCAGCGTACTCGGCGTACCCCTGGGGCCCAACGTCGGCCGTCATGTCCGTCTTGAGCAAGCCGGGCGCTATCCCGTTGACCCGAATGCCCCGCGGCGCCAGCTCGCGGGCAAGCCCGCGGACCGCTCCCTCAACGCCCGCTTTGGCTGCGCTGTACGCAACTTTGCCCGTCAGCCCGCGGCGCGCCAGGTTAGACCCGATGAAGAGTACAGACGCGCGCGTCGCGACCAGCCCCTCGCGCAGCAGGCCCCGCAGCAGCAGCAGCGGCGCCTCCAAATCGACGCGCAGCTGCTCGCGGATGGGGTCGACCCCGTCGACCAACGCGGTCGAGAACTCCGCCCGGTAGCTGACGCCCGCGCACAGGACGATGCCCGCCAACGGTGGCGTATCGAGCTGCAGCTGCGTCACGAGTTCTTCGAGCGAGCCGTCGTCAGCCAGATCGGCACGCACCATGGTCAGCGTCATCCCCAGCTCGCGCTGCAGCGACTTGGCCGCCGCCTCATCTGAGCGCCACGTGCCAACAACATCGTGCCCAAGCTGCACGAGGATTTTGGCTATCGCCCGACCTACGCCCCTGGAGGCACCCGTGACCAACACTGTCCCGCTCATGGTTCTTCCTCAATCTCATCCGCCGGCATGAACGGCGGGAAGTCGCAGCAAAACAACGTCGCTCGCGTTGCCGTGGAGTTGCGATAGCTATGGGCCTTACCGCGCGGCCACTGCACGGGTCGACCGGTGTCTACAGGCGCCGACTCCCCAAGCAACTCGCCGTCCACGAGCCACTCAAGCTCGCGCATGACCTTGTGGTGATGGCGTGGGATCTGCTGACCGGCGTCCACGTGCAGCAGGTACAAGCCCGCATCGCGGGTCTCGAGGAGAATCTCGACCTCGCCCCAGGGCGTTGTTTCGTGGCCCCGAGGGTAGTCCTCCCGCGTCCGCGAGATGCGAACCGCTGCCGACCGGGCTCGGCCCGCCAGCGCATCGGGCTTTGCGATGCGGACACTGACCGCGTCAAGGCTGGGGTAGACCCCAAGCAGCATCGCCGCGACCTCCTCGGCCGCGTTCTCGATGATCCAGTAGCGACGAAATCGCAGCAGCGCGCTGATCTGCCGCGTCGCCTGGTCGTAGTCGACCGTCTCGGAGATCCGTGACGACCGCCCCGCCTCACGCAAGTCGATGCGCAGGGCGAGGTCGACTTCGATCGTCTGCTCACGGTCGCGCTCCTCTGGCCGCACGCCGACAATGCAGCTCAACGCCAGCCCGTCGATCTCAATGCTGTCGTGCTTGGTCATCTGCGCCCCTCGACCCATGTCTTGGCTGCCGCGCACGCGACCTCCACCAGCAGCCGCGTGCCGTACCCGCTTGCCCCTGGCCCGATGAGTTCTTGGTCGAACAGGGAAGAGGCTCGACCGGCCATGTCCACGTGCGCCCAAGGATAGTCGACAAAGTGCCGCAAGAATGCCGCCGCGACGCAGGCCGCGCCCTCCGAGGGCCCAACGTTACGCAGTTGGGCCAGGTGATGGGAGAGTTCACCCGCGTGGGCAGCGTGGATCGGCATTGGCCAGACCGGCTCTCCGGCGGCGATACCGGCCGTCTGAAGCAGTTTTTGAGCGGCGGCGTCGTTCGAGAACAACGCTGAGAACGGAGCGCCGAGCGCCGTCCAGCTCGCTCCGGTCAGCGTCGCAAGATCGACCACCAGCGTGGGATTGAGTCGGGCGACCCAGGTCAGACAATCGGCGAGGAGCAGGCGACCTTCAGCGTCGGTGCTCTCCACAAACACCGTCGTGCCATCCATCGCGGTCAAGATGTCCCCTGGCTTGTACGCCCGGCTATCGAGCGCATTTTCGACCAAGGCCGCGACCCCAACGACATGCAACGGGAGGTCCAAGCGTCGGATTGCCCGCATCGCCGCGAACACCGCTGCGGCACCTGCTTTGTCGTTGGTGAACGCGTGCATCACCGGCGTCGTCTTGAGGTTGTACCCGCCCGTATCGTGCACAACCCCCTTGCCGACGAGCACCAGCGTCGGCAGGTTCTCGAATCCATCGGGTCGGTGCTCGAGCGTGACCAGGGCCGGCGCGTGCGCAGAGCCTTGCGCCACAGCGGTGATGAGACCCATGCCAAGCTTGTCGATCTTGGCCGCGCCCATGTGCCGCATCCGAAGGCCGACGTCCGACGCCATCGCCCGCACCCGGGCGACGATCTCCGCGGGATGCCCGATGTTCGCGGGCAGGTCGGTCAGGGTCCGGGCCAGTGCCACAGACTCCGCGACCGCGATCGCTCGGTCGACCCGGGCCCGCGTCTCCGCGACCGCCTTGCGAGGGACGCAGACGGTCAAACGCTGGAGTGTGGCGGGCGCTTCTTGGGGTCGAAACTCGTCGTTGGTGTGACCGCGCGCCAACAGACCGTCGATGAAAAACGGCAAGTCCACCTCGGCCGGCAGCGGGGCCAATACCAGATGTCCGACGCCCTGGTCATTGCAGGCGTGCTCAACCGCCGCCCCGAGGTGCCGCGAAGCCGTGGTGTGTTGATGTGCGCACTCGGCATCGGTTGGCGACCCGGCCCATCCTGACTCTGGCCTTGTCGGGCCCGATTCGCCGACACACGCCACGACAACGCGGGGCGCTTGTGTCCCGTGTCCCTCGACCCAGGTGAGCGCGCCCGCCTCCTGGACCAAGAGCTTGCGAACACCCGCCCGAAGGAACGGCTCGAGGCTGAGGCCGCGCTTGCGCAACGGGAGCGAGAAAGAGGCCAGGATCGCGTCCCCCTTGACCCGCTCGGCCGGTTTGGCCACGACATCGATCCGCACCCGGCTAGGTATATCAGCGTTGGGCCTGGAGCCAGAGCGGCCGCATGGTGTGGGTCTCTACGGTCGGCCGTGCGCTGTGCTAGAAAATCGCATGCTCCGCAATTTGGCTATCTTCTCCTTGGCGACCGGTTTCGCGATCATTTCCGGCTGTGTGGTCGTCAGTGACGACGACGACACCACCAGCAACGATTCCGTGAACGCTACCAGCGGGACGCCGAACACCAGCGGCAACGACGACGCCCCGGCCACGAGCAACGGCGACGACACCCCGGCCGATGACGGCGACGACGGCGACGAGACCGCTGCAGCGACCGACACGGCCGCCGAATCGAGCGGCGGCGTCGTCAGCAACTGCGGATGGGGCGACGTGAACGAAAAGGAGATCACGGAGGGCTACATCTGTGACGGCGACGGCGTCGACCCAGCCGGCACCCACCCCATCGAATGCCCCGACGTGAAGCTCGTTGCCGGCGCCGAGTGTGGTGAGATCCTCGGCCAGGGCTGTTGCGACGGCGACACCGTGTGGTTCTGCCAGAACGGCCAGAACGGCCAATCCGACGCGCTTGCCTCGGAAGACTGCAGCTAGCCGCTACTTCTTCTCGCTCTTGCGCACGACGACTGTGGTCCCCGGACTGCCCTCGTGCGCGTGGACGCCGTGCCACCCCTCGGGGAGGAACGGCGTCGTCCAATTGAACAGCCAACGTGCGTCGACGGGGCCAAGATTCACGCACCCGTGGCTGCGGACGCGGCCGAACCCGTCATGCCAAAACGCTCCGTGCAGCGCGTAGCTGTCGTAGAAGTACATCGTCCACGGCACATCTTGGATCGAGTAGTTGCCGTCTGAGGCCGTCGGGCCATCCATCGTGGTCGAGACGTGCTTGCTACGGATTCGCCAGCGGCCGGTCGGCGTGTCGAACGGCTCTTCTTTGGTGCCCTTGCGACCCGTGGAGACCAACGTCGTGAACACGGGGCGCTCGCCCTCGTACGCCACGAGGATCTGCTTGGTGACGTCCACGTCGATCCAACGCTCCCAGGGTTGAATGCCCTCCGGAATCTCCTGACGCTGCGCAAAGCGGACGTGGTCCTTGCGAATGAGCAATCCGTCGGTCGTGACCATGTACGCGCGTCCGTTGACCTCAGTCTCATCGGCGAGGTCGAGGAACGTGCGTCGATCGATCTTCTTGGAGACGCGTAGCTTGCCCTCCTCGGTCAGCTCAACCAGCTGCGGGCTCTTGGCCATCGCGTAGCCGAACGGGAAGTCGACCTCGACATCCAGCTCGTGGCCGTGGTGCTCGCCCTTCGCGGCGATTTTTACGGCCCCACCTGCGGCGACGTAACCGCCTCTGGCTGTCTTCCACCAGTTCTTGCCGTTCTCCTCAATCTGGCCCGCCAGGCTGATGTAGAAGCCCTTTTCCAACCAGGGGGTGGCTGGGTTGAGGGGGAGCTTGATGGGCTCGGGCTCGGGCTCAGCCGCTGTCCCTGCGTCGCCGGGCGCGGCGTCCTTCGGCGCGTCGGCTGGTGCTGCAGCGGCCTTGGGCGCGGCTGCCTTGGCGGCATCCGCCTTCGGTGCATCCGCCTTCGGTGCATCCGCCTTCGGTGCATCCGCCTTCGGTGCATCCGCCTTCGGTGCATCCGCCTTGGGGGGTTTGGGCAGTGCGCTCAGAGCGTCGGCAGGCTTGGCGGGCTTTGCTCCGTCGGCCGGCTTTGCTGCGTCGGCCGGTTTTGCTGCCGCGGCTGGTGGTGGTGCGGCGGCCGGCTTTGGCGGAGCGCTCGGTGGGGCTTTGGCTGCGGGGGGAGGCTTGCCTTCGCGCTTGGCCTCGAGCGCGGCGCGGCGCTCGGACGCAACGGTCTGCTCGACGTTGGAGGGCACCCGCCAGTACATGGGCGTGTTCCACTTGCGCACGAGCGCGTAGTCGTACGGCATCGCCTTGTCCATTTGAGGCGGTGGCGGGGCGCGGTGCATGTACGGCTCGCGCTTGGCATCGACAACCAACCCTCCGCCTTTGCCCGCGCACGCATATCCGCCCTGGGGCAGGCCGTACCATCCGCCCGAGCACCCTTTGCCGGAGACCTTGGCCGTGGTCAGCATCCGGGTGCCGATCCGCATGTAGCCTAGCCGCGCCGATGCCTTATCTGGCTTGGAGTAGACGGCAACGACCTCGTATCCGACGAGCGCGTGCGTCACCAGCTCGTCCTCGGCGGGCAGCGGGTCGGGGGGCACTATCTCGCCGTAGCCTTCTGGGGCCACGGGCGCGCGTTCCGGTTCGGGCTCGACGTAGTCGTCTTCGTCGGGCTCGAGCTCCGGGTTCGGATCTGTGGGTTGGTCGGGCGGAAGCTCGATGAGCTCCGTCGGCTCGACGATTGCCGCGACGACGGGCTCCTGCTGCCGGGGCGACTCTGCAAGGGTCGGATCGGGGGCAGGCGCGGGATCACGCTTGGAGGTTGCGCGACCATCGCCGTCACAGGCCCCGAGGGCGGACAGCGAAAGGCACAGGATGGCGGCGTTCAGCCTCATCATTTTCGTGCATACAGTACGCACGCATCCGCCGGAAGATTCCGGCAGTTTGTCGCCCCGACCACGCAGATGCGGCGAACGCGTGGGCTGACGAGACTCGCGCAATGCGCAAGCGCTAGGTCTTGAGCGCGGCGAACCAGTTGGGGAGGGTTGGATCGACGCCCTCGTGCTCGAGCCGCTCCTTGGCGTCGTGCATCTCCTCGATCCCGTCGCCGTTCTCATCCAGGAGCACGAGCACTGGATACTGCGCCAGCGTCGGCGTCCAGCGTGGGCGCAGTGCGTTGACCTCGTTCATGCGCGTCGCCGCCTCCCAATCCTCCTCCTTGATCTCGAAGATCCGGATGTGACCGATAGCTTCAGCGGGGTGCATGTTGCCAAGCTCGAGATCGAGGCGGCGGCACGGCTCGCACCAATCGGCCGAGAATAGGATCGCGGCGTACTTGCCCTCTTTGACGGTTGCCAGGCGCAGCCGCTCGAACATGACCGCGAGTGTCTCCTCGTTGTGCGGCCGCAGTCGCCGAATGTCGTACCCGACTTTCTTGGGCGCGCTCGCCTCGCTCGCTTCATCGGACGCAGGTGCCGGATCGGTGGTGCACCCGAAGGCGAACACGAACCCCAGGCCCAGCCCGACCACAACCGCTTTCCCAAGCATCGAGCGAAGGTTTGCAACGCCGCGCGACTGTGGTCAAGCGACGCCAAGTGCGACGGGCTTGACCGCCGCGCACCACGAGGTGGGGCCGCCCTCACCTGCATCGAGGGCGATCGTCGCGGCTTCGCCGCGCAGCGCGGCCTGTGCGATCGCGAGGGCGGACGCGACGGGGCTCCCCGCGTGGGGCCCGGCCGGTACGGCGGGCGCGCCGCCTTGGGGATCGGGACCCGCCAAGAGTGCGAGGTCCTGCCGCCCCGGATCCGCAGCGAGGTGGAGGGCCACCGCCAAGGGCTCGTAGATGAGCGGGCACTGCAGGCCGCGCGGAAGCTCGGCCTCCGCGAAAACGACGACGACGTCCTCGGCGCCGGTCGCGAGCCACGCCGCAGCCTCCACCAGCGCCATGGCTACCGTCTGTGCTCCCGCCGCGACGCTCACGACGGTCTGTCGCACGCTCAGATGCGCGGCCAGCTCTGTCGCCGGGCCATCCGGAGCGACGGTCTCAGAGCGCAGCAATGTATCGGGCGAGCGCAGCGCGACGACAACCCCATCGAGCGGTCCATGGGCCGAGGCGACAACCCAGCACGGACGGGTCCGATGCAGCTCCGCCAGCGTCGGCAAAGCCGCGACAACGTGCGCGGCCATACGCCCGACCCGCGTGGTCGCGACGCGGGTGCGGCCGAGGTTGTCACTTTGCGGCGCGCCGTCGTCGGCGGTCCACGTCGTGGCCGCCCGCACGTAGAACGTCGGACCCAGCGCGGCACCGTCGTTCATGAGCGCGCCCCCACGACCAGGGCGATGGAGCGACCACCCAAGGATGTTGCCTGGACCATGGCATGGTCGTACTCGAGCTCGCGCCGCGACGTCGCCGGGAGCACACCGAGCGTACCGTCGACGGGATCACATCCGACCGTCGGCGGAATCGATCCGCGCGATAGTGCAGCTGCGGCAACGATCAACTCGGTCGCTCCCGCGGCACCAACCACCCAACCCGCAGCACCGACCAACGAAGAAACCGGCATTGCCTCGCCAAAGCACTTTCGTACGGCCGTGGTGAGGGTGAAGTCGTGGGTGACCGTGCCGGGCGCAAGCATCTGAACAAATCCCACCGCGGCTGGTTCCAGCCCCGACTTGCGCAGGACGCTCTGCATCGCCTGGAGCGGAGCCGTGTTCTCGGCGTTTGTTTCTTGGGCCTCAGCCGCGCCCACCAACTCCACAAACGCTTCGGCCTGGCGCTCGAGCAAGACGACGGCGGCCCCTTCGCCCAGGCTCGTCCCTGCGCGTGCGGCTGAGAGCGGTCGGGCGGGCGCCGCACTGAGCAACCGCCGCGCCGTGTAGGCCCGGTCCACGACCGACGACAGGACGCCTACGCCCCCCGCGACGACGGCGTCTGCGAGACCGGCGGCAATGAGTCGGTGCCCGCTGGCGATGGCCGCCGCGCCTGCTGCTCCTTCCGCCGAGACGCAGTAGGCGTGGCCGCTGATCCCCAGCACACGTTGCGCAAACAACATGGGTCCCTGCGGCCCGCGGGCAAACAGTTGCTCTGCCGACGTGGGCACGTCTCGCCCTCGAAGCCAGCCAGCGTCGGGCCCGTGTACACCCAGTACAAGGGCAACCCGTCCGGAGCCCCACCGTTGGCGGGCAACTGCGACAGGCTCCGCGAGATCGCCGAGAACCCGTCCCAAGAGCCGGGCCGCACGACTGTCGTACTCCGCATACGCATCGGGAAGCACGGGCGGATCATTGGCCCGCCCCCAGTGGCGCGTAGAGCCGTCCGTTTCGTCCACGGGTGCGAGCCCACACCGCCCCGCCGCCAGCGCGTCGAGAATATCGTCAGCGTTGTCGCCCAGGGCGTTGCACGCGGCGTATGCGGTGATTGGAGTCGCGACCATAGGGGCTTCTGCCCTCGTCAACGGCGCCCTCGCCTATCGGCGACGGGACGTTGTCTTCTTCTTGGAACTCTTCTTTGCGGGGGCCTTCTTTGCCGACTTCTTCGCAGGGGCCTTCTTTGCCGACTTCTTCGCAGGGGCCTTCTTTGCCGCCTTCTTCGCAGGAACCTTCTTCGCGGGGGCCTTCTTCGCGGGGGCCTTCTTCGCGGGGGCCTTCTTTGCAGGGGCCTTCTTTGCCGCCTTCTTCGCGGGGGCCTTCTTTGCCGTCTTCTTCGCGGGGGCCTTCTTTGCCGCCTTCCTCGCGGGGGTCTTCTTTGCCGCCTTCCTCGCGGGGGTCTTCTTTGCCGCCTTCTTCGCGGGCGCCTTCTTCGCGGGGGCCTTCTTTACCGCCTTCTTCGCAGGGGCCTTCTTTACCGCCTTCTTCGCGGGCGCCTTCTTCGCGGGCGCCTTCTTTGCCGCCTTCTTCGCGGGGGCCTTCTTTGCCGCCTTCTTTGCGGCTGCTGCCTTCTTCGCGGCTGCTGCCTTTTTCTCGGCTGCTGCCTTCTGCTCGGCCGCCGCCTTCTGCTCGGCCGCTGCCTTCTTCTCGGCCGCCGCCTTCTGCTCGGCTGCTGCCTTCTTCTCGGCCGCTACCTTCTTGTCAGCCGCTGCCTTCTTGTCAGCCGCTGCCTTCTTCTCAGCCGCTGCCTTCTTGTCAGCCGCTGCCTTCTTCTCAGCCGCTGCCTTCTTCTCAGCCGCTGCCTTCTTCTCAGCCGCTGCCTTCTTCTCAGCCGCTGCCTTCTTCTCAGCCGCTGCCTTCTTCTCAGCATCGGCCTTCTTC